>Ga0222426_100681_pt1 | contig 18412 bp, 20 predicted proteins | sample 2B50Ametagenome_FD_180087 | JGI IMG/M metagenome (GOLD analysis project Ga0222426, IMG submission 180087) | Enriched microbial communities from leaf-cutter ant dump, University of Wisconsin, Madison, United States - 2B50A (version 2) | ecosystem: Environmental > Terrestrial > Nest > Insects nest...
TCGAGATCGTGATCATCTGCTTCACCCCGGCCGCATGCGCGCGCGCGACGATATCGTCGCGCTCCGCCGCGAAATCGGGAAAATCCAGATGGCAATGGGTGTCGATCAGCATGGCATCACGCTTCGGGGGCGACGTAGCGCGGGAAGACCGGCGTCGGCGCTTCCAGCGGCGTGCCGCTGACGAGGCGGCCCGCCTCGCCCAGCGCCGAGAAGTCGCGCTTTTCGACGGGTGCGGCGACGAGGTCGAGCAGCTTGCGGCCGGATTTCGGCATGAAGGGCTGGAGGAGGATCGCGATCTGGCGCACGACTTCCGCCGTCACATAGAGCACGGTGCCCATGCGGACGGGATCGGTCTTCTTCAGCGCCCAGGGCGCCTCGCCGGCGAAATAGCGGTCGGCCTCCGAGACGACGGCGATGATCGCCGCCAGCGCCTTGTGGATCTGCTGCCGGCCCATCTCCTCGCGGGTGATGGCGTGCAGCGCGTCGACGGAGGCGAGCATGGCGCGGTCGGCATCCGTCAGCTCGCCGCAGTCCGGCACCTTGCCGTCGCAGTTCTTGACGATCATCGACAGCGAGCGGCTGGCAAGGTTGCCGATGCCGTTGGCAAGGTCGGAGTTGATGCGCGTGGCGATCCCCTCCTCGCTGTAGCTGCCGTCCTGGCCGAAGGAGACCTCGCGCAGGAAGAAGTAGCGGATCGGGTCGAGGCCGAAATGATTGACGAGGTTGACCGGGTCGACCACGTTGCCGAGCGACTTCGACATCTTCTCGCCCTTGTTGAGCAGGAAGCCGTGGGCGAAGACGCGTTCCGGCAGCGGTAGGCCCGCCGACATCAGGAAGGCCGGCCAGTAGACGGCGTGGAAGCGGATGATGTCCTTGCCGATGATATGGATGTTCGCCGGCCAGTATTTTGCGCGCGGGCCTTCCGGATCGGTAAGGTAGCCGGTCGCGGTAATGTAGTTGGTGAGCGCATCGACCCAGACATACATGACATGCGCCGGATCGCCGGGAACCGGAATGCCCCAGTCGAAGGTCGTGCGCGAGACCGAAAGGTCCTTGAGGCCCGACTTGACGAAGGAGATCACCTCGTTGCGACGCTCGGCCGGGCCGATGAAGTCCGGATTGTCCTCATAGTGCTTCAGCAGCTTTTCCTGGTAGGCGGAAAGGCGGAAGAAGTAGCTTTCCTCCTCCACCCATTCGACGGGCGTGCCCTGCGGACCGTAGCGCACGCCGTCGTCGCGCTTTTCCGTCTCGCCTTCCTGGTAATAGGCCTCGTCGCGCACCGAATACCAGCCGGCATAGCTGTCCTTGTAGATGTCGCCATTGGCGGCCATGCGGCGCCAGATCTCGGCGCAGGCCTCGTAATGGCGCTCCTCGGTGGTGCGGATGAAATCATCATTCGATGCATTAAGAAGAACGGCCATCTGCTTGAATTCGGCCGAATTCCTGTCCGCGAGTTCGCGCGGGGAAATGCCTTCCTTCTTCGCGGTCTGCTGCATCTTCTGGCCGTGCTCGTCCGTGCCGGTCAGGAAGAACACGTCGCGCCCGTCGAGCCGCTGGTAGCGTGCCATGGCATCCGTTGCGATCAGTTCGTAGGCATGGCCGATATGCGGCTTGCCGTTCGGATAGGAAATGGCGGTCGTGATGTAGAAGCGGGACGTGTCGGTCATCGGGGTGCGTTCTGTCTTCGGTTGTGCAATGCCGCAAGGTATTAGACCATGCGGGCGGCAAGGGAAACAGCAAGTTGACTAAAGCGTAGCGCGGATATCGTCGAGGACGCTGATGATCGTCTGCTTGCGGTCGAGGTTGTAGCCCTGGGCGATGGCGATGCGCTCGCCGAGCTGCGAGGAGAGGTGCGCCAGACGGTCGGCCCGGGCGATGTCGCCGGCAAGGGCGGCGGCCCGGGCCGCGTCCGTCACGAAGTCGCCGGCGTGCTGGCAGAAGAAGGAGAAGACCGTGTCGCTGTCGCGCGCCGAAAGCACGTCGGCGAGCTTGTGCACGTCGCGGCGCGGCGGCTCGGCCGGCCCGGAGACGATGGCGCGGAAGGCCTCCACTATATCGAAGCCGCCGTAATTCACCAGCTTCAGCGCCTCGGAGACGCTGCCGTGGGCTGCCGAAAGCACCTCCCCTGCCCGCGCGCCGGACGGTGCGGCGCCGAGGCTTTCCAGCGCGGCGGCAAGGTCCGTCTCCGACAGCGGCGAGAGCGGCAGCGGCAGGCAGCGCGAGCGGATGGTCGGCAGCAGTTTTCCCGGCGCATGGGTCAGGACGAGGAAGAGCGAGCGCTTCGGCGGCTCCTCGAGAATCTTCAGGATGGCGTTGGCGGCGTTGCGGTTGAGGTCGTCCGCCGGGTCGATGATGACGATGCGCCAGTTGCCCGTGCCGGAGGTCTGCGAGAGGAATTTTCCGGCCTTGCGCACCTCGTCCACGGTGATCGCCGATTTCGCCTTGCCGGTCTTCTCGTCGAAGGGCCGCGTGAGGTGCAGAAGGCTGTGCGAGGCGCCGGAGGCAAGCTGGCGGGTGATGGGCGAAGCCGGCGACGGATCGGCGATCGTCCCGGGAGCCTCCGCCGGCTCGGGATGGTGCAGCACGTGGTTGGCAAAGCGGAAGGCGAGCGTCGCCTTGCCGATGCCCTCCGGCCCCTCGATGAGGATGGCGTGATGCCCCTTGCCGGAGCGGTAGGAGCGCGCCAGGAAATCCTCGGCCTCACTATGGCCGAAGAGCTTTGTCTGCTCGGCGGGATGGACCGCGCCGTCGAGGATGCCGGGACGCTCCTCGCTCACGAGATATGCTCCGCATCCGAACGGCCATGCGCCTTGATCGGCAGCAGCGGCTCGACGATGGCGAGCACCTCGGCGGCGATGGCCTCCTGCGTCTTCGTCGCATCGACGACGCGGCAGCGCAGCGGCTCGCGCTCGGCAATGTCGAGGAAGGCTTCGCGGCGCTTCTCGTGCGTCTGCAGCTCTTCCTTCTCGAAACGGTCCGGCTGCTCCTCAGGCCCTGCGCTGCGCTTGCGGGCGCGCTCGAGCCCGACAGCGGCCGGCAGGTCGAAGATGATCGTGCAGTCCGGCACGACGCCGTTGACCGCCACGCGCTCCAGCGCCTCGATGAAGGACTGCTCCAGATTGCCGGTGATGCCCTGATAGACGCGGGAGGAATCCATGAAGCGGTCGCAGAGCACCACGGTGCCTTTGGAAAGCGCGGGGCGGATCACCTGCTCGACATGGTCGCTGCGCGCGGCGGCAAAGAGGATCGCTTCCATGCGGATGCCGTAGGCCTCCGCCGCACCCGAGAGCAGCACGTGGCGCACGGCTTCGGCGCCCTTCGAGCCGCCGGGCTCGCGCGTCATCAGCACGGTCAGGCCGCGTTCGCGCAGCGCCGCTGCCAGAAGCCGGATCTGCGTCGACTTCCCGGCGCCCTCGCCGCCTTCGAACGTGACAAACAAACCGGGTGCGGCCGACAAATCCTGCTTCCGTTTCCGTGGCCGCCGCGGCGGCGATACCCGGCGGGGCCGGGACGAGTCGGACCACTACTAACCCATGTTTCCGGCCGGCGAAACGCTTTTCGGCCGGCTCATCCCTTTCAAATCCAGAAGAAGAACAGCTCGATCAGCGCATCGAGGGCGCGCGAGCGCAATGTGCCGACGCCGACGGTCCCGGCCGTCTTCACCGGCACCTCGCGCAGGACCTGCCTGTCGTTCGATATCCTCAGCATGCCGATCGTCTGATCGGGCTTTACCGGCGCACGTACCGGCCAGGTATAGACGACGCGGGCGGTGAGGCGCGGTGCGTTGTCCTTCGGCAGGAAGACATCGACCTTGTCGCCGGCCACCAGCGGCACACGGGAGGCGTCGCCCCCATAGACGCTCGCATCGGCGATGGTCTCGCCCTCCTTGAAGAGCGTGCGCCGCTCGAAGGAGGAGAGCGCCCATTCGATGATGCGCCGCGTCTCCTCGATGCGCACCTTGTCGCTCTCCATGCCGCCCATGGCGAGCAGCAGGTGCTTGCCGTCGCGCTCCACCGCCGCGACGATGGAATAGCCGCCCTCCTCCGAAAAGCCGGTGACGAAGCCTACTACGCCGAGGTTCAGCGCCAGCAGCGGATTACGGTTGCGCTGCCTGATCCTGTTCCACTCGAATTCCGGTTCGAGATAATAGCCCATCCTGTCCGGATAGGCCGTCTCGACATGGCGGGCGAGTTCCACCATCTCGCGCATCGTCACGACATTGCCGGGATCGGGCAGGCCGGTGGCGTTGACGAAGGTGGATTTCTCCAGCCCGAGCGCCCTCGCCTCTTCCGTCATGCGGGCCGCGAAGGCGGTCTCTGAGCCGGCAATGCCTTCTGCGAGGACGATGCAGGCATCGTTGGCATATTGCACCGTGACGCCGCGGATCAGGTCCTCGACGCGCGGGCTGGATTTCAGCGCGGCGAACATGGTGGCGGTGCGCGAGGGCGCGCCGCCGGTGCGCCAGGCATGCTCGCTGACGGGATATGACGTGTCGAGCGTGATCTTGCCGTCCTTGAGCGCCTTGAAGACCGTCGCCACGGTCATCAGCTTGGCGAGCGAGGCGGCGGGCACCACCTCGTCCTCGGCGCGGGCGAAGAGCACCGTGCCTGTCTCCGCTTCGATCATGTAGACCTGCTTCGCCTTCACGTCGAAGCCCGTCGGCTGAGGGCTTGCCGACTGGGCGTGCGCGAGGGTCAGGAGGGAGAGGAAAGCGACAAGGAAGGCGAAGAGGTGACGATGCATGGGGACTCCGGCTGCGCCACACTCCCACAGCGGCGGGCGTTGCGCAAACGGCTTTGCGGGGCGCGGGCCGTCAGCCCGCGTTCGCGGCAAGTTCGGAAAGCGGCGTCAGCGTGCCGTCGATGGTCAGGATGGCGTCGAAGGCGCCGGCGGCATCGCGCACGCGCTCGTCCGCATAGGCGGCCGCGTAGCTTTCGGAAGGAAGCTGCGGGATGAAATTCGGCCGTTCCAGCGGCAGCGGGCCGATCTCCGGAAGCAGCACGAACTGCTCTTCCATCGCCTGGAAGGCTTCGCTTGCCGGGGCGGTCTTGGCGAGCGCCGTCATCGCGCTCTCCTCGGGTACCCGCAGCACGTTCTCCTCCTGCGCCGGCATGACGCTGTGATCGGCGGAGGCGACCATGACGCCGGTCGCGATCTGCCCGCCCGGATCGACCGCCGGGATACGCGAGCCCTTCGGAATGTAGGAGGCCATCAGGTAAGGCATGTCGTTGCCTTCGAGCGGCGCCTTGCCGACATATTGCACGCGCACCTTGGCCGTGCCGGTGCGCTTCATGTCGAGGAGGTCGGCCGTCTTGGAGGAAACGTCGATCAGCCGGTTCTCGTGGAACGGGCCGCGGTCGTTGACGCGCACGATGACGGAAGTGCCGTTTTCAAGGTTGGTGACGCGCGCATAGCTCGGCAGCGGGAAGGTCGGATGCGCGGCGGAAAGATGGTAGAGGTCGTAGACCTCGCCGTTCGCCGTGCGCCGCCCGTGGAAGGCGGAACCGTACCACGAGGCAAGGCCGGTCTTGTTGTAGCCGGGCTCTTCCTTCGGCTGATACCACTTGCCGCGCACCTGGTAGGCCTTGCCCACCTGGTAGCGCCCGCCGCCCTTCGGCACGGCCTGGCCGTCCTCGACGACGCGGGGGCTCGCCTTCACGCCATATTCGGATTCGGAGAAGAATTCCTTGCTGCGGGCTTTCTTCTTGGGAGCATGGCCCGTCGTCGCGCAGGCCGCAAGGCCCGCGCAGACCAGTGGAATGACCAACAACCGGAGGCCTGTGCCGAACCGGGCCGCATTCTTGTCGAAGTTCTTGTATCCCACGCCGCTATTGTCCCCGACGGTGCCAGCCAACTGCCTTGCCCCTGCAAGCCGGCCGTCAATGCCACTCAGTAAATAACAGTACGTTAATCATGCCAATAACGTGGCAAAATTGCGAATGAATGGAAAGCCTGACGTCAGGATCGTTGGTTTATGGTTTCCGCTAGGTTAATGCGCCCGGGGCGCTGCACGGCGCGCCGGGCGTTTTCGTCGGATCGCGATGCTACGATGTCGGCGCCTGCATGGCACCGAAGAGCTGGTCGGGGTCGCGCACCCCGTGACGATAGAGCGTGATGATCGACCGCGCCAGCGAGCGGGCATCGGCCTCGTTCAGGCCGAAGGTATGGGTCGATGACAATCGTGCAAATACGCCTTGCAGGATATCGAGATCCTGCGGCTCGAACATGCCGATATGCGTGGGGTCTTTAAGCACGTCCATTACGGCCTCCCCTGGTTCGCATCCAGCCGGCGATATTGCTTCCGGGTGCAGGCGCGATCGTAGGAGCACAATGCGTCAGCAACAAGTCGGGAAATATTGTAGTGCCGGCGGCTAGGCAGGAAGCCCGTAATGGAAGCGATAATCGTGCCGCCCGGGCGAAACGATGATCTCCATCGTCCCCGTCAGGCCCGACAGGCCGTCCGTGCCGGAATCGGGCACGACGACCACCGCAAGCGATGGCGCGCCCCGGTCCATCAGGCCATTGTGCTGGAGCGTGAAGGACCCGTGCCGGCCGGCCAGCGTGCCCGTCACCCGTTCCATCGCGACATATCCGGCCGAGCCCTCGACAGGCGTGCGGAACGCGAGCATCTGCCCGACACTGGTGCCCTGCAGGTCGCCTTGAAAGGTCTTGTCTATCGACAGGGTGCCGATGGGGCTATCCTCGCTCTCGGCGGGCGTCAGCCTTACCTCGAACGTTCCCGTTGCTTCGCTCTTGCTCATGGCGTCAGAACCTCCCCGGCTTGCGGCATCTCCGGCGTGACCGGCCACGCGAGACCCGATTAACAACGACGGCGCGCCGTGGCTACACCGACCAATGCGCCAATTCCCAACCGACCGCAATGGCGACCAGCAGCACGACCAGAAGCGCAGCGAGGAATGCTTTGGCAAACAACAGCACCGCTCTTGCTGCCGTCACCTGAAGGTCAATGCGAAACCATCGAACCTCTATCGCCGCATACCAGACGATTGCGAAAACCAGCACCGCGAGGCCGGCCAGCACCTCGCCCCGACCGGGAATGAGCATGAGGTCGAACGCCAAGCCCACCATCAGGGCAAATGGCGCGGCCACGTAGCACTGACTGAAGAACGGCGGCCGCAACGAATTTCGTGTCAGCTTTATCGCACGGTGACGCAACAACGAGACGGCCATCATGAGAGGAAAGACGCTGAAGACGACACCGCGCCCGATCAGCAGGTTAGGCGTCGAGGTCAGCGCAACGGGCGTTTTCGATGGATCGTAGATCGAGGGGAACATGGTCGAGATGCCCTGCGCGATCAGCAGCGTGATGAGGAGGAAAAGCGGAGGGCTCAGCGTGTCGTCATACTGGTCTTCCAGCCTGTCGGATAATTCCATGTCCGCATACCGCATCATTTCCAGCGGGCGGGATATGGAGCGCCACATCGTTATGGGATAGAAGATCAACCAGGAAACAAGCTCGTACAGGAGCTCTTCGAGCGACTTCAACAATTTCATAAAGTCCAAGAAGAAACTCCTTCCCGAATGATCCGACGAACTTGACTATGCACCGATATCGGGCGAGTGGTCGGAACTGAATAGTTCCACCGATGCAGCCCGTCGCTTGAATATCCGTACCCGATGAATCCGATCAAGGAGATGTTGAGATGATCAAGCGCTGCGCACTGGCGGCCGCCATGGTGACGTCCGTCTGGGTCTGCGGTGCGGAGGCGAAGGTTCCGTTCTTCAACGCCTCCTGCCCCGGCAGGGTGGACGTTCATGCCGACGCCGGCGGCCCCGTCTTCGTCAACGGCAGGCAGGCCCGGCTGAAGACCTTCAACCGCAACTATTACGAGGCGCGCATCGGCAAGCTGACGATCTCCATCAGCGTCAATCCGGATGGCAGCCCCGATATCTCCTATACGGGACCGGGCGGCGCCAACGGGGTCTGCCGGGTGAAGGGCGGCCGCGCCGCGGAAATGCAGGATAACGGCTTCGACGACGGCTACGGCGAACCCCAGCCGCGGCGACGCTCCAGCGGTACTGCCCTCGGCATGATGCCCGCCTTCTGCCGGGGCGAGGCCTCCGCCCGGTTCGGCGTGCGCCCGAACCGCATCACCACGAACATGGCGTTCCGAAGCGGCAAGGGTTATGTCGTGCAGGGCAACTATCCGGACGGAAACGGCCGGACATCCTTCTTCAATTGCTGGTTCGACAGGAACGGCAACTTCGCCTCGGTCAACTAGGCTTCATCGTGGCCTGCCGGCCATGCCCGCAATCGACCGGGATATGGCGGAAGAGGTGGGATTCGAACCCACGGTAGACTCTCGCCTACGCCGGTTTTCAAGACCGGTGCCTTAAACCGCTCGGCCACTCTTCCTGGAGACGGGATGTCGGCCGGCGCGGGCCGTCGATGCATCCTTCGGGCAATGCGGCTTTTACCAGCTTTGCCCGCGCCGTCAACGCAGGGTTTCGCCAATCTCTTCGGCAAGGGCCTTGTTTCGAACACAATGGCCTCCTATATATCCCTCATCGGCCTTGCTGATGAGCGCTGGAACCTTTCTGCCGCTCGCAATGGCCGCATCGTCCGATGCCTTTGACCACGGATGTACTGGCACGGGTGAAAAGGGCGATGATGAGGAAGGTCGGTGCGTTTTCGCCCCGGCCTTTTTTATTGCCCGGATTTCCCCGCCCGGAACAATCGGGCCGCCATGCCGGTTCCCATCCCGTCAACCACGGGAGGCCGCCATGGAGCAGACACATGCTGCAAGACTCGCCGCGCAATATCTCCGCCTCGGCGGCGGTCGGCTCGCCAAGATCGACGACAACCAGCTCAGCACGCGCAAGTGGGAGCATGAGACCCCGGCGGCCGAAGCGTTCTGGAACGAGCATATCGCGCCCCTCGACGAGCGCAGCCTGGACGAAGTCATCTCCCACCTGCCGACCATCAACCAGCATTGAGCGGCAAGGCCCCACGGGCGAACCGTCTCTCCTGTCGGCAGGCGGCCCGATGCCCCTACTCCGCCACGATCCTGGTCATGAGATGACCGGCGGCCCGGAACCAAATCGCCGGATTCGCCATTATCGTGCCAGCTAGAAGGAGTGCACAGATGAACAAGAAGCTTGGAACCGTTCTCGCCCTCGCCCTCGCGCAGGCTTTCACGGTGACCGCTGGCGCGGCCGACATGGTGATCCGCGAGGATGCGCCGGTCTATGTCGACCGCGGCGCGCGCGATGGCGTGAAGATCGGACTTCTGACCTGCGATGTCGGCGGCGGCGTCGGCTACGTGCTCGGCTCGGCGAAATCCGTCGATTGCGTCTTCAGCGCGACGAACGGTGAGCGCGACACCTATTCGGGCGTGATCCGCAAGATGGGCGTGGACCTCGGCTTCACGACGCAGGGCCGCATCGTCTGGGCCGTGTTCGCACCGACCGCCGGCTACCATCAGGGCTCGCTCGGCGGCCTCTACCAGGGCGCGACGGCGGAAGCGACGGTCGGCGTCGGCGTCGGCACCAATATCCTCGTCGGCGGCACGTCGGGCTCGATCCAGTTGCAGACGATAAGCGTCAGCGGCCAGATCGGCCTCAACATCGCGGCCACCGGCACCTCGGTGACGTTGACGCCGCAGGGCTGATGCATCGGAACGGGCGGCCTGTCAGCCGCCCGTTTCCTATGGCGCACAATCTGCTAGGATCGGCTGGAGAGGAGCCCGTCATGACCAGGATCGTTCTTGCCGCAATCGCCGCCCTGTCCCTTGCGGCCTGCACGACCGCGACAGGCACCGGCGGGTCGTTCCAGCCAATTCCCGGCAGCATCACCTATGGCGGCCAGCCGCGCACGAAGCTGACGAAGGCGCCCATCGGCAGCACCTTCGGCCACATGTTCTACGATTCCCGCGGGCGGCAGGTCGACGAAACCTATCGCATCCAGCCGGATCGTTCGCTTGTTATCGTCAACCGCGTCACCCGAATCGATTATCTATGACGGGGACAATGGAGAGCCCCATGCTGGAAAGCACCGATATCGAACTGGAAGACGAACGGCTGACGCAACTGGACCTTCTGGCCGAGGAACGCCAGATGACGCCGCCCGAACTGCTGGCGCAGTACGCCGCCGGTTCCTTCGGCTTCCACGAGGCCGTGCACACCGCTTCCATCGTGCTCGATCTCGTCGACGAACAGCTTCTCCACCACCCCGCCATTGCCGGCAACGGCGAGTGGTTCCGCCTTGCCGCCCGGGCGAGCGAGGCGCTGTTCAACCTCTACCAGGCGATGGGCGCGGCACAGATCGCGCCGCATGCGACGGACGACGGAACGCGTCCGGAAGACCTCAACGCCAGCAACGACGGCTGATTCCACCCGGGATCACTTGCCTTCCCGCAACGACTGGACGACGCGCTCGCGGCCGACCCGGATGACGTTCTCCATGGCGCGGCGGGCGCCGTCCTCGTCGCGCCTGTCGATCTCCTCGACGATGCGGATATGGCTTGCCGCGACATCGCTGATCTTGCCTCGGTCGGCGGCGGGCGAACTCAGCTTGAAGGCGCCCACGAGCGCCGCCTCGATCAGGCTGCCGAGCGTGCGCAGGAAGGGATTGCGCGAGGCCTCCAGCACGGAGAGATGGAATTTGAGGTCTGCGACGGCAAGCGATTCTGCCGAGTGATCCGGATCGCCCATGGCGACGGCGAGCCGCATCATCTGGCTGATATCCGCCTCGCTCGCGTGGCGTGCGGCAAGCGCGGCCGCATGCGGCTCGAAGCCGAGGCGGACCTCGGAAAGATGCAGCAGGAACTCCTCGTTGACGCCGACGGCGAAATACCAGGTGAGGATGTCGCTGTCGAAGAGGTTCCACTGCGTGTTGGGCGTCACGCGCGTGCCGATGCGCGCCCGCGGCACGACGAGGCCCTTGGCGGCCAATGTCTTCATCGCCTCGCGCAGCACGGTGCGCGACACCTTGAAGCGGGCGGCAAGCTCCACGTCTCCAGGCAGGGTCGTCCCGACGGGATAGTCGCCCGCGATGATGGCGCGGCCCAGCTCGTTGACCACCTGCGCATGGCTGGTGCGCGTGTTCATCCCGCTGATGACCGTTTCAAGCAAACCCTTACGCAAAAATCGTCCTCCCCGGCCCCGGACGCTCCCATCGTTCCGCAACCATCCGGCAGGTATAGAGCGCCCGCCCGATTCCGCAAAGCCCGTTCGCGCCGGTCCCGCGTCGCGAACGAAAAAGGCGCCCCGAAAGGGCGCCTTCGTCATGTTTTGGAAAGCGGCGGCTTACTGCGGCAGCTTGTCGTCGATGCCGGCGACGTAAAAGTTCATGCCGAGCAGCGTGCCGTCGTCGGAGACCTGGCCGTCGGCCAGCCATTCCGAGCCGTCCTGCTTCTTCACCGGGCCGGTGAAGGGATGCAGTTCGCCGGAGCGGATCTTCGCCTCGGTCTCTTCGGCCAGCTTCTTCACGTCGTCGGGCATGTTGGTGTAGGGCGCCATCGTGAGGATGCCGTCCTTGAGGCCGTCCCAGATCTGGCCGGTCTTCCAGGTGCCGTCGAGAACCGCCTGCGTGCGCTTGATGTAGTAGGCGCCCCAGGTGTCGACGATGGACGTCAGCTGCGTCTTCGGGCCAGCGGCGATCATGTCGGAGGCCTGGCCGAAGGCGTGGATGCCACGCTCGGCGGCGACCTGCATCGGCGCGGTCGAGTCGGTGTGCTGCGTCAGGATGTCGACGCCCTGGTCGGCGAGCGCCTTGGCGGCGTCGGCTTCCTTGCCCGGGTCGGCCCAGGTGTTGGCCCAGACGATCTTGAGCTTGAAGTCCGGGTTGACCGACTGCGCGCCGAGCATGAAGGCGTTGATGCCCATCACCACTTCCGGGATCGGGAAGGAGGCGATGTAGCCGGCGACGCCCGTCTTGGACATCTTGGCGGCGATCACGCCCTGGATGTAGCGGCCTTCATAGAAGCGCGCGTTGTAGGTGGCGACGTTCTCGGCGCTCTTGAAGCCGGTCGCGTGCTCGAACTTCACGTCCGGGAACTTCTGCGCGACCTTGATCGTCGCGTCCATGAAGCCGAAGGACGTGGTGAAGACGAGCGCGCAGCCCGAGCGCGCCATGCGCTCGACGGCGCGTTCGGCATCCGGGCCTTCCGGGACGTTTTCGAGATAGGCGGTCTCGATCTTGTCGCCGAGCGCCTTTTCGAGATCCTGGCGGCCGCGGTCGTGGCCTTCCGAATAGCCGCCGTCCGTCTTCGAGCCGACATAGATGAAGCAGATCTTCGTCTTGTCCTGGGCGCTGGCGGCAACGGAGAAGCCGAGCACGGCGGCCGACGTTGCGAGAGCGAGAATGATTTTCTTCATTTTATCCTCTGAGGTTGGAGTGGTTGTTTCCCGTCTTCTTGTTCTCGTCACCGATCCGGCACGAACGGCTTGCCGAGCGAGGCAGGCGTGTTGATCAGCGTCGTGCGCCGGTTGTGCGATATCAGGATTAGTACGACAACGGTGGCGGCATAGGGAAGAGCCGACAGGAACTGGGACGGAATGCCGATGCCGAACGCCTGTGCGTGCAGCTGGCTGATCGACACCGCGCCGAAGAGGTAGCCGCCGAGCAGCACCCGCCACGGTCGCCACGAGGCGAAGACGACGAGCGCGAGCGCAATCCAGCCGCGCCCGGCCGACATGTTCTCCACCCATTGCGGCGTATAGACCAGCGAGAGCTGCGCGCCGGCAAGGCCCGCGCAGGCGCCGCCGAACATCACGGCGAGGTAGCGCGTGCGGATGACGTGGATGCCGAGCGCATGGGCGGAGGCATGGTTGTCGCCGATGGCGCGCACCTTCAGGCCCGCCCGCGTGCGGAACAGGAACCAGTTGACGCCGGCGACGATGGCGATCGACAGGTAGAAGATGATGTCCTGCCGGAAGAGCAGCGGGCCGATGAATGGGATTTCGGCAAGGACCGGGATCTCGATCGGCTGGAGTTTCGCGCCGGACATGCCGGCATAGGGCTCGCCGATCTGGCCGGAGACGCCGAGGCCGAGGATCGTCAGCGCAAGGCCGGTCGCCACCTGGTTGGCGACGAGCGTCAGCGTCAGGAAGCCGAAGAGCAGCGAGAACAGCGCACCGCCGGCAATGCCGGCGAGGATGCCGAGATAGGGCGAGCCGGTCAGCTGCGTGGCGGAGAAGGCGAGCGCCGCGCCCATCACCATCATGCCCTCGACGCCGAGGTTGAGGACGCCGGTGCGCTCCGTCACGAGCTCGCCGATGGAGGCGAGCACGAGCGGCGTCGCCGCGGTGATGACGGTGAGCAGGATCGCTTCGAGCATGCCCATTATTGCGCGCCCCCTTCGCTGGACCGGGTAAGGCGCGAGAAGACCAGCCGGATCTTGTACTGGATGAGCGTGTCGCAGGAGAGCACGAAGAAGAGCAGCAGCCCCTGGAAGACGCGCGTGACCTTGTCGGAGACGCTGAGCGTGAGCTGCACGGCCTCCCCGCCCACATAGGTGAGCGCGAGGAAGAGGCCTGCGGCGATGACGCCGAGCGGGCTGAGGCGGCCGAGGAAGGCGACGATGATCGCGGTGAAGCCGTAGCCGGGCGAGATGATCGGCTGCAGCTTGCCGATGACGCCGCTGACCTCGGAAATGCCGGCAAGGCCGGCGAGCGCGCCGGACAACAGCAGCGAGAACCAGATCATGCGCTTGGAGGAGAAGCCGGCAAAGCGCCCTGCCCGCTCGGACTGGCCGAGCACGGTGATCTCGAAGCCCTTCAGCGTGTAGCGCATCATGATCCACAGCGCGACAGCGGCGACGATGGCAAGCAGGAAGCCGAGATTGGCCCGGCCCGAGGAGACGAGCTCCGGCAGGATCGCTTCCGGCGCGAAATCCCGCGTGACCGGGAAGTTGTAGGCGTCGGGGCTGCGCCAGGGGCCGCGCACCAGCCAGTCGAGGAAGAGCTGGGCGATATAGACCAGCATCAGGCTCGTCAGGATCTCGTTGGTGTTCATGTGCGCCTTGAGGAAGGCGGGCACGGCGGCGTAGAGCGCGCCGCCGACCATGCCGAAGATCAGCATCAGCGGCAGGACGAGCGGCGAATGCCAGTCGTGGAAGACGACCGGCACGATGGAACCGGCGATCGCCCCGGCGATGAACTGGCCCTCGGCGCCGATGTTCCAGTTGTTCGAGCGGTAGCAGATCGAAAGGCCGGCGCCGATGAGGATGAGCGGCGCGGCCTTGATGGCGATCTCGTGCAGCGACCAGACGTCGAGCAAGGGTTCCACGAAGAAGCTGTAGAGCGCCGAGACCGGGTCCTTGCCGATCAGCGCGAACATGATGCCGCCGGCGATCACCGTCAGAACCAGCGCGAGGAACGGCGAGAGGATGGAGAAGAGCGTGGAGGGATTGGCCCGCTTTTCCAGTTCAATGCGCATGGGCGGCCTCCGGGCTCGTCTCGCTGCCGTGCATGCCGCCCATCAGGAGGCCGATCTTCTCGCGCGTCATGTCCTGCGCCGGATAGGCGTTGGACAGCCGCCCGTCGCTGATGACGGCGATCTCGGTGGCGACCTCGAAGATCTCGTCGAGGTCCTGGCTGATGACCAGCACCGCCGAACCCGCCTTGGCAAGGTCGACCAGCGCCTGGCGGATGCGGCTTGCCGCGCCCGCGTCCACGCCCCAGGTCGGCTGGTTGACGATGAGCACCGCCGGCTGGCGGTCGAGCTCGCGCCCGACGATGTATTTCTGCAGGTTGCCGCCCGAAAGCGAGCCGGCCGCCGGGTCCTCGCCGCTCTTGCGCACGTCCATCGTCTCGGAAATGCGGCGCGAGGCGATGCGCACGACGGCGTTGCGGATGATGCCGAGCACGCCGCCGGCAAGGAAGGTCTTGCGGTCGGACTGGTTGCGCGCCAGCACGAGGTTGTCGGAAAGCGGCAGCGCCGGCACGGCGGCATGGCCGTGGCGCTCCTCAGGCACGAAGCCCGCGCCCATCAGGCGGCGCGCCGTGATGCCGAGATTGCCGGCCGCCTTGCCGCGAATGGAGACCGCCCTCGCGTCGCTGACGGGAAACTCGCCGGAAAGTGCGTCGAAAAGCTCGCCCTGCCCATTGCCGGCAACGCCGGCAATCGCCAGCACCTCGCCGGCCCGCACCTTCAGGCAGATATCCTTGAGCGACACGGCGAACGGCGTGCGCGCCGCAGCGTTCAAATGGTTCGCCTCCAGCAGCACGTCGCCCTTGACCGCCGTGCCTGCGGCGCTGACGGCGGCGACGTCGCTGCCGACCATCATGCGGGCGAGCGAGGCCGGCGTTTCCCGGCGCGGGTCGCAGGCGCCCGTCACCTTGCCGTGGCGCAGCACGGTCGCGCGGTCGCAGATGCGCTGCACCTCTTCCAGCCGGTGGCTGATATAGAGGACGGAGCGCCCTTCCGCCTTCAGCTTGGCCAGCGTCTCGAACAGGCGGTCGGCCTCCTGCGGCGTCAGCACCGAGGTCGGCTCGTCGAGGATGATGAGCTCGGGGTTCTGGAGCAGCGCGCGCACGATCTCGATGCGCTGGCGCTCGCCGACGGAAAGGTCCGCCACATGCGCCTTCGGATCGAGCGGCAGGCCGTAGGCGCGCGACAGCGTCGCCGCCTCGTCCGCCACCCTGGAAAGCGAAATGCCGGGTGGCAGGGACAGCGCGATGTTCTCCGCCACCGTCAGCGCCTCGAACAGCGAGAAATGCTGGAAGACCATGCCGATGCCGAGCCGGCGGGCGGCACCGGGGCTCGTGATGCGCACCGGCTCGCCCTTCCAGAGGATCTCGCCGCTCGTCGGCGCGAGAACGCCGAACAGCATCTTTACCAGAGTGGACTTGCCGGCGCCGTTCTCGCCGAGCAGGGCATGGGTTTCACCGGGCTGGATGTCAAGGTCGATGCCGTTGCATGCGGCAAACGAACCGAATAGTTTTGTCAGGCTGCGGACAGCCAACAATGGACTGCCCCCGGACGCTCCCACGTCTGACACTCTGTCCCCTCTTTCCTGCGATCCCGTTCCCGCGCGCCCCTTCGGGTCGTTGTCAGGGAATGAGCAATGTCGTTCCGCTCGTTCTTCTTGCTTCCAGATCCGTGTGTGCGCGTCCCGCATCGGCCAGCGGATAAGTCTGATGAATATTGATACGCACTTTGTTGCTTTGCACAACATCAAAGAGCGAGTTTGCACATGCATCGAGGGCCGCGCGCGTGGCGATATAGGCAAAGAGCGTCGGCCGCGTGGCGTAGAGCGAACCCTTCTGCGAGAGGAGGCCGAGGTTGAAGGCTTCGACGGGACCGGAGGCGTTGCCGAAACTGACGAAGAGCCCGCGCGGCTTCAGGCAGTCGAGGGATTTGGGGAACGTGTCCTTGCCGACCGAATCGTAGACGACGTCGACGCCCGCCCCGTCCGTCAATTCGCGCACCCGCGTGGCGAAATCCTCCTTGCCGTAGTCGATGACGTGGTCGTAGCCGTTCGCCAGCGCGAGGTCGATCTTCGCCTTCGAGCCGGCCGTGCCGATCACCGTCGCGCCGAGCGCCTTGGCCCACTGGCCGGCGATGAGGCCGACGCCGCCGGCGGCCGCGTGGAAGAGGATCACGCTGCCCGGCCCGACCTTGTAGGTCTGGAGCAGCAGGTATTGCGCCGTCATGCCCTTCAGCATCATCGCCGCCGCCGTTTCCAGCGAGATGCCCTCCGGCACCTTGACGAGATGCTTGACGGCGATGTTGCGCTCGGCCGCATAGGCGCCGTCCGCCGAGGCATAGGCGACGCGGTCGCCGACGGCGAAATCCTTGACGCCCTCGCCGAGCGCCGTGACCGTGCCCGCGCCTTCCTTGCCCGGAATGAACGGCAGTTCCGTCTTGTAGAGGCCGGTGCGGAAATAGACGTCGATGAAGTTAAGCCCGACGGCGGCCTGCCGGATCTGTACCTCGCCCGGGCCCGGCGGGCCGAGCGGCACGTCTTCGAGCTTGAGGACTTCCGCGCCGCCGAGGCTGCGGACGACAATGGCCTTGGTCATGGCATGCTCCCGTTTTCTAGCGCCGGCCGAGATTGGGCAAGGCCTGCAGCACGGCGCCGATGACATAGAGATAGAGGCCCGTCGCCACCACGCCCCAGACCACCCAGTCCGGCGTACCCTCGAAATGCCAGAGCAGCGCACAGCCGCTCAGCACCGACCAGAGCAGGAAGACCGCAAGATTGAGCGGTCGCAGCCTTTCCACCCGCACCGGATGCAGGAAATTGATCGGCATGAAGGTGAGGAGGACCGAGACGAAGACGACGACGGAGGCCGTCAGTTCGCTGGCGTCGATCACGAAGAGCGTGAAGACCACCATGTTCCACACCACGGGGAAGCCGGAGAAGAAATTCTCCTCCGTCTTCATGCCCATGTCGGCATAGTAGATGGCGCTCGACACCACGATGGCGCCGGCGGCCACGAAGGACCACGGTTCGCCGATCATGCCCTTCTGGTAGAGCGCGAAGGCCGGCAGGAGCACATAGGTGACGTAGTCGATGATGTTGTCGAGCGTATCGCCCGACCAGTTCGGCAGCACTTCCTTGACCCGGACCTTGCGCGCGATCGGCCCGTCGATGCCGTCGACGAGAAGCGCGAGGCCGAGCCACCAGAACATGTCGACGAAGCGGTGCTCGGCAGCGGCCACGACCCCGAGGAAGGCGAGGAACGACCCCGAGGCCGTCAGGATATGCACGGAAAAGGCACGGATTTCCGCGTAGGGTACGCGTCTGTAATTGAAGAACTTCATTGCCTCTTGCTGTCCATCCCTTGGGGCTTTTGCTGGCCACGGTCCATCCGGGCGCCCTCTTGTGCGGTCTCTGCCGGTAATATGCATTGATTGCCTGCCATCGCCAGTGAAAATCCGCCCCGTCCCCCGCCGGCCTCAGGCCCTGCGCGGATTCATCCCATGGAAATTGCCTCTTTGCGGGCCTAGTTTTGGCCGATAGAAGCATCGCAAAGCTGTGGGTAACGCGCTCTGCTCCGGAGGTCCGAGATGAGACAGTTCGATATCGCCGTCGTCGGTGCCGGCCTTGCCGGAAGCCTTGCCGCGCTCGCACTCGCCGAGTCGGGCCGCAGCGTCGCGCTGATCGCCCCGCCGGCGCGCGCGGCGGACGGGCGGACGACCGCCCTCATGGACCAGTCCATCGCCTTCCTGAAGACGCTCGGCCTCTGGGAGGCGATCGTGCCCCACGCCGCCGGGCTCGAGACGATGCAGATCGTCGACGGCACCACGCGGCTGCTGCGCGCGCCGCCGGTCGCCTTCCGCGCCGGCGAGGTCGGCCTTGCCGCCTTCGGCTATAACATCCCCAACGCGCCCCTCCTCGCCGTGCTCGACGCCCGCATCGCCGCCAGCGAGGGGATCGTCCGGCTGGAAGGCGGCGTGACGGCCGCGACCGCCTTCGAAGCCGGCGTGGAACTGACCCTC
>Ga0222426_100687_pt1 | contig 18243 bp, 20 predicted proteins | sample 2B50Ametagenome_FD_180087 | JGI IMG/M metagenome (GOLD analysis project Ga0222426, IMG submission 180087) | Enriched microbial communities from leaf-cutter ant dump, University of Wisconsin, Madison, United States - 2B50A (version 2) | ecosystem: Environmental > Terrestrial > Nest > Insects nest...
TCGGAGCACTGCACAAGTGCTGCCCTTCAAAGATGCGCAATCAACTCCTCCAGCGCCTTCGCCTGGTCGTCCGCCAGGTCGATGATGTGGAAGCCCGCCCAGCCCAGCTGACCCTCGCCGCCACTGCGGCTCCACAGGCAGTCGGCGCCCAGGGTGATCTCGCCCACCTCGTGCAGCGGCGGCAGGGGCACCAGGCGGCATTCCAGCACCGAATCCGCTGCCGGCACGTCGACGCCGCAGAGCATGAAGCCTTCGACGGAGAGGTCGGCCAGGCGGCCGAGGCTGCGTCCGGTGTGGCGGTCGAAGACCTCGACCTTCAGGTCCGTGCTGTGCCGGTTGTGCTGGCGGCGTTCGTCCATCGCTTACTCCTCGGATGGGCTGTTGGGGCGCCCGGCAAAGCGCTGCAGCATGCGGTAGATGGCGCCGAGCGCGCGGTCGACCAGAGGCTGGGCCCCGGCTCCGGCCAGGCGCACCTTGCCCTGTTCCATCTCCAGCGCCAACTGGCCGATGGGTTTGACGGCGACGCGCTGCCCCAGGTGATCGACGAACATATAGTTGCGCGTGGTGGGGCTGAACCAGGACAGCTTCAGGCGCCGTGGCGGCGTGCTGTCGGTGAACTCGAACCAGGTGCCGAATTCGATGCGGCGCAGTTCCTCCATGATCGCCCGGGCGCGGATGGACAGGCTTTCCTCGGTCTGCCGCTCGGCCACGCTTTCGCCGTCGAGCATCGCCCCCAGCGGGCTTTCCGGCAGTTCGGGGTGCAGCCTGGCGGCGATTTCCGGCTGCTGCGCCTGGATCGCGTGCTGGCAGGCGACCAGGTCCTGCAGCAGGCGGCGGATGCCTTCCTCGTGGTAGCCGCCGAGCACTTCCAGGCCCTTGCGCAGGTCTTCCAGCAGCGTCGGGCGCATGGCTTGCAGGCGCTCGCGGCCGGCGCTGTCCTGCGGCGTGACGCTCCAGGCCAGTTGCTCGGCGATCTCGCAGGCGCGGCGCCATTCATCGCTGTCCTCGCCGTTGCGCAGGATGATGAAGGTCAGGGCGTCGGCCCAGCTGAGGTCGAGAAAATTGCGCACCAGTTGCGGTAGTTCGCGTTCGGCGCAGGCGTTGCGGATGACCTCGATCGCCTGTTCGCGCGCGCCCAGCAGCCGGTCGCGGCCGCGGGCCGCCTCGGTGGCGCGGCGTTCGCGCAGTTCGGCCTTCTGGCGGATGTTGCCGATGTATTCGTTGAAGTCGCTGAGCAGCTCGTCGAACAGGCGCAGGTCGCCGGCGAAGTCCTGGATCACCCGCTCGACCACCCAGTGCATCTTCGCCAGCAGCCCGCGCTCCTCGCCGTCGCCGCCGTACAGCGAGCCGGCCTGGGCCATGGCGTTGAGCAGGCGGCGGGCCGGGTGGTGGTGCTGGGTGAACAGCGCCTTGTCCTGCAGGGCCACCTTGAGGAAGGGCGTGTGCAGGTGGGAGAGGGTGGTCTTGCAGCTGTCCGGCAGGCTTTCGTCGTCGAGGATGAAGTCGAAGACCATGCCGACCAGGTCGATGACGTCGGCTTCCTGGTCGGTCAGCTTGTTCTGCCCGGGGCGGTCGCTGCCGGCTTCCAGTTGCTGGTGCAGGTCCTCTTTGAACTGCTGGACCGCCTGGGGCTGGCGGATGCGCCGGGCGAGGTCCTGGGCGGAGATACGCTGCAGGCGATTGAGCGCGTCGAGCAGTTCCCCGGCGCTGTAGGTGCGGGTCGCCCCGCGTGGCGTCAGGCGGGCGATGCTGTCGCTATGGCCGAAGTTCTCCAGGCCGCGCCGCCGGTGTTCGGCGAGCAGGGCGTTGAGGCCGCCGTAGAGCGCCTGCTGGTCGCTGGGCGGGTAGGGCGGCAGCTCGCTGAAGTCCAGCGGCGGCGCTTCGGTGCTGGCGGATGCGCCCGGGGCGCCGGGAGGTACCGCGGCGTTGCTGCCTCCGCTGCCGGTATCGGCCGACGCCGCTGGCGTGGCTTGCCCGGGGGCCGCTGCGCTCGGGCGTGGTGCCGGGTGCGAGCCCTGCTGGGCGCGGTAGCGCAGGTTGGGCAGGATGCCGGCCTCGGTCAGGCGTCGATTCAGTTGTTCATATAGAGGTGGCAGGTTGCGCATCACCTGCTGGTCGAACAAGACATAGAGCACGGTCTTGATGCGCAGGGCGAAGCGGCTTTCCGCGAGCATCTCGCGGAAGCACTGGGCGATCGCCTGGGGGCCGAAGGGGTTGCTGTCCTCGGCCAGCTTGCTGCCGTTGTTGAGCAGGGCCAGGCGCTGGTCCAGGGCGAACAGGGATTGCGCGCACTGCGCCTTGACCTGGTTCACCATGTTGGTGATGAGCAGGGTTTCCTCGTATTCCTCGTTGCCGACCAGGGACAACTGCTCGACGTCCAGCTCCTCCAGGTGCGCCCGGGAGGGCAGGGTGCCCTGCATGAAGTCGCCAAGGCCCTTGGCGAAGCGCTGGTGATAAAGGCGCTCGAGGGTGGGGCGCTGGCGGCGGATCTCGCGCATGCTGTCGAAGAACAGCGCCTGCACCTGGTTGTTCTCGGCCTTCTCGGCGCATTCGAAGAGGGTGTCGTCGACCTGGGCGAAAACCGCCGCCAGGAGTTCCGCCAGGTGGTTCATCGCCAACTGCCGGCAGCCCTGTACCAGCTCGCCGAAGCGTGGCTGGATGGCCCGGCTGGCGACGTTGGAAGACGGCGGGGTGTCCTTCGAACTCATGGGCGATCCTGTCCGTGATCTCAGCGCCTGCAGGCGAGGGCAACTTTGTTTTATGCAGATATAGCAATCTGCCTGCCGGCCTGCAAAGAAAAAGAAGAAAAACTTTTTGGATCAGAGGGTTGACAGTCCGTTCGAGACCCGTAAAATGGCGCGCCTCTGATACGGGAAACGGCAACGCCGAAACGTAGAAGGGATTGGAAGGCTCGTCGTTCCGCGATAGCTCAGTCGGTAGAGCAAATGACTGTTAATCATTGGGTCCCTGGTTCGAGTCCAGGTCGCGGAGCCAACTTCCAAGCGGGGTATAGCGCAGTCCGGTAGCGCGCCTGCTTTGGGAGCAGGATGTCGGGAGTTCGAATCTCTCTACCCCGACCATATCGAGGGTCGTTAGCTCAGTCGGTAGAGCAGTTGGCTTTTAACCAATTGGTCGTAGGTTCGAATCCTACACGACCCACCATCTTCCAGCCGGTCGCCCAGGTGAACGGCAATCGAAAAGCCCGCAGTCTCGTTGAGATTGCGGGCTTTTTCGTTTTTCGGCATGGGGTTTGCCTGGTGCTGGGATTTGTAGGAGCGAGCTTGCTCGCGAACCGGCCGGTGACGTCTGCGCTTTGGTTCAACTCCGCTCCCTCTCCCTAACCCTCTCCCTGAAGGGAGAGGGGACCGTTGGGGAGAGTCGGGTGTTCTGGAGTTAGCCGGCTGGCACCGTGATTTCTGGTTGAAACCATACCTTCTCTCGGCACGGACAAGCCCCCTCTCCCTTCAGGGAGAGGGCTGGGGAGAGGGGCTCTTGAGGATGTACACCAAGTCACCCGGTATCCCCCCTTCGCGAGCAAGCTCGCTCCTACGAAGAGCCGAACCATCCCTCCAGCGCCGGCTAGCGCGACTGAAACCTCGCTGAAATACAAATCCAATCACGCTGTCATTTCGCCGAGCTAATGTTTTTCACCGTTTGTGCCCTTCGCGAAATCAGTCATATCCGGCCGGATTTTTCCCAGTCAAAAACGGCCACCCCGTTAGAATCTGAAACGCTTTTCCCGCCCGAATCGCTTGCTGCGGCGATGTGTCGCACTCTGCGCAGGGCGTTTGCGACAGCTTTTTCGGCTCTCTTGATCGAGATCATTTCCAGTCTTGCAAGGTTGTTCTAAGGCACCTCGCCAAGGCACCTTACGATGCGGCTGGATGCCGCGCCAGCCGGGACATTCAGCCCTCTTGGCGAGGGCTTTCGGAGGGCTCCGGAAAGCGCTTTTCCAACCTTGCATTTCCTGTGGGAATTGCTCGTTTTTCGAGCAGTGGCGGCGGTCACTCTTAACCCTGGCGAGATAATGTCTTGTTAAAAATGAGACCATCAGGCCTTGCCAGTGGTTTCTGAAATGTCTTGTAATATCGCCCGCCCATTCCTGACCCCATAGCGCCTCGGTTCCAGCGTCGCAGAACCTTGGCAGGCACCCGCCGCAGGCGGTGCTGGAATAACAACGAGGGGCTGACTGTGGTGGGTTTCTGCTCAACAACGAGTAGGGCAATCCGCTCGTGAACAGGTGTCGGCCAGGCAGGCTTCCGAGGAAGCGGCAGGGCAGGCGCCAACACGCTGAATAACACGGAACGAATCAGCACACGGATCGGTTTCGCTACGCGAAAGCCGGGCTGGGTTCCTTTTGCCTTGTTTTCTTGCAGCGCCGATTCGCTACCCCATGGATCCACTAAGACGTCTCGCCTTGGAAGGCGCGGCGGGCAGTTCGTCGAGCATGAACCCTGCGTGGGTAAATCTCATGGGCGGTGTAGCTATGTTCATCCATTAAGGCCGCAAGATGAAAATAGACCAGTACTCTGGATACCTGAAGAGATTGTCCGTGCTGCTCCCCCTGCTCTCGCTGGGTGGCTGCAACATGGTCCTGTTCGACCCCAAGGGGCAGATCGGCGTCGACGAGAAGTCGCTGATCATCACCTGCACCCTGCTGATGCTGCTCGTGGTGGTGCCGGTCATCGTCATGACCCTGGCATTCGCCTGGAAATACCGCGCTTCCAACACCAAGGCCACCTACATGCCCGACTGGGCGCATTCCACCCGTATCGAGGTGGTGGTGTGGCTGGTGCCTTGCATCATCATCGCCATCCTCGGCTGGCTGACCTGGGAATCCACCCACAAGCTGGACCCCTATCGCCCGCTGGATTCCGACGTCAAGCCGATCACCATCCAGGCCGTCTCGCTGGACTGGAAATGGCTGTTCATCTATCCGGAACAGGGCATCGCGACCGTCAACGAGATCGCCTTCCCAAAAGATACCCCGGTGAACTTCCAGATCACCTCGGACACCGTGATGAACTCCTTCTTCATCCCGCAGCTGGGTAGCCAGATCTACTCGATGACCGGGATGCTGACCAAGCTGCACCTGATCGCCAACGAAGAAGGCGTGTTCGACGGCATCTCCGCGAACTACAGCGGCAGCGGCTTCTCGGGCATGAAGTTCAAGGCCATCGCCACTTCCGAGCAGGGCTTCCAGGACTGGGTCGCCAAGGTCAAGTCCGCCCAGGCCGGCCTCACCGAGGAAGGCTTCCCCGAGCTGGCCAAGCCGAGCGAGAACGTTCCGGCTACCTACTTCTCCTCGGTCACCCCGGACCTGTTCCAGCACATCCTGACCAAGCACGAACGTGCTGGCCTGGCGATGGGCAAAGGCAAGGCCGAGCACGCCGAAGGCGAAGCTGAATCGCAATCCAATCCGAGTATCCAGGAGTAACCGCACAGATGTTCGGGAAACTGACACTGTCGGCCGTGCCCTATCACGAGCCGATCATCATGATCACGCTGGCGGTCGTTGCCCTGGTGGGCCTCGGCGTCTTCGGCGCGGTCACCTATTACCGCAAATGGACCTACCTGTGGACCGAATGGCTGACCTCCATCGACCACAAGAAGATCGGCGTGATGTACATCATCGTCGCCCTGATCATGCTGCTGCGCGGCTTCGCCGACGCCATCATGATGCGCGGCCAGCTGGCCCTGGCCGAAGGCTCGAACCACGGCTTCCTGCCGCCTGAGCACTACGACCAGATCTTCACCGCGCACGGCATGATCATGATCATCTTCATGGCCATGCCCTTCATGACCGGCCTGATGAACCTGGCCGTGCCGCTGCAGATCGGCGCCCGCGACGTGGCCTTCCCGTTCCTGAACTCCCTCAGCTTCTGGCTGCTGGTGGTCAGTGCGATGCTGGTCAACGTGTCCCTGGGCCTGGGCGAATTCGCCCGTACCGGCTGGGTGGCCTACCCGCCGCTGTCCGAGCTGGCCTACAGCCCGGGCGTGGGTGTGGACTACTACATCTGGGCACTGCAGATATCCGGCATGGGTACGCTGCTGACCGGTATCAACTTCCTGGTCACCGTGTTCAAGATGCGCACCCCGGGCATGAAGCTGATGCAGATGCCGATCTTCACCTGGACCTGCACCTTCGCCAACATCCTGATCGTCGCGTCCTTCCCGATCCTGACCGCGGCCCTGGGCCTGCTGTCGCTGGACCGCTACCTGGACATGCACTTCTTCACCAACGAGCTCGGCGGCAACGCCATGATGTACATCAACCTCTTCTGGGCCTGGGGCCATCCTGAGGTGTACATCCTGATCCTGCCGGCCTTCGGTATCTTCTCCGAAGTCACCGCCACCTTCGCCGGCAAGCGCATGTTCGGCTACACCTCGATGGTGTGGGCGAGCGCCGCGATCACCTTCCTCGGCTTCACCGTGTGGCTGCACCACTTCTTCACCATGGGTTCGGGCGGCGACGTCAACGGCTTCTTCGGCGTTGCGACCATGCTGATCTCCATCCCGACCGGGGTGAAGCTGTTCAACTGGCTGTTCACCATCTACCGTGGCCGCCTGCGCTTCGACACCCCGATCCTGTGGACCCTGGGCTTCATGATCACCTTCACCATCGGTGGCATGACCGGCGTTCTGCTGGCTATCCCGGGCGCGGACTTCCTGCTGCACAACAGCCTGTTCCTGATCGCCCACTTCCACAACACCATCATCGGTGGCGCGGTGTTCGGCTACCTGGCCGGCTTCGTCTTCTGGTTCCCGAAAGCCTTCGGCTTCAAGCTGGACGAGAAGTGGGGCAAGCGTTCCTTCTGGTGCTGGCTGGTCGGCTTCTACATGGCCTTCATGCCGCTGTACATCCTCGGCTTCATGGGCATGACCCGTCGCCTGAACCACTACGACAACCCGCTGTGGAAGCCGTACCTGGTGGTGGCGTTCTTCGGCGCCGTGCTGATCCTGTTCGGCATCCTCAGCCAGCTGATCCAGCTGTTCGTCTCCATCAAGAACCGCAAGCAACTGGCCGACGTGACCGGCGACCCGTGGGGCGGCCGTACCCTGGAATGGTCCACTTCCTCGCCGCCGCCGTACTACAACTTCGCCGAGCTGCCGGTGGTGCGTGATGTCGACGCCTTCCACGAAATGAAGCAGAACGGTCGCGCCTACCAAGCCCCGGCCTCGTACAAGCCGATCCACATGCCGAAGAACACCGCCGCTGGCTTCTCCATCGCGCTGTTCGCCTTCATCTTCGGCTTCGCTGCGATCTGGCACATCTGGTGGCTCGCGGGCATCGGCTTCGTCGGCATGATCGCCTCCGTCATCGTGCGCAGCTACGTCACCGACCTGGACTACTACGTCCAGCCGGACGAGATCGAGCGCATCGAGAACCGCCACTTCCAGCAACTCGCCAAACAGGTCTGATCCATGTCTACGGCAGTATTGAGCAAACACTCGGTCGCCCACGAAGCGGGGCATGACCACGATCACGAACACCACGACGCGGGTGGCATGACGGTCTTCGGCTTCTGGCTGTACCTGATGACCGACTGCATCCTGTTCGCCAGTGTCTTCGCCACCTACGCTGTGCTCGTCGGCCATACGGCCGGCGGCCCCAGCGGCAAGGACATCTTCGAACTGCCCTACGTGGCCGTCGAAACCGCGATCCTGCTGATCTCCAGTTGCACCTACGGCCTGGCCATGCTGGCCGCGCACAAGGGCGCCAAGGCCAAGGCCATCGCCTGGCTGGGCGTGACCTTCCTCTGCGGCGCCGCGTTCATCGCGATGGAAGTCAACGAGTTCCATCACCTGATCGTCGAAGGCTTCGGCCCGAGCCGCAGCGCGTTCCTGTCGTCCTTCTTCACCCTGGTCGGCATGCACGGCCTGCACGTGACCGCAGGCCTGCTGTGGATGCTGGTGCTGATGGCGCAGATCGGCAGCCGTGGCCTGACCGCGCAGACCAACACCCGCATGATGTGCCTGAGCCTGTTCTGGCACTTCCTGGACATCGTCTGGATCTGCGTATTCACAGTCGTCTACCTGATGGGGGCCGTGTAATGAGCGCCGCTGCACACGACAACCACGGCGCCGGCCACGGCAGCCTGGGTTCCTACGCAATCGGTTTCGTGCTGTCGATCATCCTCACCGCGATTCCGTTCTACATGGTCATGGACGGTGGCTTCACCCGCCACGCGACCATCCTCACCATGGTCATCCTCGGCCTGGTGCAGGTGGTGGTGCACCTGGTGTGCTTCCTGCACATGAACATGTCCTCGGAAGGCCGCTGGAACGTGATGGCGTTCATCTTCACGGTGATCGTCATCCTGCTGGTGGTGGGCCTGTCGCTGTGGATCATCTTCAGCGCCGATGGCCTGATGATGCCGATGGTGAACTGAGGCTGACGACGTGAAGCTGAAGCGTTATCTCCTGGTGACCAAGCCGGGCATCATCTTCGGCAACCTGATCGCCGTGGCGGGGGGCTTCTTCCTCGCCGCGCGCGGCAGTGTCGACCCGATGCTGCTGCTGGCGACGGTGATCGGGCTGTCGCTGGTGGTGGCCAGTGGTTGCGTGCTGAACAACTGCATCGACCGTGACATCGATCGCCACATGGAGCGGACCCGCGGCCGGGTGACCGTGACCGGGCAGATCTCGCTGAAGGCCGCACTGGCCCACGGCGTGGTGCTCGGCCTGGCCGGCTTCGGCCTGCTGCTGTGGAAGACCAACCTGCAGGCGACCCTGATGGCGGCGTTCGGCTTCGTGGTCTACGTCGGCTTCTACAGCCTGTGGCTCAAGCGCACCTCGATCTACGGCACCCTGGTGGGCAGCCTCTCCGGGGCCATGCCGCCGGTGGTGGGCTACTGCGCCGCGGCCGGTCACTTCGACATGGGCGCCGCGGTGCTGCTGCTGATCTTCTGCCTGTGGCAGATGCCGCACTCCTACGCCATCGCCATCTTCCGCCTGAACGACTACAAGGCGGCGGGTATCCCGGTGTGGCCGGTGGCGCGTGGCATCGAGGCGACCAAGCGGCAGATCCTCTACTACGTGCTGGCCTTCGGCGCCGCCACCCTGCTGCTGACCGTGACCGGCTTCGCCGGCTACGGTTACCTGGTGGTGGCCCTGGCGGTCAGCGCCTGGTGGCTGTTCATCGCCGTGTCGGGCTTCCGCGCCGAAGACGATCGTCTGTGGGCACGCAAGCTGTTCGCGTTCTCCATCATCGCCATCAGCGTGCTGAGCCTGATGATGTCGATCGACTTCCAGGGCCTCCCGGCCCCGGCGCTGGTCGCCGCGCTCTAAGGCAAGCCAGTGGTACGAAAAAGCCGCCCCTCGGGGCGGCTTTTTCATGCCTGGAAAAACATCGCGGACGATACGGTGCGGACGGGCATGGCTTTTCGTAGGAGCGAGCTTGCTCGCGAACAATAGACCCACCGCCGAACCCTCCTGTAGGAGCGCGCCCTGCGCGCGAATCGCGGGCAGGGCCCGCTCCTACAGGGAGCACGGGGCGGATCGCGGATGAATCCGCTCCTACAGGAGTACGGGCCCCCTGGCGTAGGATGGCGTTGAGCGAAGCGATACCCATCACCACGACCGCATGGGTTTCGTAAACTCAACCCATCCTACGAAAGGCGCCTCGGCGTAGGGCGCATAACCGTTCGCGGTTATCCGCAGTTTCCCGGCGCGTCAATGCAACTTCAACCGCGGCTCGGTGCTGCGCCCGATGCGGTCGCCGATCATCATCAGCGCCGTGCGGGTGAAGCCATACAACGCCATCTGGTGCATGCGGTACAGCGAGATGTAGAACATCCGCGCCAGCCAGCCTTCCAGCTTCACGCTGCCCATCAGGTTACCCATCAGATTGCCCACGGCGCTGAAGCGCGACAGCGAGATCAGCGAGCCGTAGTCGGTGTAGTGGTACTCCCCCAGCGGCTTGCCGTCCAGGCGCGCCACCAGCGACTTGGCCAGCAGCGAGGCCTGCTGGTGCGCGGCCTGGGCGCGGGGCGGCACGTTGCGTTCGCTGCCGTCGCCGAGCGGGCAAGCCGCGCAGTCGCCGAAGGCGAAGATGTTCTCGTCGCGGGTGGTCTGCAGGGTCGAACGCACCACCAACTGGTTGATGCGGTTGCTCTCCAGGCCATCCAGGTCCTTCAGTAGGCTGGAGGCACGGATACCGGCGGCCCAGACCTTGAGGCTGGCGGGGATGAACTCGCCGCTGGCGGTCTTCAGGCCCTCGGCGGTCACCTCGCTGACCGGCGAGCCGACCATCACCCGCACGCCGAGCTTCTCCAGGGTGCTGTGCACCGGCTGGCTGATGCGCTCGGGCAGCGCCGGCAGCACCCGCGGGCCGGCCTCGATCAGGGTGATGCGCATGTTCTCCGGCTGGATGCCGGTCAGCCCGTAGGCGGCCAGTTCCTGCGCGGCATGGTGCAGCTCGGCCGACAGCTCGACGCCGGTGGCGCCGGCGCCGACGATGGCCACGCTGATCTGGTCGTCCTCTCCCTGGCGCGCATGGGCGCGCAGGTAGTGGGTGAGCAGCTGTTTGTGGAAGCGTTCGGCCTGCTCGCGGGTGTCCAGGAAGATGCAGTGCTGCGCGGCCCCGGCGGTGCCGAAGTCGTTGGTGGTGCTGCCGATGGCCAGGACCAGAGTGTCGTAGTCCAGGGTGCGTGCCGGCAGCAGCTCGCGGCCGTCCTCGTCGAGGGTGGCGGCCAGCTGGATGCGCTTGGTCGCACGGTCCAGCCCGCTCATCCGGCCGAGCTGGAACTGGAAGTGGTTCCATTTCGCCTGGGCGACGTAGTTCAGCTCATCCTCCGAGGAGTTGAGCGAGCCGGCGGCCACTTCGTGCAGCAGGGGTTTCCAGATGTGGGTGAGGTTGGCGTCGACCAGGGTGACCTGGGCGCGGCCCTTCTTACCCAGGGTGCGGCCGAGACGGGTCGCGAGCTCCAGCCCGCCGGCGCCGCCGCCGACGATCACGATACGATGGGACATGGGACGTACTCATAGCTAGGGAATCCTGTGCGGGCCGGCGGCGCTGCTAATGCGCGAGGTAGGCCAGGAGGCGGCTGAGCAGTCCCAGGACGATGACCACGAGGGTGAGCCCGGCCATCATCAGCCAGGGCTTGAAAGGTGCACGCTCGACTTGGTGAACGGGCGAGCTGAGGTACTGCTCGACCTTCTGCTGGTCTTCGGGGCTCAAGCGACTGGGCATGGGCGGCCTCCGTTTCTAATGCCGAGCATTCTAGTCGGCTGTTGGCTCGCGCTCAATCCGACCCGGCGGTCAGAGCCCGACACCGTTGTCCAGCAGCACCACGCGGCCGAGCTGGTCGCGCAGGAAGTCCGGGGCGTCGTCGTGGGCGAAGATCACCCGGGCGAAGTTCGGCCCCACCAGCGACAGCGAACGCCAGCCCTGGCGCAGGAACTCGGTGGGCGGCGGAAAAGGGGTGTTGAAGTCCGGCGTTTCGCGCTTGAGGCTGACGAAGGCGAGCAGGTCCAGCTCGCCCGGGTCGATGCCGCGCTCGCTGTAGTTGTGCGCCTTCTTGCGCAGGGTCGGCGCCAGGCGCCGCTGCAGCTCGGCGCAGTTGATCCGCCTGGGCTTCTGCTCGCGACGGATCAGCTGGCGCAGGCTCTGGGCCAGGCGCCGGCGCTGCAGTTCGTCGCGCCATTCCTCGTTGAGCCGGCGGCCCTCGTCGAGGACGAAGAACACCTCGAAGCAGGCATCGCGAAACAGCACGTCCGGCGGCTGCTGTTCCGGCGCGATGAACTCGTCCTGGCGAAAGGGCACCTTGAGCGTCTGCAGCAGGCGCTCGCAGGCCCAGCACTCCCGGTCCCACTTGCGCGCGTTGGAGAGGAACTCATTGGCCAGTTCCGCCTGGCGCCGGAGCAGGTGCAGGTAATCGGCTTCATTCATATCAACAGCTTAGCCGCTGCTGGCGCATAGGTCCCACTGCGACATGGCGCCTCACCCCGCGGCGGGGCAAAAGCGGCGGAATCGGCGGCGCCCTGTGTACACTGTGGCGATCCTTCCCCGGAGCCCTTCAGCATGTTCCTGCGCAGCGCCTCGACCGCCGATCACCCGCGGCTCATCGCCCTCTGGGAACGTACGCCGGGCATCCAACTGCGCCGCGATGACGAATTCGAACCCTTCGCCGCCTACCTCGCCCGCAACCCCGACCTCAGCCTGGTGCTGGAGGCCGAGGGTGCGCTGATCGGCAGCCTACTGGTCGGCCATGACGGCCGCCGCGGCTACCTGCAGCACCTGGTGGTGGACGCGCCCTACCGCGGCCGCGGGCTGGCCCGGCGGATGCTCGACGAGGCCCTGGCACGCCTGGCGCGGCTGGGCATCGGCAAGTCCCATGTCTTCGTCCTGCGCGACGCCCCCGAAGCGCTGGCCTTCTGGGAGGGCCAGGCCGACTGGGGGCGGCGCGACGACATCCTGATCTATTCCGCCGGAGCCTGAGTAATGAGAAGAGTCTGCGTCGCACTGTTGCTGTCCCTGGTCCCGCTGCTGGCCCTGGCCGCCGGCGAGGAGGGTGCCCCGACGGGCTGGACGCTGCTCGACCAGTACGACAAGTCCTACACCCAGAACGATGACCTGAAGGTCCTGCTGGTGGCCCGCGACATGGCCGGCGGCAAGTTGGTGAAGGCGGCATTGGAAGGGCGCCCGCAGGGTTACCTGGAGCAACGCCACGCGGTCTTCGTCGCCGACATCAGCCGCATGCCCTCGCTGATCTCCAAGATATTCGCCGTGCCGGCCATGCGCGACTACAACTACCGCGTGCTGCTCGACCGCGAGCCGCGGGTGGCCAGCCACTTCCAGGTGCCGGAAGACAGCGTGCTGTGGATAAGCCTGCAGCAGGGCAGGGTGGTGGCCAGTCAGGCCTATTCCTCGGCGCCCACGCTGCGCGAGGCGCTGGAGCAGGTCGGCAAGTGATAGCCGCACAGTTGCTCTCGGAAGAGAGCCTGACCCTGGGCTGGGCGATCTACCTGCCCGCGCTGGTCCTCGCCGCATGGCGCGCGCCCTGGGTGGAAATGGTCAGCGATTTCCGCCGCCAGCACCTGGTGTTCGGCACCATGCTGGCGTTGTTCCTGCTGTGGCTGGTGCGCCGGGACTTCGCCTCGGGGCTGTCGTTCCATTTCATCGGCATGACCGCGGTGACCCTGCTGCTGGACTGGCCGCTGGCGATACTCGTCGGCCTGGTGGCGCAACTCGGCCTGTGCCTGCTGGGGCGCCAGGACTGGGTGGCGATCGGCGTCAACGGCGTGCTGCTGGTGCTGGTGCCGGTGTTCATCACCGAAATGGCGGCGCTGTTCGTCGAACGCCGCCAGCCGCGCAACCTGTTCGTCTACATCTTCTGCTCGGGCTTCTTCCCCGCGGCGCTGGCGGCGCTGTGCTGCATGCTGCTGGGCCTGGGCCTGCTGTGGGTCGACGGCATCTTCCCGATGCCGCCCTGGCTGGACGACTTCATTGGCTACCTGTGGCTGATCATGTTCCCCGAGGCCTTCATCAACGGCACCGTGGTCACCGGCCTGGTGGTGTTCTACCCGGACTGGCTGGAAACCTTCAACCGCACCCGCTACCTGCAGGCACCCTGGAAAGAAGAGAAGAAGGAAGAGGGCAAGGACGACGAGGATGAGCCGCGTTGATGACAGCCAATTCGCCGCTGTCATCCCTTTCCTCGGATTGATCCAGGTCAGTTCGCCGTGATCGCCACGCCGGGACACTCTGCTGCCCCACAGCAATGGAGAACGGCATGAGCATTCACAGTTGGGCCGAACAACGTCTTCACGAACTGCTGCTGGAAGCCGAAGCGGCGGGCATGGACACGCAACTGGTGCTGCGCGCCCTGCTCAGCTCGGTGGTGCGGGCCAACGCCCAGGTCCGCACGGAAGAAGACCTGGCGCACGAACTGCACTTCCTCGCCGACAACCTCGACGAGGAGCGTGACTACGCGTTCATGCGGCCGTGAAGACGATCAGGGATATTCCTGGCGCGAATGCAGGACGCTGATGACCTCGATGCATTCAGCGTCGATCCGGTAGACCAGGATGTAGTTGGGATGGACCACGACTTCTCGTGTGCCGGGTACTCGTCCATGACGGTAAAGGTAGGGATGCTGGGCCAACGGCAGCACGGCAGACTCCACTCGTTCCTTGAGGCGCCTCGCTGCTTGGGGATCTTCGTTGGCTATATAGACGAGAATGGTCGCGAGGTCATCACTGGCGCTCCTGCGCCAGATGATCGATAGCACTAGTCGTTGCCCTGGCGCCTGGCTTCGGCCTGGGCAATGATGCTGTCCATGTCGGCCATTACCTCATCATGGGGGCGCCCCGGTTGGTTGTCCGTGAGGGACTTCTGCACCTTCTGGCGGACCCAGCGATCATGGCTGGCTGCCTGCTCCGGGGTTTCGAACTCGGAGACGATGGGGGAAAGTCGGGCGCTCATGATCCGGGCCTCTGCTGCGATTCTTGTCAGTCTACACCCCGGTGTGGACCAGGGCGCAACCGTGAAATCTCTGGTTGGTTCGTAGGAGCAACAGTTTTGCCGACTGCGCCGAGATGCTCTTTGTAGGATGGGTTGAGCTTGCGAAACCCATGCGGTCGGGGTGATGGGGATCGCTTCGCTCAACACCATCCTACGGGGTGTTTTGCCGGAAGGTGTAGGAGCGGATTCATCCGCGATGCCGGCCAACAGGCCGGCCCATCCCACCTCGCGAACCCTCAATGCCCCCGCATCGGCGGCGCATCCAACTCCCCGGAGAACACATCGTCCTCCAGGTCATTGCCGGGAATCGCATGTTCCTCGGCGGCCCAGGCGCCCAGGTCGATGAGCTTGCAGCGCTCGGAACAGAAGGGGCGGTAGAGGCTCTTGGCACTCCACTCCACCGGGGCGCCGCAGGTCGGGCATTCAACGGTCAGGGGCTGGCTCATGGGCGTCCTCCGCGCAGGCTGAGATAAAAGTCGTGCAGGCGCTCCACTTCGCGCTGCAGGTGGCCGAGATCGCGGTCGTTCAGCAGTATGTCATCGGCATGCTTGAGGCGGTCGTCGCGCTGCGCCTGCGCCTGCAGAATGGCGCGCACCTGTTCCTCGGAAACGTTGTCCCGGAGCACGGTGCGCTCCAGCTGCAGGTGCTCGGGCGTATCCACCACCAGTACCCGCTGGGCCATGCGGTGCTGCCCGGACTCCACCAGCAACGGCGAAACCAGGATGGCATAGGGCGACTCGGCCTGCGCCAGGTTACTGGCGATCTCCTGGCCGATCAGCGGGTGCAGCAACTGCTCCAGCCAACGGCGTTCCTCCGCGGACTGGAAGATGCGCTCGCGCAGGGCGGCGCGGTTCAGGGTGCCGTCGGGCTGCAGCATGGCTTCGCCGAAGCGTTCCACGATGCTCGCCAGCGCCGGCCGGCCGGGCTCGACGACCCAGCGCGCGGCATGGTCGGCATCCACCATGTGCACGCCAAGGTTGGCGAAGTGGGCGGCGGCGGCGCTCTTGCCGCTGCCGATGCCGCCGGTGAGGCCAAGGATCCAGGGTTTCATCGTACTCCTCGCGCCAGGCTCTCCGTCGCCCCGCGAACGCAGGGGCCCAGGCGAGCCAGCGTTCGAGCAGGAGCTACCGGAAACCGGCGAACTGCAGATAGGTAGTGGTTATTTGATCACCCCAGAGCAGCGCAATCCAGCCGGCGATGGCCAGATAGGGCCCGAAGGGGATCGGCGTGCTGGTCTGGGCATTGCGCAGGCGTAGCAGAATGACGCCCAGCACGGCCCCGACCAGGGACGAGAACAGAATGGTCAGCGGCAACACCTGCCAGCCACCCCAGGCGCCGAGCATGGCCAGCAGCTTGAAGTCGCCATAACCCATGCCTTCCTTGCCGGTCAGCAGCTTGAACAGCCAGTACACCGACCACAGGCTCAGGTAACCGAACACCGCGCCCCAGAGCGCATCGCCCAGGCTGGTGAACAACCCGAAGTAATTGACGATCAACCCCAGCCAGAGCAGCGGCAGCACCAAGGCATCCGGCAGCAACTGGTGATCGACATCGATCAGGCTCATGGCCAGCAGCCCCCAGGTCAGCAACAGCATGGCCCCGGCCTGCCAGGTAAAGCCGAAATGCCAGGCAACGAAACCGGAGAGCAGGGCGGTGGCCAGCTCGACCAGCGGATAGCGCGCACTGATCGGCGCCTTGCAGGCCGAGCACTTGCCGCGCAAGGCCAGGTAGCTGACCACGGGGATATTTTCCCAAGCGTGTATCTCATGGCCGCAATGAGGGCACTGGGAGTTGGGCAGGACCAGGTTGTAGATGGCTTTCTCCTCGGGCTGGGGCAGGGAAAGCGTATCGCGCGCCTGTTGCTGCCATTCCAGTTCCATCATCTTCGGCAGGCGATGGATGACCACGTTGAGGAAGCTGCCGACCAGAAGGCCGAGCAGGGCGGCGCATAAAACAAAGGCCAGCGCGTGGCTGGCCAGGAAGTCGAGTACAGGCATGCTTAGACGACGTTGCCGAGTTGGAAGATGGGAAGGTACATGGCAATCACCAAGCCGCCGACCAACACACCAAGAACGGCCATGATCATAGGCTCCATCAGGGTGGTGAGGTTATCAACGGCATTGTCGACTTCTTCTTCGTAGTAGTTGGCTACTTTGTCCAGCATGGCGTCCAGCGAGCCCGATTCTTCGCCGATAGCAGCCATCTGTACCGCCATCGAAGGAAAGACTCCGGTGGTACGCATGGAGAAGTTGAGCTGGGTGCCTGAAGAAACGTCTTGCTTGATCTTGTTTACCGCATTGCGGAAGACGACGTTGCCAGTGGCGCCGGACACCGAGTCTAGGGCTTCCACCAGAGGAACACCGGCGGCAAAGGTAGTAGATAGTGTGCGTGCGTAGCGTGCGACAGCGGATTTGTAAATGATTCCACCAACGATCGGTAGTTTTAGAATGCCGCGATCAACGGAGTCACGAAAACTCTCTGATCGCTTATGGGCTTCTTTGAGTGCGAATGCAACTACAAATAGCCCAATCAGAACGATAAACCACCACTCTTGCAATACTTCGGATAGACCGATAACCATTCGAGTGAAAGCTGGTAGTTCTGCACCAAAGCTGGAAAAAACGGTTTGGAATTGAGGGACAACTTTAATCAGCAGGATTGCAGAGACAACGATTGCGACAACTATTACTGCGATGGGGTAGGTCATCGCCTTTTTGATTTTGGCTTTGAGGGATTCGGTCTTTTCCTTGTACGTCGCTACTCGGTCCAGCAGTGTTTCCAATGCACCGGACTGCTCGCCCGCATCCACCAGATTGCAGTAAAGGTCGTCGAAGTACTGAGGCTTCTTACGCAACGAGTTAGCCAGGCTGTTGCCGGAGGCCACTTCTTGTTTGATGTCCTCGACCAGTTTCCTCATGTTGGGGTTGTCGAAGCCCTCGGCAATGATGTCGAAGGATTGCAGGAGCGGAACCCCCGAACCCATCATGGTTGCCATCTGCCGAGTAAAGAGGGCGATGTCCATGGGCTTGATTCGCTTGCCCTTGCCTAGCAGCGAAATGCCTTTCTTGCGCACCTTGGTAGGGTTGATGCCCTGCTTGCGCAGTTGCGCCTTGACCAGCGCGGTGTTGGTGCCGGAAAGCTCCCCTTTTACCTTCCCACCCTTGCGATCCGTACCCTCCCAGGTAAAGACGCTCATTTTCAGTGCTTTTTCCGCCATGGATTAATCCTTGGTCACGCGGTTGACTTCCTCGAGGCTGGTAATGCCTTGCATGGCCTTGAGCAGGCCCGAGGTGCGCAGGTCATTGAAGCCTTCTTTGCGGGCTTGCTCCGCGATCTGAATGGAGTTGCCTTCCTCCATGATAATCCGCTGCAGCGCCGGCGTGATTTTAACCACTTCATAAATACCCACGCGGCCCTTGTAGCCGTTCTTGCAATTTTCACACCCCACGGGGGAGTACAGCTTGAAGCTGCCGATCTTGTCCTCGGGGAAGCCTTCGTGGAGCAGGGTTTCACGGGGAATGTCGTGTTCCTTCTTGCAATGTGCGCAGAGCTTGCGTGCTAGACGCTGGGCGATGATCAGGTTGGTGGACGTGGCCAGGTTGAAGGAGGCCACCCCCATGTTCAGCAGACGCGTCAGGGTTTCCGCAGCACTGTTGGTGTGCAAAGTGGACATCACCATGTGGCCGGTCTGTGCGGCCTTGATGGCGATCTCGGCAGTCTCCAAGTCACGGATCTCACCGACCATGATTACGTCCGGGTCCTGGCGCAGGAAGGCG
>Ga0222426_100689_pt1 | contig 18208 bp, 11 predicted proteins | sample 2B50Ametagenome_FD_180087 | JGI IMG/M metagenome (GOLD analysis project Ga0222426, IMG submission 180087) | Enriched microbial communities from leaf-cutter ant dump, University of Wisconsin, Madison, United States - 2B50A (version 2) | ecosystem: Environmental > Terrestrial > Nest > Insects nest...
AGAAGAACAGCGCCGGCGAAACCGCGGAGCAACGCAAGGCCGAGGCCTACGAGGCGCTGGCCGGCAACCTCTGCCGCTGCACCGGCTACCGGCCGATCCTCGACGCCGCCGAGCAGTCCTGCTGCCAGAAGCGCCCGGACCAGTTCGACGCCGCCCAGCAGCAGACCAGCGCCCAGCTCAAGGCCATCGCCCCGCGCGAGACCGCCGAGCTGAACAGCGGCGACAAGCGCTGCCTGCTGCCGCTGACCATCGCCGACCTGGCCGACCTCTACAGCGCCAACCCGCAGGCGCGCCTGCTGGCCGGCGGCACCGACCTGGCCCTGGAAGTCACCCAGTTCCACCGCGAGCTGCCGGTGATGATCTACGTCGGTCATGTCGAGGAGATGAAACGCGTCGAAGTCCTCGCCGACCGCATCGAGCTGGGCGCCGCCGCGCCGCTGACCGACTGCTACGCGGCCCTGGCCCACGACTACCCGGACTTCGGCGAGCTGCTGCACCGCTTCGCCTCGCTGCAGATCCGCAACCAGGGCACCCTCGGCGGCAACATCGGCAACGCCTCGCCCATCGGCGACTCGCCGCCGCTGCTGATCGCCCTGGGCGCGCGCATCGTGCTGCGCAAGGGCGGCGAGAGCCGCGAACTGCCGATCGACGAATACTTCATCGACTACAAGGTCACCGCGCGCCAGGAAGGCGAGTTCATCGAGAAGGTCATCATCCCGCGCCCGCAGGCCAGCCAGGCATTCCGCGCCTACAAGGTGTCCAAGCGCCTGGACGACGACATCTCGGCGGTCTGCGCGGCCTTCAGCATCACCGTCGAAGACTGCCGCATCAGCGCCGTGCGCAGCGGCTTCGGCGGCATGGCGGCGATTCCCAAGCGAGCCCGCGCCTGCGAGGCGGCGCTGCTCGGCCAGCCGTTCAACGCCGCCACCTTCGAACGCGCGGCAATCGCCCTGGGCGAGGACTTCGCCCCGCTCTCGGACTTCCGCGCCAGCAAGGAATACCGCCTGCTCACCGCGCAGAACCTGCTGCGCAAATGCTTCCTCGAACTGGAAGCGCCCCAGGCCGTGACTCGGGTGACCGCATATGCATAAGCACAACAAGACCCAGGAAGAACTCCAGGCGCTGTTCCGCGCCGACCTGACCACCGGCGTGGGCAAGAGCGTCAAGCACGAAAGCGCGCCCAAGCACGTCAGCGGCGAGGCGATCTACATCGACGACCGCCTGGAATTCCCCAACCAGCTGCACGTCTACGCCCGCATGAGCGACCGCGCCCATGCGCGCATCACCAGGCTGGACGTCAGCCCTTGCTACGACTTCCCCGGAGTGGCCATCGCCATCACCAAGGACGACGTGCCCGGCCAGCTGGACATCGGCCCGGTGGTGGCCGGCGACCCGCTGCTGGCCGACGGCAAGGTCGAGTACCTCGGCCAGATGGTCATCGCGGTGGCCGCCGACAGCCTGGAGACCGCGCGCAAGGCGGCCATGGCGGCGATCATCGAGTACGAGGACCTGGAGCCGGTGCTCGACGTGGTCGAGGCGCTGCGCAAGAAGCATTTCGTGCTGGACAGCCACACCCACAGGATCGGCGATTCCGCCACCCAGCTGGCCAGCGCGCCGCACCGCATCCAGGGCACCCTGCACATCGGCGGCCAGGAGCACTTCTACCTGGAGACGCAGATTTCCTCGGTGATGCCCAGCGAGGACGGCGGCGTGATCGTCTACACCTCCACGCAGAACCCCACCGAAGTGCAGAAGCTGGTGGCCGAGGTGCTGGGCATCTCCTTCAACAAAGTGGTGATCGACATGCGCCGCATGGGCGGCGGCTTCGGCGGCAAGGAAACCCAGGCCGCGGCGCCCGCCTGCCTGTGCGCGGTGATCGCGCGCCTGACCGGGCGCCCGGCGAAGATGCGCCTGCCGCGCGTGGAAGACATGCAGATGACCGGCAAGCGCCACCCCTTCTACGTCGAGTACGACGTGGGCTTCGATGACGACGGCCTGCTGCACGGCATTCACATGGACCTGGCCGGCAACTGCGGCTACTCGCCGGACCTCTCCGGCTCCATCGTCGACCGCGCCATGTTCCACTCCGACAACGCCTACTTCCTCGGCAACGCCACCATCAACGGCCATCGCTGCAAGACCAACACCGCGTCGAACACCGCCTACCGCGGCTTCGGCGGCCCGCAGGGGATGGTCGCCATCGAGGAAGTGATGGACGCCGTGGCGCGCCACCTGGGCAAGGACCCGCTGGAGGTGCGCAAGCGCAACTACTACGGCAAGGACGAGCGCAACGTCACCCATTACCACCAGCAGGTCGAGCACAACCTCATCGCGGAGATGACCGCCGAGCTGGAGGCCAGCGCCGAGTACGCCAAGCGCCGCGCCGAAATCCGCGCGTTCAACGCCGCCAGCCCGATCCTCAAGAAGGGCCTGGCGCTGACCCCGGTGAAGTTCGGCATCAGCTTCACCGCCACCTTCCTCAACCAGGCCGGCGCGCTGATCCACATCTACACCGACGGCAGCATCCACCTGAACCACGGCGGCACCGAGATGGGCCAGGGCCTGAACACCAAGGTGGCGCAGGTGGTGGCGGAAGTCTTCCAGGTCGACATCGACCGCGTGCAGATCACCGCGACCAACACCGACAAGGTGCCGAACACCTCACCCACTGCGGCCTCCAGCGGCGCCGACCTCAACGGCAAGGCCGCGCAGAACGCCGCCGAGACCATCAGGCAGCGCCTGGTGGAATTCGCCGCGCGGCACTGGAAGGTCACCGAGGAAGACGTCGAGTTCCGCAACAACCAGGTGCGCGTGCGCGACCTCATCCTGCCCTTCGAGGAGCTGATCCAGCAGGCCTACTTCGGCCAGGTGTCGCTGTCCTCCACCGGCTTCTACCGCACGCCGAAGATCTATTACGACCGCGATAAGGCCGCCGGCCGGCCGTTCTACTACTTCGCCTTCGGCGCCGCCTGCTCGGAAGTGCTGGTGGACACCCTCACCGGCGAGTACCGCATGCTGCGCACCGACATCCTCCACGACGTCGGCGACTCGCTGAACCCGGCCATCGACATCGGCCAGGTGGAGGGCGGCTTCGTCCAGGGCATGGGCTGGCTGACCATGGAAGAGCTGGTGTGGAACGCCAAGGGCAAGCTGATGACCAACGGCCCGGCCAGCTACAAGATCCCGGCCATCGCCGACATGCCGATGGACTTGCGGGTGAAGCTGGTGGAGAACCGCAAGAACCCGGAGCAGACGGTGTTCCACTCCAAGGCCGTGGGCGAGCCGCCGTTCATGCTCGGCATCTCGGTGTTCTGCGCCATCAAGGACGCCGTGGCGAGCCTGGCTGACTACCGCGTGCAGCCGCAGATCGACGCACCGGCGACGCCGGAGCGGGTGCTCTGGGGGGTGGAGCAGATGCGCAGGCTGAAGGCTGCGCAGGCCGAGACCACCCAAACCCAAGCCGAACCAGCGTAACCCTGTAGGAGCGAGCTTGCTCGCGAACAACCCAACCACCCTTCGCGAGCAAGCTCGCTCCTACGAAGAGCCATCTACCGAGGTAGACGTCATGAACTGGATCAGCGCCCTCGCCGACCTGCAGCAACGCGGAGAAGCCGCCGTGCTGGTGACCATCATCGAGGAGCTCGGCTCCACGCCGCGCAACGCCGGCTCGAAGATGGTGGTCAGCGCCGACAGGCTGTTCGACACCATCGGCGGCGGCCACCTGGAGTTCAAGGCCCTGCAGATCGCCCGCGAGATGCTCCAGCAGCGCACCCAGCAGCCACGCCTGGAGCGCTTCAGCCTGGGCGCCAGCCTCGGCCAGTGCTGCGGCGGCGCCACCGTGCTGCTGTTCGAGCCGATGGGCCAGCCCCAGGCGCACATCGCGGTGTTCGGCGCCGGCCACGTCGGCCGCGCGCTGGTGCCGCTGCTGGCCAGCCTGCCGTGCAAGGTGCGCTGGATCGACTCGCGGGAAGCCGAGTTCCCGGAAAGCATCCCGGCCGGCGTCGAGAAAGTGCTGAATGACGAAGTGCTCGACGAGGTCGAGAATATGCCGGCGGGCGGCTACTACATCGTCATGACCCACAACCACGCCCTGGACCTGGACCTGACCGCGGCGATACTCAAGCGTGACGACTTCGGCTACTTCGGCCTGATCGGCTCGGACACCAAGCGCGCCAAGTTCGAACACCGCCTGCGCGACCGCGGCTTCGCCAGCGAGACCGTGCAACGCATGCGCTGCCCCATGGGCATCGCCGAGGTGAAGGGCAAGCTGCCGGTGGAGATCGCCGTGTCCATCGCCGGCGAAGTGATAGCCACCTACAACGCCGCCTTCGGCCAGGAAAAGGCCAGCGGCGAACACTCGGTGGCCAAGCTCCTGCCCAGCAGCCGCCGGGCCCGTACCGCCGAGAGCGGTACCTGAGGCAACCAACAGACATTCGTAGGATGGGTTGAGCGAAGCGATACCCATCGTTCCCAGGATCGAGAGAACGACATGACCAGCAAAGCCTACCGCGCCAGCATCCTGCACAGCGTCGCCGACCCCGCCGAAGTGGGCGTCGACAAGTCCTACCAGTACTTCGAAGACGGCATCCTGCTGGTGGAAGACGGCAAGGTCGCCCGCCTCGGCCATGCCGCCGAGCTGCTGCCGCAACTGGGCGGCGTGGAAGTGGTGGAATACCGCGACGCGCTGATCACCCCCGGCTTCATCGACACCCACATCCACTACCCGCAGACCGGCATGATCGCCTCCTACGGCGAACAGCTGCTGGACTGGCTGAACACCTACACTTTCCCCACCGAGAAGCAGTTCGCCGACCCGGCCCACGCCGCCGACGTCGCCGGCATCTTCCTCAAGGAGCTGCTGCGCAACGGCACCACCACCGCCCTGGTGTTCGGCAGCGTGCACCCGCAGTCGGTGGACGCGCTGTTCGGCGCCGCCGAGAAGCTCGACCTGCGGCTGATCGCCGGCAAGGTGATGATGGACCGCAACGCCCCGGACTACCTGACCGACACCGCCGAAAGCAGCTACCGCGACAGCAAGGCGCTGATCGAGCGCTGGCACGGCAAGGGCCGCCTGCTCTACGCGGTGACCCCGCGCTTCGCTCCCACAAGCACCCCCGAACAGCTGGACGCCGCCGGCCGCCTGCTCAAGGAGCACCCGGGCGTGTACCTGCACACCCACCTGTCGGAGAACCGCAAGGAAATCGAGTGGGTGAAGGAACTGTTCCCCGAGCGCAGCGGCTACCTGGACGTCTACGATCACCACGGCCTGCTCGGCGCGCGCTCGGTGTTCGCCCACGGCGTGCACCTGTGCGACGGCGAATGCCAGCGCCTGGCCGAAACCGGCTCGGCGGTGGCCTTCTGCCCGACCTCGAACCTGTTCCTCGGCAGCGGCCTGTTCGACCTGGCCAAGCTGGAGAAGCACAAGGTCAAGGTCGGCCTGGGCACCGACGTCGGCGCCGGCACCAGCTTCTCCCAGCTGCAGTCGCTGAACGAGGCCTACAAGGTGATGCAGCTGCAGGGCATCAAGCTCGACCCGTTCAAGTCGCTGTACCTGGCCACCCTCGGCGGCGCCCGCGCGCTGGAGCTGCAGGACAAGGTGGGCAGCTTCGCCCAGGGCAACGAGGCGGACTTCGTGGTGCTGGACTACAAGGCCACCCCGCTGCTGGACTACCGCCTGCGGCAGGCGAAGAGCCTGGAGGAAAGACTCTTCGCCCTGATCATCCTCGGCGACGACCGCACGGTCCGCGAAACCTTCGCCCACGGCCGCTCGGTGCACCAGCGCGGCTGACGCTTACGGTCACGCCGGCCGGGCCCTTGCTCAGGACCGCCGGCCGGTGTGGCCGCTTTTCATTTCGCAGAGGGGCTTCGGGGTCGAATTCGGAGTGGTGTGGGGGCAAGGTCGGGCGTTTGCCGGGGGGCTGTGCGATGCGAGAGAGCCCCTCTCCCCAGCCCTCTCCCTGAAGGGAGAGGGGGCTTGTCCATGCCGAGAAAGGATTTGGTGTCAGTCGGGCACTCGGCACAAGCCGGCTAACGCAGAAACACCAGCGCACTCCGAACGGTCCCCTCTCCCTTCAGGGAGAGGGTTAGGGAGAGGGAGCGGAATACCCCCAGAGCACCGCAGCCGCCGGGAAACGCCGTTCGCGAGCAAGCTCGCTCCTACGAAAAGCAGCCCCCCCGCTATCCCCGCACCTCCACCAGCACCGGACAAGGCGCCCGCTCGATCACCCGCTGCCCCACCGAGGGATCCAGCAACCGCTCGATGCGCCCCAGGTGGCGGTGGCCGATGACGATCAGGTCGCAGCCCAGGCGCTCGGCCTCGCGCAGGATCGCCCGCGCCGGGTCGCCGGCCAGCACCCGCCCCGTGGCGCGGCCCGCCGGCAGTTGCGCCAGCGCGGCGTCCAGCAGGGCCTGGGCCTCGTGCTGCTCGTGCTCGGCCGGCGGGTAGTCGAGCACGTCCGGCTGCGGCATGGCGAAGGCGCGGTCGACCACGCAGACCACCTCCAGGTGCGGCGTGCCGGCCTCTGCCAGCTGCGCGGCGGTGGCGATGAGGCGCTGGGCCTGCGGGGTGCCGTCGATGGCGACCAGGATGCGTTCGAACATGGGGCTTCCTTAATAAAACGGTGAACGCCGATCATTCTTCGGGCTCGCGCGGAATGCGTAAAGGCACCCTGGCTGCACGCCAGAGTTGCACCACACGCACGTATCGCCGAGCATCCCTGCGAACCAACGTTCCCGGAGGCACCATGGCCCTGCCCGACCTCAACCTGCTGGTCGCCCTCAACGTGCTGCTGGAAGAAGGCAGCGTGGTCGGCGCCGCGCGCCGCCTGCACCTGAGCCCGCCGGCCATGAGCCGCACCCTGGGGCGCATCCGCGAGGCGGTGGGCGACCCCATCATGGTCCGCGCCGGGCGCAACCTGGTGCCCACGCCGCGGGCGCTGCAGTTGCGCGAGGAGGTCAGCGAGCTGGTGGAACACGCCATGCGCCTGTTCAACGCCAAGGAAAACCTGCAGATGGACCGCCTGGAACGCTGCTTCGTGCTGCGCTCCAACAACGTGCTGGTGGGCGGCTTCGCCTCGCGCATGCTGGCGGTGATGCGCGACGAGGCGCCGCACTGCAGCCTGCGCATGGCCCCCGAGGCCGATTTCGACGACGAGGCCCTGCGGCAGAACCGCATCGACCTGTACATCGGCGCCACCTCCAGCCTGGAGCCGGAAATCCGCACCCAGACGCTGTTCACCACCAACTTCGTCGGCCTGGCCCGCCGCGACCATCCGATCTTCGACGGCGAGATCACCCCGGAACGCTTCGCCGCCTATCCGCAGATCAGCGTCTCGCGCCGCGGCCGGCCCCTCGGGCCGATCGACGAGGAACTGGCGAACCTGGGCCTCAAGCGCAACATCCGGCTGATCGCGCCGACCTTCCATTCCTCGATCTTCGCCCTGCTGGAATCCGACCTGCTGCTGCCGATCGCCGAGCACTCGCTGTGGCGCCTCGACCGCCTCGGGCTGTCCCTGCGCCAGTTCGACATCCCGTTGCCGCTGAAATCCGTGGTGATCATCCAGGCCTGGCACCCGCGCTTCGACAACGACCCGGCGCACAGCTGGCTGCGGCAGACGGTGAAGCGGGTATGCATCGAGCTGCGCGAGAGTTCGGGGTTGCTGAGCTGATCCCCAACCAGTGCACCAGACGCACTGATTAGTTCTAATCATTTCAATTTTCACACTGATTGGCGCTCCCTAGACTCTGCTCAAAACCCCTAGAGTCCCGACGCCATGCCTTGCCCCGACCATAGCGCGATGGCCGGCCTCCGCCACGAGGCCCGGCCATGACCGCCGCGCTCACCCCGCTCGCCACCCCGGCCGCCGCGCAGCCGGCCAGGCCCGCCGCCCAGCCCTTCGGCCCGCGCATCCTGGTGGGCATGCTCGGCGTGCTACTCGCCTCGCTCAGCGCCGGGCTCAACGACAAGGTCACCGACCTTGCGATGAACGACGTGCGTGGCGCGCTGGCCATCGGCCACGACGAAAGCACCTGGCTGCTGGCCCTGTACGCCGCCTTCCAGGTCGCCGGCATGGCCTTCGCGCCCTGGTTCTCGGTAACCCTCTCGCTACGCCGCTTCACCCTCGCCGCCATCGCTGCCTTCGCCCTGCTGGCGCTGCTCTGCCCCTTCGCCCCCAACGTGCACACGCTGTACCTGCTGCGCGCCCTGCAGGGCCTGGCCGGCGGCTGCCTGCCGCCGATGCTGATGACCGTGGCGCTGCGCTTCCTGCCGCCGGGCATCAAGCTCTACGGCCTGGGCGCCTACGCCCTGACCGCCACCTTCGCGCCCAACCTGGGCATGCCCCTGGCGGCGCTGTGGACCGAGTACGTCGGCTGGCAGTGGGTGTTCTGGCAAGTCATCCCGCTGTGCGCCCTGGCCATGGCCGCGGTGGCCTGGGGCATCCCCCAGGACCCGCCGCGTCTGGAGCGCTTCCGCCAGTTCGACTGGCTCGGCGTGGTCCTCGGCCTGCCGGGCATCCTCATGCTGGTGCTGGGCCTGCTGCAGGGCGAGCGCCTGGACTGGTTCGAGTCCGATCTGGTCGCCCTCCTGGTGGTAGGCGGCGCGGCGCTGCTGGCGGCCTTCTTCCTCAACGAATGGACGCACCCGCTGCCGTTCTTCCGCCTGGACCTGCTCAAGCGGCGCAACCTCAGCCACTCGCTGCTGACCCTGGCCGGCGTGCTGGTGGTGCTCGGCGCCTGCGCCGGCGTGCCGGCCTCGTACCTGGCCGCCGCCCACGGCTACCGCCCGCTGCAGAGCGCGCCCATGGCCCTGCTGGTGGCCCTGCCGCAACTGCTGACGCTGCCGCTGGTGGCCGCGCTGTGCAACATCCCGCGCGTCGACTGCCGCTGGGTGCTGGCCATCGGCATCGCCCTGTGCGGCCTCTCCGCCTACGGCATGAGCCAACTGACCGGCGACTGGACGCGGGACAACTTCTACCTGCTGCTCAGCCTGCAGATCATCGGCCAGCCGATGGCGGTGGTGCCGCTGCTGATGTCCTCCACCAGCGTGGTGGCGCCCGTCGAAGGGCCCTTCGCCTCGGCCTGGTTCAACAGTGTGCGGGCCTTCGCCGCGGTGGTCGGCAGCAGCGTGGTGGGCATCCTCATGACCTGGCGCGAGCACTACCACTCCAACCGCCTGGTCGACCACCTGGGCGCCGCGCCCCAGGCCCTGGCGCTGCGCCTGGACCAGCTCGACGGCAGCCTGCCGCGCCTGGCCGGACAGGTCCACGGCCAGGCCTCGGTGCTGGCCGCCGCCGACACCCTCTGGTGCATGGCCTGGTTGGCCGCCGCCCTGCTCCCGCTGATCGCCGTCATGCCGCTGCGGGTCTACCCGCCGCGCCCGGTCGCCCCCGCTCACTGAAATCCGGAAAGCCATCATGTCCAAGACATTCCTCACTTCCCGCCGCGCGAGCCTGACAATGGCCGCGCTGCTGCTGCTCGCCGCCCTGGCCTGGCTGCTGCTGCGCCTGCTCGGCCCGGAGCGCGAACAGAGCACCGACGACGCCTACGTGCGCGCCGATTTCACCCTGGTGGCGCCCAAGGTCGCCGGCATCGTCGACAGCGTACTGGTGGAAGACAACCAGTCGGTGAAGGCCGGCCAGGTGCTGGCGCGCATCGACCCACGGGACTACCAGACCGCGCTGGCCGCCGCCGGGGCCGAGCTGCTCTCGGCGCGGGCGCGCCTGCGCCACGTCGGCGCCGACCTGGAGCGCCAGCACGCGGTGATCGCCCAGAGCGCCGCCCAGGTCGCGGCCGACCAGGCCACCCAGCGCTTCGCCCAGCAGGAGCTGCAGCGCTACCAGCACCTCGCCAGCCAGGGCGCCGGCACCCTGCAGAACGCCCAGCAGGCGCGCTCGCGCCTGGACAACGCCCAGGCCGCGCTGGACAAGGCGCGCGCCGCCAACCTGGCCGCGCGCAAGCAGCTGGACGTGCTGCTGGCCCAGCAGGCCGAGGCGCAGAGCGCGGTGCAGCGCGACGAGGCGCAGTTGCAGCAGGCGCAGCTGAACCTGTCCTACTGCGAGATCCGCGCGCCCTTCGACGGCATGGTCGGCCGCCGCGGCGTGCGCGTCGGTGCCTACGTCACCCCGGGCAGCCCGCTGCTGGCGGTGGTGCCGCTGCAGCAGGCCTACGTGGTCGGCAACTTCCAGGAAACCCAGCTCACCGAAGTGCATCCCGGCCAGGCGGTCGAAGTGCGCGTCGACACCTTCCCCGGCCAGGTGCTGCGCGGCCACGTCGATAGCATCGCCCCGGCCACCGGCCTGAGCTTCGCGCCCATCGCCCCGGACAACGCCACCGGCAACTTCACCAAGGTGGTACAGCGCATCCCGGTGAAGATCGTCCTGGAGCCGAACCAGGCGCTGCTGGCCCGCCTGCGCGTGGGCATGTCGGTGGTGGCCAGCATAGACACCGCCTCCGCCGGCGAACAACGGGTGGCCGCGCAATGAAACACACCCCGCTCCTGCTCGCCTGCCTGGCCCTGGGCGCCTGCAGCCTCGGCCCGGACTTCCGCCAACCCGACGCCCAGGCGCCGGCCTCCTGGAACGCCAAGGGCGACGACGTCGCCAGCCGCCCCGCCGGCGGCGCCGTGGAAAGCCAGTGGTGGAAGCTGTTCAACGACCCGCAGCTGGACCGCCTGCAGGCCCGCGTGGCCGCCGGCAACCTCGACCTGCAAGCCGCCGCCGCGCGCCTGGAGCAGAGCCGGGCGATCCGCCGGGCGCTGGGCGCCGACGCCGTGCCGCAGGTGGATGGCAACGCCGGCTATGCGCGCCAGCGCAACAGCGAGGTGGGCCTGTCCGATCCGTCCGGCGAGGCTGGCCGGCACAACTTCAACCAGCTCGACGCCGGCTTCACCCTGAGCTGGGAGCTGGACCTGTGGGGCCGCGTGCGCCGCGAGCTGGAGGCCGCCGACGCGCAGGTGCAGGCCAGCGAGGCGAGCCGCCATGACGTGCTGGTGGCGGTGCTGGCCGAAAGCGCCCGCGACTATGTGCAACTGCGCGGCGAACAGGGCCGCGAGGCGATCCTGCGCGGCAATCTGGACATCGCCCGGCACAGCCTGCAGCTGACCCAGCTGCGCCGCGCCGAGGGCGTGGCCACCGAACTGGACGTCGCCGAGGCCAAGGCCCAGGTGGCGGTGATCGAGTCGCAACTGCCCGGCAGCCAGAAACGCCAGGCGCGCCTGCTCAACGCCCTGGCCTTCCTCCTCGGCGAACAACCCGGCGCGCTGACCGCCGAGCTGGCCCAGACCGCGCCCATCCCGCGCGCGCCCCAGGCGGTGCCGGTGGGCCTGCCGGCGGAACTGGCCCGGCGCCGCCCGGACATCCGCCAGGCCGAGGCCCTGCTGCACGCGGCCACCGCCAGCATCGGCGTGGCCCAGGCGGACTTCTACCCGCGCATCAGCCTCAACGGCGACTTCGGCTTCCAGGCCCTGCAACTGGCCAACTTCGGTGACTGGAACAGCCGCACCTTCGGCATCGGCCCCAGCCTGCACCTGCCGATCTTCGAAGGCGGCCGGCTGAAGGGCACCCTGGCCCTGCGCGAGGCGCAGCAGAAGGAAGCGGCCATCGCCTACCGGCGCACGGTGCTCAATGCCTGGCGCGAGGTGAACGATGCGCTGAACGACTACGCCGCCGACCAGCGCGAGCTGGCGGCCCTGGATGAAGCGGTGGAGCACGGCCGCACGGCCTTGGCCAATGCCCGCGAGCAGTACAAGGCGGGGGCCGTGGATTTCCTCAATGTGCTGAGTGCGCAGCGTGAGTTGCTGGCCAGTGAGGAGCGCCAGGTGCGCAGTAGCGAGGCGGTGGGGGTGAACCTGGCGCTGCTGTACAAGGCGCTGGGTGGGGGGTGGGAGTCGTAGGGCGTACAACAGTTCGCGGTTGTACGCCGTTACACCTGTCTCGTGGCTGGCTTCGTGGTTGGTGTCGGAGTGAGGCCGGGCGGTGCTTCCTGGCCGAACCCGGAGCGTTGTGGGGCCACGGTCAGGCGGCGGATAACCGCGAACGGTTATTCGCCCTACGTTTGCCGGGGCTTCTGTGCGATGCGAGAGCACCCTCTCCCCAGCCCTCTCCCTGAAGGGAGAGGGAGCTTGTCCGTGCCGAGAAAGGATTTGGTGTTAGCCGGGCCCTCGGTACAAGCCGGCTAACACAGAAACACCAGCGCACTCCGAACGATCCCCTCTCCCTTCAGGGAGAGGGTTAGGGAGAGGGAGCGGCGTCAACCCAACGCGCCAAAGCCACCGGGAAACGCCGTTCGCACCCTCCTCAGCGCGAAGCCTTCCGCCGCAAAGCCGCCGGGCTGAACTCCGCCACGTCCGGCGCCGCCTTGCTGAAGTCGGCGGTGCCCGGCTCCTCGTTGTCCAGCCACTGCACGCTGTAGCGCCGCGACTGCAGGTCGTGGAAGGTGTCCAGCGCGGTCCAGACCATGGGCTGTTCGTAGAAGTTCTTCAGGTAGGCCATCGATACCCGCCACAGCTCGCCACGGCCATCGTACTGGTCGACCACCGCCGCGCCCCAGCTGTCCTCGTCCAGGTACAGGGTGCGCTTGCTGTAGATGTGCCGCGCGCCGGGCTTGAGCTTGCCTTCCACCACCCACACCCGGTGCAGTTCGTAGCGGGTGTATTTCGGGTTGATGTGGCCGGGGGTGAGCAGGTCCTTGTATTTCACCTCGGGGCTGGTGACCAGGTAGTTGTTGTAGGGGATGTAGATTTCCTTCTTGCCCACCAGGGTCCAGTTGTAGCGGTCCGGCGCGCCGTTATACATGTCGGTGTCGTCGGCGGTGCGCAGGCCGTCGGAGTCCTCGATCGGGGTGTCGTAGGCCAGCGTCGGCGCGCGCCGCACGCGGCGCTGGCCGGGGCTGTAGCCCCAGGCCTGGCGCGGTTCCTTGACCTGGTCGAGGGTCTCCTGCACTAGCGCGCCCTCGCCCGCCAGGCGCGCCGGGGCGGTGGTGAAGGTCATGTAGTAGAACAGGGTGTTGCCCAACTGCTCGAAGCTGCCTTTCGGGTCGTAGAAGCGGAACAGCGCGGCGTCCTGGCTGGTGACCAGGGAGTAGGCGCCGTTGCGCTGCACGCCGGTCTGCGCCGAGCGCCGTTCGATGTAGCTGCCGCGGTAGCGGGCGATGTGGTTCCACAGCGCTTCCAGGCCGCTCTGCGGGATCGGGAAGGGAATGCCACCGTAGGCGTCGGCGAAGCCGTTGCCGCCTTCCACCAGCTTGCCGCTGGTGGCGTTGCGGAAGGTGTTGTCGTACACCCACTGCGGCGCCGAACCGGAACGGCGGGTGGGGTACACCGGCATCTGGAAGCTGTCCGGGTAGGTGTTGAACAGGGCGATCTGGCCGGGGGTCAGGTTCGCCTTGTACTGCTCCAGGTTGGCCTTGGTGATGGTGAACTGCGGCTTGTCGCCGGCGAAGGGGTCGACGTGGTGGCTGCCCGGGCCCTTGTAGCCGGCCGGCGCCTGGGTCAGGCCGCCGCTCCAGGCGGGGATGCTGCCGGCGGCGTTGCCGGCCTTCTCGGCGCCCAGCGGCGTCAGGCTGCTCTTGAGCTGTGCGGCCTGGTCGGCGCTCACCGCCGCGCGGGCGTCGGTCGCCACCAGGGCCGCCAGGGCCAGCAGCGCGATCATGGGTTTCTTGGCGATCATGCGAGTCTCCATCACCTGGCTGATCAGAACGAATACTTGGCGCTGATCGAGACGTTGTCCCGGTCACGCATGGAGTTGTTCACCCCGGCGCCGTAGTAGTTGGTGTACTGCATGCCCACCTGGAAGGTGTTCAGGTAGGTGGCGTCGGCGCCCAGGGTGTAGGCCTTGCGCCCTTCGATGAAGTTACCGGTGCGGTCGGAGTTGCCCTTGAAGTCGTCCTGGTAGACCACGTAGGGGCTGAGCTTCACGCCGGCGAACACGTCGTTCCAGGTGCCGCTGAGCAGCAGGGTGTAGCCGTAGCTGTCGCGGCTGATCTGGTCGCCGTCGTCGGAGCCGCCGACATAGGACTTGTCCTGGGCGCCGACGAAGCGGCGCTTGCTGCCGTCCCAGGCGGTGTACTCCAGGCTGCTGCCGCGGATGAACTCGCCGGCCACCTCGGCCACGCCCACCACCGAGTCGAAGGTCATGTGCGGGCCGAAGTTGTAGATGCCGGTCAGCGAGGCGTTGTAGGTCTCGGCGCGCTCGTAGTTCTGGAACAGCGAGCCGCGGCACAGCTGCTTGCCGGACACCGCCGCGCAGGCCTGGTCGGCCGGGGTGTTGGCGTCGTAGAGGTTGGTCAGGCCGAGCACGCCCTGGGTCAGCAGGTCACCGAGCAGGTCGTTGGTGGCCGCGATGCTGATCGGCATGTTCGGCCGGTAGGCCAGCTCGCCGGCCACCGAGGCGTCGCCCAGGGTGGTGTTGAAGCTGAAGCCGTACATGCGGATGTCTTCGACGTAGTCGCGGCGCGCCTGGGCGTTGCTGGCCAGGTCCAGGGTGGCCAGGCCGGGCACCGCCTCGCCCAGGCCCAGCGGGCCGAGTACGCCGTTGAGCGCGGCGATGTCGGCGCCCTGGTAGCTGCGCAGGTCCACCGCCACCTGGGGTTCCTTGGCGTGATAGTTGACGAAGTACAGGCCGAACTCGGTGGAGTTGAGCTGCTCGGCGATATAGCGGAAGGCCACGCCGTACTGGCCGCTGTCGCGGGCGTCGAGGTCCTTGCCGATGCTGGCCACCTTGAAGGTGCCGGTGTTGGGGTTGAGGTAGGCGTTCGGGCCGGCCGGGCCGTTGCCCAGCAGGCCGAGCCCGGCCACCAGCGGGTAGCCGGCCAGCAGTTGCTTGAACTCCGGGCTGTCTTCGGTGGTGTAGGCGACGTCGCCGCCGTCGGCGAACAGGTCGGTGTCGGCGAAGTAGGTGCCCACCGGGTCCAGGCGCGTCTCCTTCCACTTCCACTGGTAGTAGCTTTCCATCGACAGGTTGTCGGTCAGCCCCAGGTTGAAGCTCAGCGCCTCCACCGGCACCAGCACTTCCTTGAGTTCCGAGCCCGGCAGGTGGAAGCGCGAGGCGTCCACCGGGTTGATGGTGTTGATGCCGCCGCGGTAGAAGGTGCTCTCGCCCCAGTTCAGCACCTGGCGGCCGACGCGGCCGGTGACCGGGTGCTCGGCGACGTCCCAGTCGCCGGAGAGGTAGGCGTCGAGCAGCTCGGCCTTGCGTCCGGCGATGTGGCGGGTGTCCTGGGTGAAGCGGTCGTCGTCGGGGTAGGACTGGCTGGGGCGCTCGACGCCGTCGGTGGTGCTCAGGTAGTCGTTGCGCTTGTCCATGATCTGCGTGTCGTAGTAGGCGGTGCCACGCATGAACAGGCCGTAGTTCTGGTACTTGGCCGAGAGGTCCGAGGTGAGCTTGAACACCTGGGAGACCAGGCCCTTGTCGAAGTTGCGGTTGCCGTCGTCGGTGTTGATGTCGTCTATGTTCTCGGTGCCACGGCCCTGCACGCGCCACATGGCGCCGTACGACAGGGTACTGTCCAGCGAGCCGGTGACCTGGTTGTCGGCGAAGCTGAACTCGACGGCCTGGACACTGCCCGCCACCAGCAACGGCAGCAGCCCCATGAGCGCGCCGGCGCGCCTGGGCGCCCAGAACGACGGGTTGCCCCAACCCCTTTCGATGCACGTACGACGGTTCATCGAAGCATTACCTCCATGACGGCCAAGATTTATCGCCCCGGGCATTGCGTCCGGCGCTGTTCTTATTCGTTTCTCGGCTGCTGGCCGGTCTGGCGGCCCAGCAGTACAACTCCTCGGATGGCGCTTGCCGGCGCCGGCTGGCTCCTCTGGCGAATCCCCTGCACGCGGAATCTGGCACGATAGTGCAAGCAAGGTAACAAACTGTTTCCCCACTTGCCAACCCGAAAGCATGAACGCCCATCGCACGAAAGCGCGATCCAGACGGATTGGACTTCAGGCAGCGAAGGCTCCGCAATGACAGGTCGCGCCACTGCGACTCACAAATCTGACCGTCGGCCCGGCGGCGGCAGGCAGCCGGCGAAGGAAACGAGCCGGCCCGCGCCCGGGCTCAGCGCTGCGGCGGCGAGCGGCTATCCTATTGGCCATAGCCTTCCGGAAGCCTCGCCATGACCGCCGCCCCCTTCGCCATCCGCCCCCACGCCGACGACGTGGAGGGCATGCCCATCCTGCGCGCCCTGCCTTCCGCGCAATTCCGCAGCATCGGCCCCTTCGTGTTCTTCGACCACATGCTGGCCACCGACTTCGCGCCGGGCCAGGGCATGAACATCAACCAGCACCCGCACATCGGCCTGTCCACCCTCACCTACCTGTTCGAAGGCCAGGTGCAGCACAAGGACAGCCTGGGTTCGGACCAGTTGGTGCTGCCCGGCGACGTCAGCTGGATGACCGCCGGGCGCGGCGTCGCCCACGTCGAGCGCACTCCGCGGGCGCTGCGCGAAAGCGGTTCGCGCCTGCACGGCCTGCAGGTCTGGCTGGCCCTGCCGCAAGCCGAGGAAGGCCGCGAGCCCAGCTACAGCCACCACCCGCTGGCCAGCCTGCCGCAGAGCGAGAGCCTGGGCGTGCGCATCCGCCTGATCGCCGGCAACGGCTTCTGCCTGGTCTCGCCGGTGCCGGTGCTGTCGCCGACCTTGTATGCCGACATCGAGATGGTTGCCGGCAGCACCCTGACGTTGTCGCCTGAACATCCGCAAAGGGCGCTCTATCTATTGGAAGGCGAGGCCCTGCTCGACGACGATCCCGCGCCGCTGCGCCAGCTGCTGGTCCTGCCCGAGGGCGCAAGCCCGGTACTGAGCGCCTGCGCCGACTGCCGCGCGGTGCTGATCGGCGGCGAGCCGCTGGACGGCGCGCGGCGAATGAACTGGAACTTCGTCGCCAGCGACCCCGCGCTGATCGACGAGGCCCGCCGGCGCTGGGCCGCCGGCGACTGGCCGATGGTCCCCGGCGAGCGCGAGCGCATCGAGCTGCCGCGCTGAGGCGCGGCCCTCCCCTTTCCTTCCACGTCCTGGAGCTGCCATGCCAGAGCAGAATCGTCACGCCGGCGCACTCACGGTGCTCACCGTGCTGTTCTTCATGTGGGGCCTGATCACCTCGCTGAACGACATCCTGGTGCCGCACCTGAAGGCGGTGTTCACCCTCAACTACGTGCAGGCGTCGCTGGTGCAGTTCAGCTTCTTCACCGCCTACTTCGTCATGTCCTTCCCGGCCGGGCGGCTGGTGGAGCGCCTGGGCTACAAGCGCGGGATCATCGTCGGCCTGGTCACCGCTGGAGTCGGATGCCTGTTGTTCCTGCCTGCGGCCGGCGCGCAATCCTACCCGGCGTTCCTCGCCGCGCTGTTCATCCTGGCCTCGGGCATCACCCTGCTGCAGGTGGCGGCCAACCCCTACGTCAACGTGCTCGGCAGCCCGCAGTCGGCGGCCAGCCGGCTGAACATGACCCAGGCCTTCAACTCCCTGGGCACCACCGTCGGCCCGCTGGTGGGCTCGGTGACCATCCTCGCCATCGGCGCGGGCGCGGCCAGCGAACTGGGCAGCGCCGCCGCCGAAGCCGATTCGGTGAAGACGCCCTACCTGGTGCTGGCCGCCCTGCTGTTCGCCATCGCCGTGCTGATCGGCCTGTTCCGCCTGCCGCGCATCAGCCACGGAGAACCCAGCGACGGCGCGGCCGCCGGCCGGCAGTCGCTGTTCGCCCACCGGCACCTGGTGTACGGGGTGCTCGGCATCTTCTGCTACGTCGGCGCCGAGGTGGCCATCGGCAGTTACCTGGTCAGCCTGATGGGTCAGCCGGACATCGCCGGCCTGCCCGGCGAGCAGGCCAGCAAGTTCCTCTCGCTGTACTGGGGCGGCGCCATGATCGGCCGCTTCATCGGCAGCGTGCTGATGCGCAGCATCCGCCCCAACCGCATCCTGGCCTTCAACGCGGTGACCAACGCCGTGCTGCTGGCGGTGGCCATCGGCGTGGGCGGCCACGTGGCGATGTGGGCGCTGATCCTCATCGGCCTGTTCAACTCGATCATGTTCCCGACCATCTTCTCCCTGGCCCTGGAAGGCCTGGGCAACCTGACCAGCAAGGGCTCGGGCCTGCTGTGCATGGCCATCGTCGGCGGCGCCCTGGTGCCGCTGGTGCAGGGGTTCTTCGCCGACCATATCGGCCTGCTGCATTCCTTCGCCATTCCGCTGGTGTGCTACCTGTACATCTGCTGGTTCGGC
>Ga0222426_100703_pt1 | contig 17833 bp, 18 predicted proteins | sample 2B50Ametagenome_FD_180087 | JGI IMG/M metagenome (GOLD analysis project Ga0222426, IMG submission 180087) | Enriched microbial communities from leaf-cutter ant dump, University of Wisconsin, Madison, United States - 2B50A (version 2) | ecosystem: Environmental > Terrestrial > Nest > Insects nest...
GAGATGCTCTGACCAGCTGAGCTAGCCGCCCTCATGACATGCGCGTCAGGCGCGCTTCATGCCTGTCTCCGCTCAGCCGTTCAAGGCGCTTTTCAATCCCTCCCCAACCCGGAAGCGGGCGGTGCGCGAGGCCGGACGGGCGATGACCTCGCCGGTTTGCGGATTGCGGGCGGTCCCGGCCTTGCGCTCGACGGCGATGAAGCTGCCGAAGCCGACCAGTCGCACGTCGCGGCCACGCGTCAGCGAGGCGGTCACATTGTCGGTAAAGGCTTCCAACGCCAGCCTGGCCTGGTCGCGGCTGATGCCCGCCGCCTCGGCCATGACGCCGATCAGTTCGGTCTTGTTCATTGTTCCTGCTCCCCAGCAAACTCCCGGCGCGCACTTAAGGCCTTCCTGACGCTGACGTCAAAAGCAACGCGGCCCGGGTTTCCCCGAGCCGCGCGCTGTCGATCAGATTGTCGTCGGCCCTAGTGGCTGACGGCGGTCCCGTCCTGGGTCGGCTGGGCCTGCGGCGCGGGCAGCAGCGGCTCGGCCGCCTCGTCCCACTCCACCGGCGTCAGCGTGCCGGTCAGGGCCCACTTCAGCGCCTCGTCGGCGGTCGAGATCGGCACGATCTCCAGCGCCGACTTCACATTGGCGGGCACGTCCTCCAGGTCCTTTTCGTTCTCCTGCGGGATCAGCACCGTCTTCACGCCGGAACGCAGGGCGGCCAGCAGCTTCTCCTTCAAGCCGCCGATCGCCGTGACCCGGCCGCGCAGGGTGATCTCGCCGGTCATGGCGATGTCCTTGCGGATCGGAATCCCGGTCAGGACCGAGACCATGGCCACGGTCATGGCCACCCCGGCCGAGGGGCCGTCCTTGGGCGTGGCGCCGTCCGGCACGTGGACGTGGATGTCGGTCTTCTCGAACACCGGCGGCTTGACGCCGAAGGCCAGAGAGCGGCTGCGGACATAGGAGGCGGCGGCGGAGATCGACTCCTTCATCACCTCCTTCAGGTTTCCGGTCACGGTCATGCGGCCGCGGCCCGGCATCTTGATCGCCTCAATGGTCAGGATGTCGCCGCCGAACTCGGTCCAGGCCAGACCGGTGACGATGCCGACCTGATCCTCGGCGTCCGTCTCGCCATAGCGGAACTTCTTCACGCCCGCGTATTCAGCCAGCTTGGCCGCATCCACGGTGATCGAGGCGGCCCTGGTCTTGGCCATCTCGCGCACGGCCTTACGGGCCAGACCGCCCAGGGCGCGTTCCAGCGAACGCACGCCGGCTTCGCGCGTGTAGTAGCGGATCAGGTCGCGGATCGTCTCTTCCGGGACGATCAGCTCGCCTTCCTTCAGGCCGTGGTCCTTGAGCTGCTTGGGCAGGACGTGGCGCTTGGCGATCTCGACCTTCTCGTCCTCGGTGTAGCCGCTGACCCGGATGATCTCCATCCGGTCCATCAGGGGCTGTGGCATGTTCAGGCTGTTGGCCGTCGTCACGAACATGACCTGCGACAGGTCGTAGTCGACCTCCAGGTAGTGGTCGCCGAAGGTCGAGTTCTGGGCCGGGTCCAGCACCTCCAGCAGGGCCGACGACGGGTCGCCGCGCCAGTCGGCGCCCAGCTTGTCGATCTCGTCCAGCAGGACGAAGGCGTTGGTCGTCTTCGCCTTCTTCATCGACTGGATGATCTTGCCGGGCATGGAGCCGATATAGGTCCGGCGGTGGCCGCGGATCTCGGACTCATCACGCACGCCGCCCAGCGACATGCGGACGTATTCACGCCCCGTCGCCTTGGCGATCGATTGCGCCAGCGAGGTCTTGCCGACGCCGGGAGGGCCGACCAGGCAGAGGATCGGGCCCTTCAGGCTGCCGGTGCGCGCCTGCACCGCCAGATACTCGATGATCCGTTCCTTGACCTTCTCGAGGCCGTAGTGGTCCTCCTCGAGGATGTCCTCGGCCTTCTGCAGGTCGATGGGTTTGGTCTTGGCCTTGCCCCACGGCACGGACAACAGCCAGTCGAGGTAGTTGCGCACCACGGTCGATTCCGCCGACATCGGCGACATGTTGCGCAGCTTCTTCAGCTCCGCCTCGGCCTTGGTGCGGGCTTCCTTGGACAGCTTGGTCTTGCGGATGCGCTTTTCGAGTTCCAGCAGTTCGTCGCGCGTATCGTCAGTCTCACCCAGCTCGCGCTGGATCGCCTTCATCTGCTCGTTCAGATAATACTCGCGCTGGGTCTTCTCCATCTGGCGCTTCACGCGCGAGCGAATCTTCTTCTCGACCTGCAGGACGCTGATCTCGCCCTCCATCAGGCCATAGACCTTCTCCAGACGCGCCGGCACCTCGATGGTTTCCAGCAGGCCCTGCTTGTCGGCGATCTTCACCGACAGGTGGGCCGCCACGCTGTCGGCCAGCTTGGACGGGTCGTTGATCTGCGGGATGGAGCTGAGGGCCTCGGGCGGAACCTTCTTGTTCAGCTTCACATAGTTTTCGAACTGCTCGATCACCGCGCGCAGAAGGGCTTCGCTCTGCGAGGCGTCGCCTTCTTCATCAGCGATCTCGACGGCCTCGGCCTCGTAGTAGTCCTCGCGGTCGGTGAAACGAACCAGGCGCGCGCGGCCCTTGCCTTCGACCAGCACCTTCACGGTGCCGTCAGGCAGCTTCAGCAGTTGCAGCACCGTCGCCAGCACGCCGGTCTGATAGATGGCGTCCGCCGCCGGATCATCGTCGACGGAGTTCTTCTGGGTGGCGAGCAGGATCTGCTTGTCGCCCTTCATGATCTCGTCCAGCGCCCGAACGGACTTCTCGCGTCCTACGAACAGCGGCACGACCATGTGCGGAAAGACCACGATGTCTCTCAGCGGCAGGACGGGGAGGATTTTGCTCTCGGTCATGATGCGTACTTTCCAGGGCCTTCGTGGATCTCCGGCCCACCGAACCGGTCTGTCTCGGCGCGAATGCCTCGACGTTTCGACTCAGCCCGCCGTTAGTGGCGGCTTTCATATGAGTATGTGGCGCTGCGAACGCCGTGTTCAAGCGTAGCGGACGCAAGGCCCACAGAAGCGTGAAACTGTGGTGACGCTGGACAGGCCGTCCTGGGTCCCTGCCGAACCCGGTCAGATCGTGCCGTCACGCCGTTCTTGCGGCGATTTCACGCCCAGGCCCGCTGTGGCGCCGTTTCATCAGGGAACGAAGCGAAAGGGGCGGCCCGTCGCCGGACCGCCCCCTGCGTCTGTGACAGGCGTCAGCCTCAGGCTGCGCCGTCGGCCTTTTTCTTGGAGGCTTCCGAGTAGATCAGCAGCGGCTGGGCGCGGCCCTCGATCACCTCGGCGTTCACCACGACCTCTTCGACGCCTTCGAAGGTCGGCAGTTCAAACATGGTCTCCAGCAGGATGCCTTCCAGGATGGAACGCAGGCCGCGGGCGCCGGTCTTGCGGGTGATCGCCTTCTTGGCCACCGCCGACAGGGCGTCGTCGGTGAAGGTCAGCGTCACGTTCTCCATCTCGAACAGGCGCTTGTACTGCTTGACCAGGGCGTTCTTCGGCTCGGTCAGGATCTTGATCAGCGCGACCTCGTCCAGGTCCTCCAGCGTCGCCAGAACCGGCAGACGACCGATGAACTCGGGGATCAGGCCGAAACGCATCAGATCGTCAGGCTCGACCTGCTTCAGGATCTCGCCGGTGCGACGCTCGTCGATCTCCTTGACCTTGGCGCCGAAGCCGATCGAGGCCCCCTCGCCGCGCGCCGAGATCACCTTCTCCAGGCCAGCGAAGGCGCCGCCGACGATGAACAGGATGTTGGCGGTGTCGACCTGCAGGAATTCCTGCTGCGGATGCTTGCGGCCGCCTTGCGGAGGCACGGAGGCGACGGTGCCTTCCATGATCTTCAGCAGGGCCTGCTGCACGCCCTCGCCCGACACGTCGCGGGTGATCGAGGGATTGTCCGATTTGCGCGAGATCTTGTCGATTTCGTCGATGTAGACGATGCCGCGCTGAGCCCGTTCGACGTTGTAATCCGAGGCCTGGAGCAGCTTCAGGATGATGTTCTCGACATCCTCGCCCACGTAACCGGCTTCGGTCAGGGTGGTGGCGTCGGCCATGGTGAACGGCACGTCGATGATGCGCGCCAGCGTCTGGGCCAGCAGCGTCTTGCCCGAGCCGGTCGGCCCGATCAGCATGATGTTCGACTTGGCCAGTTCGACGTCGTTGTTCTTCGTCGCGTGGTTCAGGCGCTTGTAATGGTTGTGGACGGCGACGCTCAGCACCTTCTTGGCGTGGCTCTGGCCGATCACATAGTCGTCCAGGACGTCGCGAATCTCCTTCGGAGTCGGCACGCCGTCCTTGGTCGTCTTGAAGGCGATCTTGTGCTCTTCGCGGATGATATCCATGCACAGTTCGACGCATTCATCGCAGATGAACACCGTCGGTCCCGCAATCAGCTTGCGGACCTCATGCTGGCTCTTTCCGCAGAACGAGCAGTACAGGGTGCTTTTGGCGTCGGTGCCGGCGGCTTTGGTCATAGACCCTTCTCACTCCCGCGATCCGGCCCGACATGGGACGAAAGGCGCTTCCTTCGCAATTGATCCGTGAATCTATGCACGAAGGTCTTCAAAAAAAGACAATCACCCATCACACGTTCCGCCACAACCCTATTGCGACGCGACAACGCACGAAGGCGGCGCGAACAGGGGCGGACCGAACAGTTTCTATGGGGATCACGGCTGATGTCTGACATGGGCGCCGCACAATCGTTTCGCCAGTCCCCCGCCGGGGATCGCCCGATCGTCGCCTTCGACTTCGACGGCACCCTGACGATTCGCGACAGCTTCACCGCCTTCCTGCGCTGGCGAGCGGGCGCGGCGGGCTGGGCCATCGGTCTGGCGAAGATGGCGCCGGCCATGGCCGCCTATATCAGCGATCGCGACCGGGGCCGGATCAAGGCCGCCTCGGTGCGTGAATTCCTGCTGGGTGTCGAGCGTCAGACGCTCGAGTCCGAGGCGGAACGCTACGCCGATCAAGTCTGGGACCGCTTCATGCGCCCCGACGCCCTCGCCTGCTGGCAGGCCTGGGGCGAAAAAGGCGCGCACCGCGTCATCGTCACCGCCTCGCCGGAAACGACCGTGGCGCCCTTCGCCCGCCGCCTGGGGGCCGAGGGCCTGCTGGGCACGCAACTGGTGTTTGACGCCCAGGATCGCGTCACCGGCGCCTTCGCGGGCGAGAATTGCCGGGGCGCGGAAAAGGTGCGCCGACTGCGCGCCGCCTATGGCGAGGACATGAAGCTGGCCGCCGCCTACGGCGACACCTCGGGCGACACCGAAATGATCGCCTTTGCCGCAGAAAAAGGCTTCCGGGTCTTTACCGCTCGTCCCTGACGAGCGGCGCATCGGTCAATGTCCGTCGACGTCCACGTCAAAGACCATGGCCCGTCCGCGCGAAGTCGGATTCCATCCCGCCTCCATCGCCGAAACCACGGCGTTGCGCACGGCGTCGACATTGACCCTCTGCTTCTCCACATCCGGCCGACCATTGGGGCGCAGCGGCGGCGGAAACTGGATGATGGCTTCGCGCTTGAAGTCGATCAGGCGCAGGGTGACCGCCATCCCCTCCCACACCCCGCCTGACTTGGGCTGAGGCTGGCGCCGGATCTCCCATTCATAGGTATCGCCGTCGACTTCGACCGTGCCTTTGGAATCGCGCGTGAACTGCATGGGGGCCTGATAGCATGAATCCGGGGTTGAAGAGCGCTCCTAGCCCAGCATGCGCCGGGCCGTGTCGTCCTTCCAGATGAAACGATGGACCAGAACCATCAGGACATGCCCTCCGATCGCCGCCAGCAGCAGCCAGGCCAGCAAGCCATGGAAGGCGTCCGCCGGCGCGGTCATCCACGCCACTTCCGATCCACCGCCTGCGATGAAAGGCAGCCCGAAGAAGGTCATCGACTTCCCGGAACCATATTGGCGCAACAAGGCCGAGGCAGGCACCACCAGCATCATGGCGTACAGCGCCAGATGCCCTCCTCTGGCGGCCAGTCCCCAGAATCCGCCGCCGTGAGCGGGCCGCGCCTTCATGTTGTAGAGGCCCCAGATCGCTCGAACGATCAGAAGCGCGAGCAGCACGATCCCCACGCTCTTGTGCGTGCCCACCCAAAAGGCGGTGATGGGCGCCTTGCCGACCGCCAGCTTGATCCCCATGCCCGCAAACTGCCAGGCCATCAGGCCCGCCATGCTCCAGTGCAGCAGGCGCGTCACCAGACCGTATCTGAATCCATCGTCTCGCATGGCCATGCCTGAATGCTCCTTGTTGGCGACAAGTGCTCAAACATGATTCGAGGCGGCGTCCGTCGCCGGACGCCGCCTCGCAAATTGTCGCAGCCGAAGCGGCTAAGGCTCAGGGAGCCTTCACGCCGTCGTCGTCGGCCTGGGTGCGCTTGTCATAGACGTGGTCGACGATGCCCCAGGCCTTGGCCTCTTCCGCCGTCATGAAGTGGTCGCGGTCCAGGGTGCGCTCGACCTCCTCATAGGTGCGGCCGGTGTGCTGGACATAGATCTCGTTCAGGCGACGCTTGGTGGCGATGATGTCCTCAGCGTGGCGCTCGATGTCCGAAGCCGTCCCGCGGAAGCCGCCCGAGGGCTGGTGCACCATGACCCGCGCGTTCGGCAGGGCGATGCGCTGGCCCGCTTCACCGGCCGTCAGGATCAGCGAACCGGCCGAGGCGGCCATGCCCATGACCACGGTCGAGACCGGCGACTTGATGTATTGCATGGTGTCGTAGATCGCGAGCGCCGAGGTCACCTGACCGCCGGGGCTGTTGATGTACATGCTGATTTCCTTCTTCGGGTTCTCCGATTCCAGGAACAGCAGCTGGGCGCAGATCAGCGAGGCCATGCCGTCCTCGAACGGGCCGGTCAGGAAGATGATCCGCTCGCGCAGCAGGCGCGAAAAGATGTCGAACGACCGTTCGCCGCGGCTGGATTGCTCCACCACCATCGGCACCAGGTTGTTGGAGATGTAGTCGATCGGATCGCGCATGGAGACCTTCTGGGATGCTTGCAGGCGCGACTCAACCATCGCGGCCCTTCCTTCGAGATATCGCGTCGTCCGTCAGCTCTTACAAGACCACCAGGGCCTGATCGGACGCATTCAGCGTCAATTGGGCTCGGCCGCTTCGGCCTGACGCACGCGCCGCGCCATCCACCAGGCCATGTCGGCCTCCTGAAGGTTGCGATGCGCCGAGGCGGATTCGGCGGAGTAGAGGCCTTGCAGATAGGCCACGTCCCAGGCGGTCAGGCCGGCGACGGTCCCGCGCGGATGCCCGAACAGATTGAGCACCGTGTCCGCCCCGCTGGTGTCCGCATCCGGCGAAAGGCGCGCCAGGGCCGTCATGGCCACATAGTCCCCCAGGGCCGGAACGCTGACAGCCCCGATCCGGGCCGTGTCGATAATGATGATCGAGCGATAGATATCGGTGCGCACCGCTGCGCGGAGCCGTGAATTCAGGGTGCCGGCTGGCGTCAGCTCCGTCATGTGCCACCAGCGGACCAGGCGCCCCGGCCGCCCGAACTCCGCCAGAAGTTCGCTGCCCCGCTCCTGCCCGTTCACATGATGCTTGAACGTCAGCCGGTGCTCTTCCATCAGCTCCCTGGCCAGCCGATCGGAATCGTCGGTGGCGATCACCAGAACATTGGGGAAGCAGCCGGGTCGGCCGACCGACAGATCGACCCGCAGCGCCGCTTCGGCGATCCGGTCATTGATGACCTGGGCGTGTTCCGGCGGCAGTCCAATGACCCCCGGACAGACGCGCTGTTCAAAGCGCGCCAGTTGCTCATTGCGGCCTGCGTTCGCGGAAACATCGCCGATGAAGCTGGACACGGCGTCTTTCAGGCGTCGCCCCTGAACCTCGACCGTATCAAGGTTGAACACCTCTTCGGACGGCGCCGTCGCGGCGGGCTGCGATGCGTCCTGGGCCTGGACCTGACCGGCGAAGGCCAGGACGAGGGCCGCAGCCCCGGCGAAGAGCATATGGGAATGGACCATGGCCAGGTTCCGGAAACAAGAAAGGGGTCCGCGTTGCGCGGCCCCCTTCCTAGTCTGAAACCGTCGTCGAACGACAGTTACCGATAGTTAAAGTCGAGGTCAGGCCTCTTCTTCTTCCTTCAGCAGCTCTTCCTTCGAGATCGGCTTGTCGGTGACCTCGGCGACGCCGACGATCAGGTCGACGACCTTCTCTTCATAGATCGGCGCGCGCAGCTGGGCGGCGGCGTTCGGGTTCTGGCGGTAGAAGTCCAGAACCATCTTTTCCTGGCCCGGGTAGTTGCGGGCTTCGGCCATGATGGCGTTCGACAGTTCCTGATCGGTCACGCCGACATTGTTGGCGCGGCCGATTTCGGCCAGCACCAGACCCAGGCGCACGCGGCGCTCGGCGATCTTCTTGTACTCGGCCTTCAGTTCGTCTTCCGACTTCTTGGCGTCGTCTTCCGGCAGACGGCCGGCGTCCTTGTCAGCCGACACCTGGGCCCAGATGCCTTCAAACTCGGCTTCCACCATCTTCGGCGGCAGGGCGAAGTCGTGGGCTTCGTCCAGCTGGTCCAGCAGGGCGCGCTTCAGCTTGAAGCGGGCGGCGCCGGCGTACTGCTGGTCCAGGTTGGCCTTCAGCAGCTCTTTCAGCTTGTCCAGCGACTCCAGGCCGATGCGGGTGGCGAACTCGTCGTCGATCTTGGCTTCGGCCTCGGCCTTGATGGCCTTGACCGTGACGTCGAAGGTTGCGGCTTTGCCGGCCAGGTTCTTGGCCTGGTATTCCTCGGGGAAGGTGACCTCGATGGTCTTCTCTTCGCCGACCTTGGCGCCCTTAAGCTGCTCTTCGAAGCCCGGGATGAAGCGGTTGGAGCCGATCACCAGGTCAGCGTCCTCGGCCGAACCGCCTTCGAACACTTCGCCGTCCAGCTTGCCGACGAAGTCGATGGTCAGCTGGTCGCCTTCGGCGGCCTTCACGGTCTTGCCCTTCTTGTCCTCATAGGTCTTGGCCTGCGAGGCCAGTTCCTTCAGGGCTTCGTCCAGATCCTCGTCCGAAGCGGTGTAGGTCGGGCGCTCCAGCTTCAGGGTCTTGGGATCGACCGGGGTGAAGTCGGGCATGACTTCCAGCGACATTTCATAGGCCAGGTCTTCCTGACCGGCGATGACCTTGTCCATGTCCGAGATCAGCTTCATCTCGGCCGGGGCGGCCGGACGGATCTTGGCTTCGTCCAGAGCCTTCTGGCTGGTTTCGTTCAGCGAGGCGTTGATGATTTCGCCCATGAAGTCACGGCCGAAGGTCTTCTTGACGTGCGCGGCCGGCACCTTGCCCGGACGGAAGCCCTTGAGCTTCATCTGCGGCGCGACTTCCTTGATGCGCGCTTCGAGCTTTTCGTTCAGCTCGGCGACGGGGATGGTCACCGCGATCACGCGGCTGAGGCCTTCGTTCGACTTTTCGACGACTTGCATGGTCGGGATTCTGACGCTCTGGGGCGACGCCCAGAAGGCGCGCGGTGGATAAAGCAATAGGGCCGCCCTTTTGGAGCGGCGCCTCGAAGCCCGCCCTTATGTCGAGAAGGGGCCGAAAGGTCAACGCGCGCGGGTTCCTTTGCCGCCATCCCCTCGCTATCTGAAGGGTCATGAGCCAGTCCCCTGCCCCCATCGGCGTCTTCATCACGCCCGTCACGCCTCTGCAGCAGAACTGCACCACCGTCTGGTGCGCGAAGACGAACAAGGCCGCCGTCATTGATCCCGGCGGCTCGGTGGATGCGATTCTGGCCGAGATCGCGCGGCGCGGCCTGGCGCTGGACGCCATCTGGATCACCCACGGCCACCTGGACCACGCCGGCGCCGCCGCCGAGATGCAGGAAAAGTCCGGCGTCGACATCATCGGCCCCCAGGTCGAGGACCAGTTCTGGATCGACCTGATTCCCACCCAGGGCCAGAAGTACGGCCTGCCCGACGTGCGCAGCTTCACCCCGACGCGCTTTCTGAACGACGGCGACGTCCTGACCTTGGGCGAAACGACGTGGGAGGTCTTCCACTGCCCCGGCCATACCCCCGGCCATGTGATCTTCTTCAACCGCGAGGCCCGCTTCGCCCAGGTCGGCGACGTCCTGTTCCAGGGCTCGATCGGCCGTACGGATTTCCCGCGCAGCGATCACGCCGCCCTGCTGCACGCCATCACCACAAAGCTATGGCCGCTCGGCGACGACGTGACCTTCGTTCCGGGTCACGGCCCGCATTCCACCTTCGGGGCCGAGCGTCGGACCAATCCCTTTGTTTCGGATCAGGCCATGTCGCGCGCGCCCATCGCTCGCCCGGCGACCGGCCCCTCCTGATCTAGCGCGCGGCCAGCAGGCCGATGATCACGCCGACCCCGAGCGCATAGAGCGACGCCCGCATCGGTTCGTCGCGGATCGCGTCACGCGCCCTTTTGACACGCCGGTCGGCCCAGGCTCGCGCCTCCGCCACGTCCTCGCGGACCGCTTCATGGATCGGTCGCGGTTGCACGCCCCTGGCGATGATGGCGTCCGCCGCCTCTTCCAGCCGCCGCCCTTCGGTGGAGGCGCCGTTGACGATGTCGTCTGGCGAGTGGGATGTCCGAGGTTGCGCCATGGTGATCTCCGGGAGGTGAGGAATCGTTTCTCAACCCGTCGCTCCCGGGCTGGTTCCTGACTGTTTCATCCCTTCGGGCCGACGGCGGTCGCCCTGGCGTTTCTCGCCCCGCGACCGACCGTCCACAGAACAAGGAAATCGTTCTTGTTCGGAACCGCATCGACGGCGCCGGGTTCTTTCCGGCAAGCGCCACCGTCTTTGAAAGGAACAGCCGACATGGCCGAAGGTCAGCCCACCCGCGGGTCGGGTGTTTCCAAACGAGGTTTCGCCTCGATGGACCCCGAACGCCAACGTGAGATCGCCCGCAAGGGCGGCGCCAGCGTTCCCAGCGAGAAACGCAGCTTCTCCCAGGACCGCAGCCTGGCCGCACAGGCCGGCCGCAAGGGCGGCGAGGCCTCGCACGGCTCGCGAAACAAGACCGACGACGCCCCGCCGAAGGGTTGAGCCGGCCCAAAACTAAAGAGGCGGCCCGGTCCTGACCGCGCCGCCTCTTGTTTCATTCCGCCCTGTCAGGCGACCAGCAGCGCCAAGGCGACGGACGGCGCCTCGCTGATCTCGAACGCCGCCAGGCTCCATCCGGCGGCTTCGGCCAGAACCTTCACAGCGGCCTCGTCGAACTTGCGCGAACTTTCAGTGTGAATCGTTTCGCCCTGGCCGAGGTGGAAGGCCAGCTTGTCCAGATGCACGGTCATGGAGCGCGACGCCCGCAGGTGCATTTCGATCCGTGATCGCCCGGCGTTCCACACCGCCACGTGTTCAAAAGCTTCCGGCGCGAAGTCCATGCCCAGTTCGCGATTGGCGCGCACCAGCAGATTGCGATTGAAGGCCGCCGTCACGCCCTGGGCGTCGTCATAGGCGGCGACCAGAACCTCAGGCGATTTCACCAGATCGACGCCGAGGATGAACAGTCCGCCCTCCCCCAGCACCTCACGCGCCGACCGCAGCAGAGCCGCCGCCGCCTCCGGCGTCAGATTGCCGATGGTCGAACCGGGAAAGAAACCGATCCGACGCCCTCCTCCGGCCTCGTCCGGAGGCGGCCTCAGATGCTCGAAATCCCCAACTACGGGCAATACCTTCAGCCCCGGATAGTCGGCCCGGATGCGCTCCGCCGCCGCCGTCAGGGCCGTGGAGCTGATGTCGATAGGAACATAGGCCGCCAGGTTCGAAGCCGCCTCGAGAACAATCCGCGTCTTTTCGCTGGCGCCCGATCCCAGCTCCACCAGCACGGCGGCGGGGCCGAACCGTTTCGCCCATTCCGGCGCCACCCGCCGCAGCAGGGCCGCTTCCTGCCGTGTGGGATAGTATTCCGGCAGACGGGTGATCTCTTCGAACAGCCGCGATCCCTCGGCGTCGTAGAACCACTTGGGAGACAGGCTTCGCGGGCGATGCGACAGGCCTTCGATCATCTCCCGACGAAAAGCGTCGTGCGCATCGCCATCGGCGGCCTGCGCCCCGTCAGCGGCCAATCTGACCCCGGCGAACATCCAGCGCTGATGCGGATAGTAGAAGTTGCGATAGCTGACCCGCGCATGCCCCTCGGGCGTGGCGAAGGCCCCGCCGCGCAGAACCATCTGATTGGCCATGAACTTGCCGTTGTACTCCGCCGCCGTCCCCTCGGTCGGGATGAACCCCGGATAGGGGGCGTAGGCGCTGGCCGTCCACTGCCAGACCTCGCTCGTCAGGTTTGCGAAAGCCTCGGGATCCGAACGCGCCGCATGTTCCCATTCCGCCTCGGTCGGCAGTCGACGTCCCGACCATCGGGCGAAGGCGTCGGCCTCATAGAAGCTGACATGACGCACCGGCGCGGACGGATCGACCGGTCGTCGCCCGGCCAGGGTCATCACGCTCCACCCGCCCTCCTCCTCGCGCCAGTAAAGCGGCGCGGTCCAGTCCTCCGCCTTCACCCGCGCCCATCCATCGGACAACCACAGCTCAGGCCGCCGATAGCCGCCGTCCTCCATAAAGGCGATCCAGTCCGCATTGCGCGTCAGATCGGCGGCCAGCGAAAAGGGCTCCAGCCAGACCTTGTGCGCCGGGCGCTCGTTGTCAAAGGCGAAGCTCCGCTCCTGCGCACCGATTTCAGTCAGTCCGCTTTCGAACCCGACCCAGCCGTCCCGTCGGGCCTGAACGGCGCTCGTCCTCGGCTCGACATCATAGGCGGCGGGCTCCAGCGGCGAGCGCGACATCAGGTTCAGCATATCCATCACGAACAGTTCCTGATGCTGCTGCTCGTGATTCAGCCCCAGGTCGAACAGATACCGTTCAAGCCCTTCCTCCAGCCCCTCCGTCAGGCGGACCTCCATTCTGCGATCTATCTCTTCGCGATAGGCCATGACCGCCGCCAGCGACGGCCGGGTCATCAGCCCCCGATCGCCACGCTCCACCCGCGCCCCGAGGGCCTCGTAGTAGGAGTTGAACACCGCGTTCAGTTCCGGAGCGACGGGAACATAGTCCATGCGACGCGCCAGGATCATCGTCTCGAAGAACCAACTCACATGTCCCAGATGCCACTTTCCGGGACTGGCCTCGGGCATGGACTGCGCCCCCAGATCCTCGGCCGAAAGGACAGCCGCCAGGCGCGGCAGACCAGCCCTGACCCTGTGGAAGGCTTCAACGTCTCGCCCCACGTTTTCAGCAGCCCGACGGGGTCGGCTCATGCGCAATCATCCCGCTGACGACCAGAACGGCCCTTCGGTTTCAATGCCGCCTGTTCAACGCGGTTCCACCCGAAGCCCCGTCCAGCGGGCGGAACGGTCGCGGTCAGGGCCGCGTTCCTGCCACAGGCGATCCACTCCGGACCGGCGACCAGAATTCAGGACTCCCGTTGCATGCCCCATGTTCGCGTGCCTGACGGGCCGCAGGACAAGGGCCCAGTTCATTCCACTCGCCGTCGCCCTGTCGGCATTGTCGATCCGGTCGAATGGCGAGCGTCCATTTCGGACTTCCTGCCCTCGCTTCGCGCCTTCGCCTTCACCCTGTCGCGCAACTCCGCGGACGCCGACGATCTGGTGCAGGAAACCCTGACCAAGGCCTGGGCCCATCGCACCCGCTTCGAACCGGGCAGCAATCTCCGCGCCTGGCTGTTCACCATCCTGCGCAACAGCTGGTACACCGGCGCCGCCAAGCGCCGCCGTGAAATCGCCGACGAGGAAGGCCGCTACGCCGCCAGTCTGACCGCGGAAGCCAGTCAGGAATGGACGGCCGAGCTGACATCGCTGCAGGCCGCGCTGAACGCCCTACCGCCTGAACACCGCGAGGCCATCGTCATGGTCGGGGCAGCCGGCCTGTCCTATCAGGAAGCGGCCGATATCGCCGGTTGCGCCGTCGGCACGATCAAGAGCCGGGTCAATCGTGCGCGACACCGACTCGCTCTTCTTCTGGACATGGAACCTCCCCCGGAAGCTGTCCAAAATGTAATCGATCAAGGCAGCTGAGCAGGAGGAACGAGGGCCCGTTTTTGCGGTTCAATTCCTCAGAAACCGGGAGATTCGGCCATGATGAACCCCCTCGAAAACAAGATCCTGGACCCCTCTGAACAGGATATGTCATCCCCCGCCCCGGTGAACGAACCACGGGTCAAGAAAACCGGCTTCGCTCACTGGATCAGTCAGCATTTCGGTGCTGATCCGCCCCATCGTCACAGCGAGAACTTCTTCATCAGCGATGTGACGGAAGGCGGCATCGGCTCTCATCACCGCCACCAGGTGTTCCGGACCGACAAGCGTCACTAGAACGTCCCACGGCGGCGACGAAACGGGCTGCGGCGCTCGTCGCAGCCCTGTCTTTTGCTAGCGACGAAGCCCGCCGTGTCTGGCGTACTCCAGTCGCGCAATGGTGCGATTGTGCACCTCGTCCGGGCCGTCAGCGATGCGCAGGGTGCGCACCGTGGCGTAGAGTTCGGCCAGAGGCGTGTCGCCCGACACGCCGGCCCCGCCAAAGGCCTGGATGGCGTCGTCGATGACCTGTAGCGCCATCTTCGGCGCCGCCGTCTTGATCTGGGCGATCTCGGACTTGGCGTTCTTGGCGCCGACCTCGTCCATCATCCAGGCGGCCTTCAGCACCAGCAGGCGACACATCTCGATATTGGTGCGGGCCTCGGCCACGCGCTGCTCCCACACCGAATGCTCGGCCAGGCTCTTGCGGAAGGCGGTGCGGCTCAGCAGCCGCTCGACCATCAGTTCCAGCGCCCGCTCGGCGGCTCCGATCACGCGCATGCAGTGATGGATGCGGCCCGGGCCAAGCCGGCCTTGCGCGATCTCGAAGCCCCGCCCCTCGCCGGCGATCAGATTTTCGACCGGAACGCGGACGTTCTCCAGCACCACCTCGGCGTGGCCGATCGGCGCCTCGTCGTAGCCGAAGACCGACAGCATCCGCTCGACGCGGAAGCCAGGGGTGTTCACCGGCACGATGATCTGGCTCTGTTGCTGGTGCGTGGCGGCGTCCGGGTCGGTCTTGCCCATGACGATGGTCACGGCGACGTTCGGATGCGCCATATTGGTCGACCACCACTTGCGGCCGTTGATCACATAGTGGTCGCCGTCACGGACGATGCTGGTCTGGATATTGGTGGCGTCTGACGAGGCCACCTCGGGTTCGGTCATCAGGAAGGCCGAGCGGATCTCGCCCGCCATCAGCGGCTTCAGCCAGCGCTCCTGCTGCGCGGCGTCGCCGTACATGTGCAGGACTTCCATATTGCCCGTGTCGGGGGCGTTGCAGTTGAACACCTCGGCCGACCACAGCCGCCGCCCCATCAGTTCGGCCAGGGGGGCGTACTCCAGATTGCTCAGCCCGGCGCCATGATCGCCCGGCAGGAACATGTTCCAGAGCCCGGCGTCCTTCGCCTTGGCCTTCAGCGCCTCCATGACCGGCGCCTGAACGCCGGGATTGGCATGGACCTGGGCGCGGTATTCCGCCTCGGCCGGGGCGACATGCTGGTCGATGAAGCCGGACAGGCGCTCGCGCCACATCAGGCCGCGTTCAGAGGGGGCGAAATCCATGATCGTGTCCTCGAATTCTTCACCGCGCTTCTGCGAGCGCCGATAGCAAAACGGCGCGACCCCGAGGGAGCCGCGCCGTCCTTGTTCTGGTGCTCAGAAACGCATCAGCGCTTCAGCAGCGGCGCCAGTTTCTGGGCGATCATCATGTCGCCGGCGATCTTCAGCTTGCCTTGCATGAAGGCCATCATCGGGTCCAGCTTGCCTTCCGACAGGGCGATGAAATCATCCCACTTCATCGACACAGTGGCGTCGGCGGGCTTGTCGTCGTTCGTCACCGAGTTCGGCACGGAAGCGCCGTCGATGAAGATCTTGCCGACGTCGCCAAGGTCCAGCTTGACGGTCTTGCCGAGGCCCGAGTTTTCGCCGACGGCGCCGCGGATATGTTCAGTGACGGTGGTCAGGTCCATGTGCGTCTCTCCCAAGAGCAAGATTGAGGCGCAGGCGTAGCCCGCTGAGAAGGCGGCGCCAAGATCACGCTAGGGAAAGCGGCGACCGGTCGCGCCATGTCGCCGCTCGCCGATCCCTAGAAGCTGGCCTTCAGGCCGACCACGAAGCGATCGTCGGTCAGCGGCCCGTCCACGTCCGTGTCATGATAGCGCACGTCCACCGCCAGGTGATCGGTCAGGGCATAGGCCAGTCCCAGGTTCCAGGTGGTGTAGTCGTCATTGACGTCCAGCCACTGGTGCCCGACCGCGCCCGAAAGGGACCACTTCTCGGCCAGGGCGAAGGCGGCGTTGGCCTCCAGATAGGTGGCCTCATCATCCACCCCGTAGAAGTCCGGCGAATAATAGACCACGGCCCCCAGGGTCGCGGGGCCGACGGCCCGCGACGCCGCCGCCTTGAACTCCACATAGTTGTAGTCGGCCGGCCCCGGTTCGTTGACGTAGAGATAGCCGACCACGCCGAAATCAAGCGCATAGCCGGCCGCTTCGGTGCGATAGCCCCCGTACAGGTCGACCTCCGCGTCAGTGCCGTCGCCGAAATCGACCATCGACGCCCAGGTTCCGGCGTAGAAGCCGTTGCCGAAGGTGGCGTCAACGCCGCCCTGAAGCGCCGGGTCCTCGTTCGACTGGCTGGCGCCCCTGAAGACGTAGTCGCTGACCACGCCGATGTTGAAAGCCACCTCTGGCGCGGCCTGGGCCTGGGCGGCGCCCGCCCCTACGGTCAGCGCCAGCAGCGATGCGCAAGCAAGTGCAAGTCTCATGACATATCCCCTCAAAGTCTGATTGATTTTGGTCACGCCTACTCATCCGGCCGCTGGTGGAGCGCAGCCGGGCCTTGGTTCCCTTTGGCAGGTTCTCTGGCGACGGGACGCGGCGGGGAGGCGCCGCGTCCCGGCCATCGTCTTCAGACGCCGTCCAGCACTTCGCCGTGCAGGTGGGCGTCCAGGCCTTCCGTTTCCTGCTCGTCGGTGACGCGCAGACCCGTCGTGTACTTGCAGATCAGCAGGATGATCAGGGTGCCGACCGCGCTCCACAGGATGGTCCAGACCAGACCCAGGGCCTGAGCCCCGATATTGGCCCCTTCCGACAGGCTGTTGATCGCCGTCGAGGCGAAGATGCCGGTCAGCAGAGCGCCGACCAGACCGCCCGCGCCGTGCAGGCCGAAGGCGTCCAGACTGTCGTCATACTTGAGCAGCTTCTTCAACCAGACCGACGAGACGTAGCAGGCCGGACCGGCGATCAGGCCGATGACGACCGCCCCCTTGGGATCGACGAAACCCGCCGCCGGGGTGATGGCGACCAGACCCGCGACCACGCCCGACAGGACGCCGATCAGCGACCACTTCTTCTTGTAGACGACCTCGACGAACTTCCAGGCCAGCGAGGCCGCGGCCGCCGCCAGCAGGGTGTTGATCAGGGCCGCGCCCATCAAACCGTTGGCCGCGCCCGCCGAACCGGCGTTGAAGCCGATCCAGCCGACCAGCAGCAGCGAGGCGCCGATCATGGTCAGAACCGGGTTGTGCGCCGTGATGGGTTCGACCCCGTAGCCCTTCCTCGGCCCGAGGAACAGGGCGCAGACCAGGCCCGCGACGCCCGAGTTGACGTGCACCACCGCGCCGCCGGCGAAGTCCAGCACGCCCTGCGCGCCCAGGAAGCCGCCGCCCCAGACCCAGTGGGCGATCGGCGCATAGACCACCAGCGACCACAGGGCCGTGAACAGCAGCATGCCCGAGTACTTCAGCCGCTCGGCGAAGGCGCCGGTGATCAGCGCCGGGGTGATGATGGCGAAGGTCAG
>Ga0222426_100718_pt1 | contig 17492 bp, 14 predicted proteins | sample 2B50Ametagenome_FD_180087 | JGI IMG/M metagenome (GOLD analysis project Ga0222426, IMG submission 180087) | Enriched microbial communities from leaf-cutter ant dump, University of Wisconsin, Madison, United States - 2B50A (version 2) | ecosystem: Environmental > Terrestrial > Nest > Insects nest...
CGCCACGCGCAGCGAACTGTTCAGCGACAGCCTGCTGCGGCTGGGGGCCAGGAGCATTCATTTCGACAGTTTCCTGGTGGCGGAGCGGCTGGCCTGAGGGGCGTCGTCCGTCCTACGCCGAGCTGCTTTTCGTAGGATGGGTTGAGTCTTGGCGAAACCCATGCGGCCATGGCGTTTCCCCTGTGGCGTATGCGGCCCATGGCCGCGAATCGCGCGCAGGGCGCGCTCCTACAGGTGGATCCGGAGGTGCTCTTCGTAGGAGCGAGCTTGCTCGCGAATGAGCCCCGCAGCGGAGTCTGTTCGCGAGCAAGCTCGCTCCTACGAGAAGCGGTGCTCGCCTGCAAGGTACGCGATCCGGCCACAGCGACCGGGTAGAGCCGCTAGGGCACCGCCCAGCACCAACCCTCGGCACCGGCCTGCAGTCGGCCGTCCAGTTCCAGGGCGGCGAGGAAGGCCTCGTCGTGGGAGACCACCAGCAACGCGCCACGGTACTGCCGCAGCAACGCTTCCAGAGCCTCCAGGGCCGGGAGATCGAGGTGGTTGTCCGGCTCGTCGAGCAACAGCAATTGCGCCGGCTGTTCGGCGTACAGTTCGCAGGCCAGCGCCGCCTTGACCCGCTCGCCGCCGCTGAGCAGTGCCGTGGGCAGTTCGATGCGCGCGGCGCCCAGGCCCATCCGGGCCAGGCGCGTGCGCAGGTCGGAAGGCGCCATGCGGCGGTTGCGCTCCAGCAATGACTGCAACACCGAGCGATCCGCGCGCAGGCTGTGCAGATGTTGGTCCAGATAGGCCGTGCGCACCGTCGTCTCGCAGTAGCCGGCGAGCGGCGCCAGGTGGCCGGCCAAGACCTTGAGCAGGGTCGACTTGCCGCAGCCATTCGCCCCGGTCATAGCCAGCCGGCGAGGCCCGCAGAGCTGCAGGTCGAGCGGGGCACGGCAGGTGCCGAAGGGCAGGCGCAGCCCTTCCAGCACGAGCACTCTGCGTTGTGCTGGCAGCTCGCAGTCCGGTGCGTCCAGCAGCACCTCGGTGTCCTGGCGCACCCGGGCGAAGGCTTCGCGAACCTCCTCATCGAGTCGCTCGCGGCGCTCGCCGTGCTGGCTATGCAGCCTGGCGATGCTGGCCTGGCTTCGCTCCTTCTGGCGGTCCACCAGGATGGCCGCCTGGTTGACCTCGCGGGCCTGGTGCCGGCCCCTGGCCTGGCGGTGCTCCTGGCGCTCGCGCTGGGACTGCATGGCGCGTTGCTGACGTTCGCGCTCCAGCTTGCGCCGCTGCAATTCGCGCAGCGCACCATCCCGTTCCAGGCGGTGCGCCTCGCGATAAGCGGAATAGCCCCCGGCGTAACTGCGCAGCCCATCCGCCGACAGCTCCAGGATGCGCTGCATGCCCTCCAGCAGCAGGCGGTCATGGCTGACCAGCAACAGGCCGCCGCGCCAGCGCTGCAACTGTTCGTGCAGGGCCTCGCGGGCTGGTCGGTCGAGGTGGTTGCTGGGTTCGTCGAGGATCAAGCAGTCGGCCCCGCTGAGCCAGGCGCCGAGCAGCGCCACCCGCGTGGCTTCGCCACCGCTCAGGCGCGCCGCCGGGGTTTCCGCCTCCAGGTGGCCGAGGCCACAGGCGGTCAGCTCCGCCTCCAGGCGCTGGCGAACGTCCCAGCGACCGTCGAGCAACTCGTAGTCCGCTGCGTCCACGCCACCAGCCTCGATGCGCGCCAGGGCCTGCAAGGGGGCCGCCACGCCGGCAAGCTCCGCCACGCTGGCGGCGCCCGCCGGATGCTGCGCCAGGTAGTGCACGCGCCCCTGGCGCAGGCAACGCCCAGCGCTGGGCGCCAGCTCGCCGGCAAGGATGCGCGCGAGCAGCGACTTGCCCACGCCGTTGCGTCCCACCAGGCCGGTGCGGCGTTCGTCGAGGCTTTCGTCAATATCGCGGAAGAGAATTTCGCCAGTGGGCAACTGACAGGTGACGCCTTGCAGCGCCAGGGTGAAGGGGCTCGTCATACCGACTCCAATTGGATGCCAGGAATCCCCCAGGGCACACAGCCTGGGACGGAAACGGGCCGTGCGGGCACGGCAGCATCAATTGCGCATCGGACGAACACCTCGCGAAAGGAAATGAAGCGCGCACTATAAAGAGCGGCAGCCACGGCTGTCAGCCCCCGGCGAGACGAACGGAATCAGTGTGGGCGCTGGTGATTGCGCCTGAAGGTCTCCTCCCCCATCGCCGCGATGTGCCCGTCGATCAGTGCCTCGAATGGCCGCAGCAGCTCGGCGCGGAACTGCGCGCCAGCGATGAGGGCCGCTACCGGCTACGTGTGCTGGCGCAGCCGCGAGGACTGGGAAGTCCACCTGGAACTGCGGCGCCACCCGCAGCCAGATGTCCAGCAGAACCGGGTTGTCCGCAGCGGAGCTGCTGGCGAATGAGCATGGGATCCCCCTGAAGATAGATCACAAGTCAGAAGACAATGCGTTCCTGACAATATTCTCCGACAAGCTCTCTGCCACCGTTTCTAGCCACGCAACACTTTTCTCATCTATTCGATTCATTTGGAGCAACACGGTCCTATCGGGCTCAACCCATAGGATACTGGTAATCTGCGAGCTACCTGACCCAACTGTCTTCCTGGCACTTTTTCCATTGACGTTGAAGTTCACCAATTCTCTGTAAAGAACCGAAGAACCACCTTGTTCCTTCAACGTTATCCCCCCTTGCTCCGCACACTGATAAACTCTGAGCAGACCATCCAACCCTTCGGCTCGACGAACCCCCACCGCCTGTGAAGAAATTTCTTTGCAAGCCTTCAGCGGCGACTCGGACACTCGAACAGCATTCATTGAGGTTTTCAAATCTCGCCCGGTGACATCCTCCCTATACCTATCAAGCCGACTCATTCTAGATGCTTCTGAAAAACCAGAATCCTTCCCTCGCCCCTCACCTTTTGCCGCATCTTCTATTATTTGCAAAAAACCCTGCGGCAACTTTGAGTCTTGAACAGAAGGAGCATCTGCCAACGCCCACTCGCCCTGCAGCAGGCCTGTTAGAAAAAAACCTATGAATAACGCAACAGAAAACCTCATTCACGCCCCCTAGAAACTACAATTCGTCGTTATCGTCTCACCGCAAAAGTCTATCTCGGGAGTCCCTGAACAAACGATATTGTTTCCCTGCATAGCCTGACAGTGTTTCTCGATATCCTCACAATCTTGGGAGGCATTAGCCGTAGTCACACCATGCAACCCATGGACTATCCAATCCCCCGTAATACCGCACCCCCAGCATATTGCCGCCGATCGCCAAGTAACCTCGGCAGGCGACTCTATATGCACGCTTTCGCCAGTGGTGTAGTTATATTGCATGGATTGCGTCTGCAGAAACCATTGATTCGGATTCGAAACATTCCAGGTAAACGACAAAGATTCATTATTCACACAATTCGCCCGAGATACCATTTCCAGATCCCAGCTCAATGCATGAGATAGAGGAACTCCGCAAAAAATCGACCAGAACAATGTAGCCAACCTCCACATAAGACCTCCTATCGATACCTATCTGGTTCGCCCCCTACAACACCCAACTAAGCTACCAGACACCCCAGTCGAAAACACCGCGATAGAAACGCATAACCTCATCCATACCAAACCTCGCTCGCAAACCTATACCCCTGAGAAAAAAAGAAAAATCAACCAAGGATAAGCGAAGACCTCAAACATACGCCCAGGAACAAAGGAAAACGCCTACAACCCAAGGAGAAAAAACGCAATACAAACCACGCGAGCATCAACGAGACACGCTCAACCCATGAAAACAAAATTCACGATCCAACCTTCGGAACATGAAAACTCCTAAACAAACATAAAATTCAAGAATCGATAGGAAAGACTTGCGCTCTTATACACCCAGCCACCCAGACTATTAGTCAAGGTGTTTCGTTGCTGTTCCCGCTGCGGTCTACGGGACTATGCATTACGAGTCTCCGCCGCCCCTTGGAAATGCCCTAGCGAGACACCCACCACCAACTAGTAGTTGCTCCTGAAAGTCTCCGCCCCATCGTCGCGCTCTGCCCGTCGATCAGCACCTCGCACGGGTGCAGCAGCTCGGCGCGGACAGCCGCCATCTGCTCGGCTACGTGTGCTGGCGCAGCCGCAAGGACTGGGAAGCCACCTGAGACTGCGGCGCCACCCGCGGCGAGCTGTTCAGCGACATCCTGCTGCGGCTGGGGCCAACAGCATTCACTTCGACAGTTTCCTGGTGGCGGAGCGGCCGGCCTGACTGTTGGACCAATCACAGACGGAGCCCTACAAAGAGCACCTCGGCGCAGCCTTTAAGGCAGTTGCTCCAAGGTGCAGGAAAATGCCGCCGTAGGATGGGTAGAGCGGAGCGAAACCCATCACCCCGCCCACAAGCTGTCGTGAGAAATGGCGCCTCCCCGTAGGAACGGACTCCGTCCGCGATCCGGCCGCCAGGCCGGCTTCTCTCTACAGGCTCATGTGCAGCAGCGGAAACGGCCGGTCCTGGCCATCGGTCTCAGAGCGGCCGATGTCGTGGAACCCATAGCACCGGTAGAACCCTACCGCCTGCGAGTTCTGTTCGTTGACGTCGACGCTAAGCCGCCCGCGCAGTTCGCGCGCGTAGTCAAGCAAGCGCGTGCCTATGCCTTGCCCCCGCAATTCGGGGGCGATGAAGAGCATTTCCACGTGTGCCTGGTCCAGGCCGATGAAGCCCTGCGGGCGATCCTCATCATCGACGGCGACCCACACTTCCACCGCCGGCAGGTAGAGGTCGCGCACCTGGGGCAGCAGTTCGGCGATGTCGGCTTCGCTGATGAAGTCGTGGGTGGCGCGCACGGCGCGTAGCCAGATGTCCAGCAGGATCGGGTTGTCCGCGGCGAAGCGCTGGCGAATAAGCATGATTGCATCCTGTCTTGTAGGGCGCATAACGCCCAAGGCGTTATCCGCCGTTTGGCCTCGGTTCCCGGCGGCTCCGGGGCCAACCTTGGCGTTGGCTATAGCCGCGGAGTGTCGGCGGATAACCGCGAACGGTTATCCGCCCTACGATTCGCGCCGAGGTTTTAACTCGCTCTGGTGATTGCGCCTGAAGGTCTCCTCCCCCATCGCTGCGATCTGCCCGTCGATCAGCGCGTCGAACGGTCGCAGCAGCGCGTCGAAGGACTGCGGTGCATCCAGCGCGTTCAATGCATGCACCACCGCCTCGATGGTCGAGAGCGCGCCTTCGGTCGGGGCCTTGCGCAGGCGGTAGCGCGAGGTCAGGCCCTCGGGCAGCACCACCCGCGGCAGGGCCGCCAGGTTGGGGTTGAGGTGCAGCAGCTTGCGTGCCTTGCGCCAGGTGCCGTCGGGTACCACCAGCAGGCGTGGCCGGGTGGCCGGGCGGGTGGCCAGTTCGGCGAGGGGGATGGCGTTTTCGCCGGGGAACAGCAGCCAGGCGCCCTCGCCGCTCAGGTCGAGGTCGCGGAAGTCCTCGCCCACCCGCAGTTCGGCGTTGGCCAGGCCGAGGGCCGCCAGGCGGGCGGTGTTCAGGGCGTGGCCGGCTTCGCTGGGGTGTTGCAGCAGGAGCACGCGGGTGCGGTTGTCCAGGCGCGGGATCAGCGCGCACAGGCAATGGCCGGCCGGGCGCAGGCAGCGTTCGCAGCGGGCGCGGCTCATGGCTTGCCCGGCTGCGTGCGCAGCAGGTCGCGGAAGTTCTGGATCAGCGGCTCGCGGGAGCGGCCGCGGCGCAGGATCAGCGAGAACGGCGCCTGGTAGCCGAAGGTGGCCGGCGACAACGCGCGCAGCCTGCCCTGCTCCACCCAGGGATGGGCGTAGTGTTCCGGCAGGTAGCCGATGTAGCCGCCGGAAAGGATGAGGATCAGCTGCGCCTCCATGCTCTCCACCGTCGCCGCGCTGTGCTTGAAGCCATGGCGCGCCAGCTCCGCCTGGCTCCAGTAGCCGCGGCCGACCATGCGCTGCTGGGTGATCAGCTCGGCGGGGATGCGCCGGCCGTCGAACAGTGGGTGGCGGTCGCTGCAGTACAGCCAGTGCTGCTCGCGGTACAGCGGCTGGTAGACCAGGCCGTTCATGCGGCTGAAGAACGAGCCGATGGCCAGGTCCAGGCGGTTGTCCAGCACCGCCAGTTGCAGTTCGTAGGGGCTTTGTACCTGCAAGTGCAGGTGCACCGCCGGGTGCAGGCTGCTGAAGGAGCCGATGACGTCGGCCAGCGGCAGCGCCGGGTCGCTCACCGTGGAGTCGAGCACGCCGAGGTTGAGGGTGCCGCGCAGTTCGCCCTTCAGGGTCGCCGCGTAGCGCTCGAAGCCTTCCAGTTCGCCGAGGATGCGCAGGGTTTCCTGGTGGAACAGCTCGCCCTTGCTGGTCAGGCCGAAGCCGCCGCGGCCGCGGTGGCAGAGCACGATGCCCAACTGGTTTTCCAACTGGCTCATGTAGGTGCTGATGGCTGAAGTCGACAGATTCAACTCCTGCTGCGCCGAGGCGAAGCCCTGGTTGCGCACCACGCAGGCGAAAATCCGCAGAAGCTTGACGTCGGGCAGGGCGCTGGCGCTCATGAAGGGCTCCGCAATTCGAGGTGGAGGGGCTCCAGTTCAGCAGTCACTGGACTGGCAATCGGCCAGACCGTCCGTCGCCACCCGGCCTGCAAGGCACATACGACGGGGCTGGCGCCGCGGGGGCTGCGACAGGGCAACGCAGTCTAGCCGTGGAAATAAGTTTAGAAAACTCTGAACTGATTATTTGTAGCCAGCGATTCTTCCCACTACCGGGCATGACCAGAATCCGGCCTCAGTATCAACAAGCCTGTTTCCACGAAAACAGCGAATCCCGTGAGGCCTACCCATGGACAAGAAACTCCACCAGCCCCTGGGCGGAAACGAAATGCCGCGCTTCGGCGGCATCGCCACCATGATGCGCCTGCCGCATATCCAGTCTCCGGAAGAGCTCAACGAGCTCGATGCCGCCTTCGTCGGCGTGCCCCTGGACATCGGCACCTCCCTGCGCTCCGGCACCCGTTTCGGGCCGCGCGAGATCCGCGCCGAGTCGGTGATGATCCGCCCGTACAACATGGCCACCGGCGCCGCCCCGTTCGATTCGCTGAACATCGCCGACATCGGTGACGTGGCGATCAACACCTTCAACCTGCTGGAGGCCGTGCGCATCATCGAGGAGGCCTACGACAAGATCCTCGACCACGGCATCGTCCCGCTGACCCTCGGCGGCGACCACACCATCACCCTGCCGATCCTGCGCGCCATCCACAAGAAGCACGGCAAGGTCGGCCTGGTGCACATCGACGCCCACGCCGACGTCAACGACCACATGTTCGGCGAGAAGATCGCCCACGGCACCACCTTCCGCCGCGCCGTGGAAGAAGGCCTGCTGGATTGCGACCGCGTGGTGCAGATCGGCCTGCGCGCCCAGGGCTACACCGCCGAGGACTTCAACTGGAGCCGCAAGCAGGGCTTCCGCGTGGTCCAGGCCGAGGAGTGCTGGCACCAGTCGCTGGCGCCGCTGATGGCCGAAGTGCGCGAGAAGGTCGGCGGCGGCCCGGTGTACCTGTCGTTCGACATCGACGGCATCGACCCGGCCTGGGCGCCGGGCACCGGCACCCCGGAAATCGGCGGCCTGACCACCATCCAGGCGATGGAGATCGTGCGCGGCTGCCAGGGCCTGGACATCATCGGCTGCGACCTGGTCGAGGTCTCCCCGCCCTACGACACCACCGGCAACACCTCGTTGCTCGGCGCCAACCTGCTGTACGAAATGCTCTGCATCCTCCCGGGCGTACAGCGCCGCTGAGTGACCCCAAATGCATAACGACGCCTGCGTAGCACAGGTGCTGGAGGCTGCCCGCGCGCTCGTGGCAGCCTTCGCGCGCACCGACACCGAGGCCTACTTCGCGGCCTTCAGCGAAGACGCCAGCTTCATCTTCCACAACTGGCCGCAGCCGCTGCGCACCCGCGCGGCCTACCGCGAGGTGTGGGAGAGCTGGTTGCGTGACGACGGCTTCGAGGTCCTCGACTGCCAGTCCAGCAACACCTTCGTCAGCCTGCAGGGCGAGGACGTGGCGATCTTCAGCCACGACGTCGCCACGCGGCTGCGCATCCAGGGAACGGAGAGCCTGAACCACGAGCGGGAGACCATCGTCTTCCGCCGTGAACAACAACAAGGCCGCTGGCTGGCCGTCCACGAGCACCTGTCGCCCACGCCCTGAGACAGGACTTTCCCGGGAGGAAGTCATGGATAACAAGAACAACCAACACGCAATCACCACCATCGAGACATTCGGCGTCGAGCAGATTCCCGACGCCGAGCGCAACGCCACGCCCACCGACCTGTTCCGCATGATCTTCGGCGGCGCCAACACCTTCGCCACCGCCGTGCTCGGCAGCTTCCCGGTGCTCTTCGGGCTGTCGTTCCAGGCCGGCGCCTGGGCCATCGTCCTGGGCGTGCTGGTCGGCGCGCTGATCCTCGCGCCCATGGGCCTGTTCGGCCCGATCAACGGCACCAACAACGCGGTCTCCTCCGGCGCGCACTTCGGCGTGCACGGGCGGATCGTCGGCTCCTTCCTGTCGCTGCTCACCGCCATCGCCTTCTTCTCGCTGTCGGTGTGGAGCTCGGGCGACGCGCTGGTCGGCGGCGCCAAGCGCCTGTTCGGCCTGCCGGAAACCGACCTCACCCTGGGCCTGGCCTACGGCCTGTTCGCGGTGCTGGTGCTGGTGGTGTGCATCTACGGCTTCCGCTTCATGCTGCTGGTCAACAAGATCGCCGTGTGGGCCGCCAGCCTGCTGTTCCTGCTGGGCGTGTTCGCCTTCGCCGGCCCCTTCGACGCCGGCTACGCCGGTAGCGTGCAGCTGGGCAGCGCGGGCTTCTGGGCCGCCTTCATCGGCGCCACCCTGCTGGCCATGAGCAACCCGGTGTCGTTCGGCGCCTTCCTCGGCGACTGGGCCCGCTACATCCCGCGCGAAACCTCGAAGCAGCGCATCATGCTGGCGGTGCTGCTGTCGCAGCTGGCCACGCTGATCCCGTTCTTCTTCGGCCTGGTCACCGCCACCATCGTCGCCGTGAAAGCGCCGGACTACATCGCCGCGAACAACTACGTCGGCGGCCTGCTGGCCATCTCGCCGAGCTGGTTCTTCCTGCCGGTGTGCCTGATCGCCACCATCGGCGGCATGTCCACCGGCACCACCTCGCTGTACGGCACCGGCCTGGACATGTCCAGCGTGTTCCCGCGCCTGCTCAACCGCGTGCAGGCCACCCTGTTCATCGGCCTGCTGTCGATCGCCTTCATCTTCATCGGCCGCTTCGCCGCCAACCTGGTGCAGAGCGTGTCCACCTTCGCCGTGCTGATCATCACCTGCACCAGCCCCTGGATGGTGATCATGATCCTCGGCCTGATCGTGCGCCGCGGCTTCTACCACGCCGACGACCTGCAGGTGTTCACCCGTGGCCAGCAAGGCGGCGCCTACTGGTTCCACCACGGCTGGAACTGGCGCGGCATGGGCGCCTGGATCCCCAGCGCGCTGGCCGGCCTGTGCTTCGTCAACCTGCCGGGCCAGTTCGTCGGCCCCCTGGGCGAGCTGGCCGGCGGCATCGACATCAGCCTGCCGGTGACCCTGGGCCTGGCCGCCCTGCTCTACCTGACGCTGCTGCGCACCTTCCCGGAATCCGCCGGGGTGTACGGCCCGCAAGGCCCGCGCTGGGTCGGCAGCCACGACCGCCCGGTGCTCGGCATCAACGAGCCGGCGGCCTGAATCCGCGCTTCCTGCCTGGAGCGCAGCGCCAACCGCAGTACCTGTGAGACGCCGACGGGCCGGTTACCACCGGTCCGCCGGCCTACCGCCCGCCAGCCGCGGGCGGCAACAATGACAATTCGAGTGTGAGGAGCCGATCATGGCCTTGGATATAATCGTCGTTCTGATCTATGCCGCCGGCATGCTGGTACTGGGCTGGTACGGCATGCGCCGGGCGAAGACCCACGAGGACTTCCTGGTGGCGGGACGCAACCTGGGTCCGTCGTTCTACATGGGCACCATGGCCGCCACCGTGCTCGGCGGCGCCTCCACCGTCGGCACCGTGCGCCTGGGCTACGTCCACGGCATCTCCGGCTTCTGGCTGTGCGCCGCGCTGGGCGCCGGCATCATCGCGCTGAACCTGTTCCTGGCCAAGCCGCTGCTGAAGCTGCGCATCTTCACCGTCACCCAGGTCCTGGAGCGCCGCTACAACCCCATGGCGCGCCAGGCCAGCGCGGTGATCATGTTCGCCTACGCGCTGATGATCGGCACCGTCTCCACCCTGGCCATCGGCACCGTGATGCAGGTGCTGTTCGGCCTGCCGTTCTGGATCTCGGTGCTGCTCGGCGGCGGCGTGGTGGTGGTCTACTCGACCATCGGCGGCATGTGGTCGCTGACCCTCACCGACATCGTCCAGTTCATCATCAAGACCGTCGGCCTGATGTTCCTGCTGCTGCCGATCTGCCTGTACCGCGTGGGCGGCTGGGACGAGCTGGTGGCCAAGCTGCCGGCCAGCGCCTTCAGCTTCCACACCATCGGCTACGACACCATCATCACCTACTTCCTGATCTACTTCTTCGGCATCCTCATCGGCCAGGACATCTGGCAGCGCGTGTTCACCGCGCGCAGCGAGGGCGTGGCCAAGTACGCCGGCACCGCCGCCGGCGTGTACTGCGTGATCTACGGCCTGGTCGGCGCGCTGATCGGCATGTGCGCCAAGGTCCTGCTGCCCAACCTGGACAACGTCAACAACGCCTTCGCCGCCATCGTCCAGGCCTCGCTGCCGGACGGCATCCGCGGCCTGGTGATCGCCGCCGCCCTGGCCGCGATGATGTCCACCGCCAGCGCCGGCCTGCTCGCCGCCTCCACCACCCTGACCGAGGACCTGCTGCCGAAACTGCGCGGCGGCAAGACTTCCAGCCTGGGCATCAACCGCCTGTTCACCGCCCTCACCGGCCTGGTGGTGCTGGCCATCGCCCTGGTGGTGAACGACGTGATCAGCGCCCTGACCCTGGCCTACAACCTGCTGGTGGGCGGCATGCTGATCCCGCTGATCGGCGCCATCTACTGGAAGCGCGCCACCACCGCCGGCGCCATCACCAGCATGACTCTGGGCTTCATCACCGCCCTGGTGTTCATGCTCAAGGATGGCTTCGACGCCAACACCCCGATCTACTACAGCCTGGCCATCGGCCTGGTCAGCTTCGTCGTGGTCAGCCTGCTGTCGCGCCGCCCGCAGGCGGCCGCCAGCGTCGCCTGACGCGTACGCTGCGATGAACAAGGGCGCGGCGAGTCGATCTCCGCGCCCTCTTCGTTTGAGAAACTTCCTCACCCACGAACAAAAGGAACTGCCATGACCACCTGCGGCGAATTCCTCGTCAAGCAACTCGAAGCCTGGGGCGTGGACACCGTCTTCGGCATCCCCGGCGTGCACACCGTCGAGCTCTACCGCGGCCTGCCGGGCAGCGCCATCCGCCACGTCACCCCGCGCCACGAGCAGGGCGCCGGCTTCATGGCCGACGGCTACGCGCGCGTCACCGGCAAGCCAGGCGTGTGCTTCATCATCACCGGCCCGGGCATGACCAACATCCTCACCGCCATGGGCCAGGCCTACGCCGACTCCATCCCGATGCTGGTGATCAGCAGCGTCAACGAGCGCTCGCGCCTGGCCCACGGCAACGGCTACCTGCACGAGCTGCCCGACCAGCGCGCCATGACCGCCGGCGTCAGCGCCTTCAGCCACACCCTGATGAGCGTCGAGGAGCTGCCGGCGGTGCTGGCCCGCGCCTTCGCCGTGTTCGACAGCGAGCGCCCGCGCCCGGTGCACATCGAGCTGCCGCTGGACATCATCACCGCCCCCGCCGAGCACATGCAGGTGCGCCCGCGCGTGCAACTGGCGCGCCCGGCCCCGGCGCGCTCGCCACTGCACGAAGCGGCGGCCAAGCTGGCCAAGGCGCAGAAGCCGCTGCTGCTGCTCGGCGGCGGTTGCGTCGCGGCGCAAGCCGAAGCCCGCGCCCTAGCCACCGCGCTGGACGCCCCCACCGCGCTGACCGTCAACGCCAAGGGCCTGCTGCAGCCGGAACACCCGCTGCTGGTCGGCAGCAACCAGTCGCTGGTGCCGGTGCGTGAACTGGCACTGGAGGCCGACGTGGTCCTGGCCATCGGCACCGAGCTGGGCGAGACCGACTACGACGTGGTGTTCGACGGCAACTTCCGCATCGGCGGCGAGCTGATCCGCATCGACATCGACCCGCAGCAGCTGATGCGCAACCAAGTCCCGAGCGTCGCCATCCAGGCCGACGCCCGCACCGCCATGCGCGCCCTGCTGGAACTGCTGCCGGCCCGCCAGGCCAGCGCCGCCAGCCCCGGCGCCCAGCGCGCGGCCAAGGTGCGCGCGCAGCTGGCCGAGGACTTCAGCGGCTGGGCGCACTACCGCACGCTGTTCGGCAAGATCCTCGAAGCGCTGCCGGACGCCCGCTTCGTCGGCGACTCCACCCAGACCGTATACAGCGGCAACCACCTGGTGGAACTGGACGGCGGCCGCCGCTGGTTCAACTCCGCCAGCGGCTACGGCACCCTCGGCTACGGCCTGCCGGCGGCCATCGGCGCCAAGCTCGGCGAACCGGGCCGCCCGGTGATCAGCCTGATGGGCGACGGCGGCCTGCAGTTCACCCTGCCGGAGCTGGCCAGCGCCGTGGAGGCCAGGGTGGGCATCATCGTGCTGCTGTGGAACAACCACGGCTACGGCGAGATCAAGCGCTACATGGAACGCCGCGACATCACCCCGCTGGGTGTGGATATCTACACGCCGGACTTCCTCGCCATCGCCCGCGGCTTCGGCTGCGAAGCGGAGCGGGCGCGGGATTACGAGCACCTGCAGGCGTTGCTGCGTAATGCGCCGAGCGATCGGCCGTTGATCGTGGAAGTGATGGAGGCGGCGCCGTTCGCGCCTTGAGGTGATGGAGTGAGGCTCGGCAACCCTCTCCCCCCGCCCTCGGCTGCGCGCCCCGCCCTGAAGGGAGAGGGTTAGGGAGAGGGAAAGGCCCCCACCCGGCACCGCCCTCACAGGCATGCCACCCTGTAGGAGCGGGCCCTGCCCGCGAAATCGCGCGCAGGGCGCGCTCCTACACAAAACACAAAGACACCAGGCCCCACCATGAAAATCGTCACCCGCGACCGCTGGTTCGAAGTCCGCCACTGCTACGACGGCGTCAGCCTGATCCACGAGCCCTGGGTGCGGCCCTTCTATCGCTGCAACATGTGGCACATCCAGGGCCGCGAGCGCGACCTGCTGGTGGACAGCGGCTCCGGCCTGGTCAGCCTGCGCGAGCAGTTGCCCTGGCTCACCGAGCGGCCGCTGCTGGCGGTGGCCAGCCATACCCACTTCGACCACATCGCCGGCCACCACGAATTCGCCGAGCGCCTGTGCCACCCGGCCGAGGCCGACATCCTCGCCAGCCCCGACGGCGAGCGCACCCTGGCCACGGCCTTCGTCGGCGACGAGATGTTCGAAGCGCACCCGGACTGCCCGCTGTGCTACGCCGAGTACCGGGTGAAGGCCGCGCCGGCCACGCGCACCATCGACGAGGGCGATGTGCTCGACCTGGGCGACCGCGTGCTGGAGGTGCTGCATACCCCCGGCCATTCACCGGGCGGCATCAGCCTGTGGGAAGCGCGGACGCAGACGCTGTTCTCCGGCGACATCGTCTACGACGGCCCGCTGATCGAGGATGCCTACCACTCCAACCTGGACGACTACGCGCGCAGCCTGGAACGCCTGCGCCAACTACCGGTGCGCACCGTGCACGGCGGGCACTTCCCGAGTTTTTCCGGGGAACGCCTGCGGCAGATCATCGACGAATGGTTCGCGGCCCACGGCTGAAATACCGGGGAGCAACGCAATCTGCCCGCGTGAGCGGGCAGAAGGTGTGTCCAGCAGGTGCTTCAGGAGTCAGCGTCGGCGTTGCTGTGCGTAGCGCCGTTGCTCATCGCTTGGAATGGGAATGGGTTGCAGGCGCGGAGGCTCGATGAGGCCGAGCGTGACACCCAGTTTCCATGCCAGGGTTTGCAGCCAGAGTTTCATGGGATGCCTCCTTTGCGGTGGAAGGGTCGGGCGGCCCGCTTCCGGGCCGCCCTAAGAGTAGAGTAGCCCGGCGTCCCACTCTCCGCCCGTGCCACTCACTCCTTGCAACAAAGACTACGCGTCGGCCGGCCGCGATCCGCTGACCTGGATCAAGTTCAGGCACGCTTGCCGCGCAATGCCCGGCGCACCCACGCCTCGCCGCTGACCAGGGAAATCCCCGCCAGCACCAGCGCCGCGCCGGCGATGAAGTTCCAGGCCAGCGGCTCGTGCAGCAACAGCACGCCGAAGGCGATGCCGAACAGCGGCGTCATGAAGGAGAACACCGCCAGGTTCGACGCCAGGTAGCGGCGCAGCAACCAGAACCAGGCGAAATAGCTGAAGAAGGACACCACCACGCCCTGGAACAGCACGCTGCCCACGCCCAGCGCGGTGAAGCGCACGTTGCCGAACTCACCCAGGGCCAGGGCGATGAAGGGCAGCAGCAGCGCGGCGGCGAACAGTTGGTAGAACAGCGTCAGGCTGGTCGGCGCCTCCGACAGACGCGTGCTGCGCACCACCACCGTGGTGGCGCCCCAGGAGGCCCCGGCGAGCACGCCGAAGAAATCCCCCAGCAGCATGCGGCTGTCCATGTGCTGCAGGTCGAAGCCGCCGCCGAAGCACAGGGCGATGCCGCCGAAGCACACCGCGATGCCCAGCCACTGCAACGGCCGCAGGCGCTCGCTGGGCAGCAGGAAGTGCAGGCCCAGGGCGGAGAAGATCGGCGCCGTGTAGATGAACACCGCCATGTGCGAAGCGCTGGTGTACACCAGGCCCTGGGCGATGAACAGGAACTCCATGGCGAACAGCAGCCCGGCCAGCGCGCCGCCGGCCAGGGTGCCGCCCGCGGCCTTCCAGTCGCCGCGCCAGAGCACCAGCAGGCCCACCAGCGTGGCGGCCAGCAGGTTGCGGCCAAAGGCCTGCATGATCGGCGCTATGTCGCCGGCGGCGAGCTTCACCGCCACCTGCTGCACGCCCCAGATCAGGCACAGCAGCAGCATCGCTTGCAGGGCGAAGGCGTCGGCGCCTTTGCGCGGGGGTAGCGGCGTCATGCGCACCTCCGCGATCCGGACGAAGGGAGGGGGCAACGGCAGCAAGGCAGTTTCATGGCAAGGCTCGGCAGTGAGCGGGCACCAAGACGTGAAAACGGCGGTACCCCAAGGGTGTACCGCCGATTATTCCAGCCAAACGACGAACGGCACCAGTGCCAATCCGACACCGCCGGCCGCCAGGGCGTCATTGCCCGGTCTTGACCTTGCTCCAAGTGCGGGTGCGGATGCGTTCCAGCTTCGGCGGCAGCATCTCCACCGAGTACAGCCTGGCCTGCACCTCGGCCGGCGGGTAGACGTTGGGGTTGTCGCGCAGGTCGGCGGAAATCAGCTTGTCCGCCGCCTGGTTGGGGTTGGCGTAGGCCACGTAGTCGGAGATCGGCGCCACCACCTCCGGGCGCAGCAGGTAGTTGAGGAAGGCGTGGGCCTGCTCGACGTTCTGCGCGTCCCTGGGGATGGTCAGCACGTCGAACCAGGCCGCGGTGCCTTCCTTGGGAATGCGGTATTCGATGTGGATGCCGTTGTTCGCTTCCTTGGCGCGGTTGGCCGCCTGCATGGCGCCGCCAGACCAGGCCATGGCCACGCAGACGTCGCCGTTGGCCAGGTCGGTGACGAACTTCGAGGAGCTGAAGTAGGTGATGTACGGGCGCAGGCTGCTGAGCAGCGCCTCGGCCTTGGCATAGTCCGCGGGGTCGTGGCTGTTGGGCGACAGCCCCAGGTAATGCAGGGCCTCGGGGATCACCTCGGTGGGCGAGTCGAGGAAGGCCACGCCGCACTGCTTGAGCTTGGCGAGGTTCTCCGGCTTGAAGATCAGGTCCCAGGAATCCACCGGCGCGTTATCGCCGAGGATGGCCTTCACCTTGTCGACGTTGTAGGCGACGCCGTTGGTGCCCCACATGTACGGCATGGCGTACTGGTTGCCCGGGTCCTTGCTCTCCAGCACCTTGAGCAGCGCCGGGTTGAGGTTCTTCCAGTTCGGCAGCTTGCTCTTGTCCAGCTTCTGGAACACGCCGGCCTTGAGGTAGTTGGGCAGGAAGCTGTCGCTGGGCACCACCAGGTCGTAGCCCGAATGCCCGGAAAGCAGCTTGGCCTCCAGCACCTCGTTGCTGTCGTAGACGTCGTACTTGGGCGCGATGCCGCTGTCCTTCTGGAAGCCCTTGAGGGTGTCCGGGCCGATGTAGTCGAACCAGTTGTAGATGCGCACCACCGGTTCGGCGCTGGCGCTGCCGGCGGCTGCCAGCAACGCGGCGCCGAGCAGGCCGCGGATGATCTTGTTGTTCTCGCGCATGAGTCGCTCCTCGAAACGGCGCGCCCTTAGAGGGCGGCGCCCTCGTAACCCTGCAGGACGTTGACCGCGTTGACGCCGATGGCCTCGACCGCGTAGCCGCCTTCCATGATGAACAGGGTCGGCAGGCCGAGGGCGGCGATGCGTTCGCCCATGCGCAGGTAGTCCGGGGAGTCCAGCTTGAACTCGGAGATCGGGTCGTCCTTGTAGGTGTCCACGCCCAGGGACACCACCACCGCGTCCGGCGCGTAGGCGGCGATCTTCCGGCAAGCGTCCTCCAGAGCGGCGGACCAGCCGTCCCAGCCGGTGCCGTGGGCCAGCGGGTAGTTGTGGTTGAAGCCCTCACCCGCGCCTTCGCCGCGCTCGTCGGCGTGGCCGAGGAAGTACGGGTATTCCACCAGCGGGTCGCCGTGGATAGAGGCGAACAGCACGTCGCCACGGTTATAGAACAGCTCCTGGGTGCCGTTGCCGTGGTGGTAGTCGACGTCGAGGATGGCCACGCGCCGGGCGCCCTGGTCGAGGAAGGCCTGGGCGACCACGGAGGCGTTGTTGATGAAGCAGTAGCCGCCCATGAAGTCGCTGCCGGCATGATGGCCCGGCGGGCGGCACAGGCCGAAGGCGGTGCGCGCGCCCTGGCGCATGTGATCCTGGGCGGTCAGCGCGACCTGGGCCGAGCTGTACACGGCCTGCCAGGTGCCGGCAGTGATCGGCGCCTCGGTGTCGAAACTGTAGTGGCCCAGCTCGCCCATCAGGGCGGTGGGGATGGGGCCGTCGCGGCGCAGGCGGCGGCCCGGGAAGGTGGTGGAGACCAGGTCGCCGCTGTGGCCCTCGGCGGCCCAGCGGGCCCAGGCGCCCTTGAGGAAGGCGACGTACTTCGGATCGTGCACGCGGTGGATGGCATCCAGGCCGAAATCCTTCGGCGCGATGATCTCGCCGAGCTGCTGCGACTTCACCCGGGCCAGCACGGTGTCGGCGCGGCTGGGCATTTCGAAGCAGGGCTGGAGCTTGCCATCGACCAGTTCGGACTGGCCGAAATGC
>Ga0222426_100721_pt1 | contig 17403 bp, 19 predicted proteins | sample 2B50Ametagenome_FD_180087 | JGI IMG/M metagenome (GOLD analysis project Ga0222426, IMG submission 180087) | Enriched microbial communities from leaf-cutter ant dump, University of Wisconsin, Madison, United States - 2B50A (version 2) | ecosystem: Environmental > Terrestrial > Nest > Insects nest...
CCAGGGCGATCAGCGCCAGCGACAACGGTTGCCCGCGGCGGCGCTGCAGCACCTGGGGCAGCAGGGCGGCGCGGGCCAGCAGGGGCACGTCGTCGTCCTCGGCGAAGCCCATCTCGTTCAGCCGGCGCAGCAGCAACTGGGCCCGTTCGATGTCGCCGGCGGCCACGGGCAGCGTCGCCTGCAGTTGCCGCTGCAGTTCGTCGAGCACGCGCAGGGCCTGCTCGGGCGGCAGGTGCGGCTCGTGCTCGGCGGCTATCCACAGGGCCGCCTCGAACAGCGCTGGTGGCTCCTGGGCTAGGCAGGCGAGGCAGGCTTGGCGCGGGTCCATGGCGTTCTCCGGCTGATACTGCGTTTTACCCGCAGCGCCGGGGCGCCGTCCAGAGCCGCCGTGGCTGGTCGTCGGCGCCGCTGCTGGCCCGCGGCGCCTCTGCCTATACTGAAGGGGCCGGCCGCGGCAGGCGCCGCCGGCCGACCCTCACGCGCCAGCAAGGGAGCGCCGCCATGTTCGACATGATGGAAGCCACCCGGCTAGAGAAACTGCACCTCGCCTACGACCCGGCCACCGGGCTGCGGGCCGTCATCGCCATCCACAGCACCCGCCTGGGCCCGGCCCTGGGCGGCTGCCGCTACCTGCCTTATCCCAACGACGAGGCGGCCCTGCGCGACGCCGCGCGCCTGGCCCAGGGCATGAGCTACAAGGCCGCCCTGGCCGGCCTGCGCCAGGGCGGCGGCAAGGCGGTGATCCTGCGCGCACCCCATGTGGACAACCGCGGCGCGCTGTTCGAGGCCTTCGGCCGCTTCATCGAAAGCCTTGGCGGGGCCTACGTCACCGCGGTGGACAGCGGCACCTCCAGCGCCGACATGGACTGCATCGCCCAGCACACCGACCACGTCACCAGCACCACCCGCGGCGGCGATCCCTCGCCGCACACGGCATTGGGCGTATTCGCCGGCATCCGCGCCAGCGCCCAGGCGCGCCTGGGCAGCGACGACCTGGAGGACCTGCGCATCGCCGTGCAGGGGCTGGGCCACGTGGGCTACGCCCTGTGCGAACACCTGCACGCCGCCGGCGCCGAACTGCTGGTCAGCGACCTGGACCCGGGCAAGGTGCAACTGGCGGTCGACCAGTTCGGCGCCCAGCCCATCGCCAACGAGGCGCTGCTGACCACGCCCTGCGACATCCTCGCGCCCTGCGGCCTGGGCGGGGTGCTCAGCTCGCCGGTGGTGGCGCAGCTGCGTTGCGCGGTGGTGGCCGGCGCGGCGAACAACCAGCTGGCGCACCCGGACGTGGCCGACGAGCTGGAGGCCCGCGGCATCCTCTATGCGCCGGACTACGTGATCAATTCCGGCGGGCTGATCTACGTCGCCCTGCAGCACCAGGGCCAGGAGCTGCCGGCGATCACCGCGCACCTGGCGCAGATCGGCAACCGCCTCACCGAGGTGTTCGCCCACGCCCAGGCCGACCACCGCTCGCCGGCGCGGGTGGCCGACATGCTTGCCGAGCGGATTCTCTACGGGCATGGGGGATGACAGGCTGCAACGGGGGCATTGGGATAGACGCCCTGTAGGAGCGCGCTCTGCGCGCGATTTCGCGGGCAGGGCCCGCTCCTACAGGGGCACGGCGGGGCCAGATCGTAGGAGCGGATTCATCCGCGATCCGGCCGGCAGGTCGGTGTGCGCCGGTGATCGCGGACGGAGTCCGCTCCTACAGTTCCAAGGAAGCACCATCGTAGGATGGGTTGAGCGAAGCGATACCCATCACCACCACCGCATGGGTTTCGCAAGCTCAACCCATCCTACGTAGAGCACCCTGGCATGGCTGTTCGGGCGCTGCTCATTCCCCTTCTGCAAACAACTCGCCGAGGGCGTCGGGCTGGTTCTTGAAGGCGCGGGCGAAGGTGTCGCGGTGGCGGGCCATGAAGATGCCCACTTCCTCCACCTGCTCCTCGTTCAGCGAGGGCACCGCCTTGTGCAGGACGGCGGCGAGGTTCTCCGCCAGTTCGAGCATCTTGTCGTGCCGGTCGGCTTCTGCCTTATCCATGAACAGGCGCTCCGGATCGCGGCTGCTGCGGTACACCACTTCGACGGCCATTCATCACCTCGTATGCCTTCTTGCTGTCTGGGGGGAACAAGTACTGTTTATTTATACAGTGAAGCATAAGGCAATCGCCCGGCCCCTGGGAAGAGGGAAATTGCAGAAGGCCAGTATGGCCGGCGAACCGCTTCGGGGCACGCGGGGCCATGGCAGGGCATGCGACAAGTTGGCGCGGGGCTGGTGGATGGCGCGCGGCGGCGGCGCCCGGCAGACTGGCCGGGCACGCGGGAGGAAGGTTCAGGAGGCGATGCGCAAGGCGCGGCCGGCGGTCATGTCCGCCAGCAGGCGCGGGGCGCTGTCGCCCTGCTCGATGGCGATGCCGAAGCGGATGCTCTGGATCAGGCGTTGCAGCTGTTCGGCGTCCTGCAGCTGGGCGTTGCGGATGAGCCGCTTGGCCGCCACGCCGGCTTCGGTGGAAAGCGTCAGCACGATGCTGCCGTCCGGCCGTTCGAGGCTGAAATTGACCCGGAACTGGGCCTGGAATGCATCGGTGAGTACCTGGAAGGGGCTTTCCATCTTCGATCCTGCCTGCGTGGTGGCGTGACCCTTCATGGACTGGAAGGCGTCAGCAAAGTTCGCATTCATATTGCCGCAGCCTCGGCAGGCTATTGCTGCCCAGGGTCAATGGCGTGTGTCTTGCACGTACCAAGCCAACAATCGCTTTATCGAACCGGGAGTCGACGGATGAAACTGCAATGGGCCGAACGCATGCGCCAACAGATGCACGGAATGGCCGAGTCGCTGGGCAACCTGCTGGTGGAGGGCTTCCACTACCTGGCGCTGTTCGCCATCGGTGGCACCGTGTTCTGGTCGGCGGCGGTGGCCTTCGTCGAGATGTTCGAGAAGGGCCATGCGAGCATCGACGACATCCTGCTGCTGTTCATCTACCTCGAACTGGGCGCCATGGTCGGCATCTACTTCAAGACCAACCACATGCCGGTGCGCTTCCTGATCTACGTGGCGATGACCGCGCTGACGCGCCTGATGATCGCCGACATCCAGCACAACCACGTGCCCGACGACGGCATCATCCTGGTCTCGGTGGCCCTGTTGCTGCTGGCCCTGGCCATCCTGGTGGTGCGCTACGCCTCCTCGCGCTTCCCCTCGGCGCCGTCGGGCAAGGGTGAGCAGGCGTTGCTGCAGGACGACGAGCGCTGAAGGCCGTTTCACCCGGGGTGGCTCCCTTGGCGGCCGCGATGCACTAACATCGGAATAATTCGCGCCGCCGAGGGAAGACCCGCACGATGAAGGGCTGGAAGCTGTTCGCACCCCTGCTGCTCCTGGTAATCATCTCCATCACCCTGTACCTGCGTCTGCACACCCAGCCCTTGCTGCTGCAGGGCGAGGCGGACGCCACCGAAGTCATAGTCGCCTCCAAGGCCAAGGGCCGCGTCGAGACGCTGCACGTGCGGCGTGGCGACGACGTGCAGAAGGGCCAGCTGTTGATAAGCCTGAGCAGCCCGGAGCTGCAGGCCCAGCTGGACTCGCTGCGCGCCGGGCGCAGCCAGGCCCAGGCCCAGCTCGACGAATCCCTGCACGGCACCCGCGAGGAAACCCTGCGCGCCCTCCAGGCCAGCCTGCAGCAGGCCCAGGCCGAGCTGCGCAACGCCGAGCTGGACTTCCAGCGCAACGAGGAACTGGCCGGCCGCGGCTTCGTCTCCCAGGCCCAGCTCGACACCACCCGCCGCGCCCGCGACGTGGCGCGCAACCAGGTGGCCGAGGCCCAGGCCAACCTCGACCAGGGCCAGCGCGGCGACCGCGAGGAAGTGCGCCAGGCGCTGCAGGCCGCGGTGCGCCGCGCCGACGCGCAGATCGCCGAGTTGCAGGCGCAGACCGACGACCTGGCCGTGCTCGCCCCGGTGGACGGCGAGGTCGGGCCGATCCCGGCGGAGGAGGGCGAGCTGATCAACGCCTACAGCCCGCTGCTGACCCTGGTGCGGCTGTCCGACAGCTACCTGGTGTTCAACCTGCGCGAGGACATCCTCGCCAAGGTGCGCAAGGGCGACAAGGTGAAGCTGCGCATCCCGGCGCTGGAAGACGCCGAGGTGGAGGCCGAGGTGCGCTACATCGCCCCGCTGGGCGACTTCGCCACCAAGCGCGCCACCCGCGCCACCGGCGACTTCGACCTGAAGACCTTCGAGGTCCGCCTGTATCCGCTGCAAGCGGTGCAGGGCCTGCGTCCGGGGATGAGCGCGCTGTGGCAATGGCAGCAATAAGGCGCAACCTGCTGCGCTTCGCCCAGGCGTTCAACACCGAGACGCGCATCGCCGTGCGCAGCTGGACCATCCACTGGCTCGGCTGGCTGTGGCCGCTGCTGCTGTTCACCCTGATCAGCGGCATCTACCAGGCCGGCACCCTGCTGGACATGCCGGTGGCCGTGGTCGACGCCGACCACAGCCACCTGTCGCGGCGCGTGGTGCGCGAGCTGGACGCCGGTTCCCACGCCCAGGTCGAGGTGCTCGGCGGCGGCCTGCAGGAAGGCCTGCGGCGCCTGCGCGCGGCCGACGACTACGCACTGCTGTACATCCCCCGCGACTTCGAGGCCGACGCCCTGGCCGGGCGCCAGCCGCGCGCGGTGCTCTACTACAACTCGCTGTTCTATTCCGCCGGCTTCTATTCCACCCAGGACTTCAGCGGCCTGGTCGCCGGCGTCAACCAGGACCTGCGCCCCTACCTGGCCGCCGGCGCGGGCGCCCCGCTGCCGAAGCTGGCGAGCATCAGCGTGGCCTACGAGAGCCTGTTCAACGCCAGCGGCAACTACATCTACTACCAGCAGTTCGCCGCCATCGTGCACCTGCTGCAGCTGTTCGTGATCGTCGCCACCGTCCACGTGCTGGCCCGCGAGGCCCCGGAGCTGCGCGCCTCCTCGCCGCACATCCTGCGCGCCCGGGCGCTGGGCGTGCGCCTGCTGGGCAAGCTGGCGCCCTATACGCTGCTGTTCAGCGCGTTGCTGATGCTGGAGCTGTTCCTGCTGGTGACGCTCAACGGCGCGAAGATCAACGGCAGCCCGCTGTGGATGCTGGCGATCACCGTGTGCTACGTGATGGCCGCGCAGAGCGTCGGCCTGGTGCTGTTCATCTTCACCGCCAACCGCTTCAGCGCCTACTCGCTGATCGGCCTGCTGATCGGCGTGGCGCAGACCTATTCCGGGGTGCTGCTGCCGGACCTGGCGATGCCCGAGATCGCCCGCTTCATCAGCCTGGCCGAGCCGCTGACGCACACCCTGCACGGCCTGTTCGACCAGTTCCTGCGCCAGGCCCCGCCGGAGTCCGGGCTGTACGCCTGCTGCCGGCTGCTGGTCTACCCGCTGCTGGCCTACATGATCGCCAAGCTGCGCCTGCGCCGGCGCCTCGACCTGAGCCCGGCCTGAGGAGGCGCCATGGAGAACTTCTGGAGCGTCCTCAGGCAGACCCTGAAGAACATGCTGGGCAAGCCGCTGTGGCTGCTGACCGTGCTGTCGGTGGCGCTGACCACCTTGCCCTACGCCCACCGCACCATGGACGACCTGCCGGTGGCGGTGGTCGACATGGACCACAGCGCCGCCTCCCGCGAGCTGATCCGCCTGCTCGACGCCGCGCCCAAGATCGCCGTGCGCAGCTACAGCGAGCTGCCCACGGCGCAGCACGACCTGGCCTGGCGCCGGCTGTTCGGCATCGTCATCCTCCCGGTGGACTTCGAAAAGCGCGTGCTGCGCGGCGAGGCGGTGAGCGTGCCGATCTTCGGCGACGCCACCAACCGCATGGCCAACGGGCAGATCCAGCAGGACATCAGCGCCACCTACAACGAGTTGACGCTGCGCTACAACGCCCACCTGCTGCTGCACAACGGCTTCAGCGCGAGCCAGGCCGGGGTGCTGCTGAGCCCGGTGGTGGGCCAGCTGACCGACCTGTTCAACCCCGGCACCAGCTTCGCCGCCATCGTCCTGCCGGGGCTGGTGACGCTGATCCTGCAGCACAGCCTGCTGCTGTCCTGCACCCGGGTGAACCTCAACCTGCGCGGCGGCACCCCGCGCTCGCTGCGCCAGCCGCCGTCCACGCGCTTCGGCCGCTATGCCGCGCAGCTGCTGATCTGGACGGTGCTGGCCATGCTCTTCTACGTGATCTGGCCGTGGATCATGGGTTACCGGCAGACCGCCTCGTTCTTCATGCTCATGGGCCTGGTGCTGCCCTTCCTGCTGGCGGTGATCGCCCTGAGCGAATTCCTCGCCGAGCTGCTGCCCTCGGAAGAGGCGGTGTACCTGACCATGACCTTCATCACCCTGCCGCTGTTCTACATGGCCGGCTTCACCTGGCCGCCCCAGGCCATGCCGCAGTGGGTGCAGTGGCTGGCCAACGGCATCCCCTCCACCTGGGCGATCCGCGCGGTGGTGGAGATGAACCAGATGAACCTGCCGCTCTCGGCGGTTTCCGACCGCATCCTGGTGCTGCTGGGCATGGCCGCCGCCTACGGCCTGCTGGGCACGCTGATCTACCAGTTCCGCAACTGGCGCTGGGACCAGCTCAAGGGCTGGTGAGCACCGGCGTTTTCCCGCACCTGTAGGAGCGGGCCCTGCCCGCGATTCGCGCGCAGGGCGCGCTCCTACAAGGGCGCGATGCGTGGCCATGACTGACGCGGGCCGGAACGCCTTCCAAACCGTCGCCGCCCCTTGCCGGGATGGCGCGCTCGTGGCATCTTTGCGCAAATGATAAGGCTTCGCATTTGAGGGGTGTTCACAGGCGCATCCCCGGTGCAACGCGCCCCTGGCGCAGAGGGCTCCCGTGTCGTCCCCGTCCGCTTCCACCCATTCCCAGGTCGGCGAACTCTACGCCGGCCACCACCACTGGCTGCTGGGCTGGCTCTATCGCCGCCTGGAATGCCACCAGCAGGCCGCCGACCTGGCCCAGGACACCTTCGTCCGCCTGCTCGGCCGCCGCGAACTGAAGGGTCTGCGCGAACCCCGCGCGTTCCTCGCCACCGTGGCCCGCGGGCTGGTGGTGGACCACTTCCGCCGGCAGAGCCTGGAGCGCGCCTGGCTCGACAGCCTGGCGCAGCAGCCGGAGGCCGAGGCGCCCTCGGCCGAGGCGCGGGCCCTGGTGCTGGAGACGCTGATGGAGATCGACCGCCTGCTAGATGGCTTGAAGCCCAAGGTGCGCAGCGCCTTCCTGCTGTCGCAGCTGGACGGCCTGACCTACGCGCAGATCGCCGAGCAGCTGGGCGTTTCGTCCAGCTCGGTGCAGCAGTACATGACCCAGGCCTTCGCCCACTGCTACCAGGCGCTGTATTCATGAGCCGGGCGCAGCCGCTGGAGCACGGCGTGGTCGAGCAGGCCATCGGCTGGCGCGTGCGCCTGGCCTCGGGCCTGGCCGGCGCCGACGAACAGGCCGCCTGCCAGCGCTGGCGCGCCGCCGACCCGAGCCACGAGCAGGCCTGGCAGCGCCTGGACTTCTTCGACGGGCGCCTGGCTGGCGTGGCGCCGGAAACCGCCAGCAGCGCCCTGCGCCAGGCCGCCTTCGACCCCACGCGGCGCCGCGCGCTGAAGAACCTGATGCTGCTGGCCGGCTGCGCCGCGGTGCTCGGCAGCGGCGCCTACGGCCTGCGCGATTCGCGCTGGCTGGCCCAGGAACGCACCGGCGTCGGCGAGCGCCGGCGCATCGCGCTGCCCGACGGTGGCTGGCTGCAACTGAACACCGACAGCGCCATCGACCTGGCCTTCGACGCCCACAGCCGGCGCATCCGCCTGCTGGCCGGGGAAATCCTCGTGCAGACCGGCCACGACGCCGCCGGCCGCGGCTTCTGGGTGGACACCGCCCAGGGCCGCCTGCAGGCTTTGGGCACGCGCTTCGCCGTGCGCCTGGAAAGCCACGATGCGCTGCTGACGGTGCAGCAGGGCGCGGTGGCGGTCTCGCCGGGCGATGGCGAGCACGTCGCCGGGGTGATCCAGGCCGGCCAGCAGGTCCGCTTCGATCGCCAGGGACTGTACGGCGTCGCCGACCTGGACGCCGACGCCCTGGCCTGGAGCGACGGCTACCTGGTGGCCCGGCAATGGACCCTCGGCCGCCTGTGCACGGAACTGTCGCGCTACCGCCCGGGCGTGCTGCGCTGCGACCCGGCGGTGGCCGGCCTGGCGATCTCCGGGGTGTTCCCGCTGGACCAGCCGGAACAGGCCATCGCCGCCCTGCAGCGCAGCCTGCCGGTCCGCGCGCAGTACCGTACCCGCTACTGGGTGACGCTGGTGCCGGCCTAACGCGCCGTATCATCGCTTCGGGATTGGCGTCCCGTATGCTCAAGAGCTGCTGGTGGAAATACTCGCACTCATACGGCTGCGTCTGTGTTATGGGCGGGCCGTGCAGGGCATCTTCGGATGCACCGGTTCCTCTGTTCCGGCACGCCAACCTGTACGGTCCGCCCTCCCTGATTGGCGCCAGGAAGAACGGAAGAAACCCACCCTACGCTCCGTGGTGCGATTGACACGGCCCGTTCCCTGCCCATACCGTTGCTTCGCCGCCCAGCAGGGCGGTGCGGGATTGGCGTCCCGTTTGCTCAAGAGGTGCTAGTGGAAACACTCGCACCCGTACGGCCGCGTCTGTGTCATGGGCGGGTCGTGCAGGGCATCTTCGGATGCACCGGATCTTGAGCCGGCACGCCAACCTGTACGGCCCGCTCTCCCGGATTGGCGTCTGGGAAGTGGATTCGAACATTGCTCAAGAGATTCATACCCATGACCATTTCATTGCTTCCCAAACCCGTTTCCAACCTCGAACTGCTCGATGCCGCCTACAGCCGCCAGGTAGCCGCCCGCGACCTGTTGCGTGTGCTCGCTGGCGCGCAGGACCTCGGCAGCCCGGCGCCGGAAATCCTCGCCAACGCCCTGAGCGCCGTGCAGTTGCTGGTCGAGGATGCAACCCGCCTGTACGAACGCGCCACCAACCGGTAGGGCAGCTCCCGCGGACGGCGGGAACAACCCTCGTAGGATGGGTTGAGCGAAGCGATACCCATCGCCATGGCCGCATGGGTTTCGCAGGCTCAACCCATCCTACGAAAGCCCCTTCGCCCCGGCTCGCCCGCATGGCTAGCCTTGCCTCAGGCATCGCGCCCCTTGCGCCGGTTCTTGTAACTGCCGCGGATGTTCATCGCCGCCAGGCATAGTTGCAGCAGCACCAGGGCGTAGGCCTTGGCCGGCAGGCCCCAGGCTATCCACAGGGCGTTGCTGGCCAGGAAGGTCCAGAAGCCGAGCTTGCGCCGCCGGCGCTCGCGGGAGCCGACCAGCCAGGCGGCCAGTACCGTGACCAGCATCGCCGGCCATTGCAGCAGGTCGAGGAGTTCGTGCATGGGGCGGTTTCCCGCGGCTGTCGTCCTTGCTTCAGACCAACCCGGGCGCCGCGAAGTGCGGTCGGACCGCGTAGCCGTCGAGCAGCGCCTGCACCTTGTCGGCGTCCAGCTCGCCGTTGAAGGGCACGCCCAGGGCCTGGCGGTGGATACCGGTGGCGGCCAGCCAGAGGGTGTCGATGCGCGCGGCCAGGGCGCCGGGCACGTCGGTCACCAGGGAGTCGCCGACGAACAGGATGTTCTGTGCCCCGCGCGCCTGCAGCTGCCGTTCGGCGATGCGGAAGGCCGCCGGGTCCGGCTTGCCGAACCAGCGCACCTCGCCGCCTTCCTCGGCGAAGGCTTCGGCCAGGCGGCCGGCGCCGAATACCGTGCGCCCGGCGGAGACCACCACGCGGTCCGGGTTGGCGCAGAGGAAGGGCAGGTCCAGGCCCTGGCGCAGCGGTTCGAAGCGCGCCTCCAGCTCGTCCTGGGGGAAGCTGCCGACGCCGAGGATCAGCGTGGCCTTGTGGATATCCGTGCCGAAACGCTCGCGGATGTGCGCAGGCCAGGTGCCCAGGGCGTCGGCCACGCCGGCGATGCAGATGCCGCCGCGCTGCAGTTGCGCATCGTGCTCGATGGCGTCGATGGCCAGTTGCCCGGAGGTGGTGATGCCCGCGTACAGCTCGCGCGGCACGCCCAGGCGGGCCAGGGTGTCGGCCATTTCCGCGACGCTGCGCGAGGCGTTGCTGAGGAACCACACCGGGCGGCCCTCGGCGGCGCGGCGACGGAGCCAGGCGAGGGCGCCGGGGAACACCTCGGCGCCGTCCATCAGCACGCCCCAGAGGTCGAGGATGAAGCCGTCGTAGCTGGCGCAGAAGGCATCCAGGCCGGCGTGGTCGATGAGGCGGGTGTGGGTGACGGCGCTGAAGCGTGGGGAGGTCATGGCAAGCCTGTCGCGGGGAAAAGCCCCAGCCTAACGCACCGCGGGCAGGCAGGTGAATGCTTTCAGCTGGCCGGGTGGGCCTGGGCGACGCTCTCCGGCGCCGGGGCCACCGGCACCTCCACCAGCCCGCGCAGGTGGCACAGGCTGAACGGGCTGGGGCTGCAGCGCCCCTCGGCCATGGCCTGGCGGATGGCGTCGATGTCGGCGTTCTGCACGTAGTGGATGGCGTCGGTCATGTCGTCGGCGCTGCCGAAGCCGCCCTCGCGCATTTCCTTGAGCGCGTCTTCCTTGCTCCAGCCCTGGACCACCGTGCGGTACATGGCGGAGAACAGCCCGGTGCGGTCGCTGCCGTGCTTGCAGTGCATCAGCACCGGGCCCTGCTGCTGGGCGGCCTGCAGCAGGTTGAGCACGCGGATGACGTCGGCGTCGTCGACGCGGTCGGCGTGGGTCGGGAAGCTGAGGATCTGCAGCGGCGCGGCGCCGGTCCAGGCCTTGTCGTCGTCCTTGATGAAGCTCAGCACCGTGTGCACGCCGAGCCGCTGCAGCAGCGGCAGGTCCTGGCCGTCGGGCAGGGCGCTGCGGTAGAGGGTGGGCGACATGCGGTAGAGGTTGAACGACTTGTCCACCGGCTGCGCCCAGTCGGCGGGGCGCTCGTCGGCATGGGCCGCCCCGGCGACCAGGGCGAGGGCGGCAAGGGCGAGCAGGCAGCGGCGCAGGGCCGCGAAGGGCAGGGCGGGGCGCATGGAGGCCTCCTGACTGGCGGAGCGCAGACAGTAGGCGGCGGGCGATAAAGGCCGGATGAAAAGATCGTGAAAAAAGCGTGAAGACGCCCCGCGGCGATCAGCGGGGCAGGAAGCGCGCCTGCACCGGCGGGCGGAAGAACCACCAGGCGGCCAGCGGGTAGACCAGGTAGTTCACCAGGTACAGCAGCAGGGCGGCGTGGCTCGGCGGGTTGCGCCAGGCGGCCAGGGCCACCAGCGCCAGGTACAGCAGGGCCAGGCCGGCGGCGTAGAAGCCGAGCAGGCGCCAGCGCTCGGCGACGCTGGGCAGGCGGCCCACGCGGCGGGCGAAGAAGAACGCCATGCCGGCGCCGATGGCCAGCGCCACCAGCAGGTTCACCGGCACCAGGCCGTAGCGCAGCAGGGTGCGCAGCAGCACGTTGAGGAGCATGGCGATGAGGATGCCGGTGAGGGCGTAGTAGCGGGTGCGGATGGGCATGGCTAGAGGCTCCCGTCCAGGCCGAAGCGTTTCTTCAGGGCCTTGTCCAGCAGGCCGCCGGGCAGCCAGCGTGCAAGCAGCGGCAAGGCGCGGCTGCCATGGCCGACGCGCAGCAGGCGCGGGCGTGGGCGGCGCTGCACGGCGGCGAGCAGCTGGCGGGCCAGTTCGGCGGCCGGGGTGGGTTTGTCCTGGGAGGCGCCGGCGCGGGCGCGGATAAAGTCGCGCAGCGGCCACCAGGGCGAGCGGTCGTCCACCAGTTCCTGCCAGGTGCGCCCGGCGTTGGCGCCGAAGCTGGAGGCGATGGCGCCGGGCTGCACTTCCAGCACCCCGATGCCGAAGGGCGCCAGCTCCAGGCGCAGCGCCTCGTTGAGCGCGTGCAGCGCGGCCTTGGAGGCGCAGTAGGCGCCGGCGAAGGGGGTGACCAGCACGCCGGACACGCTGCCGATGTTCACCACCAGCCCACGGCGTTCGCGCAGCAGCCCGAAGCAGGCGCGGGTCAGCTCGACCACGGCGAAGACGTTGGTCTCGAACTGCCGGCGCAGGGCTTCGGCGCCGCCGTCCAGCAGCGGGCCCATGGCGCCGTAGCCGGCGTTGTTGACCAGCACGTCCAGGCCGCCGGCCTCGCGCTGCAACTGCTCGGCCAGGCGGGCGATGGCGGCGCCGTCGTCGACGTCCAGTCGCACGCCGCGGAAACCGGCCTGGCCCAGGGCGGCCACGTCTTCGTCGCGCCGGGCCGTGGCCCAGACGCTGTAGCCGGCGCCCTGGAAGGCCTCGGCCAGGGCGCGGCCGATGCCGCTGGAGCAGCCGGTGATGAGGGCGACGGGTTGGGGCATGGCGGCTTTCCTTGGCGTGGGGCGCGTGGGTGTTCGGCGCCTACCCTAGCCGATTGCGCCGCGCGGGTGAACTCAGTCGCCGAAGCGCCCTTCGATGCGCTCGGCGCGGAACTCCAGGGTGCTGGCGCGGTAGCCCGGGCGCAGCGCCGGCAGCGGCAGGCAGTCGCTCCAGGCATCGCCGCCGAGCAGCGCGCCGGGGCCACGGTAGCGCGGCGCCTCATAGAGGTTCTCGGCCAGGTCCGTGGTGTCGCCGGGGCGGTAGGCGGCGACTTTCCAGCGCAGTTCCAGCAGCGGCGCGTCGCTGCCGTTCTTCAGGTCGACGCGCAGCGGGCGGTCGGCCGGGCACAGCGTCGGCGCGTAGCGGATGCGCAGTTCCAGGCGCTCCAGGCGGCGCTGGTCGAGGCTGTCCTGCCAGATCGCCAGGGCCACCACCAGGCCCAGGCCGACCAGGGCCGCGGCCGAGATCGGCAGGGCGCGGGCGGGGTAGCGCAGCAGGAGGATGATCCAGGTGACGATGAGGAGGATGCCGAAGAACATGGATGCGTCCGGGGTGGGCCTGGGCAGCAGCCTAGCAAATCCGCCGCTTCTCGAACGATTCCGATACGCGCTGGCGACCTGGGTCAAGGTTGCACGGATTTGGTGCGCTGGGCGCTGCCTTCTGCCTCGAAAAGCCGCATAATGCACATTTGAGCAGGCACGCGGCGGCATATTTCCCTTGGGAAGTGTGCATTCTGAACATTCATCGATGTTCGTCATGCTCAAAAGTTTCCGCGTCGTTTCCCGTCGGCTTTTCCGGCCCGCTCCTTGCTCCAGGCCGACAGACACCCCATCCACCTCGCGGAGACATCCATGAGTTCCCCCAGTGAATTCCCCCTGAGCGCCACGCCCAGGGAAGGGCGCAAAGGGCTGCTGCCCATCGCCATGGTCCTGTTCAGCTTCACCTTCTTCACCGGCACCATGTTCGCCGGCGGAAAGATCGGCATGGCCTTCGACTTCGTCGACATGCTCTGGGTCGCCGTCGTCGGCAACACCCTGCTGGCCGTCTACGCCGCCGCCCTGGGCCTGATCGCCTCGCGCAGCGGGCTGAACACCGTGCTCATGGGGCGCTTCTGCTTCGGCGAGCGCGGCAGCAAGTTGTCGGACTTCCTCCTCGGTTTCGCCGAGCTGGGCTGGTACGCCTGGGGCACCGCCACCGTGGCCATCGTGCTGGTGAAGATGCTGGCCCTGCCGGGCTGGCTGACCATCCCGCTGATGGTGCTGTTCGGCCTGGGCTTCAGCATCACCGCGATCATCGGCTTCAAGGGCCTGGACCTGCTGTCGCGGGTGTCGGTGCCGTTGATGTTCGTGCTGCTGGTGGCCTCGATGGTCATCGCCACCCACAAGGCCGGCGGCTGGGCCGGGCTGCTGGCGGTGCAGCCGAGCACTGGCATGACCTTCTCGGCCGCCGTGACCATGGTCTTCGGCACCTTCGCCAGCGGCGCCACCCAGGCCACCAACTGGACGCGCATGGCCCGCAGCGGGCGCATCGCCGTGGCCGCCAGCGTCATCAGCTTCCTCGTCGGCAACGGCCTGATGATCGTCGCCGGCGCCTGGTGCGCCATCGTCTACCAGAACGCCGACATCGTCGAAGTCATGGTCCTGCAGGGCCTGTCGTTCGCCGCGGTGATCATGCTCTGCCTGAACCTGTGGACCATCCAGGGCCCGACCATCTACAACGTCTCCGCCGCGGCCTGCCACCTGGTGCGCAGCGAGCGCCGGCGCAGCATGACGCTGCTCGCCGCGGGCGTGGGCATCATCCTGGCCATCGGCGGCATGTACGAGTGGCTGATTCCCTTCCTGGTGCTGCTGGGCTCGATCATCCCGCCGCTGGGCGGGGTGATCATGGCCGACTTCTGGCACCGTCACCGCGGCAACTACCCGGCGCTGGTCGGCCCGCACATCCCGGCGTTCAACGTCGCCGGGCTGGTGTCCTACGCCGTGGGCGCGGCGCTGGCCTATGCCTCGCCGTGGATAGCCCCGCTGGTGGGCATCGGCGCCTCGGCGGCCTGCTACATCGTGCTCGGCGAAATCGCCCGTGCCCGCGCCGGCGTGGCGGAGCCGCGCGCTTGAGCCTGAGCGTTGAGGAAATCCTCCGCCTGCCGGGCCTGGAGACCCTGACCCTGCGGGCCGGCGCACGCAACCTGCAACGCAGCGTGCGCTGGTCCTACGTGGCGGAGAACGAAGGCATCGCCGAGTGGGTGATGGGCGGCGAGCTGGTGTTCGTCACCGGCATCAACCACCCGCGCGACGAGGCCAACCTGCTGCGCCTGGCCCGCGAGGGCATCGCCAGCGGCATCGCCGGGCTGGTGATCCTCACCGGCGACGAGTTCATCCAGCGCATCCCCGAGGCGCTGGTGGAACTGGCCGAGGCCGAGGGCCTGCCGCTGATCGAGCAGCCCTACGCGCTGAAGATGGTGATCGTCACCCACCTGATCGGCACGGCGCTGGTGCAGATGACCCAGGTGAAGCACTCGCGGCGCGACATCCTCGGCCAGTTGCTCAGCGGCGACTGCCCGAGCCTGGCCATCGTCCGCCGCCGCGCCGAGCACCTGCGGCTGCCGCTGGACGCGCCACGGCGCCTGGTGGCGCTGCGCCTGGCCGGCATCGACGGGCTGTTCCGCGAGCACGCCCCGGAGGAGGCCGAGCGCCGCCTGCACCTGTACCGCCAGCAGTTGCTCGACCGCCTGGAGGACTGGCAGCGCAACCTGCCGGACGCGCTGCCGACCATCGTCCAGGGCGACCTGTTCGTGCTGCTGCTGGCCGACTGCGAGCAGGCCTGCGGGCGCGACGCCCTGCAAGGGCTGGCGGCGACCCTGGCGCGGGAGCTGCCGTTGCGCGCCTACCTCGGCCTGTCGGCGCCCGCCGCGGACTGCGCCGACTTCCCCCGCGCGCTGCTGCAGGCGCGCCAGGCGCTGGAGGTGGCCGAGGGACTGCGCCCGCCGGGCGGCCTCTGCGACTACCGCGAGCTGGGCGTGCTGCGCCTGCTGCGGGCGATTCCCGATCGCACGGTGATCGAGCAGTTCCTCCACGACACCCTCGGCGCCCTGCTTGCGCCCGGGCGCAAGCAGCCGCAACTGCTGGTCGACACCCTCGACGCCCTGCTCCAGGAGGGTGGCAACGCACTGCGCGCCGCCCAGCGCCTGGGCATCCATCGCAACACCCTGAACCAGCGGATCGCGCGCATCGAGTCGTTGAGCGGCCAGTCCCTCGACGACCCGCAGTTCCGCCTGAACGCATCCATGGCGCTGCTCATCCGCCGCATGTCCAGCGCCCAGCCTGAGGAGCCACGCTAATGAAGATCGTCAACGCCAAGCTGCGCAAGCAAACCGGCCTGTTCACCATCCGCTGCGCGGGCGAGACCATCGCCGAGGTGCTGCCCCAGGCGGCCAGCGTCGCCGCCGCGGCCGAGGACCTCGACGCCGCCGGGCAACTGGTGATCGCGCCGCTGGTGGAGCCGCACATCCACCTCGACGCCACCCTCACCGCCGGCGAGCCGGAGTGGAACATGAGCGGCACCCTGTTCGAGGGCATCGAGCGCTGGGCGCAGCGCAAGGAAACCATCACCCATGAGGACACCAAGGCCCGCGCCCACACCACCATCCGCATGCTGGCCGCCCACGGCATCCAGCACGTGCGCACCCACGTGGACGTCACCGATCCCACGCTGGCCGCGCTCAAGGCGATGCTGGAAGTGAAGGAGGAGGCGAAGCACCTGGTGGACCTGCAGATCGTCGCCTTCCCGCAGGAGGGCATCGAGTCCTACGAGGGCGGCCGCGAGCTGATGGAGGAGGCGATCCGCCTGGGCGCGGACGTGGTCGGCGGCATCCCGCATTTCGAGAACACCCGCGAGCAGGGCGTCAGTTCGATCAAGTTCCTCATGGACTTGGCCGAGCGCACTGGCTGCCTGGTGGACGTGCACTGCGACGAGACCGACGATCCCAATTCGCGCTTCCTCGAAGTGCTGGCCGAAGAGGCGCGGGTGCGTGGCATGGGGGCGCGGGTGACTGCCAGCCATACCACGGCGATGGGCTCCTACGACAATGCCTATTGCTCGAAGCTGTTCCGCCTGCTCAAGCGCTCGGGCATCAGCTTCGTCTCCTGCCCGACCGAGAGCATTCACCTGCAGGGGCGCTTCGACAGCTTCCCGAAACGCCGCGGCGTGACCCGCGTGGCGGAGATCGACCGCGCCGGGATGAACGTGTGCTTCGGCCAGGATTCGATCAAGGACCCGTGGTACCCGCTGGGCAACGGCAACATCCTGCGCGTACTCGACGCCGGCCTGCACATCTGCCACATGATGGGCTTCGAGGACCTGCAGCGCAGCCTAGACCTGGTCACCGACAACAGCGCCCGCGCGCTGAACCTGGGCGAGCGCTACGGCATCGCCGCCGGCCGCCCGGCCAACCTGCTGGTGCTGGGCGTGGACAGCGACTACGAGGCGGTGCGCCAGCAGACCAGGGCGCTGTATTCCATCCGCCACGGCCGCGTGCTGATGCGCCGCGCGCCGGAGAGCGTGGAGTTGCTCGAAGGCTGATACCGGGATACCTGTAGGAGCGGGCCCTGCCCGCGATTCGCGCGCAGGGCGCGCTCCTACAGGGGAATGGCGTGGGGGCGGTGTAGGAGCGGATCTTATCCGCGATCCGCGCCGATACGCCCGGCTATCGCGGACGGAGTCCGCTCCTACGCCTGTGCTTCCCGGGAGCCGTTGGCGTTATGTTCTCTGCTGTAGGAGCGGGCCCTGCCCGCGATTCGCGCGCAGGGCGCGCTCCTACAGGGGAGTGGCGTGGGTGGGGCGGCGTAGGAGCAGATCTCATCCGCGAATCGCGCCGATATGTCCGGCTATCGCGGACAAGGTCCGCTCCGAAGAGCCTCCCGGCGTGGCCGGCAAGGCAGCCCCGTAGGATGGGTTGAGCGAAGCGATACCCATCGCCATGGCAGCATGGGTTTCGCAAGCTCAACCCATCCTACGAAAAGCATTTCGGCGCAATGGG
>Ga0222426_100723_pt1 | contig 17355 bp, 14 predicted proteins | sample 2B50Ametagenome_FD_180087 | JGI IMG/M metagenome (GOLD analysis project Ga0222426, IMG submission 180087) | Enriched microbial communities from leaf-cutter ant dump, University of Wisconsin, Madison, United States - 2B50A (version 2) | ecosystem: Environmental > Terrestrial > Nest > Insects nest...
ACTGCCATTCGCCGAACATCCGCGGCAGCTCGTTGAGCAGGGTGAACAGCTGCTTCCAGATCAGCGGCACCAGCACCAGCAGGAACAGCGCGAGCATGCCCAGGAACAGCGCGTAGACCAGCCACAGGGCGAACAGCCGCGGCACCCGCAGGCGCTCCAGGTGGCCCTGCAGGCCCTTGATCAGGAAGGCGATGACCATGGCCGCGAGCACCGGCGCGAGCATGCTGCCGAAGGCCAGGATGACGGTGAAGCCAAGGGCCAGGATGACCGCCAGCACCACTGCTTCCTCGTCGGAAAAGTAGCGCTGCATCCAGCCTTGCAGAACTTTGAGCATCGGGGTTCCTGCGATCGATGAGGACGCCGTCCCGGGCGTCCGGAGGCGGGTTACTTCTTGCGCAACCAGTAGCGGTACAGGCCGTCTTCGACCTCTTCGCGCAGCAACTGGTGCCCGGCCAACTGGGCGAAGGCGCGGAAATCGCGCTGCGAGCCGGCATCGGTGGCCGTCACCTTGAGCACCTGGCCACTGGCCAGGCGGTTGAGCTCCAGCTTGGCCTTGAGCAGGGGCAAGGGACAATTGAGACCGCTGGCGTCCAGTTCCGCGTCACAAGGAATTTCGGCGGACGAGACAGGTGGCATGGCGAAGCACTCCGAGATGGGCGCCCAAGAATACCGAATCCGTTGGAAAAGCCGCCAGGGGCCGGCATGCACGCGGCCTTAAGCGATCCTTCAGACGCGCGGCCTACAAGGGTTGGACGGCATCCGCACAGACGGCCGCCGGGCGCCGCCCCGACCTAGGCATGGGCGACGACCTGCGGCTAAAGTAGAGCCTTTCCCGGAACGAGCTCCCTGTACATGAAAGTACTGCGCCCCGCCCTGCTGTCGCTTGCCTGCCTGTTGGCCATGCCCACCCTGGCCGACGACCTGCCCGCCCTGGGCGACGCCAGCTCGTCCATCGTCTCGCCGGAACAGGAGTTCCAGCTCGGCCGCGCCTGGCTGAGCATGCTGCGCAACCAGGTCGACTCGATCAACGACACCCAGCTCAAGGACTTCGTCGAAAGCAGCGTCTACCGCCTGGCGGAAACCAGCGACCTGCAGGACCACCGCCTGGCCTTCATCCTGATCAAGGACCCGCAGATCAACGCCTTCGCCGCCCCCGGCGGCGTCATCGGCGTCAACGGCGGCCTGTTCCTCTACGCCCAGACCGAAGGCGAGTACGCCGCGGTGCTGGCCCACGAACTCGGCCACCTGATCCAGCGCCACTTCGCCCGCGGCCTGGAAGCGCAGAAGCAGATGCAGCTGCCGGTGATGGCGGCGATGCTCGCCGGGATCGTGGCCGCGGCGGCGGGCGCCGGGGATGCCGGCATCGCCGCCATCGCCTCGACCCAGGCGGCGGCGATCCAGAACCAGCTGCGCTTCTCCCGGCAGAACGAGCAGGAGGCCGACCGCGTCGGGGTGACCAACATGGTCCGTGCCGGCTACGACCCTCGCTCCATGCCGACCATGTTCGAGCGCCTGGCGCGGCAGTACCGCTACGACGCCAGGCCACCGGAGTTCCTGCTCACCCACCCGGTGACCGACTCGCGTATCGCCGACACCCGCAACCGCGCCGAGCAGTACCCACAGGGCGGCAAGGAAGACTCGCTGCGCTACCAGCAGATGCGCGCCCGCGTGCAGCTGATCTTCGAGGAAACCCCGGGCATCGCCGGCAAGCGCTTCCGCGCCATGCTCGACGACAACCCCAAGCTCGACGCCGCGCGCTACGGCCTGGCGCTGTCGCAGATCCGCGTCGGCCAGCTCAACGACGCCCGCGCCACCCTCCAGCCGCTGCTGGCCAAGGCGCCCAACGACGTGGCCTACAACCTGGCCCAGGTCGACCTGGAGATCACCTCGAACAAGCTCGGCGACGCCCTCGCCCGGGTGCAGCGCCTGCTCGGCCAGTACCCCGGCAACTACCCGCTGATCCAGGCCCAGGCCGACATCCTGCTCAAGCAGAACAAGGCCGCCGATGCCGAGAAGATCCTGATCAAGCTGAGCCAGGACCGCCCGCTGGACCCGGACGTCTGGAGCCGCCTGGCCGACGCCCGCACCATCGACGGCAACGCCATCGGCGTGCACCAGGCCCGCGCCGAGTACCTGGCGCTGACCGGCGACTACCCCTCGGCCATCGAGCAGCTGGACTTCGCCAAGCGCCGCGCCGGCGGCAACTTCACCCTGGCGGCCAAGCTGGACGCGCGCCAGCAGGCGTTCCGCGAGCAGGAGAAGATCCTCAAGGAGATGATGCGCGGTTAACCGGATCGCGGTCGTAGAAGCGATTGCGGGCTCTTCGTAGGAGCGAGCTTGCTCGCGAACAGGCTCCGCTGCGGGGCTTATTCGCGAGCAAGCTCGCTCCTACGAGAAGCAGTGCCCGCCGGCAGGGTCCGCGATAGCCGGACGTTCCGGCGCGATTCGCGGATGAGATCCGCTCCTACGCAACCCCACCCGCGCCATTCCCCTGTAGGAGCGCGCCCTGCGCGCGAATCGCGGGCAGGGCCCGCTCCTACAGTAAAAGAAAAGCCCGGCATCGCCGGGCTTTTTCATGTCCGCTGGAAGGCTCAGGCGTTGCCCGCCACCTTCAGCCTCGCCGCCTGGGTGAACTCCAGCATGCGCTTGAGCGGGCGGATGGCCCGCGGGATCAGCGCCGGGTCGACGAAGATCTCGCCGCTGCCTTCCTTCAGGCAGGCCAGGGTGCGTTCCAGGGTGTTCATGGCCATCCACGGGCAGTGCGCGCAGCTGCGGCAGGCCGCGCCGTTGCCGGCGGTGGGGGCCTCGATGAATTCCTTGTCCGGGCACAGCTGCTGCATCTTGTAGAAGATGCCGCGGTCGGTGGCGACGATGAAGCGCTTGTTCGGCAGGGTCTGCGCGGCCTTGATCAACTGGCTGGTGGAACCCACCGCGTCGGCCAGCTCGACCACCGCCTCGGGCGATTCCGGGTGGACCAGGATGGCCGCGTCCGGGTACAGCGCCTTGAGGTCTTCCAGCTGCTTGGCCTTGAACTCCTCGTGGACGATGCAGGCGCCGTCCCAGAGCAGCATGTCGGCGCCGGTCTCGCGCTGGATGTAGCGGCCCAGGTGCTGGTCCGGGGCCCAGAGGATCGGCTCGCCGTTGTCCATCAGGTGCTCGACGATCTCCACCGCGCAGCTGGAGGTCACCACCCAGTCGGCGCGCGCCTTCACCGCCGCCGAGGTGTTGGCGTAGACCACCACGGTACGTTCCGGATGCTGGTCGCAGAAGGCCGAGAACTCCTCCACCGGGCAGCCCAGGTCCAGCGAGCAGGTGGCCTCGAGGGTCGGCATCAGCACGCGCTTCTCGGGGTTGAGGATCTTCGCCGTCTCGCCCATGAAGCGCACCCCGGCCACCACCACGGTCTGCGCCGGGTGCTGGTTGCCGAAGCGGGCCATCTCCAGGGAGTCGGAGACGCAACCGCCGGTCTCCTCGGCCAGGGCCTGGATCACCGGGTCGCAATAGTAGTGCGCCACCAGCACGGCGTTCTGCGCCTTCAGCTCGGCGGCGATGGCCGCGCGGTACTCGGCCTCTTCCTGCACGCTCAGCACACGGGGCTGCTTGGCGGCGAGGTGGGCCTGGACCAGGAGGCGTTCGGATATCTGCGTCATGTCTTCACTGCACCTGCGGGGGTACGACCAGCTGTGGGGGCGATTTTACATCGCCACGAAAGCGAGCGCGCGATCTTGCGGGGAAAGCCGCCGGGAGGCAAGCGCCGGCCGGCCGCGCGAACTTGTCGCATTCCATCAAGAGCGGGCGGTTCCGCTCCCCTAGATTGCTCTACAGCGAGCCCCCATCCCGAGGGGCGCTGCCTGGAGGAAACCAGACATGCAATCCGTCGAGCAGATCAAGCAGGGCACCCGCATCGAAGGCTGGGCCGAGCAGCGCCCGGAGGAAGCCTTCACCCTCCCCTCGCGCTATTTCTTCGACAAGGACATCTTCGCCGCCGAGCGCGACCGCATCTTCATGAGCGCCTGGCACCTGGCCGGGCACCGCAACGAGTTCGCCGAGCCCGGGCAGTTCGTGGTCTGCGACATTTTCGACCAGAGCGTGGTGGTGGCCTGCGGCAACGACGGCAAGGTCAACGCCTTCCACAACGTCTGCCAGCACCGCGGCAACCGCCTGCTGGACGTGCGCCGCGGCGCCGACACCCGGGTGCTGCGCTGCGCCTACCACTCCTGGTGCTACGAGATGGACGGCAGCCTGCGCGGCGCGCCGCGCAGCGATCGGCTGATCGCCTTCGACAAGCAGCAGTTCAACATCCCGAAACTGCGCGTCGAGGAACTCGGCGGCTTCGTCTACTTCAACTTCGACGCCGAGGCGCCGTCGATGGCCGAGCTGTTCCCCGGCGCCGACCAGGAAATGCGCGAGGTCTTCCCCGACCTCGGGCGGATGCGCCTGATCGAGGAGCAGGACGTGATAGTCCCGGCCAACTGGAAAGTCATCATGGACAACTCCATCGAGGGCTACCACTTCAAGCTCTCCGGGCCCTGCCACATAGATCTGGCCAGGCTCATCGATTTCAAGGGCTACCGCTTGAGCAAACGCGACAACTGGTGGACCTACATCGCCCCGGCCAACCTCGCCGCCGAGGAAGCCTACGGGGTGCCGCTGAACGGCCCGCGAAACCCCGACGAACGCTTCTTCAACATCGGCCTGTGGCCGAACAACACCTTCTACACCTTCCCGTTCTCCGAGTTCCTCGGCACCTTCGTCATGATCCCGCTGGACGCCGAGCGCTCGCTGCTGCGCTTCGGCTACTACAGCCCCCACGAGACGGTGCCGGAGGTGTCCCACGCCTGCATGAAGTGGATGAACGAGGAACTCGGCCCGGAGGACATCGAACTCAACGTCAGCGTGCAGAAGGGCCTGCACTCGCTGGGCTACGACCAGGGCCGCTACATGATCGACGCCGAGCGCAGCAACGAGAGCGAGCACCTGGTGCACCACTTCCACAAGCTGGTGTTCGACGGCATCCGCTGAGGAGACAGGCCATGCTCGCCACGGAATACGACTACGTGATCGTCGGCGCCGGCTCGGCCGGCTGCGTGCTGGCGCGGCGCCTGGGCGCGGACCCGGCGCTGCGCATCCTGGTGCTCGAAGCCGGCCCGGTGGACCGCAGCTGGACCATCGACATGCCCTCGGCGGTGGGCATCGTGGTCGGCGGCACCCGCTACAACTGGAGCTACGCCAGCGAGCCGGAGCCCTGGCTCGACGGCCGGCGCATCGGCACCCCGCGCGGGCGCACCCTGGGCGGCTCCTCGTCGATCAACGGCATGGTCTACGTCCGTGGCCACGCCCGCGACTACGACGGCTGGGCCGCGCGTGGCTGCGACGGCTGGAGCTACCGCGAGGTGCTGCCCTACTTCCGCCGCGCGCAGAGCCACCGCGACGGCGCCGACGCCTACCGCGGCGGCGACGGGCCGCTGCACGTCACCCCCGGCGATACCTCGCCGCCCCTGTGCCGGGCCTTCCTCGACGCCGGCCAGGAAGCCGGCTACGGCTACAGCGCCGACCTCAACGGCCAGCGCCAGGAAGCCTTCGGCCCGGTGGACCGCACCACCCGCGACGGCAAGCGCTGGAGCACCGCCCGCGGCTACCTGGCCGAGGCACTGGCCGGCGGCAACGTCACGGTGGCGACCTCGGCGCTGAGCCGGCGCATCCTCTTCGACGGCGCTGCGGCCTGCGGCGTGGAGTTCGAGATGGACGGCCAACTGCACCAGGTGCGGGCGCGCCGCGAGGTGCTGCTGAGCGCCGGGGCGATCAACTCGCCGCAGTTGCTGATGCTCTCCGGCATCGGCCCGGCCGAGGACCTGCAGCGCCTGGGCATCCGCCCGCTGCACGACCTGCCCGGCGTCGGCCAGCGCCTCAACGACCACCCGGACACCGTGGTGCAATACCGCTGCAAGCGCCCGGTGAGCATCTACCCCTGGACCCGCGCGCCGGGCAAATGGCTGGTGGGCGCGCGCTGGTTCGCCCGCCACGACGGCCTGGCGGCGAGCAACCACTTCGAGGTCGGCGCATTCATCCGCTCGCGGGCCGGCATCGAGCACCCCGACCTGCAACTGACCTTCATGCCCCTGGCGGTGCAGCCGGGCAGCGTCGACCTGGTACCCGACCACGCCTTCCAGGTGCACATCGACCTGATGCGCCCCACCAGCCTGGGCAGCGTCACGCTCGCCAGCGCCGACCCGCGCCAGGCGCCGCGCATCCTCTTCAACTACCTGAAGAGCGCCCGCGACCGCGAGGACATGCGCGCCGGCGCCCGCCTGGTGCGCGAAGTGCTGGCGCAACCGGCGATGCGCGCCTTCGCCGGCGAGGAACTGGTGCCCGGCGCCGACCAGCTCAGCGATGCCCAGCTCGACGCCTGGGCCCGCCGCGTCACGGAAACCGGCTACCACGCCAGCGGCACCTGCAAGATGGGCCCGGCCGGCGACGCCGAGGCGGTGGTCGACGCCCAGCTGCGCGTGCACGGCCTGCGCGGGCTGCGGGTTGTGGACGCGTCGATCATGCCGGAGATCGTCAGCGGCAACACCAACGCGCCGACGGTGATGATCGCCGAGAAGGCCAGCGACCTGATCCTCGGCCGCGCGCCGCTGCCGCCCAGCGACGCGCCGGTGTGGCTGCACCCGCGCTGGCGCGAATGCCAGCGCTGACGCGGCCCTTGCCAAACCCGGCCGACTGCCTTTGCATAGAGGCCGTGGGCCTTTCCCCTCCACGAGGCGCCGGCCGAAGCAGCCGCCGCCCAGCACAGTGCCGGATGCAGCCATGACCCTCACCGAACGCGCCGACTGGCCGCCCCTCGCCCGCGAACCCCAGCGCATCGGCATCCTGCTGTTGCCGTGCTTCTCCAACTTCGGCCTGGCGGCGCTGATCGAGCCGCTGTCGATCGCCAACTGGCTGGCCCAGCGCAAGCTGTTCGACTGGACCCTGCTGTCGCTCGACGGCAAGCCGGTGCCGGCCAGCAACGGCCTGCTCGCCGCCGCCCAGCAGGGCATCGGCGAGCCGGGCGAGTTCGACGTCTGCGCAGTGATCGCCAGCTTCGACGTGCACCGCCACGCCCGCGACGCCGCGCTCAAAGCCTGGCTCAAGCGCCAGGCGGCGTTCGGCGCGGTGCTGATGGGCATCGAGACCGGCAGCGAGCTGCTGGCCGCCGCCGGCGTGCTCGACGGCCACCCCGCCGCGGTGCACTGGGACAACCTGCAGGGCTTCCAGGAAAGCTACCCGCGCGTGCAGGCCCGCGCGCAGCTCTACTCGGTCGGCCGCAAGCGCCTGACCTGTGCCGGCGCCACCGCGGTGCTGGACATGATGCTGGGCTGGCTGGAAGGCGTGGCCGGCGCCGGCCTGGCCCGCGAGGTGGCGATGCACATGCTGGTGGAGCGCGTGCGCGAACCCCAGGTCGGCCAGGTGACCGGCTTCCAGCACCGCCTGCACGCCCAGGCCGGGCGCCTGGGGCGGGCCATCGCGCTGATGGAACAGCACCTGGAGGAGCCGCTGAGCTGCGAGGCGCTGGCCGCGCGCGTCGGTCTGTCGCGCCGCCAGCTGGAACGGCAGTTCATGCAGCACACCGGGCTGACGCCGCTGAAGTACTACCTGGCCCTGCGCCTGGCGCGGGCCCACAACCTGCTGCAGCAGACGCGCATGAGCGTGGCCCAGGTCGCCGCCAGCGCCGGCTTCGGCTCGCTGGAGCACTTCTCCCGCGCCTATCGCGCACGCTTCGGCTGCACGCCGAGCAGCGACCGCTCGCAAAGCCTGGAGGCACCGGTCATGCGCCAGCCCCTGGCGCATGACCACCTGCCGGCTCAGTTGCGGTAGTCCGGCGCCTCCTCGTCGAGGATGCCCTGCAGCGCGGCGAAGTGGCGGCGGGCGAAGTCCGGGTAGTCCAGCCACTGCCGCGCGGTCTTGCGCGCCACCGCGTCGCTGGCGATGCGCAGCGGGCGGCCGCTGGCCAGCGCGGTGAGGTAGACCTCGCAGGCGCGCTCGAAGTAGTACAGGTCGTCGAAGGCCTGGGCCACGCTGGGCGCCGCCACCAGCACGCCGTGGTTGCCCATCAGCAGAATCGGCTTGTCGCCCAGCTGGCGGCTGACGCGCTCGGCCTCATCGCCCAGGCCCATGCCGTCGAAGCCTTCGTCGATGGCCACGCGCTCGAAGAAGCGCATGGAATTCTGCTCGATCGGCGGCAGCCGCGAATCGGCCAGGCAGGCCAGCGCGGTGGCGTACTTCGAATGCACGTGGAGGATGCAACGGGCGTGCGGATGGCGCCGGTGCAGCGCGCCGTGCAGGGCCCAGGCGGTGATGTCGGGTGCGTCGGGGCGCTCCAGCGCCGATGGGTCGTCGGCATCCAGCAGCAACAGGTCACTGGCGCGGACGCGTGAGAAATGGCGGCCGTAGGGGTTGATCAGGAAGCGCCGGCCGTCCTCGGACACGGCCAGGCTGAAGTGGTTGGCGATGGCCTCGTGCAGGCCCAGGCGCGCGGCCCAGCGGAAGGCGCAGGCCAGCTCGGCGCGGGCCTGGGCATGGGCCTCGGGAAAGGCGATGGCTTCGGTGTGCATGGCGGCGGCTCCTCGACACGGGCGCACCCGGCGGGCGCGCATCCGTTGGCCCCGAGTCTAGGGAGCGGGGCGGCGTCGGCTTGACGCGATGCGACGGGCCCTGTCGCGAAGGCTCTGGAACGGGCGTCGGCACCCAGCCCTGCGGGCATATTTTTCATGCCGCAAAGGCATGAAGGCCTCCGCCGGATCGGCCAAGCCCTAGTGCCACGCCACCTGCAGCGATCCGCGCGAATCTCTTATTCCTTAAGGAAATTTAAATAAGGCAAACAATTACTTTAATAGCTAAGGCGCTCCCTCAATCATCCAGCCCGTACCCGGCGCCTCCACGGTGCCGCGCTTTCGCCAGAAACCCGAGGAGATCGTCCATGGCCAACCCCCAGCCCGCCGTCGCGCAGGACCCGCTCCTGCGCCACGCGCCCGGTGGCGATATGGTCGAGCTGGGCCGGCCGCTGCGCCCGCCCCTGCAGCTGGTGCGCCACGTGCCGGCGAAACACAACGTGCTGGGCCGCCGCGAAGCGCTGCTGCTCGGCCTGCTGGTCCTGACCCTGCATGGCTCCGTGGCCTACTGGCTGAGCCAGCAGCCCACGCCCAAGCTGCCGGAGGTGCCGCCGCAGGTACCGCCCATGACCATCGAATTCAGCGCCCCCACCCCGCCGGTGGTGGAGCCGCCACCGCCCGAGCCGACGCCGCCGGTGGTGGAGGAACCGCCGCCGCCCGTGGTGGACGAGAACGCGGTGAAACCGCCGCCGCCCAAGCCGATCCCCAAGCCCAAGCCGAAACCCGTGGCCAAACCCAAGCCGGTGGAACAGCCGCCCGCGCCGCCCAAGGCGGAGACCCCGCCGGCACCGCCCGCGCCCCCGGCTCCACCGGCGCCGGCCCCGGTCACGCCGCCCTCGGCCCACGCCGGCTACCTGCACAACCCGGCGCCGGAATACCCGGCCCTGGCACAGCGCCGCGGCTGGGAAGGCACGGTGCTGCTGCGCGTCCACGTGCTGGCCAGCGGCGGCCCGAGCGAAATCCAGGTGCAGACCTCCAGCGGCCGCGAGGCCCTCGACCAGGCGGCGATCAAGGCCGTGCAGCGCTGGAAGTTCGTACCCGCCAAACGCGGCGACGTGGCCCAGGACGGCTGGGTCAGCGTGCCCATCGACTTCAAACTGAATTGATCTGCGACGAGTTCGCACAGGAGAGAACCCCATGAGTCTGCCCCTCAACCCCGTGGAATCCGTCGAAGGCGCGGTGATCTGGCTGCTGGCCGGCTTCTCCGTCCTCACCTGGAGCCTGGCCCTGGTCAAGGGCATCCAGTTCGGCCGGCAGAAGTCCCAGGACCGCCGCTTCCAGAAGCAGTTCTGGGGCGCCACCAGCCTCGAATCGGCCGGCGAGCAGTCCGCCGGCCAGCCCGGCGCCGGCGCCCGCGTGGCCCAGGCCGGCTTCGCCGCCATCCAGGTGCCGGACGGCAACCAGCATGACCTGGCCCAGTCGATCAACCACCAGGACCGCCTGGAGCGCGCCCTGCGCCAGCAGATCCAGCGCGAGCGGCGCTCCCTGGAATCGGGCCTGGCGGTGCTCGCCTCGATCGGCTCCACCTCGCCCTTCATCGGCCTGTTCGGCACCGTATGGGGCATCATGGAAGCGCTCAAGGGCATCAGCGCCGCGGGCTCGGCGAGCCTGGAAACCGTGGCCGGCCCGATCGGATCGGCGCTGATCGCCACCGGCGTGGGCATCGCCGTCGCCGTGCCCGCGGTGCTGGTCTACAACTACTTCCTGCGCCGCCTGAAGCTCACCGCGGCCGACCTCGACGACTTCGCCCACGACTTCTACAGCCTCGCGCAGAAGAGCGCCTTCCGCGTCATCGTCCACCCCGCCACGGCCCGCAAGCCGGTGGCCGGCGGCAAGAACGTGAAGGAGGCGAGCTGACATGGCCTTCTCGACCCAGGACAGCGACGAGGTTCTTTCCGAGATCAACGTCACCCCGCTGGTGGACGTGATGCTGGTGCTGCTGGTGGTGTTCATCGTCACCGCGCCGCTGCTGACCAACGCCATCCCGATCAACCTGCCCAAGACCGAATCGGTGGCCCCGCCGGAGCAGAAGGACCCGCTGGTGGTCAGCATCGACGGCGCCGGCAAGTGGTTCATCAACAAGGACGAGATCCAGCCCGAGCTGCTGCAGGGCAGCCTGGAGGCGGCCAAGGCCAAGGAGCCTGAACTGCGCGTGCAGCTGCAGGCCGACGAGGGCGTGAACTACGGCCAGGTGGCCAAGGCCATGGCCTCGATCGAGAAGGCCGGGATCACCAAGCTGTCGGTGATCACGGCGCGCTGAGAGGTTCCGCGCGGATCTTCATGTAATACCCCATCGAAACATCCGTTCTTCCAGGTCGCTTTCTTCAACTCAGGCAGGGGAAAGCGGCCTTTTTTTATCTTCGAGAAAGAGCCCTGGGTATGCCGCGTTTCCCCGAGCGGACCTTGTCCGCGATAGCCGGGCATCCCGGCGCGATTCGCGGATAAGATCCGCTCCTACCGTACGGGCAGGCACGGCTTCTCGTAGGAGCGAGCTTGCTCGCGAACAGACTCCGCTGCGGGACTTATTCGCGAGCAAGCTCGCTCCTACGAAGAGCACCTCGGCGCTGGGACGGGAGTCCCGCCGTTCCCAACGATGAATCATCGCGGATGTCGCCATTCCCATGTAGGAGCGCGCCCTGCGCGCGATTCGCGGGCAGGGCCCGCTCCTACAACTGTGCCTCCCTGGTACCGCGGACTACAAAACAAAAACCCCGAGCATCGCTGCCCGGGGCTTTTTCGTCGCTCAGCGCATCACTTCACCAGGAACGGCGAAGCCCCCTCCACCACGCCGGTCTCGTTGACGTACTGCTTCCAATGCTCGATCAACTCCGCCAGCTTGCCCGGCTGGGCCTCGGCCAGGTCGTGGATCTCGCCCGGGTCCTTGCCCAGGTCATACAGCTGCCAACTGGCCGGCCCCACCGGCGCGGGGATGTACACCGCCTTCCAGTCGCCCTGGCGGATGGCGCGCATGCCGAACAGCTCCCAGCCGGTCACGGTCTTCTCGTCGTGGGCGCGTTCGGTCTCGCCGGAGAGCCAGCCCAGCCAGGACTTGCCGCGCGGCTCGGCGACCTCGCGGCCGCGCCAGCGCTTGCCCGGGTGGCGCACGCCGGCCAGGTCGAGGAGGGTCGGGGTGATGTCCATGACGGTGGCGAACTGCTCGCTGATCACGCCCTGGCGCGCCAGCTGCGGGTAGCGCACGAAGGCCGGCACGCGGATGCCACCCTCGGTGGTGAAGGCCTTGAACAGCCGCGACGGCGCGGTGGCCGCCTGGGCCCAGCGCGGGCCGTACCAGACATAGGAGTTGGCGCGGCCGATGTTCTCCAGGCTGTTGTCGTAGTGCTGGTCGAGGAAGCCCAGCAGGTCCGGGCCGAACTTCGGGAAGGCCTCCAGCAGCGCGCCCTCGGCGCCGTTGTCGGACATGAACAGGACGAAGGTGTTGTCCAGCTCGCCCTGCCGGCGCAGGTAGTCGACCACCCGGCCGATGTTCCAGTCCATGCGCTCGACCATCGCCGCGTAGACCTCCATGGCCCGCGCCGACTTGGCCCGCTCCTCGTCGCTCAGCGCCTCCCACTCGCGGCTGATGGCGACCACCGCGTGCGCCTCGACGTCCTGCGCCACCAGGCCCAAATCCTTGAGCCGCGCCAGGCGTTCCTGGCGCAGCGCCTCGGGGCCGGCGTCGTAGCGGCCGCGGTACTTGTCCACCACGTCCTTGGGCGCCTGCAGCGGCCAGTGCGGCGCGGAGAACGGCAGGTAAGCGAAGAACGGTCGCGCCTGGTCGCGCTCCTTGAGGTACTGCAGCAGCTTGTCGCCGAAGGCGTCGGAGGAATAGAAGCCCTCGGGCAGTTGCTCGACGAACCGGTCGTCCTCGATGTAGAGCGCCGGCGTGCCCTTGAGGATGCGCGGCGTGCTTTCGTCGTAGGGCGGCTCGTAGCCGTAGTGGTTGGCGGCGCCGGGCAGCAGCGAGAAGGAACGCTCGAAGCCGCGCGCGTGGGGCGCCTGCTCGGCCTTCAGGCCCAGGTGCCACTTGCCGGCCATCAGCGTCTGGTAGCCGGCCTCGCGCAGCAGTTCGGGCAGCGCAACCACGCGCTCGTTGAGGTAGCCCTCGTAGCCGGGCTTGCCTTCCAGCTCCGGGGTCAGCGCCTCGGCCATGGTGCCGATGCCGGCGATGTGATGGTCGGTGCCGGTGAGCAGCATCGAGCGCGTCGGCGAGCAGGTCGGCGCGGTGTGGAAGTCGGTCAGGCGCAGGCCGGCGTGGGCCAGGGCGTCGAGGTTGGGCGTGGCGATCTCGCCGCCGAAGGCGCCGATGTCGGAGAAGCCGAGGTCGTCGGCGACTATCACCAGGAAGTTGGGGCGTTTGCTCATGTCGGAACTCGGTCGGTGTTTGGGGTAGGCCTTGTAGGAGCGAGCTTGCTCGCGAACAAACGCAGTGCCATGCGGTTCGCGAGCAAGCTCGCTCCTACGAAAAGAAGAAACGCCTCAGCAGGCGATGAACTCGAACGGCAGGTTCTCCACCCGCCTGGGCTGCGGCGCGAGGTAGTCGCCATCGCCGGTCAGCTCGTGCAGCAGTTCCTCGCGCAGGCGCAGGAAGTCGAAGCCGCCGCGCTCGCGCGGGTGCGCCAGGGGCACCTCGACGATGCGCTTGATGCGCCCCGGGCGCGGCGCCATCACCACCACGCGGTCGGCCAGGAACAGCGCCTCCTCCACGTCGTGGGTCACCAGCAGGGTGGTGATGCGCTCGCGCTCGCGGATGCGCAGCAGTTCTTCCTGCAACTGCTGGCGGGTCAGCGCGTCGAGGGCGCCGAAGGGTTCGTCCAGCAGCAGGATGCGCGGGCTGGCCACCAGGCCGCGGGCGATGGCCACGCGCTGGGCCATGCCGCCGGAGAGCTGGTGCGGGTAGGCGCGGTTGAACGCGGACAGGCCGACCAGCTCGAGGTACTCGGCGACCTTGCGCGCCCTGCCCTCCTCGCTCAGCGGCTCGTTGACCAGGCCCAGGGCGACGTTCTGCTCCACCGTCAGCCAGGGGAACAGGCGGTGTTCCTGGAACACGATGCCACGCTCGCCGCCGATGCCGTCGATGGCCTTGTCGCCGATGCGGATCTCGCCGCGGTACTCGCGGTCCAGGCCCACCAGCAGGCGCAGCAGGGTGGACTTGCCGCAGCCGCTGGCACCGACGATGGCGATGAACTCGCCCTCGGCGATGTCCAGGTCGAAGCGCTGGATGGCCTCCAGTTGCCGGCCGTCCACCGGGAAGCTCTTGCCGACCTGGCGGAAGCTCACCAGCGGCGCGGAAGTGAAAGCGTTCATGCGTGTCTCCAGCGCGTGGCGCGCGCTTCGATGCGTTGTCCGAGGGTGCCGAGCAGGGCGCCGGTGAGGCCGACCAGGAGCATCCCGGCGCTGACCAGGTCCATGCGGAACAGCTGCTGGGCGCCGATCATCAGGCTGCCGATGCCGCCGTCCGAGGGCATGAAGTACTCGGCGCCGATGGTGCCCAGCCAGGCGTAGATCAGGCCCAGGCGCAGGCCGGCGAAGATCGACGGCGCCGCGCCCGGCAACACCAGGCGGTGCAGACGCTGCCAGGGCGACAGGCGCAGCACGCGGGCGGCCTCGCCCAGTTGCGCCGGCAGGCTGGCGATGCCGCGCTGGGTGGCCAGCAGCAGCGGGAAGAAACTGGCCAGGGCGACGAACACCACCTTGGCTGCCTCGCCCAGGCCGAACCAGGCGGTGAGCAACGGCACCCAGGCGAAGATCGCCACCTGGCGCAGGGCCGAGAACGACGGGCCGAGCAGGCGCTCCGCCGGGCGCCACAGCCCCAGCGCCAGGCCCAGCAGGAAACCGGCGCCACCGCCCAGCAGCAGGCCCAGCAGGGAACGCTGCAGGCTGGCCAGCAAGGCCGTCGGCAGGCTGCCGTCGAGCAGGCCGCGCCAGGTGGCCTCGACCACCGCGGCGGGGCTGGCGAGGATGGCCGGGTCGACCCACTGGCCGACGCTCGCCGCCTGCCACAGGCCGACCAGCGCCAGCGGCAGCAGCCAGGGCTGCAGGCGCTGCCAGCCCTGGCCACGGACGCCACGGCGGAACTCGCCGGCGGCCTGCTGCGGCCAGCGCACCAGGCGCCGCTCCAGGGCCTGGATGCCCTGGTCCATGGCCGCGCCCACCAGGCCGATGACGAGGATGCAGACGAACACCACGTCGAGCATGAACAGTTGGCGGCTCTGCACCATCAGGTAGCCGATGCCCTCGCTGGAGGCCAGCAGTTCCACCGCCAGCAGCGAGGTCCAGCCCTGGGCCAGGGCCAGGCGCACGCCGGTGAGGAAAGCCGGCAGCGCCGCCGGCAACAGCAGCCGGCGCACCAGCAGCGGCGGCGGCAGACGCAGCACGGCGGCGGCCTCGCGCAGCCTGGGCTGGGCGTCGCGCACACCGACCAGGGTGTGTAGCGCCACCGGGACTATCACCGCCTTGACCAGCACCACCAGCTTGAGCAGTTCGCCGATGCCGAAGAACAGCATGAACAGCGGAATCCAGGCCAGCGTGGGGACCTGCGCCAGGGCCAGGAAGGTCGGCAGCACGAAGCGCTCGGCGCTGCGGCTGAAACCCAGCCAGGCGCCCAGCGCCGCGCCGCTGGCGATGCCGGCGAGCAGGCCCCAGAACAGCCGCTGCAGGCTGATCCACAGTTGCAGCCAGAGCTCGCCGGCGAACAGCTCGCGGGCGCTCTGCCAGACCAGCGCCGGCGCCGGCAGTATCTGCGCGGACATCCAGTGCTGGTCGGCGGCCAGCCACCAGAGAACGAACAGGGCCACCGGCAACAACCAGGGCAGCAAGCGCGGGGCGATCAGCGCCAGCCGCTGCGAGGCGGCGGTGCTTGAGGAGGGGTACACAGGCAAGGCGAGTGCCTTAGAAATATTCTTCATTGGAATATGAAAAAATCTATCAATGCATTTATGAGCTAAGAGCCCTCATTTAAGGGAAGCCTCCCCAGCGCAGCCAATGCATTCGACGAATATTTTTTATGCCTTTCGTGCATTCGCCCGGCAGCGCGGATGCTGGCTGACTTATCTCCATAAATTATTAAAAAATAAATTTTTATTATTTTATTAATCACCCGCGACCTGCCTTAGTGCCTTTCCCATTCCCCCGCAGGAGGCAGGCGCCATGAAGGCCCTCACCCACCAGTTGCTGTCGCTCTTCGCCGCCCCGGTGCTCGCCGGGCTGCTCGGTGCTTATGCCCCGTTCACCAGCGCCGCCGAGGCGCCGAAGGAAATCCGCATCGCCGTGCCCGACGTGGGCGCCGGGCAGAACCATTCCGGCGGCGGCCTCGTCGATGTGCTCTATACCCGCAAGCTGCTGGAGAAGGAGTTCGCCAAAGACGGCATCGAGATCAAGTGGACCCACTTCAAGGGCGCCGGCCCGGTGATCAACGAGGCCTTCGCCAACGGCCAGGTGGACTTCGCCTACCTCGGCGACCTGGCGGCCATCATCGGCAAGGCCAGCGGCCTGGACACCCGTCTGCTGGCCGCCACCGGGCGCGGCGTCAACCACTACCTGGGCGTGCAGCCGGGCTCGGGGATCAAGACCCTGGCCGACCTCAAGGGCAAGCGCGTGGGCATCTTCCGCGGCACCGCCAGCCAGCTGTCGTTCGACAACGCGCTGGCCAGCGCGGGTCTGAGCGAGAAAGACCTGAAGGTCATCAGCCTGGACTTCAACGCCGCCCTGGCGGCCCTCGCGGCCAAGCAGATCGACGCCACCTGGGGCCTGGCCGGCCTCTTCGCCCTGCGCGAGAAAGGCCTGGCGGAAATCCCCCTGAGCACCCGCGACCTCGGCGGCGCCGGCACCCTCCAGGCTGTGCTGATAGGCAACGGCGCCTTCGTCGACGCCCACCCGGAGATCACCCAGCGTCTGCTCAAGGTGGAACTGCAGGCCCTGGCCTGGGCCGGCGCCGAAGCCAACCACGCGGCCTTCATCGACCTGGTGTCGAACCAGGCCGGCTACCCGCCGATCGTCCTGCAGACCGAATACAAGGACCGCCCGCTGGCCGAGGCCCTGTCGCCGCAACTGGACGCCGGCTTCCTCGGCCAGCTAGACGCCTCGATCCAGGCGGCCAGGCAGTACGGCCTGATCCGCCGCGACTTCAAGGCCGCCGACTGGGCCAGGCCGGACTACCTGGCCGGCGCCGCGAGGCTGGCTGCGGCGCAGCCGGTGGCGCAGGTGCGGTGATTGAGCCCTCAGCGGCCTGAGAGCTCAATCGCGGATGGAGTTTGCCGGGGGCTTTGGGGGCTGGGCTTTAGAGCGCCCTCTCCCCAACCCTCGGCTGCGCGCCCCGCCCTGAAGGGAGAGGGGGCTGTCCTGAGCGGCGTGTCAGTCAGGCGCCATCCTCCCACCCTCGTCATTCCCGCGAACGCGGGACGCGGCTCCATCGCGAACAGCGCTTGCGCTGGCCCGAAGGGGAATAACCCAGAGACGCCTTGTTTGGGTGTAGCGCGCCGCTCCGAGTCTGCGGAGATTTCTCGTTTCGCCCCCTCGGGCGAGTCACTTTGGCAATCGCCCCAAAGTAACCAAAACGCTTGCCCCGACATACGGGCCCGATGGAGCCGGGCTACCCTCACGAACTCCCCCGCCACGGAGGCCCGCCCCGAGGGTACGTCCCTGTAGCCCGCGGGGCTCTCGCGACATCCATGTCGCATGACCTCCTGAGCGCGGGTTTCGCTCGGCCTTC
>Ga0222426_100733_pt1 | contig 17218 bp, 13 predicted proteins | sample 2B50Ametagenome_FD_180087 | JGI IMG/M metagenome (GOLD analysis project Ga0222426, IMG submission 180087) | Enriched microbial communities from leaf-cutter ant dump, University of Wisconsin, Madison, United States - 2B50A (version 2) | ecosystem: Environmental > Terrestrial > Nest > Insects nest...
GCGGCCTGGCCGGGCAGATGTACCAGCAGTTCGCGATCACCATCGCGGTCTCGGTGGTGATCTCCGGGATAGTCGCGCTGACCCTCTCGCCGGCGCTCTGCGCGCTGATCCTCAAGCCCGAGCACAAGGAGCCGGCGGCGCCGTTCCGCTGGTTCAACCGCATGTTCGACTCGGCCACCTCGGCCTACGGCGCCGGCGTGCAGTTCTTCCTCAGGCGCGTGCTCATCGGCCTGCTGGTGTTCGGCGGGATGATCGCGCTGATGCTGCTGCTGTTCGGCCGGGTGCCCGGCTCGCTGGTGCCCGACGAGGACCAGGGCTACGTGATCAACGCCTACATGCTGCCGCCGGCGGCCTCGCTGTCGCGCACCGAGGCGGTCACCGACGCCGTCTCGCAGCAGCTGGAGAAGCACCCGGCGGTGCAGGACGTGCTGACCTTCGCCGGCCTGAACATCCTCACCAACGCCAACACCACCAGCGCCGGGGTGTCCTTCGTCACCCTCAAGGACTGGAAGGAGCGCGAGACCCCCGAGCTGGACGCGCGCAACCTCACGCGCACCTTCATGGCCATGGGCGCCAGGCAGCAGGATGGCGTGGTGATGAGCTTCAACCCCCCGCCGATCACCGGCATGAGCACCACCGGCGGCTTCGAGGCGTACATCCAGGACCGTAGCGGCGGCACCTCCGCGCAGCTCGAACAGATGGTGCAGAAGTTCATGGCGGCGGCGGCCAAGCGCCCGGAACTGGCTGGGGTGACCAGCACCTTCAACGCCAACGTGCCGCAGTACTTCATCAACCTCGACCGCACCAAGGCGCGTTCGCTGGGGGTGGCCATCAACGATGTGTTCACCGCCATGCAGGCGACCTTCGGCGCCTACTACGTCAACGACTTCACCCTCTACGGGCGGACCTGGAAGGTCAACCTGCAGTCCGAGTCGGACTTCCGCCGCAAGCCCGAGGACCTGACCCAGGTGTACGTGCGCTCCTCCAGCGGTGACCTGGTGCCGCTGTCGGCCCTGGTCAGCGTGCAGCGCACCCTCGGCCCGGATTCCTACGCGCGCTTCAACGTGTTCCCCGCGGCCAAGCTGCTCGGCGGCCCGGCGCCGGGCTACAGCTCCGGCCAGGCCCTGGCGGCGATGCAGGAGGTGGCCGACCAGACTCTCGGCGACAGCTACTTCCTCACCTGGATCGGCTCGGCCTACCAGGAGCTGGAGACCCAGGGCTCGGGCAGCACGGCGTTCGTCTTCGGCCTGATCCTGGTGTTCCTCATCCTCGCCGCCCAGTACGAGCGCTGGACCCTGCCGCTGGCGGTGGTCACCGCGGTGCCCTTCGCGGTGTTCGGCGCCATCCTCGCCATCTGGCTGCGCGGGCTGAGCAACGACGTGTACTTCCAGGTCGGCCTGGTGACGCTGATCGGCCTGGCGGCGAAGAACGCCATCCTGATCATCGAGTTCGCCGTGATGGTCCGCGAGGAGCAGGGGCTGAGCCCGCTGCAGGCGGCGCTGGAGGCGGCCAAGCTGCGCTTCCGGCCGATCGTCATGACCTCCCTGGCGTTCATCCTCGGCGTGGTGCCGCTGGCCATCAGCAGCGGCGCCGGCTCGGCCAGCCGCCATTCGATCGGCACCGGGGTGATCGGCGGCATGCTCGCGGCCACCGTGCTGGCGACCTTCCTCATCCCGATGTTCTACATGCTGGTGGAATCGGCCGCCGAACGCCTGGGCAAGCGCAAGACCAAGACCCGGCCCGCGGCCGAAGCGGCCCAGGGGGAGGGGCCGGCGCACTGACGGGCACGGGCGCCGGCCGCCTGGCCGGGGCCTGAAGCCGGCTCGCAAATTTCCTCTTCCGGCCCTGTCCCGGGGCCGGCGAATTGATATGCTTGCCGGCGTTTCGTTAGCCTGCTTGCAATTCTTGCCCGAACCTTTCCAGGCCCCGTCCGCCGGCGACGGCGCCCACGGTGTTCCATGACCTTTCGCATCCTGCTGATCCTCGGCGCGCTGAGCGCCTTCGGCCCCATGGCCATCGACTTCTACCTGCCCAGCTTCCCGGCGCTGGCCGCGGCTTTCGGCACCGACGTCGAGCACATCCAGTTGAGCCTGTCGGCCTACTTCGCCGGCCTGGCCATGGGCCAACTGCTCTATGGCCCGCTGGCCGACCGCTACGGACGGCGCCTGCCGCTGCTGCTGGGGGTGATCATCTTCACCGCGGCCTCGCTGGCCTGCGCCTTCGCGCCGGACCTGCACTGGCTGATCGGCGCGCGCTTCGTCCAGGCCCTGGGCGGCTGCGCCGGCATGGTCATCTCGCGGGCGGTGGTGCGCGACCTGTGCGATGCGGTGGCGGCGGCCAAGGCCTTCTCGCAGCTGATGCTGGTGATGGGCCTGGCGCCGATCCTCGCGCCCCTGGGCGGCGGCGCGCTGCTGGGGCTGTTCGGCTGGCAGTCGATCTTCCTCTGCCTGGTGGTGTTCAGCGCCGTGGCCGGCAGCGCCATCGCCCTGTGGCTGCCCGAGACCATCCCCGCCGGCCCGCGGCCGCCGCTGTCCGGCGCCCTGAGGGAATACCGCCGGCTGCTGGGCGAGCGCGCCTTCCTCTGCTACGCGCTGACCGGCGGCGTGGCCATCGCCGGGATGTTCGCCTACATCGCCGGCTCGCCCTTCGTGTTCATCCAGCTCTACCAGGTGCCGGCGGAACACTACGGCTGGATCTTCGGCAGCAACGCCGCCGGCTTCATCCTCATGGCCCAGGTCAACGCGCGGCTGCTGCGCTACCGCGGGCCGGGGTTCTGGCTGCGCCGCGCGGTGTGGGTGTACTTCTTCTGCGGCCTGGCGCTGCTGGCGGTCACCCTGTACCGCCCGGCGCACCTGTGGCCGCTGCTGCTACCGCTGTTCGGCGCCATCGCCAGCCTGGGTTTCCTGCTGCCCAACTCCTCGGCCTGCGCCATGGCCGGGCAGGGCAGCCACGCCGGCAGCGCCTCGGCGCTGATGGGCAGCCTGCAGTTCACTGTGGCGGCGCTGGCCTCGGCCCTGGTCGGCGCGCTGCACGACGGCAGCGCGCTGCCCATGGCGCTGGTGATCACGACCTGCGGCGGCTGCGCGGCGCTGCTGGGCTGGTACACGGGGCAGATCAGCGAGCGCAGCGTCTGAGGCGCTTCAGCCGGTCAGTGGCTGCTCCGTGCGCGGCAGCGCGTGGGGCGCGCGCAGGCGGGCCTCCAGGGTGCTGACGAAGTGCCGCGCCTCCTGCTCGTTGCGGAAGTCCACGGCGAACTGATCGAGGCAGACCTGCCAGCGCTTGCCCTGGGCGCCGGCCGACGGACGAACGAGTATGTGCATGGCGCGACACCCGTGTCTGTGTTGGGGGGAAGCTGAGTGTAGTTCCGCCAGCCGGGCTGTCCGGGGCGACTCGACAATCGGCGCCGGGGGCCTCAGGCGCCGCCGCGGCCCTCGCCCAGGCGGGCCCGGTAGGCGCTGGGCGAGAGCCCCATGACCTTGCTGAAAAGTCTTGAAAAATAATAGCTGTCGTCATACCCCAGGGCCTCGCTGACCTGGGCGACGCTGTGCCCGCTGCTGTCCAGCAACTGGCAGGCGTATTCGATCTTCAGGTGCAGGAAGTGCTGCACCGGCGTGCGCCCGGTCAGCGCCCGGTAGCGGTTGACGAAGTGGAACTTCGACAGGTTGCAGAAGGCCGCCAGCCGGGCCAGGTCCAGGCGCTGGTGCAGGTTCTCGCGCATATAAGCGTGCAGGCCGTCCAGGTCCAGCCCGCCCTCGCGCAGCGGGCGCAGCAGCGGCAACTGGCAGAGCAGGGCGCGCAGGCGGCTGGCGGCGAGCAGGAAGGGCTGGAAGCGGTAGCCGCTGTGGCGCGCCTCCAGCAACTGGGCGAAGCCGCCGAGCAGGGCATGCTGCACGCCCCAGTGGCGCACCGGCGAGGCCCCGTAGCCGGCGGCCTGGCGCAGCCAGGCGGCGCCGTCGCCGCGCAGGTGCACCCAGGAAATGGTCCAGGGCTGCGAGTCATCGGCGCGGTAGGCGTGGGCCATGCCCGGCGGCAGCCAGACCAGGTCGCCGCAGCCGATGGTCAGCGCCTGGGGCCCGCCGGGGCCTTCGACCAGCAGGTGGCCGATGCCTTCGCTGCAGTAGATCAGCAGGTGGTCGTCGTGGCGCTCGCGGCTCATCTGGTGGCCGCGGGCGCGCCGGTAATGGCCCAGGGAAGTGGGGTAGAGGTCGCGGCTGAGCGGGTGCGCGGCCAGCTTGCCGAGCAGCGTGGGCGGCAGCAGCAGGCGCAGGCTGTCGGCGGGCAGGGGCCAATCCGAGGTGCGTGACATCTGGGTAGCAGGCTCAGCAATTTAATCCATCAAGAGCACAATTTAGTCGATCTTGGCGCCTGCGTGCGGGTGATAGCTTTGCTCGGGAGGAAGGGCTCGCGATGCCTTTCCGCAATAAAAGCCGGTTGGCCGCAGGGGCAGCCGGTTCGGCCGCGGGGCGCGGTCTCCCGGGAAGGCGCCGCCGGCTTACGACCAAAGGTTGATGGCGGCCCCCCGTGGCCTGTCCATACTCGTTATTCGACCTCGATAAAAACAATTCAGAGGGTCAGATGATGAATTACCGGCAATCCCATGCCCGCTCCATTGCGGACCCTGCCGCCTTCTGGGCCGAACAGGCCGAGGCCGTGGCCTGGTACCAGCGCCCGCGCAACATCCTCGAAACTCTCCCCGACGGCAGCCACCGCTGGTTCGCCGATGGCCGCCTGAACAGCTGCTACCTGGCCCTGGACCGGCAGATCGCCCTGGGCCGCGGCGAGCAGGCGGCGCTGATCTACGACTCCCCGGTCACCGGCGTGCAGCAGCGCTACAGCTTCCGCGAGCTGCGCGACGAAGTGGCGCGCCTGGCCGGCGCCCTGCGCGCCCTGGGCGTGGGCAAGGGCGACGGGGTGATCATCTACATGCCGATGGTGCCCCAGGCGGCCATGGCCATGCTGGCCTGCGCGCGCATCGGCGCAGTGCACTCGGTGGTGTTCGGCGGCTTCGCCCCCTACGAGCTGGCGCTGCGCATTGACGACGCCAAGCCCAAGCTGATCCTCACCGCCTCCTGCGGACTGGAGTTCGAGCGCGTCATCGAATACAAGCCGCTGGTGGACAAGGCCCTGGAGCTGGCCCTGCACCAGCCGGCCCAGGTGCTGGTCTGGCAGCGCCCGCAGGCGATGGCCGAGCTGCACGCCGGGCGCGACCTGGACTGGCGCGAGACGGTGGCCCACGCCGAGCCGGCCGACCCGGTGGAGATGGCCAGCGGCGATCCGCTGTACATCATGTACACCTCCGGCACCACCGGTAAGCCCAAGGGCATAGTGCGCGACAACGGCGGCCACGCGGTGGCCCTGCACTACACGCTGCCGACCATCTTCGGCATGCAGCCGGGCGACGTCTGGTGGGGCATCTCCGACGTCGGCTGGGTGGTCGGCCATTCGCTGATCGTCTATGGCCCGCTGATGAACGGCTGCACCACGCTGTTCTACGAGGGCAAGCCGGTGCGCACGCCGGACGCCGGCAGCTACTGGCGGGTGATCGAGGAACACCAGGTCAACGCGCTGTTCTGCGCGCCCACGGCGATCCGCGCGATCCGCAAGGAAGACCCCAACGGCGAGTTGCTCAGGCAGTACGACCTGGGTTCGCTGCGCCAGCTGTTCCTCGCCGGCGAGAAGCTCGACAGCAGCACCCACCAGTGGCTGGAGGAACTGACCGGCAAGCCGGTGTTCGACCACTGGTGGCAGACCGAGACCGGCTGGCCGGTGACCGCGCCCTGCACCGGGCTGGGCTGCCAGGAGCAGCGCGCCGGCTCCAGCAACCTGGCGGTGCCCGGCTACAACGTGCAGGTGGTGGACGAGGAGGGGCGCCTGCTGGCGCCGGGGCAGACCGGCTCGATCGTCATCGGCCTGCCGCTGCCGCCCGGCTGCGCGCAGACCCTCTGGAACGACCACCCGCGCTACCTCAGCGCCTACCTGCGGGCCTTCCCCGGCTACTACCACACCGGTGACGGCGGCTTCATCGACGAGGACGGCTTCGTCCACATCATGGGCCGCACCGACGACGTGATAAACGTCTCCGGCCACCGCCTGTCCACCGGCGAGATGGAAGAGTTGCTGGCGCTGCACGAAGCGGTGGCCGAATGCGCGGTGATCGCCGTGCAGGACCCGCTCAAGGGCCACGTGCCGCTGGGCCTGGTGGTGCTCAAGGACGACGCGCGGATCACCGAGGAGCAACTGCAGCGCGAACTGGTGGCGCTGGTCCGCGAGCGCATCGGCGCGCTGGCCTGCTTCCAGCGCGCGGTGGTGGTCAAGCGCCTGCCCAAGACGCGCTCGGGCAAGATCCTCCGCGCCGTGCTGCGCAAGATCGCCGACGGCGAGGACTACGCGCCGCCGTCCACCATCGACGACCCGGCCATCCTCGACGAAATCGCCGCCCGCCTGCAGGCCGTGGGCCTAGCCCGGGCCAGCTGAACCCACGCGCCGGCCTGCGGGCCGGCTTTCCTCTAGGGCCGCGTTGCGGCCCTTTTTTTGTCCATGTCTTGACCTCGCGGGCCCTGCCCACGAAATCGCGCGCAGGGCGCGCTCCTACAGGGGAACGGCGTAGGTGGGCAGCGTAGGAGCGGATCTCATCCGCGATCCGCGCCGATATGCCCGGCCATCGCGGACAAGGTCCGCTCCTACGCCCGTGCCATCCTGGAATTGTAGGAGCGGGCCCTGCCCGCGATTCGCGCGCATGGCGCGCTCCTACAGGGGAACGGCGTAGGTGGGGCAGCGTAGGAACGGATCTCGTCCGCGATCCGCGCCGATATGCCCGGCCATCGCGGACAAGGTCCGCTCCTACGCCCGTGCCATCCTGGAATTGTAGGAGCGGCGTAGGTGGGGCAGCGTAGGAGCGGATCTCATCCGCGAACCGCGCCGATATGCCCGGCCATCGCGGACAAGGTCCGCTCCTACGCCCGTGCCATCCTGGAATTGTAGGAGCGGGCCCTGCCCGCGATTTCGCGCGCAGGGCGCGCTCCTACAGGGGCGCGGCGCAGGTGGGGCAGTGTAGGAGTGGATCTCATCCGCGAACCGCGCCGATATGCCCGGCCATCGCGGACAAGGTCCGCTCCTACGAAGAACACCTCGGCGCGGCCAACGCATAGGCCTGCCAACCCTCAGCAAACCGCGAACCACGTTACCTTTCCGATGATTGGCGGATATTCCGGCTGTGAATACGGAATCCGCTGTCGATACAGAAGAGGATGTTCCGTCGGAATATGTCGTATTTATCTGAGAATGCTGAATTATTTAGTGGCAAAACGCCGGATTATGTAACAAATTCGGCTTCAAATAGCCCGGTCGAGCTACTAGGCTCGGCTACGAAGGATCCCTCATAAGAGCTAGAGCAAGAGCCAGGGCATGACCGACTTCTCGACTCTGCCACCCCCGCCGGAGGCCAGCAGCCCGCCGCCAGGCGGCAGCCGCTTCTATCGGCCGCCGCTGCCCGCCGGCTACGTCAGCCGCGCGCGGCTGTGCCAGCGCATGGGCGCGGGCCTGGGTGGGCGCCTGCTGCTGCTTTCTGCGCCGGCCGGGTTCGGCAAGAGTTCCCTGGCCATCGAGTTCTGTGAATCCCTGGCGCCGCACTGGCGCAGCCTGTGGCTGGGCCTGAGCGTGCGGGACAGCGACCCGGGGCGCTTCCTCGAACGCCTGCTCGAAGGGCTGCGCCTGTACCTCCCGGGCCTCGGCGACGACGCCATGGCGGTGCTGAAGATGCGCCAGCGCCACCAGCCGTTCGCCTTCGAGGCCTGGCTCGACGACCTGCTCGACGAACTGGCCGAGCGCCTGTCCGCCGAGGCGCCGCTGCTGCTGGTGCTGGACGACTACCACCTGGCCCAGGGCGCGGTGCTCGACCGCTGCCTGCAATTCCTCCTCAACCACCAGCCGCCCGGCCTGGTGCTGCTGGTCACCAGCCGCCAGCGCCCGGACTGGCACCTGGCGCGCCTGCGCCTGTCGCGCCAGCTGCTGGAGCTCAGCGAGCAGGACCTGCGCCTGACCGCCGAGGAAACCGCCGCCCTGGTCTCGGCCAGCGGCACCCCGGCCAGCGAGGCGCTGGTCGAGCGCCTGATCGAACGCAGCGAAGGCTGGATCGCCGGCCTGCGCCTGTGGCTGCTGGCCCACCCCGAGGGCCTCGGCGGGCAGGGCTGCGACGCGCCGCTGAACGGCACCGAGGAACTGATCCGCGACTATTTGCTGGAAGAGGTGATCGACAAGCAGCCGCCGGAGGTCCAGGCCTTCCTGCTGCAGACGGCGCGCTTCGAACGCTTCTGCGGCGAACTGTGCGACGCCCTGCGCGACAGCCACGACAGCGCCGCCATCCTGCGCCACCTGCAGCGGCACCAGGTGTTCCTGGTGCCGCTGGACGAGCAGGGCCAGTGGTTCCGCTACCACCACCTGTTCTCCGACCTGCTGCTGGCCCGCGAACTGCCGGCCGACGGCCCCTCGGCGGGCTCGCTGCACCTGCGCGCCTGCCGCTGGTTCAGCTCCCGCGGGCTGCTCGACGAGGCGGTGGACCAGGCCCTGCGCGCCGGCCACCCGGAAGTGGCGGCGAGCCTGGTGCAGAGCCTGTCGGAAGAACAGCTGCTGGCCGAGCAGAACGTCGCCACCCTGCTGCGCTGGAAGATGGACCTGCCCGACAGCCTGCTGGCCAGCACGCCGCGGCTGATCGTGCTGTACAGCTGGGCCCTGGCCCTGGCCTGCCAGCTGGACGCCGCCGAGGAACTGGGCGCCCAGCTGGCGCGCTTCCTGCCGGCCGCCGACGCCGCCACCCAGGCCGACCTGCTGGCCCAGTGGCAGGCCCTGGCCGGCATCATCGCCCGCGGCCGCGGCGACATCGAAGGCGCCGAACGGCATTGCGCCGAGGCCCTGGCGCAGCTCCCGATGGAGCGCTCCGGGCCGCGCCTGATGTGCCTGTCGAGCCTGGCCAACCTGGCCATCGTGCGCGGCGACTCCTGGGGCGCCCGCGGGCTCAACCGCGAGGCCCTGGAGCTGGCGCAGCGCTTCGGCAACCCCTTGCTGGAAGCGCTGGTGCACTACGACCGCGCCCGCGGCCTGCAGGCCCGCGGCGAAGTCCTGCGCGCCAGCGAGGAGCTGGAACAGGGCCTGGCGCGCCTGGCCGGGCAACCGGCGCACCGGCGCTACGCCGTGCGCGGCCGGCTGCTGATCTACCAGGGCTACCTGCGCGGCCTGGGCCTGCAGGGCGACGAGGCGCGGCAGAAACTGCGCGCCGGCATCGAGGAGGCGCGCGCCTGCCGCGACGTCAGCCTGGTGATCGGCTATTGCGCGCTGGCCGGCCTGGAAGGGCGCCAGGGCAACTACACCCAGGCCTTCGCCCAACTGGCCGAGGCCGAACGGCTGATGCACGTGTGGGACGTGCCGCCGGTCTACTACCTGTCGGTCATCACCCTGGTCAAATGCGAGCTGTGGCTGGCCCAGGGGCAACTGGAACTGGCCGCGGCCTGGCTGGAGCGCCTGGGCGAAACCTATTCGGGAGTGAACCCGGCGACACCGCCGGAGTGCCACCCACAACTGCCGTACTACATCGAACTGCTGCAAGCGCAACTGGCCCGCCGCGAGGAGCGCCCGGCCGAGGCCGAGCGCCGCCTGCGCACGCTGATCGCCGCGGCCCAGCCGGCCGGGGCGCAGATGCCGGCGCGCCTGGCCCAGGCGCAACTGGCCGGCCTGCTGCTACAGCAAGGCCGCGAACGCGAGGCCCGCGAAGCGCTGGACGCCTGCCTGCAAGGCGCCATAGGTGGGGCGCTGCTGCCCTTGCAGGAGCTGCTGGCCCAGGAACCGGACTGGCTGCGCGAGCAACTGGAGCAGCGCGCGCCCTGCCCATTGCAGCGCCTGCTGCTGCAACGCCTGCCGGCCCAGGCGGAACGCCCGGCCACCCTCGCCGACGGGCTCAGCGGCCGCGAACTGGCGGTGCTGGAGCTGATCGCCCAGGGCCTGTCCAACCAGGAAATCAGCGAGCGCCTGTTCATCTCGCTGCATACCGTGAAGAGCCATGCCCGGCATATCAATGACAAGCTCGGGGTGGAACGGCGCACCCAGGCGGTGGCCCGGGCGAAGGTGTTGGGGTTGTTGCGTTAGTTGGGCGCTGAGCTCTTCGTAGGAGCGAGCTTGCTCGCGAACGTGTTCTGCCGTTGGCTTCGGTGCTGGCCTTGAAGAGCGCCCTCTCCCCAGCCCTCTCCCTGAAGGGAGAGGGGACCGTTCGGAGTGCCTGGATGCTCTGGAGTTCGCCGGATGCTGTGACACCCGGCTGAAGCCTTGCTTTCAGCCGGCACGGACAAGCCCCCTCTCCCTTCAGGGAGAGGGCTGGGGAGAGGGTCCGGAGTCGATCCGAAACACAACTGCTGCCGGTAAATCCCGTTCGCGAGCAAGCTCGCTCCTACGAAGAGCTGCGATCCGCGCTATTTATTCCTTCGGCGGACTCAAATCCAGCGCCTTCGGCGCCGGCGCGCCCTTCGCAGGCTTGGCCAGCTGGCGCTGCACGTCGGCCTGGATGCCCTGCAGTACCGGCAGCAGCTCGCGCATGTTTTCCCGCACTTCCGGGTAGGGATGCTTGTCGGCGAACGCCTGCACCCGCGCCAGCAGCTGGCCGCGGGTTTCGCCGGGCAGGTGGATGAACAGCTCCGGCAACTGCTTGGCCAGTTCGGCGCTGTACAGCACCAGGTCCTGGCGCTCGAACTGCGCGGTCAGGTCCAGGTAGTCCAGGGCGCTGCTGGTCAGCATCGCCGCCGCGGCCTTGGCTTCCTGCATGCCCTTCAGGCGCACCGGGTTGCGCTGTTCGCTCTGCGCCAGGGTCATCCAGAATTCCACCGTCAGGTTGAACAGGATGGCCTGCTCGCGCAGCGAATAGCTCATCAGGCCCAGGGCTTCTGCGCCGTAGGGCTGCTTGGCGGCGCGGAAGTCGAAGTACAGGCGCATCAGCTCCTTGAGCTTGAACAGCACCTCGCGCGCTTCGTTCTGGCGCAGCTCAAGCGGCGCGTAGATGTTCATCTGCGGGCGGAAGTTCTCCTCGCTGACCATGCGCTGGTAGATCGGCCCGGTGAATTCGCCGCTGCGCCGCGGCAGGCTGTTGGCCTGGGTTTCCTCGATCTTCTTCAGCGCGTCGATCAGTTGCTGGTAGTCCTCGCTGGTCCAGGTGCGCTGGATGTCCGGGATGCGCTGGCCGAGGTAGAACAGCTCGTTGCCGGCCGCCGCGGCGGGGCGGCAGACGACCAGCAAAAGGATGGCCAGCGGCCACAGCAGGCGGCGTGTTAGGGTCGGCACGAACGGGCTTTCCTTGCGCGGGAGCGGTCGGCCTAGGTTAGCGACGGGCGGGGCCGGCGTCACCCCGCGCCTTGGTTGGGTGGAGGGGGCATGACGATCCAGGAATCCGGCGCGGTGCTGGCGGTGTTCGAGGACCTAGGCGGCTACGGCGCCCTGGCGCGCCAGGAGGGCAGCGGCGAGGGGCCGCTGGTCAACCACCTGCAGCGCGCCAACATCCAGCTGGCGAGCATCCCGGTGTTCGTCGCCAGGGGCCTGGCCGAGACCACGGTGAACGACCTGCTGGCGGCGGCCAAGGTCTCGCGGCGCACCTTCTACAAGTACTTCGACGGCAAGCTCGACGTGCTCGAGGGCATCTACCGCACCGCCGTGCAGCTGCTGCTGATGCGCTTCCGCGAGATGCGCACCGCCACCGGCAGCAGCGAGGCCTGGCTACGCGCCATGGTCGCGCGCTTCTTCGACTACCACCAGGCGGTGGGGCCGATCATCCGCCTGATGCACGAGGAAGCGTTACGCTCCGACTCACCCCTGGCCGCGCACCGCCGCCAGGCGCTGCACGAGTTGCAGGCGCTGCTGGAGGAACGTTTCGTCGGCGAGGGCGTCAAGCATGCGCCCCTGACCTACCAGGCGCTGCTCTGGGCCCTGGAGGCGGCCTCCCACGAACTGCTCGGCGGCGCCGTGCGGCCCGACCTGGAAGAGGTCAAGCGGGTGCTCGGCGACCTGCTGGTCGACAGCCTCTGCAAGCGCACTACCTAGGTTGGGCGCAACGCGTTGGGGCGCTGTGCTCTGATCGGGCATCGACAACAACGCGCACCGGAGTGCCCCATGTCCGCAACCTACAGCCTGCAACCGCCGCTGGCGGCCGGCTTCGCCCGCCTGGGCTTCGGCGCTCTGCCGCTGGAAGCCCTGATCGACCGCTACGCCCCGAGCGAGGCCGGTTCGCGCTTCATCGAGGTGGACGGCTTCCCGATCCACTACCGCGACGAGGGCGGCCGCGACAAGCCGGTGCTGGTGCTGGTGCACGGGGTAATGGCGTCGCTGCACACCTGGGACGGCTGGGTGGCGGAGATGGCCCGGCACTTCCGCATCGTCCGCCTCGACGTGCCCGGCTTCGGCCTCACCGGCGGCGGCCGCGACCGCGACTACAGCGGCGAGCGCCTGGTGAAGGTGTTCGGCCTGTTCCTCGAACGCCTGGGGCTGGACAAGGTGTCCATCGCCGGTAACTCCCTGGGCGGCTACATCGCCTGGAACTACGCCCTGGCCCAGCCGCACAGGGTGGAGCGGCTGATCCTGGTCGATCCGGCCGGCTACCACATGCAGAAGGTGCCGCTGATGATCGCCAGCGCCGCGCTGCCCGGCGCTGGCCTGCTGATGCCGGCCTGGATGCCGCGGGCCCTGGTGGCCCAGGGGATCAGGGAGGTCTACGGCAACCCGCAGCGCATCCAGCCCGGGGTGGTCGATCGCTACTACGACATCAGCCGCCGCCCGGGCAACCGCCGCGCCATGATCGACATCTTCCGCGTGCTGGTGAAGGCCAACCGCGAGGAGTTGCCGGGCACCCCGGCGCGGGTGGCGCAGATCAAGGTGCCGACGCTGCTGATGTGGGGCGAGCGCGACCGCTGGATCTCGCCGAAGCACGTGCCGCTGTGGCAGCGGGACCTGCCGGGCATCCAGGTGAAAACTTATCCCGGGGTGGGCCACATTCCCATGGAGGAAATCCCGCAGCAGACGGCGGCGGATGCGTTGCGCTTCCTGCATGCCTGATCGGGCCTGCGATGAAAAAGCCCCGGTTCGCCGGGGCTCTTTCGTTGTGCAGGGGGAACGCCTTTCGGCGGATTGCGGACATGGGCGCAGGCTGCGCCGGGATGCTTTTCGTAGGATGGGTTGAGCTTGCGAAACCCATCGGGCCATGGTGATGGGTATCGCTTCGCTCAACGCCATCCTACGAAAAGCCGTGCTTTCCCGGAGGCGTAGGAGCGGACTCCGTCCGCGATCGGCCCCTGCAGAAACACCAACGCCCCGACGAGGCGGGGCGTTGTGGAAAAGCCGGAATCAGCCCGCATGCGCCATCGGCTGCGGATCGTATTCCTTGCGCACCTGGTATAGCAGGTCGAGGTTGTCGTGCTGCCAGGGGTGGAAGTCCTTGCGGAAGAAGTCGCGGTACTCGCGCAGCAGCGGACGGAACACGCCGTCCTTGCCCCAGCTCCATTTCAGGCCGTCGCGCCACACGCGCCAGTTCCACAGCAGGCCGTCGCGCTTGAGCATGTGCACCAGGCCGCGGAAGGTGTCGAGGACGAAGAAGAAGGTCGCCATCACCATCGCCCGGCGCAGCAGGCGGCGGCTGCCGCAGACCTGGTTGTAGACGTCGAAGGCCACCGCCTTGTGCTCGGTTTCCTCCAGCGCGTGCCAGCGCCACAGGCGTTGCATCACCGGCTCGGCGCCCTCCAGGGTGCGCGGGTTGGTGAGCAGACCGTTGGCCATGATCGCGGTGATGTGCTCCAGCGCCGCGGTGGCCGCCAGCTGGCGGCGGGTGCTGAACTTCTTCTGGGTGTAGCGGATGCGCGCCTGGGCCAGTTTCTCGATGCGCGTGATGTCGTAGCCCTGGTCCTTCAGGCGCTGGCTGTACACCAGGTGCTCGCGGCTGTGGTGGCCTTCCTGGCCGATGAAGCCGCGGATCTGCTCCTTGAGCACCGGGTCGGCGATCTGCTCGCGGAAGTTGCGCACCGAGTCGATGAAGAAGCGCTCGCCGTCGGGGAAGAGCACCGACATGGCGTCGAACAGGTGCGACTTGAAGGCGTCCCCGCCGTGCCAGTGGCGCGGCAGCGGATCGGGCAGCTCGAAGTCCATGTGCCGTGGCTTGATTTCCAGTCCTGCGGGGGTCGTGCTGGCCATGACGGCTCCATTGTTGTGGGTTTCCATGGCACCGATCTTGGGCTTGCGGGGGAAGGCTCACAAGGTTATCTTCTGCCAACTTTCCGGTCATATCCGGCCAGCGGTCAGAACAAGAAGAAGCCCATGAAGCAACCGCTCAACTTCACCGCCGAACTGGTTCCCGTGGCCTACGCCCAGGCCCTGCTCGACCTCGCCGAGGAGCTCGGCGTGCCGCGCCAGCGCCTGTTCGAACTGGCCCGGGTGCGCCCCGAGGTGCTGCAAAGCCCGGCCGGGCGCCTGTCCTTCGTCGACTTCAACCTGCTCGCCGGCGCCGCCCTGGCCAACTGCGGCGAGCCGGCCTTCGGCCTGCTGCTGGGCCAGCGCCTGAACGTCTCCACCCACGGCATCCTCGGCTACGCGGTGCTGTCCAGCGCCAACCTGGAAAAGGCCATCGACTTCGCCCTCAAGTACTACCGCGTGCTGGGCCTGGCCTATGACCTGGAGCGCGTCGAGGAGCAGGACCGCTCGCAGCTGCGCGCCAGCGAGTCGATCCCCCTGGGGCCCATGCAACGCTTCGCCGGCGAGGGCCTGATGACCAGCCTGTACACCATCGCCCGCTTCCTCGTCGGCGAGCCATTGCAGGGCGTGGAGGTCGGTTTCGCCTTCCCCGCGCCGCCCTATGCCGAGCGCTACACCGAGGTGTTCGGCATGCCGGCGGCCTTCGATCAGCCGTTCCACTTCATCAGCCTGCCGCGGGAATACCTCAACCGCCCCATGGCCCTGGCCAACCCGGCCACGGTGCAGATGTGCGAGCAGCAGTGCGAGGCGTTGCTGGCCAGCCTGGACGTGCAGGAGGGCCTGCTCACGCGCATCCGCCGCCTGCTGCTGGCGCGCCCCGGCGAGTTCCCCGACCTGGACAGCGCCGCCCGCGAGCTGCACACCAGCGGCCGCAGCCTGCGCCGGCACCTGTCGAGCCTGGGCACCACCTACCAGCAGGTGCTGGACGACGTGCGCAAGCGCCTGGCCCTGCAGTACCTCACCACCACCCACCTGCCGCTGTACGAGATCGCCCTGCTGCTGGGCTTCAACGACCCGTCGAACTTCCGCCGGGCGTTCCGCAAGTGGACCGGCAAGCTGCCCACCGACTACCGTGCCGACTGAACACGGGGAGTTGAAGCGCGGCGGCTTTGCCGTCACCCTTGGCGTTTGTCGAAACCTGCCAGGAAATACCCCATGGACGCCGCCCAGCCCGCGCTGATCCGCGAAACCTTCCCCGTCGGCCCCCTGCAGTGCAACTGCACCATCATCGGCGACCCGCTGACGAAGAAGGCCATCGTGGTCGACCCGGGCGGCGACCATGAGCTGATCCTGCAGCGCCTCGACGCCCTGGGCCTCAAAGTCGTCAGCATCATCCACACCCACGCGCACTTGGATCACTTCCTCGCCTCCGGGCAGATGAAGGAGCAGACCGGCGCCACCCTGCACCTGCACCAGGGCGACCAGTTCCTCTGGGACAACCTGGAGATGCAGTGCCGCATGTTCGGCGTGCCCTACACGCCGGTGCCGTCGCCGGACCAGTGGCTGCAGGACGACGAGGAGCTGGCCTGCGGCTGCGGCGTGGCGCTGCACACCCCGGGGCACACGCCGGGCTCGATGAGTTTCTGGTTCCCCGGCGCCAGGCTGCTGATCGCCGGCGACACCCTGTTCCGCCGCGGTATCGGCCGCACCGACCTGTGGGGCGGCGACTACGCCACCATCGAGCGTTCGATCAGGCAGCGCCTGTACACCCTCGACGAGGAGGCCACCGTGGTCACCGGCCACGGCCCGGACACGCGCCTGGGCGATGAAATGCGTGAGAATCCCTTCATTCGTGCTTAAGGTTGTTGTGGAATCTTTTGCACGTTCCAAGCTCTAACCTGCCGCCCGGGAAAGGGCGTATCGCTTTCAAGGAGTCCTCCTTCATGTTCACCGCACGTCGTCTGTCCATGGTCGCGGCCGTCACCGCCTTCGCTCTCATGGCCGGTTGCGCCTCGCAGAATCCCTATGACCCCAACACCCAGGTCCCCCAGGAGGGCGGCGTGAGCAAGACCGCCAAGTACGGCGGCCTGGGCGCGCTGGCCGGCGCCGTGGCCGGCGCGGCGATCAACCACGACAACCGCGGCAAGGGCGCGCTGATCGGCGCCGCGGTGGCCGGCATGGCCGGCGCCGGCTACGGCTACTACGCCGACAAGCAGGAGGCCCAGCTGCGCCAGCAGATGCAGGGCACCGGCGTGCAGGTGCAGCGCCAGGGCGATGACATCAAGCTGATCATGCCGGGCAACATCACCTTCGCCACCGACTCGGCGAACATCGCGCCGTCCTTCTACGCGCCGCTGAACAACCTGGCGAACTCCTTCAAGCAGTTCAACCAGAACAGCATCGAGATCGTCGGCTACACCGACAGCACCGGCAGCCGCCAGCACAACATGGACCTGTCGCAGCGCCGGGCGCAGAGCGTGGCGACCTACCTGACTTCGCAAGGCGTCGACGGCACCCGTGTGAGCACCCGCGGCATGGGGCCGGACCAGCCGATCGCGAGCAACTCCACGGTGGATGGTCGTGCGCAGAACCGTCGTGTCGAGGTGAACCTGAAGGCCCTGCCGGGTGCCCAGGGCACTGCGCCGCAGGGTGGGCAGCAGCAGTATCAGTAAGTGTTGTCTGGATGAAAAAAAGCCCGCCGGTTGGCGGGCTTTTTTTTGTTGGGGGGTAGGGGGGTCTTTAAGAGCGCCCTCTCCCCAGCCCTCTCCCGCAAGCGGGAGAGGGGGCTGTCCTGAGCGATGCGTCGGTCAGGCGCCATCCTCCCACCCCCGTCATTCCCGCGAACGCGGGACGCGGCTCCATCGCGAACAGCGCTTGCGCTGGCCCGAAGGGGAATAACCCAGAGACTTGGGGGCTTGGTGTAGCGCGCCGCTCCGAGTGCTCGGATGTCTCTTGTTTCGCCCCCTCGGGCGAGTCCCTTTTGTCAAACGCCACAAAAGGAACCAAAAAGGCTTGC
>Ga0222426_100735_pt1 | contig 17199 bp, 6 predicted proteins | sample 2B50Ametagenome_FD_180087 | JGI IMG/M metagenome (GOLD analysis project Ga0222426, IMG submission 180087) | Enriched microbial communities from leaf-cutter ant dump, University of Wisconsin, Madison, United States - 2B50A (version 2) | ecosystem: Environmental > Terrestrial > Nest > Insects nest >...
GTCGATCCAGCCGTGGAAGCACCAGAACACCGGGTTCACGTGGGACGAGAAGGGGTCGCCGAGGAAGTCGTTCTCGCGCAGGAACCAGCGCGGCGCGAAATCGGCGTAGTTGCGGTCGGTCATCAGTGGCGCGCCGTTGGACGGATCGCGCGTCACGCTGGCCCAGCGCATGTGCAGCCAGTCGTGCATGCCCAGTTCCAGCTCCGAGCCGAACTGGCCCAGGGTGAGCTTCGCCAGGTAGGCCGGGTCCTGGTACTGCGATTCCCAGACCTGGAAGTTGCCGTGGTAGGCATCGGCGCTCTTCAGGCCGCGCAGCCACTGGCTGTATTCGTCATCGTCCACCGCCACCCAGGCCGGCGGCACCGAGCAGCCATCGGCGTTCTCGAAGTAGCGGATGAAGCCGGCGCGGTCGTATTCCAGCGGCACCGCTGGTGGCGGCAGGCGCTGCCAGGACGGCAGGTTCTGCAGCGAGCGGGCCTTGGCCAGCATGCGGCGGTGCATGAAAAGGAAGTCGATGCCCGAGGCGTTGCGGTCCTTGTGCCGGCCGCGCGCGTCGCGTTCGGCGTCCAGCGGCCCGGGCTGCCAGCCCACGCCGCGCAGTGCGTTGCGCTGGGCCTCGTCGAGGTGGTGCCACTTGTCCCGCGAGGCATGCCAGAGCTGGTGGAACAGGCGGTGCTGCGGCGACACCAGCCAGGCCAGCAGCGCCTCGTTGAGCGGCAGGCGCTCGCGGGCCAGGGGAAAGGGCTGCTTCCTGGCGACGAAGCGGCAGTCCTGCTGCGGCAGGGACAGGTCGCGGTCCAGGCGCTGCAGGCGGCCGCTGAGGGTGCCGTCGCCGGCATTCGCGAAGTTGTCCCACACCTCGTCGAACACGGCGCTGCATTCGTGGCCGGGCGCGTTGTCCTCGCCCAGCAGTCGCCAGCGGATGTTCGCCGAGCTGGCGCCGACCAGGTCGCCGAGCACCCGGTAGCGCGGCGGTTCCGTGCCGCGCAGGCGCTCCGGGGTGTCCAGCCAGCCGATCAGCCCGCGCCCGCGTGGGCCGCAGTCGAGGATCAACTGCAGGCCTTCGGCGGGCAGGCCGAGCCCAGGGTCAAGCAGGCGCAGATCCCAGATGCCGCGCAGGCGGTCGGCCAGGCGCAGCTCGGTACCGGCGCTGGTTTCCAGGCTGGCTTCGCCGGGCGTCTCCGGCTCCCGCGCGTCCAGCTCGCGGCGTTGCAGTTCGCGGTAGCCGAAGTAAGCCGCCGTCGGCAACGCCGCCGCCCCCGTCACTGCCAGGGCCGCCATGAAACCGCGTCGAGAAACCGTCATCGTCCGTCCTGTGTCCGTCGCCAAGCAGGCTGTACCGAGGCTAGAACGGTCGGCCCGGCGGCAAATTTAGCGGCGCGCCGGCGCTAAATTTCCGCCCGCACGCCTCGTCCTCCCCCACAGGCGATGCCCTGCCCCGGGCTGCCATCCGACTCCAACGCTGACTGGGACGGCAATGACTAGCACCCGCACGAAAAAGATCCTCTGGCTCACCCTGCCCCTGCTCGTACTGGCCCTCGTGGCGGGCGCCGCGGCCTGGCTGCTGCTGGTCCGCGCCCAACCCTACCCACACGAGGTGATGGCCCACGCCGAGGCGCTGCACGAGCGCATCCTGTCCTTCGACAGCCGGGTGACCATACCCCTGGACTTCGGCACCGAAGGCCACGAGGCCGACCGCGACGGCCCCTCGCAGCTGGACCTGGTCAAGGCCGGGCGTGGCCGCCTGTCCGGCGCGGCCCTGGCGATCTTCGGCTGGCCGGAGATGTGGAGCGGCCCCGACGCCCCGCACAAGCCCACGCCGGGCTTCGTCGACGAGGCGCGGCACCAGCAGGAAATCCGCTACAGGATTCTCACCGGCATGGTCCGCGACTTCCCCGAGCGGGTGGGCATCGCCTACACGCCGGAGGATTTCCGCCGCCTGGCCATGGAAGGCAAGTTCGCCATCGTCATGAGCATGCTCAACGCCTACCCGCTGGGTGACGACCTGTCCCAGCTGGACCTGTGGGCGGCCCGCGGCATGCGCATGTTCGGCTTCAACTACGTGGGCAACAACAGCTGGTCCGACTCCTCCCGCCCCCTGCCCTTCTTCAACGATTCCGCCGACGCCCTCGGCGGCCTCTCGCCCCTGGGCAAGCAGGCGGTGCAGCGGCTCAACGACCTGGGGGTGATCATCGACGTCTCGCAGATGTCGACCAAGGCCCTGGAGCAGGTCGCCGCCCTCAGCCGCGCGCCCATCGTCGCCTCGCATTCGGCGCCGCGCGCCCTGGTGGACATCCGCCGCAACCTCAGCGACCACGAGATGCAACTGATCAAGGACAGCGGCGGGGTCATCCAGGTGGTCGGCTTCCCGGCCTATCTGCGCCCGCTGAGCAAGCCCACCCTGGAGAAGCTCGACGCCCTGCGCGCGCGCTTCGACCTGCCGCCGCTGGCCGGCCTGGATTTCGCCCTGATGCCCGGCGACCCGGTGATCGCCATCTGGCCGGAGAAGAAGTTCGGCGAATACGCCAGCAGCCTCTACGGCATCCTCGAAGAAGAACCCAAGGCCGGCCTGGCGGACTTCGTCAACGCCATCGACTACACGGTGAAGAAGGTCGGCATCGACCACGTCGGCATCAGCTCCGACTTCAACGACGGCGGCGGCCTGGACGGCTGGAAGGACGAGAGCGAAATCCGCAACGTCACCGCCGAGCTGATCACCCGCGGCTACTCCGATGCCGACATCGCCAAGCTCTGGGGCGGCAACTTCCTGCGCGCATGGGGCGAGGTGCAGAAGCGCGCCAAGCCTCCCGTCGCCACCCGTTGAACCGCGCCAAGGACATTCCATGAACGACCGCCGTACCTTCCTCAAGCAGGCCGGGCTGCTCGCCGCCAGCCTGCCGCTGCTGCAGACCTCCGACCTGGCCCTGGCCGCCGCCGCGCCGGCCGGCGAGGACAAGTGGCAGGCCCTGCGCCGGCAATTCGACCTTGCCCCGGACTACCTGCACTTCGCCAACTTCCTGCTGACCTCGCACCCGCGCCCGGTGCAGCAGGCCATAGACGCGCTGCGCGCGCGCTTCAACGCCAACCCCGGCGAGGCGGTGGACTGGGACCGCGAAGAAGTCTGGAAATACGAGGACGAGACGCGCGCCTGGGCCGGCCGCTACTTCGGCGTCAAGCCGGCGCAGGTGGCCCTCACCGGCAGCACCACCGACGGCCTCGCCGCCATCTACGGCGGCCTGCTGGTGGCGCCGGGCAAGGAAATCCTCACCACCGTCCACGAGCACTACTCCACCTACACCACCCTGGAATACCGCCAGCAGCGCATGGGCACCCAGGTGCGCAAGATTCCCCTGTTCAAGGACCCGCACCGGGCCTCGGCCGACGAAATCCTCGCCAATATCCGCCGCAATATCCGCCCCGAAACCCGGGTGCTGGGCATGACCTGGGTGCAGTCGGGCAGCGGCGTGAAGCTGCCGGTGCGGCAGATCGGCCAACTGGTGGCCGAGGCCAACCGCAACCGCGACGCCGCCGAGCGGATCATCTACGTGGTCGACGGCGTGCACGGCTTCGGCGTGGAGGACGCGAACTTCGCCGACTTCGGCTGCGACTACTTCATCGCCGGCACCCACAAGTGGCTGTTCGGCCCGCGCGGCACCGGCGTCATCATCGCCCGCGAGGAGCAGTTGCAGGAGCACCTGGTGCCGAGCATCCCCACCTTCACCCGCGCCGACAACTTCGGCACCCTGATGACCCCCGGCGGCTACCACGCCTTCGAACACCGCCTGGCATTGGGCAAGGCCTTCGAGCTGCACCTGCAGCTGGGCAAGGCCGACGTCCAGGCGCGCATCCACCAGCTCAACGGCTACCTCAAGCAGCGCCTGGCCGAGCACACGAAAGTGCGCCTGGTCACGCCGACCAGTCCGGAACTCTCCTCCGGCTTCACCTTCTTCCGCGTCGACGGCCGCGACTGCGACGCCGTGGCCCGGCACCTGATGGCGCACAAGGTGATCAGCGACGCCGTGGACCGCGACGTCGGCCCGGTGGTACGCCTGGCGCCCAGCCTGCTCAACGACGAGGCGCAGATCGACCGGGTGATGGCCATCCTCGCCCCGCAGCTCGCCTGACCCGCTTCCCCACTTCACGAGAACCGCCATGCACGCATTACCGCCCCTGGCCCTGGCCACCCTGCTCCTGGCCGCCCCCACCGCTTTCGCCGCCGAGGCGCACAAGCCGGGCGCCGTGTTCAAGGACTGCAAGGACTGCCCCGAGATGGTGGTGCTGCCCGCCGGCAGCTTCACCATGGGCACCCCGGACGACGAGGTGGGCCGCCAGCCGGACGAAGGCCCGCTGCACACCGTGACCTTCGCCCGGCCCTTCGCCATCAGCCGCTACCAGGTCACCGCCGCCGAGCTGGACGCCTACCTGAAGGCCACAGGCGTGCGCCTGGCCAACGGCGACACCCGCCCCGGCCGCGAATGCATCGCCGGCAAGCCGCGCTACCAGCAGGGCCCGCGCCAGCCGGCGGTGTGCGTCGACTACGAGGACGTGAAGCGCTACGCGGCCTGGCTGTCGAAGAAGACCGGCCAGCATTACCGGATGATCAGCGAAGCCGAACGCGAATATGCCGCCCGCGCCGGCAGCGCCGGGCCCTTCCCGTTCCCCTTCGACGAAGGCAAGGACTACAGCATCGCCAAGCACGCCAACACCTACGGCGCCTCGGACGGCTACAACTTCACCTCGCCGGCGGGCAGCTTCCCGCCCAACGCCTTCGGCGTGTACGACATGCACGGCAACGTCTACGAATGGGTCGCCGACTGCTGGCACGACAACTACGACGGCGCCCCCAGCGACGGCAGCGCCTGGATCGACAGCGACTGCAAGCTGGTGCAGATCCGCGGCAACGACTGGGGCGAGGCGCCGATCTTCTCCCGCTCGGGCAACCGCAACAATGCCTACAAGGACGTACGCGGCGACTGGATCGGTTTCCGCGTCGCCCGCGAAATCTGAACCGCCGTCCCACCGAAACAGCGAGGAAATGGGAACCCCTATGACCCAGCCCAAGCCCGGCGCCCTGCGTGAACTACTCGTCCGCCTGCGGCCCTTCCGCGTCCTCATGACCGCCGCCATCGTCCTGGGCATGCTCGGCGGCCTGGCCATCACCCTGCTGCTGGCGCTGATCAACGATGCCCTGCACGCCAGCGACGGGCTCAGCCAGGGAATGCTGGCCGGCTTCGCCGCGCTGTGCCTGCTGGCCCTGGGCAGTTCCATCGCCTCGGACATCGGCACCAACTATGTCGGCCAGCACGTCATCGCCAGCCTGCGCAAGACCCTCGGCGAGAAGGTGCTGCTGGCGCCCATCGAGCAGATCGAGCGGTTCCGCAGCCACCGCCTGATCCCGATCCTCACCCATGACGTCGACACGGCCAGCAACTTCGCCTTCTGCTTCGCCCCGCTGGCGATCGCCTTCACCGTCACCCTTGGCTGCCTGGGCTACCTGGCCTGGCTGTCGCTGCCGATGTTCGCCCTGACGGTGCTGGCCACCGCACTGGGCACGGCCATCCAGTACGTGGCCCGGACCCGCGGCATCGAAGGCTTCGAGACCGCGCGCAATGCCGAGGACGAACTGCAGCGGCACTATAACGCCATCGTCGGCGGCGCCAAGGAACTGCGCATCCACCGCCTGCGCCGCCAGCGCATGTTCCGCCAGCGCATCGAGCACACCGCCGACCACATCTGCAACACCCACATCCGCGCCATCAATACCTTCGTGGTCGCCAAGGCGCTGGGCTCGACGCTGTTCTTCGTGGTTATCGGCCTGGTGCTCGCCGTGCAGAGCCTCTGGCCGCTGGCCGAACCAGGGGTGCTCAGCGGCTTCGTGCTGGTGCTGCTGTACATGAAGGGGCCGCTGGAGTACCTGGTGGCCACGCTGCCGGTAATCAGCCGGGCGAACATCGCCTTCCGTCGCATCGCTGACCTGGCCGAGCAGTTCTCCTCGCCCGAGCCGCACCTGCTGCTCAACGACGCCGAACAGCGCCCGCAGGCGGTACACAGCCTGGAGCTGCGTGACGTGTACTACGGCTTCCCGCCGGTGGACAGCCAGCCACCGTTCACCCTGGGCCCGGTGAACCTGTCGATTCGCGAGGGCGACATCGTCTTCATCGTCGGCGAGAACGGCGGCGGCAAGACCACCCTGATCAAGCTACTGCTGGGCCTGTACGCGCCGCAGCACGGCGAGATCGTGCTCAACGGCCGGTCGGTGGAGGCGCACGAGCGCGATGACTACCGCCAGCTGTTCAGCACCATCTTCGCCGACTACTACCTGTTCGACGAGCTGCTGCAGGCCGACCCCCAGGCTGCGCAGGCCGCCGGGCGCTACCTGGAGCGCCTGGAGATCGCACACAAGGTGAGCATCCGCGACGGCGCTTTCAGCACCACCGACCTGTCCACCGGCCAACGCAAGCGCCTGGCTCTGCTCAACGCCTGGCTGGAGGAACGCCCGGTGCTGGTGTTCGACGAATGGGCCGCGGACCAGGACCCGATGTTCCGCCGAATCTTCTACACCGAGCTGTTGCCGGAACTGAAGGCGCTGGGCAAGACCATCATTGTCATCTCTCACGACGACCGTTACTTCGATGTCGCCGACCAGTTGGTGCGCATGGAATATGGCCGCGTGGCCAGCCAGCGCGTCGCCGCGACCACCGAATGACCTGCCTGCGATAGCGAGCCCCCGATGAACGACACCCTCGACCTCGACGACGACCTGCTGGCCCTGCTGCTGCACGAGGACGCCGACGACACGCAGCGCATCGCCCGCCGTGGCCTTGCCCAGGCGCCGCTGACCTTCGCCCAACGGCGTATCTGGATGCAACAGCAACTCGACCCGGACAGCCCGGCCTACAACCTGCCGCGGGCCCTGCGCCTGCGCGGCCCGCTCGACCGCGAGGCACTGGAGCGCGCGCTGAACGCCCTGCTGCAACGTCACGACGTGCTGCGCAGCCGCTACAGCGAGGAAGACGGCGAGCCGGTCCAGTGCCTGTGCCCCGAGTTCCGCCTGGCGCTGCCGCTGGAGGACCTCACCGCGCTGCCGGCCGACTGGCGCGCGGGCGCGCTCGCCGAGCGCATCGGCAAGGACGCCAACACTCCCTTTGACCTGGCCGCGGCGCCTCCGATCCGTAGCCGTCTGCTGCGCCTGGACGCGACCGAGCACGTGCTGTTGCTGAACATGCATCACATCCTCTCCGACGGCTGGTCCAACGAGATCATCGTCGCTGACCTGATCCAGGCCTATACCCAGGCCAGCGCCGGGCAGCCGCAGGCGCTACGCCGGCCGGAGATTCAGTACGCCGACTACGCCGCCTGGCAGCGCCAGGACTACCCGGCCAGCCCCACCTGCCGCGCCAGCCAGGAGTACTGGCGCGCCTATCTGCAGGGCCTGGAGAGCAACCTCGACCTGCCCACCGATTTCCCCCGTGCCCGCGCCCGCGCCGCCGCCGGCCGCGTCGCCCTGCGCCTGTCGGCGGCGCAGCTGCAGGGGTTCAGGCGCTTCTGCCAGGAACAGGGCCTGCCGCCCTTCGTGCTCGCCCTCGGCGCCTGGCAACTGCTGCTGTCACGGCACTGTGGCCAGCAAGACTTCTGCATCGGCGTGCCCGGCGCCACCCGTGGCCGCGAGGAGCTGCAGGAACTGGTCGGCTACTTCGTCAGCACCCAGGTGTACCGCGCGCGCGTCGATCCATGTATGCCGGTGCGCGACTTCCTGCAGCGCCTGCGCGCGGAGTCCATAGCCTGCCTGGAGCACGCGGAATGCCCGCTGGAACTGGCCCTCGACGACCGCCAGCTGAAACTGGTCAACGCCCACCCGGTGCTGTTCGACTGGCACGTGGCGCGCCCCGGGCGCGACCACCTGTACCTGGGCGAACTGGAGGTGGAGCTGCTGGGCACCAGTGCCGACGAGGCCAAGTTCGACCTGTCGCTGGACGTCGACTACGCCGACGACGGCCTGGAAGCTGTGTTCGAATACCGCCGCGAACTATTCTGCGCCGGACGCATCGAGCGCCTGGCCGAGCACTGGGGCAACCTGCTGCAGAGCATTGCCGAACGGCCGCTGGCGCCTTGCGGCGAACTGCACTTCCTGTCCGCGGCGAACTGGCAGCGCACCCTGCTAGCCGCGGCGCGCAACCAGGATCAGCACCCCTATGACGACTGCGTGCAGCGCCTGTTCGAACGCCAGGCGCGGCGCACGCCGAACGCTCCGGCGCTGATCTGCGGCACGCAGCGGCTCGACTACGCCGAGCTGAACCGTCAGGCCAACCGCCTGGCGCACCGCCTGATAACCTGCGGGGTCGGCCCCGAGGTGACGGTGGGCATCGCCGTGGAGCGCTCGGCGGAAATGATCGTCGGCCTGCTGGCGGTGCTCAAGGCTGGCGGCGCCTACGTACCGCTGGACCCGGAATACCCCGCCGAACGCCTGGGCTGGATGATTGAGGACAGCGACCTGAAGCTCATCCTCAGCCAACGCCACCTGCTACCGCGCTTGCCGCTGCCGGAGACGCTGGCGGTGGTGCTGGTGGACGAGGAACTCTCCGACGCCCTCGCCGAGCACGACCCGCCGTGCCGGGTGCTACCGGCCAACCTCGCCTACCTGATGTTCACCTCCGGCTCCACCGGCCGGCCCAAGGGCGTGGCCATCGACCAGCAATCGCTGGCGCGGCACGCCCAGGTGGCCCGCGAGTTCCTCGACGTGACCGCCGAGGATCGCGTGCTGCAGTTCGCCACCTTCAACTTCGATGCCTTCGTCGAGCAGCTCTACCCGGCGCTCACCTGCGGCGCCTGCGTGGTGCTGCGCGGCAACGAACTGTGGGACAGCGAGCGCTTCCACGCCGAACTGCTGGACAAGCGCATCAGCATCGTCGATCTCACCACCGCCTACTGGAACCTGCTGGTCAACGACTTCGCCAGCGGCGGCCCGCGTGACTACGGGCGCCTGCGCCGGGTCAACGTCGGCGGAGAGGCGATGCCGGCCGAGTCGCTACAGGCCTGGCGCAAGGCCGGCCTGGGCCACGTTACCCTGCTCAACACCTATGGCCCAACCGAGGCCACCGTCAGCGCCACCCTGTTCGACTGCACCGAGCTGGCCGGCGGCGAGGCGCCGCGCATTCCCATCGGCCGCGCCCTGCCGGCGCGCGCGCTGTACGTGCTGGACAACGCCGGCCAGGCCGCCGCGCCGGGCGTGGTGGGTGAGCTGATGATCGCCGGCGACCTGCTGGCGCGCGGTTACTGCAAGCGCCCGGCGCTGACCGCCGAACGCTTCCTCCCCGACCCCTTCTCCAAGCACGGTGGGCGCATGTACCGCAGCGGCGACCTGGCCTCCCAGGACACCTGCGGCGTGCTCGAGTACGTCGGACGTATCGACCACCAGGTGAAGATCCGTGGCTTCCGCGTCGAGCTGGGCGAGATCGAGGCCTGCCTGCAGGAGGACCCGCGCCTGCGCGCGGCACTGGTGGTCGCCAACCAGGCAGCCAGCGGCGCGCAACTGGCCGCCTACGTGGTGGCCGAGCCGGAGCACGACGCCGACACGCTCAAGGCGCAGCTGCGCGAACACCTGCGCGAGCGCCTGCCGGCGTACATGCAGCCGGCTTTTCTCTGCGTGCTGGAACGTTTCCCTCTCTCGCCCAACGGCAAGATCGACCGCAAGGCCCTGCCGGCGCCCGGCAACGACGAGCTGGAACGCAGCCAAGTAGTGCCGCGCTCGACCCTCGAGCGCGAGGTTGCCGGCCTTTGGGCGCAGACACTTGGGCTGGAGCGCATCAGCGTGGAAGACAACTTCTTCGAGCTGGGCGGCCACTCCATCCTCGCCCTGCAACTGCTGGCCAGCCTCAAGCGCCAGTTGTCGATCAAGGTGGCGCTGGCCGAGCTGCTGGCCAACCCCAGCGTGGCGCAGCTGTGCGCTTTCATCGCCAACCGCGAGGCCGGCAAGGGCCAGTGCCTGGTGTCGCTGAACGCCGCGCCGGCCTCGGCGCCTCAGTTGTTCTGCCTGCACCCCAGCGGCGGCGTGGTGTTCTGCTACCAGCCGCTGGCCCGGCGTCTTAAGGACGAGGTGCGGGTGCACGGTCTGATGTACCAGGGCTACGCCGGCAGCGACGGCCAGCGCCAGGGCTGGGCGGAGATGGTCGAAGACTATTGCCGGCGGATCCGCGAAGCGCAGCCGCAGGGGCCCTATCACCTGCTCGGCTGGTCCCTCGGCGGGCCCATCGCCATGGACATCGCCGCGCGCCTGGAAGCCCAGGGCGAGCAGGTGGCCTTCCTCGGTCTGATCGACGGCAGCGTCCACGCCCGCGACTACCCGCGCGACCTGGTGCGGCGCAACCCCGGCGACGACGGCGAGATCCGCCCCGGCCAACAGAGCGAACTGGAGCGCGCCGCGGAGTTCTTCGGCCTGCTCTACCCGCACCTGGCCGAGCGCACCCGGCAATTCCTCCGCGAGCACCCCGCGGCCGAGATGAAGGCCTTCCACCAATGGGCCGCCGGGCTAACCAGCGGCACCGGGGAGGACGACCTGGCAGCGGCCCTGGAGGGCATCAAGGAAGAGATCATGGCCTCCAACGCCTACGACATCCACGACCAGTTGGTGGCCAGCTTCGAGGACTTCCACCTGCCGCGCCTGGCGGTCCGGCCCAGTTGCTGGTGGTCCACCGACCACAAGTCGGCGCAGGAGATATCCTTCCTCGAGGGCCTGATCGGAGGCTGCAACCACGAGGGCCGCCTGGCCCTGTCGGTCCACTCACCGCTGCCCCATGCCAGCATGGTGTTCCACGCCGAGCTGGTGGAGTCGGTGCGCGAGGCGCTGCTCCGCCAATAACACCTGCCTTGCGCGGCGAGGGTGATTACCCTGCAGCTCGTGCGCGGTTGACGCCCAGCCCCCTCCTCTCCCGCCACAGGAAAGGGGCTGGAGTCCGACGCGGGGCAATCCGCTTCGCGAACCACTCGTCCCTGCCGGGCGGGCAAGGTGGCAGGGACGGATGGCCGCGGGCTTCACAGGTCAAGAGAGCCTCCCCGAGCTTCGCGGTTACAGCGGCCTCCATGCCCTCTCCCGAAAGGTTTCCGGACCAAGCAGCCACCAGGAGGCAGCCTCGCGAGCAAGCCCGCGCCTGCTGAGCTGGATGAGCGAGGCTTTCGGGGCGGTGCTGCCAGCGCCCATGAAAAAGCCCCCGCGAGGGCCGGCATCATCCGGTCTCTGCGGGGGCTTGCCCGGGGAAGGGCGGGTTGGCGGTGCGGCTCAGAGTTCCGGCGTGTATTTCACGCTGAACATCACGTTGCGCGGGTCGCCGTAGTAGTTGTTGTAGTCGATGGTGTTGTACGCGGGCACGTAGTATTTCTTGTCGAACAGGTTGTTCATGTTCGCTGCCACCGTGATCTCGTCGCTCAGCTTGTACGCAACCCGCGCATCCCAGATGGCGTAGCCGGGCAGGTCGAACTTGTGGTCGTACGAGGTAGTGCCGCTGACGGCAGTGGTGCCCAGGCCCAGGGACACGCGGTTCCAGTCACCCGGCAGGGTGTAGTCGCCCCACAGCTTGAGCTGGTGCTTGGGCGTCCAGGTACTGAACACCTTGTCCTTGTAGTCGTTGTCCTTGAGGTACTTGGTGGTGTTGTAGACATAGCCGGCCATCAGCTGCAGTCCGGTCAGCACCTCGCCGCTGATCTGCGCTTCCAGGCCCTGGCTGCGCACCTTGCCCGAGGGCTTGGAGCAGTACCAACCGTCACAGTCCATCGGTCCGCTGAGGTCGAGCACCGCGCGATTTTCCTGATCGTAGCGGAACAGCGCCACCGAAGTGTTGACCGCGCCATCGAGCAGTTCGCCTTTCAGGCCCAGCTCATAGTTGGTACCGGTGATCGGCTCAACGATGGAGCCGGAGGCGGTGCGACTGGTCTGCGGCTGGAACACGTCGGTGTAGCTGGCGTAGACCGACCACTGCGGGTCCAGCTCGTAGACCAGGCCGGCATAGGGCGAGACCTTGCCGGTGCTGGTGGTGGTGGATTCGCTGCGCCCGGTGTGGGCGAAGGTTTCGGCGCCGTAGGTGTAGTCGTACCAGCTGGTGCGTGCGCCGAGGATCAGCTTCAGCGGGTCGGTCAGGTTGATCGACCAGCGGCTATAGAAGCCCTTCTGCTCCACGTCGTAGTCAGTCAGACGGCCCAAGCCGCGGCTGGCGAGGTCATAGATGTCCGGCATCGGCCGGTGGTGGTCGACGTTGGAGGAGTCGGCGCCGAAAGTGGGGGCACGTGCCCAGCGGTCATCGGTCTTGATCCGCGAGTAGTTGGCGCCCAGAAGAAAGGTCTGCTCGAAGCCCAAGCCGGTGAACTGGCCGTCCAGATACAGATCCAGGCCCTTGCTGTGAGTAGTGAAGTCGGTGCTCCAGTCGATGTAGGTGTTGTCGGTGGAGCCATCGGTGGGCAGCGCGTCCCACAGCGCCTGGTAGGTAGCGCCGTTGTGCTCGCTCATGTACACGCTGGAACCCTTGATGCGCCAGTCGTCGTTGAGCCGGTAGGTGGCGTCGAGGAAGACGCTAGTCTGGTCGTTGTCCGAACGGTTCCAATCGGCGCCGACGTAGGTGGAGCGCGACCAGTCGGGGTTCCCACCATCGGCGTAGCGCGGCAGGCCGAGCATCGGCGGACGCGAATGGCCCTTCTGGTTGGCCACACCCACCCCGACGGTGAAGTCCGGGGTGAAATCGTAGTCGACGGCGCCGTAAACGGTCTGGTTCCAGCCGCGCACATAGTCGATGAACGAGTCGCTGTCGTTGTAGCTGACCACGGTACGGCCACGCAGGGTGCCGCTCTCGTTCAGCGGACCGCCGGCGTCCAGCTGCATGCCGTAGCGGTCCCAGGAGCCGGCCTTGCCGGTCAGGCTGACGGTGGCCTTCTGCTGGCCGCGCTTGCGCACGAGGTTCAGCGCCCCGCCCGGGCTGTCGCCGCCCTGCAGCAACGCCGCCGGGCCGCGCAGCACTTCGGCGCGGTCGTAGAAACTCAGGTCCTCGGTCAGGTAGCTGCCCAGGGAATAGGTGTTGCGCGGGATAGGCACGCCATCGTACTGGATGGTGTCGATGCTGAAGCCGCGGGAAAAGATGAACAGGCCCGAGCCGGGCGACTTGGTGGCGGTCAGGCCGGGGGTGCGGTTGACCAGGTCGGAGATGGTTTCGGTGTTCTGGTCATCCATCTGCTTGCGGGTCACCACCGTCACCGACTGCGGGATGTCCTTCAGGCGCTGCACGCCCTTGCCCAGGGACACCGCGCCAGAGGTATAGGAGTTGCTGCCCTCGGTGGTGGCGTTGAGCGTACTGGAACGGATGGTGGTGGCGCCCAGGTCCAGTCTGTCGGCGCCGGGGCGGGTGAGGATCAGCATGTCGCCCTGGAAGTGGTAGCTGATGCTGCTGTGCCCCCCCAGCAGCCGCGACAGTGCCTCGTCGACGCTCATACGGCCCTTGACCGTGCCGCTGCGCAGGCCTTCCAGGTCGACGGCGTTGTAGATCACCTGGGTGTTGCTCTGCTCGCCGAACTGCTGCAGCGCCTGGCGCAGTGGCTGCGCGGAGATGTCGAAGTTGATGTCGGCGGCCCACACCTGCGCCGACAGCGGTACCAGGCAGGCCATACCTAGGCCTGCGACGTGCCCGCGGGCACCGACGGCCCTGGCGGTGATCAGGGCCCTGAACAAGGGTTTCAATTGATTGACTGCTGGCATTTGCATTCTCTGCTTGTCGTTGTAGCCGAAGGTAGGTCGCACCTTCGCCCCCCTTTGATCCGTGACCACCCCGCGTGCCTGTGCAAGCGGATCCCCCGGACACGGCAGGACGTGCCGCCCGCGCCCTGGGAGGGCGCGGGCAAGTGCTCGCCGATAGAACGTAGCCACGCTCGGCGGATTTACCCCTGAAGCCAAAAATAAGGCGAATAGCCATCATTTGCGCCATGTGTCTGGCAAAGACGACGGATCGATAGCGATCGGACAAGGAAAAACGCCGCTTCCCACACGGGGAAACGGCGTTGGTGTCGGCTCATGGGGTAGCTGACTCGGTACCGATGCGAATGCCCTGCCCGCGTGGTGAGAGGGAACGGCGCCTACGCCAGCGCGCAGGCGCCTGGTCGGCTGTCAGGCGGGCGCCTGCCCGGCGCGCGCGCGCTCCTGCAGGCGGGCCTTCTCCTCGGGGCTCATGGCGTCCAGCTGCAACCTGGCGCGGGCCAACCTGAGCAACTGGCCCGGCGTTGCCTCGCGGTCGCGCAGCCGCTGGGCGAGACCGGCGACGCTGGGGTGCTCGAACAGGTCCGCCGGCTGGATCTCGCACTTCAGAGCATTGCGTATCCCCGCCACCAGCTTGATCACCAGCAGCGAGTGGCCGCCCATCGCGAAGAAGTCCTGTTGCACGCCCAGCCGCTCCCGGCCCAGCAAGGCGGCCATCCGTGCGGCCAGCCATTGCTCGAGGGGATCGGCGGGCGCCACGTACTCTTCCGTTTCGCTGGCGCACAGGCGCTGCAGGGCCTGGCGGTCGAGCTTGCCGTTGGGCAGACGCGGCAGCTGCGTCAGGGAGCGCACCTGGCGGGGCACCATAGCCGCCGGCAGTCGCTCGGCCAGCTGTTGCCGTAGCACCGTGGCGTCGTCGGCGGCGTCCCGCAGCACCACGAACGCCGAGGTCCCCTCCTCGCCATCGGCACCGGGCAGCACCACTGCCTCGGCGACCGCTGGCAGGCGCAGCAGCTCGCTTTCGATCTCAGTCAGGTCGACGCGGAAGCCGCGAATCTTCACCTGCTGGTCGCGCCGGCCCTGTAGCTGCACAGCGAGGTCCGGACGGTAGCGCGCCAGGTCGCCGGTGCGGTACAGGCGCTGGCCGGGGTGGAAGGGGTCCTCGACGAACGCCGCCGCGCCCTCCCCGCCCAGGTAGCCACGACACAGCTGCGCGCCACCCAGGTAGACCTCGCCCAGCACGCCGACCGGTGCCAGGCGCAGCTGTTCGTCGAGCACGTAGACACGGTTGTTGGGCAGCACCCGGCTCAGCGGCGCGACCTCCTCGTCGCCGTGCAGCGGGTGCACCATCACCCCTACGCAGGCCTCGCTCGGGCCGTAGTGGTTGAACAGGCGGCTAGCCGGCGCCTCGGCGCGCAACCGCCGCAGCAGCGCCGGGGCGCAGGGCTCGCCGCCCAGCACCAGGGTCGTCGGCATCGCCAGCGGCTGGTCGTCGAGCAGCGCGGCCAGGTGCGAGGGCACGATCTTCAGGCAGTCGATGCGACGCTCGGCGAGGAAGGCGGCGAAGCGCCGCGCGTCGCCCATGGTCGCCTCGTCCGCCACGTGCAGAGCGGCACCGTTGTAGAGCGCACCATACAGCGTGGTGTTGCCCAGATCGGCCGCCACCGAGGAGCTCAGCGCGAAGCTGGCGCAGCGCTCCAAGCCCAGTACCTCGGAGGCGCCGGCCACGTAGTTGAGCAGTTGCCCGTGCTCTATCACTACCCCCTTGGGCGTGCCGGTGGAACCGGAGGTGAACAGCACATAGGCGACGTCGTTCGCCGCCACCTCGTGGGCCGGCGGCGCTGCCGCGGCCGGCGCCGCCAGCAGTTCCTCCACCGTGCAGACGTGCAGACCATCCGCCACCAGCGGCTCCGCGCCCAGCACTACGCTGGCGCCGGTCTGGCGGATCAATTGCAGTTGGCGGGCCGGCGGCCACTGCGGGTCGAGCGGCAGGTAGGCGGCACCCAGGCGCCAGGCCGCGAGGATGCCGCCAAGCAGCGCCACCGAACGCGGCAGGGCCAACGCCAGCGTGGCGCCGGGGGCCACGCCCAGACGCTGCAGACCGGCGGCCAGGCGTTCGACCAGCGCGGCCAGTTGCGCATAACTCAGTGACTGGCTGGCATCGCTGACGGCAAGGGCCTCGGGCGTCTGCTGCAGCCAGTGGGCGAACCGCTGCGGCAGCAGCTCGGCGCCAGCAGGGGTGGCCGGCGGGTTGATGGCGTGCAGGCGGCGGGCCTGCGCCTCTTCCAGCAGCGGCAGGCTGGCCAGGGGCGCGGTGGGCTCAGCCAACGCGCCCTGCAGCAGCACCAGGTACTGTTCCTGCAAGGCCAGCAGAGCGTCGGCCGTATAGTGCCCGGTGTCGCTGCGCAGGATCAGGACCTCGGGCACGCCGTTGGCGTCCAGCTGCAACTGCAGCAGCAGTTCGAAGCCATCTCCCGCGGCGTCTTCCTCGTGCGCCTGCCAATCCAGGCCGCCGCCACTGGCCGGCGCGGCGCGACGGCGGCTGGCGAAGCCCAGGGCCGGGCCAACCAGCGCATCCGGCGCCCAGTATTCCTGCCAGGCGCGGTGCGCCTCCAGTTGCTCGGCCAGCTGCGCTGCCAGGCTGGCGGCGCCGGCCTGCGGCTGCGCGGTCAGTTGCAGCGGCAGGGTGCGCTCGAACACCCCGGCGGCGCCGGCGAAGTAGTCGTAGTCGTGGCGCGCGTCATGCCGCACCCCGACCAGCAGTCGCGGGGTACCGGCTATGCGTGCCAGCAGCGCCCACCAGACGGCCTGCAGCAGCATCTCCGGCTCCTGGCCACTGGCGCCCAACGCCTGGCGCAGCGCCTCGGGCAGGTCCTTGCGCAGCGCCGCGGGCGCACCGGCCTGGCCACACCGGTACGGCAGGCGGCTGCCGGCCAGCGCCTCGGCACCGCCCTGCAGGTGCGTGGTCCAGTAGGCGCGGGCCTCGGCGGCATCCTCGTCGAGGACCACCTCGGCGCGCCAGGCCAGGTACTGGCTGAACGGTCCGACCTCTTCCTCATCCGCCTCGGCATCCTCGCCGGCGTAGAGCGCAGCCAGCTGCGCCGGCAGCGCGGCAAGGCTGGCCGCGTCCAGCAGCAGGCGCGACACGCCCAGCTCCAGGCGCCAGTCCTCGGCGCCACGCTGCAGTAGCAACGCATCGGCCGCCGGCAACGCGTCCAGGCTGAAGCGGCGCGCCAACCAGACGGCGCGTGCGCTCTCGCCCTGCGCCGCGTCCACCTCGGTCAGGAGCGGCGCGACGCTTGCCGGGAAGCGCTGGCGCCAGCCGTGGTAGCCCGGCACCCGGCACAGGACGGCGGCCAGCGCCTGCTGGCGCTCGGCCAGGCGCGCCAGGGCGCCGCGCAGGCGCTGCGGGTCCAGCGTACCGCGGATCTCCAGCGCCAGACGCAGGCTGGCCTGCTCCCAGCTGGGCTGCTCCG
>Ga0222426_100739_pt1 | contig 17163 bp, 11 predicted proteins | sample 2B50Ametagenome_FD_180087 | JGI IMG/M metagenome (GOLD analysis project Ga0222426, IMG submission 180087) | Enriched microbial communities from leaf-cutter ant dump, University of Wisconsin, Madison, United States - 2B50A (version 2) | ecosystem: Environmental > Terrestrial > Nest > Insects nest...
CATCTAAAGCAGAATCTAAGTCTTTATGATACGATGAGGAACAACCAACCATTAATGTCATAGAGATCGCTAAAATAGAACTAGATATTTTCATTTATTTAATAACTTATGTAAAATCAATTAAATGTACGAATTACAGCACAATAAGTAAAAAACCTAACCAAATTGTTTTTTGATCTCTTATGAGATATAAATTATCGCCCCCTTTAATTGATGGATCCATTAAAAATAAAACTTCATAAATTCTAATCGAGAATTCAACCAAATAATTACTACCAAAATGGGTATTACATACTTAGTAGATAAACAGAAAACATTGTCGGAAATTACATTTAATTGATCACGACATTTATTTTCTTCCACAATTCATTATCAAACCCCGAAACCGCAAAATTAGGATTGTTTGGATCCGAGGCATTGCCCATTCTTACAATCACCATGTTTTTACTAGGGATGATATAAATACGTTGATCATTAGCACCCATCGCAGCATACATATCTACAGGAGCATTTGGCACTAAAAATCCATTATAAACGGTTTGCTCCCCAGGTATCATAAACTTTGATTTGCCATTAAGCCACCATAAATATCCATAAGAAGGATTGATATTTTGGGAAGTATTCCAACTTTCGTTTAGGAAAGTTTCGTTAATGATCTGCTCGTTTTTCCATTTGCCTTTGTTTAGTGCCAACAATCCAAATCTTGCCATACTTCTGGTAGTGCTATGGTATATAGTAAAGATGGTTCCAAAATTCCAAAAACCGTCCATCCCTATTTTGTTTTTTAGCTTCTCATTAAAGTAGCTTTCAAAACTTTTATTACTAGCTCCAGCAACCACGTCAATCAGTTTTTGGAAAACATTGCCATAAGCCCATCTGGCACCCGCATCGGCCACATAGGTAAGGTTGGGTTTAATGACCAACTGTTTGGTATCATCAATTCCCGAAGTCATAGTGAGCAAATGCCTTACCGTAATGAGGTTCTCTTTATCTGAGGCCATATTTGTCCATCCCGTACCGATATAATTTGATGCTTTGTTACTGATATTTAGCAAGCCTTCTTGTTGTGAGATGCCTATGGTGGTAGCCACTAGTGTTTTCCCTGCACTATTCCACTCCCATTCCGCAGCAGCGTTATGTCCATTGAAATATTCTTCCATCACTATTCTGCCATTGACAAGAATCATAAATGACTTTGTATTTTTTTGAACAAGAAATGTTTTTAAATCAGCAATAGCGCCAGTATTCCAGTTCAACTGGGCAGCTGCTTTTGCTTCCCATACGGTACCGGAGTTTTCTGGAAAATACATTGTGGTGGTATCGGGATTGGTAGGTTCAGGATCACTGTGCTTACTGCAGCTTACCAACAATAAAATTGCAAACAATATCAGGCTAGTATTTTTCATCAACATAAAGGCGGGTTTTAAGCTAAGACTTTATCCCGCATTAAAAGTCAAATTCTTAATGAAATTATTTTTGGTACTAGTGCTTGGAGGAAATGGTATCCTGACAAAAAGAAAAAGGCCTTACATTACTGTAAGACCTTTTGTAGCCCAGAGCAGAATCGAACTGCTATCTAAAGTTTAGGAAACTTCTATTCTATCCGTTGAACTACAGGGCCGAATTACAGGCGCAAATATATAAAATTATCTACGCTCCATCTATCCGATTTAACATTTCCAATTGTTTTACATCTCCCGAGCCCTCCATTTCATAAATCTGCAGACCGAAGTAAGGTGCCGCAGCAATGATATGGTCAAAAATATCGGCCATAATGTGCTCGTATTCGGCCCAAATAATGGTATTGGCAAATACATAAATCTCAATGGGCAAACCGTGTTGTGTAGGTGCCAATTGACGTACCATAATGTTCATCCGCTTATTAGTACCTGAATGGTTGGAGATATAGCTATCAATGTATTTGCGGAACAGCCCAGCATTGGTCAAGTTCCTGCCATTAATCAGCAAGCTCTTATCGGCATTGGTCCGCAAATTATGTTTTTCAATATCTTTCTGACGATGCTGGATATAAGAAGTCAATAATTGAATTTGCTCAAATTTTGGCAGTTCATCCTCCTTTAAAAAACGAATACTCGACTGTTTGATATTGATGGCCCTTTTAATGCGCCTCCCTCCCGATTGTCGCATACCCCGCCAGTTTTGGAAGGAATCGGAAATGAGCGAATAAGTAGGAATGGTGGTGATGGTTTTATCAAAGTTCTGCACTTTCACCGTAGTGAGGTTAATCTCCAAAATATCCCCATCGGCACCGTATTTGGGCATGGTAATCCAATCACCAATACGCACAATATCATTAGTAGTTACTTGTATGCTGGCCACAAAACCCATAATGGTATCCTTAAACATTAACAACAACACCGCTGAGATGGCGCCCATTGCCGTAAAAAATGCCACAGGTGATTTTCCAGTCAAATTAGAGAAAAGCACGACAGTGCCCACCAGATATAGCAAAATGCGAATAACCTGCAAATAACTGTCGATCGGTTTGCCTTTAAAGCCTGGCTTTTCCTTAAGCAAATCGCCACCTGTTTTGATAAAGGCCATGAGTACCCACACAATCACCAGTACCAAGTAAATATCACACAGGCCTAAAATCAGCTTGTTGAGTTGCGGATAATCGTGAAAGACCACAGGAATTGCCACATAGATAGCCAGCAGTGGCGCAATTAAGGAAAGATAATGTGGAACTTTATTTTCCAGCAGGAACATAAAGAATGGAATATCCGTTTTACGGATGGTTTGGATCACGATGAGGCGCAGGATACGTCTTACCACATAATAAATCCCATAGGTAATACCCAACGCCACCAATAACAGCACCAAAGTGTTTACGATGGCTGCTGCATTATGCGATAAGCCTATCCCTTCAAAAAAAGATAGGCTTAAACGACTGAAATCTCGCAAGTGATTGTTTAATTCCATATCGTGGCAATATAATGCTTTTACAAATAACTAGCGAACGGTACCGCCGTTATTTACGCTTTGTGTTGGGCTTACAAAGCTCAATTTACCATTTGCATCTTCGGCCATCAAGATCATTCCTTGCGATACAATGCCCTTGATTTCCCTTGGTGCCAAATTAGCGAGCAAGCTCACCTGTTGCCCAATAATTTCGCTTGGATTGTAATGTTCTGCAATGCCCGAAACTACCGTGCGTTGGTCTAAACCAGTATCTAAAGTTAGCTTTAACAGCTTTTTGGTTTTCTCTACCTTCTCTGCCGCTACAATAGTGGCCACACGAATGTCCATTGCACCAAACTGCTCAAAAGTTACGTTGTCTTTAGCTGGAGCAAGGGTAGCATTTGCTGCTTCGTTTTGTGCTTTACTGTTGTTCAGTTTATCAATTTGCGCTTGTACCTCGGCATCTTCAATTTTGCTGAACAATAAGATTGGTTCATTAAGCTCATGTCCTCTCTTCAGCAGGCTCACAGAACCTGCATCTTCCCACATATGACCACCATAGTTCAACATTTTCTGCAATTTATCTGCAGTAAACGGCAAAAATGGTTCAATCAGGATTTCTAGGTTGGCGGCAATTTGCAAAGCGATGTTTAAGATGGTGCGTACGCGATCTTCGTCGGTTTTAATCAACTTCCAAGGTTCGGTATCTGCCAAGTATTTATTACCCAATCGGGCCACGTTCATTACTTCAGACAAAGCTTCTCTGAAACGGTAGTTTTCAATAGAAGCACTGATTTTTGCTGGATAGGCTTTCAATTCGGCAATCACCGCATTGTCAATATCGGTAAGTTCCATACAGGTTGGCACTTTACCTCCAAAATATTTATGGGTAAGTACGGTTACACGGTTAACAAAGTTTCCTAAAATAGCAACCAGCTCATTGTTATTTCTAGCCTGAAAATCTTTCCAGGTAAAATCATTGTCTTTAGTTTCAGGAGCAGTAGCCGTTAACACATAACGCAAAATATCCTGTTTATCCTTAAACTCTTCTAAATATTCATTCAGCCAAACGGCCCAGTTTTTAGAAGTCGATATTTTTTGCCCCTCCAAGTTCAGGAACTCGTTAGCAGGCACGTTATCAGCCAAAATAAAATCGCCATGCGCCATTAACATCGCAGGAAAAATGATACAGTGGAACACAATGTTATCCTTACCAATGAAATGCACCAATTTGGCATCCTTGTCTTTCCAATAGGCTTCGTACTCAAAATTTTCTACACTGTTCTGATCAATGTAATATTCTTCTGCCTTAGGATTCCAAATGCCCAATTTCGCATAGTTAGCCAGTTCTTTAGTGGCCGAAATGTAGCCAATAGGCGCATCAAACCAAACATAAAGCACCTTACCATCGGCACCTTTTACAGGCACCTTAACGCCCCAATCCAAATCTCTTGTCATGGCTCTCGGCTGCAAACCAGCATTTAACCAGCTTTGGCACTGCCCATATACATTTGGACGCCATTCTTTATGGCTTTCGATATAGGTTCTTAACCTTTCCTCATATTTATCTAATGGTAAAAACCAGTTTTTGGTTTCTCTCATTACCGGAGGTTCTCCAGACAAAGTCGATTTTGGATTGATCAAATCGGTTGCATTTAAGGTACTACCACAGCTTTCGCATTGATCACCATATGCATTTTCATTACCACATTTAGGACAGGTGCCTGTAATGTATCTATCGGCCAAAAAGGTTTGTGCTTTTTCGTCGTAATATTGCTCGGTTACCTCCTCGGTAAACACCCCATCGTTGTACAACTTTTCGAAGAAGTCTTCAGCTGTTTGGTGGTGGGTTAGAGATGAAGTACGGTGATAAATATCAAAGGAAATACCAAATTCCTTAAAAGAATCACCAATGATTTTATGGTATTTATCTACGACCTGTTGCGGAGTAATGCCCTCTTTTTTTGCTTTTAGAGTAATAGGAACCCCATTTTCATCAGATCCGCAAATGAATTTCACGTCTCTTTTGTTAGATCTCAGGTAACGCACATAGGTATCGGCAGGCAAATAAACACCCGCTAAGTGACCAATATGCACCGGACCATTGGTGTAAGGCAAAGCTGCCGTTACGGTATATCTTTTAAATTTACTGTTATCCAAAACTATTTATTTATTTATCTTGGCAAAGATATTGTTTTCAAAATGATTAAGCAGCCACCGTATTTAAAAAAAGGAGATAAAATAGCAATTGTTTGCCCCGCAAAGAAGCTTCCTAAGCCCATTGACAAGGGGATTGAAATTTTGCAAAGCTGGGGACTAGAAGTAGTGCTTGGCAAAACTGTTACCGCTTCGCACCACCAATTTTCGGGAACCGACGAACTGAGAGCGCAGGACCTCCAACAGTTTTTAGATGATCCATCCATTAAAGCCATTATTGCGGCTCGTGGCGGTTATGGCACCATCCGCATTATTGATGAACTGGATTTTACCTCTTTTAGCGAAAGCCCGAAATGGTTAATAGGTTTCAGCGACATTACCATTTTACTTTCTCATTTACTGGCAGCGCTAAATACGCAGAGTATACATGGGCAAATGCCTTATACCTTCGAAGACAGCACGCCAGAAGCATTAGAGAGCTTAAGAAAGGCTTTGTTTGGAGAAAATGACACTTATACTTACCAAAGCGAAGTAAAAGGCAGAGACGGCAAGATTGAGGGCGAATTGATTGGCGGAAACCTTACACTGCTCCTTGCCGTTGAAGGTTCAGTATCAGAAATGGATTATGAAGGTAAAATATTGTTTATTGAAGATGTGGGCGAACACGAATATTCGATAGATAGAATGATGCGAACCCTGAAAAGAAAAAGCAAACTGGCCAAATTAAAAGGACTCGTTGTGGGAGCTTTTAATGAAATTGATAAAGAAAGTATTTTCTTTGGACAAACTCCAGAAGAAGTGATTTGGGACTTGGTGAAAGAGTACGATTATCCTGTTTGCTTTAACTTTCCATCGGGCCATATTGCCGACAATAGGGCAATGGTGCTGGGCAAATCTGTATCTTTATCGGTAAAAAACAACAACATTGAATTAAAGTATCTATAGCATGGCAATCTTCGACAATTTAGGGAAATACCGCAACACAGGTTTATTAATATTAAGAGTTGGCTTAGGGGTCATGATGATGTTCCATGGTTTACCAAAAATTATGGGCGGGCCGGATCAATGGGCGGGCATTGGCAGCAGCATGAAAGTGATTGGCATTAATTTTATTCCAGCGTTTTGGGGCTTGATGGCAGCGCTTGCAGAAGGGATGGGTGGCTTTCTTTTATTGCTAGGCCTTTTTTATCGCCCTGTAAACATGTTATTGACCTTCACCATGATCATAGCGGCTCTTGTCCACCTTAATAAAGGTGAAGGCATTATGGGCGCTTCTCATGCCATTGAAATAGGCATCGTATTTTTTAGTTTGATTTTTATTGGCCCTGGAAAATACAGTGTAGATAAGAAGTAGGAATTAAATCTCAGGAATAAAAAAGGTTGAAGCGTAACGCTTCAACCTTTTTATTTAACCATTAATGGTTATGGTATAAAAACGTTTTACAACCGTTCCATTTCCTAAGGTAGCTGTAACTGTCAAAATAACTGAGCCACTAGTTCCCGAAGTTGGAAGTGGGGCATCGGTAGCCCCCCTCAAATCTTTCACAAGCTTACTAAAGGTATAACTTCCCCCACTTACGGTAACCGTCCCTAAATCGTTGGTGACATTTCCTGTTGGGGTAGTAAATGAAAGGGTCTTTACATCTCCTGTATAGGTAATGGCAATACTTACCGTTCCAGTACCCTTAGTTGTTGGCGTGGCTGTTGCATAACTAGAGTAGGAGCCCAACGTTTTGCTAAAATCGCCATCAAATACAATATTCGCCGGCACGTCAAGGGTTTCAGGTTGTTTAGGATCCTTTTTGCACGCAATTAAACTCAAAATCGATGCAAACAATATCATCGTGATTCTTTTCATATCTTTTCTTATTTATCCCAGAACACAACTTTTGTAAATACTGTAGGTCTGGCAGGGGTATTTGGATTGTAACTTCTTTCATTAAATGAATACGGCAATATACGGGGAATTGCCGTAGCGGGCGAAACTGGTGCCAGAACAGGGAAACCAGTTCTTCTCCAATCGGTCCAAGGCTCTATGGCAACCCCAAAATTAGCAACGAATTTCTCTTCAATAATTTTCTGTATAGCATTACCCACGGCAATGGTTCCATTTGTGGAAGCGAGGTAGGCGGTTAACCCAGCATTAACTGCAGCAGCTTCTGTTGCGTCTGAAAATTCTGTAGCTGCACCAAAAGAAGCCGTTATCCCCGCTTTGTAGTAAGTGTCTGCCGTTAACAGGTCGGCTCCGCCATTCGTTCTAGCATAATACTCAGCTAAAATTTGGTTTTGTTCAGCAAAGGTAAGCATCCTTATTGGGGCTTCCCCTCCGTAAGCACCAGCACTTAGTTTTCCTCTTAAATAAGTGCTCATTCTAGAGAAGCTAGTACTGATAACCACATCTCCCATACCGTTGGTTGCACCTACGTACGCTCCAGAAAAAAGTGTCAGGAACGAATTCCTCCTTGCATCATTTTTCGCATTCATCAAGTCAACCAATGTCTTACTTGGGAAAAATTGATTTGGTCTAGAACCTTCAAATTGGTGGATTGGATTGGTTTGATTTGCCGAAGTCAAAAACCTCATTTGAAAATTATCTGCGTTATTCCTTAACAATTTATTGGTCGCCAAAACTGCTATAATTCCATTTTTTGCTTTTGTAGCGTCAGCAGCAGTTCCATTTACCGAGAAGTAGTGGATATATATTCTCAATTTTAGCGCATTGCCAAATCGCTCCCATTTATCCATATCACCCCCATAAAACAAATCATCAGTAGTAGGAGATAATGCCGATGCTTTTTTGATATCTGCAATTCCTGCATCAATTAAGCCGATTAAAGCATCATAAATACTCGAAGAACTATCATATTTAGGCTTCAAATTACTTTCGAAACCATTTGCTTCAGTGAAAGGCAAATCTCCATATGCATCTACATGGGTCTGATAGACATAAGCTCTTAAGAGCTTTGATACTCCCGAATACTTAGGACTAGTTGCTTCTGTTTTTTGAATTACCTTTTGCAAATCCGATAATGTGCCTGCAAAAGTAGCCGACCAAGTATTATTAATATCACCTTCACCAACGGCATACTTATCATATTGGGTTGGTTGCGCAGATCCTCCGCCTTGTGCTGCAAATTGCTGAACCCAAAGAGATGTAAAGCGATGAATATCTGAGCCCATCGTAAAACCAATCCTTCCTTGTGCTGCAGGCAATATCAAACTGGCATCAGGATCTTTCAGTCGTGTTGGATCATCATTAATATCTACAAATTTTTTGCATGAACTTAATCCTATTGTAGCCGTAATCACCCATAGGAAAGTTGTCTTTTTTATATTGATTCTCATAATTTAATTCTCCTATTTCTAAAACGATACTTTTATAAATCCGCCGTATGACCTCGTTTGGGGCTGTCCGTTGTACTCAATACCTTGACCGTTACTTACGCCCAACAAATTGTTCTCCGGGTCAATGTGAGGGAAATTAGGCGCATATAACAACAAATTTCTTCCGGTTAACCCAACGCTTATTCCTTTTACAAATCTCAAGCCTTGTAAAACCCTTCCTGGAATACGGTAAGACAATGAGGCTTCCCTTAACCTGATCCACGAACCATCAAAAACAGCGTACTCTTGAGCTGATGCGCTATATAAGTCGCTATAAAATTGTTCGGCCGTAATCAAGGTATTATTCGGAGTTCCATCTGCGTAAACAGCATTATGCATGTATAATCTTTCTCTGTTACCGGTTTCCGCTACCGTTCCGTATCTTCTTAAATCTGTAATGGTCCTAGAGTAGATGTCACCTCCGTAGCGGATATCAGCGAACAAGCTCAAGGTTAAGGTTTTGTATGAGAAGCTGGTATTAACACCTGCAAGCCACTTTGGATTAGGATCTCCGATAACTTTAAGTTCTGCAGTGTTGATTTGCCCACTACTTAACCTACCATTTGCATCAACGACATCTTTTCCATTTATTTTTTTAAATACCTGTCCAAATAAGGTTCCGTACTGATATCCAGTCACTACACGTCCTTGAGGATTTGTAAAGCCTCCATTACCAATAAATGGCACACCAGGCGCAAGCTCTACAACTTCGCTTCTTCCTCTAGAGAAATTTACTGATAAATCCCAAGTGAAGTCTCTGGTTTTAATCGGAATACCACTAACCATTAACTCAATACCATTTGTTTTCAACGTACCTGCATTTAATAAAGTACTTGTGTATCCCGAAGAAGGGGCCGCTGGCACCGAGAAAATAATATCGGTACTCTTTGTACGATAGTAGGCAAAATCCAAAGTCAACCTATCCTTTAAAAACCTGGCTTCCGCACCAATTTCTTTCGTTGCAGTAAACTCTGGCTTAATATTGATATTACCTGCCGCATCGCTAAAAGTTTGCCCGTTTACACCATTGAATGGGAAAATTAGGTTTGGCCCGAATCCATCCGAAGGACCTGCGGTACCAAAATATGTTCCCGTGCTATAAACAGGTGCCTCACGTCCCACTTTTGCGTAGTTTGCCCTAATTTTCAAATAAGAAAGTACATCTCCTTTTTTTAGCTCAGGGAAGGCTTCTGTAGCAATAAAACTTGCATCTACTTTAGGATAGAAATAATCTCTTTTCCCTGGAGCAAACGTAGAAGAAACGTCTCTACGACCTGTAAAAGACAAATAAGCGTATGATTTATAATCTAAACTAACATCCGCATAAACACCCACCAAACTTTGCTCAGTGATAGCCTGCACAGGAACGTAAGTCAGAGTGTTTGAAATATTGTAGTTATGAGCGGCCTGAATTCCATTTCCTGTAACTTGAAGCTGATCCAACCTTCTGTAGTTAATCTCATTTCCAAGAAGGAATCGAATTCCAAAATCATCTGAGATTTTTCTATTGGCAACCAAATTGAAGTAAGAACTTACTTCACGTCTATTAGTCGTGTTATCGATAATTGAACCTGCCCTACTAGCCGATTGGTTATTGTTAGCCGATTTTTCGTTGATTGTTTTAGACACATTGGTATACTGATCTATACCTATTTTATAATTGGCGCTTAACCAATCTAAAATCTTATAATCTAATCCTGCGTTACCAATTACACGATCAATTTTTTGTTTAAACAAAACATACTTGATAGACCACAAAGGGTTGTCAGTTCCTAAGATATTATAATACGTATAAGCTGGGTTATTTACACGGCTGGTTGGTATATTGTTAAGACCTGCAGGTGTTTCAAATGGGTAATTTGCCAGATTATAAGTCCTAGGCAAGGTCATACCGTCAAACAAAGGGTTTGATCTGGCATTACCCACGGGAGTTCCTACAGAACTATTATTCACATACTGTACAGAAGCCGATATGGTAAGCTTCTTGTTTAATTCGGTGGCTGCATTAAAAGTCAGGTTATTCTTTGTTAGCGTATTATTGGTAATGTAACCGTCCTCTTTAAAGTTTCCGTAGTTTAAATAATAAGTAGTTTTATCGGTACCACCAGAGAAATTAACATTGTTCTGAAGGCTATATCCTCTCTTGAAAATATCCCTAACGTTATCTTCATATGCCGTTAGCGTTTCCTGGTTGCCTAAGTAGTTCGTTACCGTTTGTCCAGTAACTTTTGTTCCCCAAGACATTTGCGAAAAAGAATCGTAAAGACCATTCACCCCTTGAGAATAGGCATTTTGATATTCTGGCAACCTGTTAACTTCAAAACTATTATAGTTTGTACTGATTTCGACTTTTCCAGATTGATTTTTAGCTCCCTTTTTAGTGGTCACGATTACCGCACCGGCAACCGCTCTCGAACCATACAATACAGCCGCCGCAGGCCCTTTCAATATCGTAACGGATTCTATATCATCTTGGTTTAAGTCAATACCTCTGTTAGAATTGGTACTTCCGGTATTTATGGCCTGGCCCCCTCCACTGTTATCGATAGGGATACCGTCTACTATCCAAAGAGGCTGGTTAGACCCCGTAAAGGTAGTGGCTTGGCGGATATTAATGTTGGAAGAAGAACCCGTAGCACCGCCAGACGAAAGGATTTTAACCCCTGCAACCTTACCCGCCAAAGAGTTTACTACGTTGGTTGATCTACCAGCGGTAAGCTCCTCGCTTTTAATAGTCGTAGTGGCATATCCCAACGACTTGGTTTCTCGCTTTTGCCCCAAAGCGGTAACAACCACTTCGTTTAACGACTTAGAATCTGCTTCTAATGCCACATTGATTGTGTTTGAGGCTCCAAGGTTAATACTTTGGGCCGCAAAACCGATAGAGCTAAACTCTAGGGCTGTAGCGGAGCTATTTACCGTAATGGAAAATTTACCATTTGTTCCTGTAGCAACACCTGTGCTACTCCCTTTTACCTTTACGCTTACCCCGGGCAAAGGTAAACCGTCTGCTCTTGAGGTAACCGTACCTGTAATTGTTCTATTTTGCGCCATAGCCGTACTAGCTACAAATAGCAAAATGAACAAACTTTGTAGAAGTTTCTTCATGAATCTTTTAAAATTAAATTAATGATTGAATAGATTAAAGGATCTAATATAGAGCGGTCTCTTTTCAGCCCAACTACGTATAGATACGCACCAGCTACGCATATATACGCATGTGCTCTCGCAAGCGATTCTGAGCGTGGGCGTGGCCTATTGTCTCGGCCGGTAATCGTAATCTTACCTTTTTCTACCCTACATATTTTAATTCTGCCAATAGCCCGATATTCTTGTCGGTTCGAAGGTTTTTAGAGGGTAGCAGCAAGCTCGGTGCAATGTTATTGTAGTGTGAGCATTGGACTTGCTAAAGAATATTTAAAAGCCATCAGTAAAAATGGTCGCTGTATTTCATGGGATGAAACAGTAACATTAGAAATAAATTTTGAATATTATTTTTGTTAATGCATCGAAATTGCATTTTTTGAGATTGTAAAGTGTAGGCTAAAAGGGGGCGGAGAGTTTTGCTATTGCCCTGTCTATACTTCTTTTGCCTCTATTCGAAAAGAAATGGATGCCAAAAAGAATATTGTGGGGTACGCTAACGCCTTTCTCTCTTCTATTAAATTATGCTTGTTCCGAAAAAGCCTACCTATGGAAAGGCTTGAGGACAAATTGGAATAATGACTGCCGAAAGGTTGTTGGCTGAGGTGTAGATACAACATTAGGCATGACCGGGGTACTGTTTCCGGTTGTCAGCATGAGTGCCATGCTCTGGATAGTTTCATCGTTCAATGGCAATAGAGCTGTAAATGAACTAATGCTTGTCGTCCCATAGGAGAAGTGTGCCTGCCCAGACCAAATAGAGTTGGTCGATAAAAAATATCTACTACCTAAGGATATTAAGCTTCAGGAATAGTAGTTAACGCGATAAGTACTACTTAACTGCTTAGCTAGGCATCTTATGTCTAGCTAAGCAGCGTTGCGGGAACCTTAATAATATATTTAGACATTGATCCTGCTAAGCAATACCTAGATATTCAGCAATCAGTCTACTATCTACTTCTGGTCTACTGGGAATATCTCCTAACGAGGAGCTGTAACCAGTACATATTACTTTAAAACCTTCTTGCACGGTTCCTAGCAAAAAGAAAAAGCCCGCGCTGTCTACCTTAAGGTTTTCATTGATCACCTCAGCATGGATGAAATCGATTCCAAATAAAATCGGTTGTCCTTCTACTATAATGTATTTTTTCATTTCAAAAATATTTTGATGTTTGTAATGGTGTAAATTTCAGTGTCTTATGTTGTATTTGTTTTTTTTGGGGTACACATATTGATGTAGTTATGTAATCGATTTTGAGTTATCCTTTTAAAAATAAATGGCCAATATTGGGGCTGGTAAGTGGTTTTAAAGGGGTTTCTTCTTAACTAGTTTGGTAATTGAGTGTTATTTTTACGTTAACGGTTAATTTTTTACATTTATAGGCGTGTATTATCCGTGTACCATGATTTAATAAAAAATATGAGACCATCCGCGAAGACCTTTCACAAACTGTTCCTCTTCTTCTTTTTTATTTTTCTCGCCAATATAACTTATGCGCAAAGCCGAAATGCTCATATAGATAGTTTGAATAAGGTATTGTGGGAAACTCCGGACCTAGATCTTGCGCTAAAACTGGAAAAAGTGATACAGAAAGAAGCAAAGGAACTTCGTTACTATCCAGGTATTTTGGATTGCGCTATTAAAATTACCATAAAACTTCAGGCAGCTGGGCGCTATGGAGTTGCACTGAAGAAACTGGAAGAAATCGAAGGCTTGCTTGAAAAGTATGGAATTGATGATGACAAGTTTTCCGTTTATTTTTCGAAAGCTATGGTTTATTGGCAAATTGGTTTTTACAATGAAGCCAATACCTTTTATGATCGAGCAATGATATACGCGCTCAAGGAGCCCAATATCGATGACAGATACCACCGGATAGGAGAAGTTTTTTTGGGTAAGGCGATGAATTTTAAGAGTTCAAAATCCGCACCTTCGGATACGATTGAATACTACCTAAAAAAAAGCTTGAGTGTAAAGAAGCAGATTAGAGAGGACAGTAGGTTCAGGCGTGGGCTAGTCAATCCGGCACATTATCTATGTCTGTTTTATATTACTGAAAAAAAATTGGATTCGGCAAAGAAATATTTGGATTTTGCATTGGGCTTCAAATTGGATTCCGAAGGAAATGACGATTTCCGCATTATGGAAAGGAATTATTTCCAAGGCATGTTTTATGTTGCCAGCGGCGAATATCAAAAATCCCTGCCTTTGCTGGAGAAGGCAATGGAATATGCCCGTACGTTAAAAGCCAATTACCGCGTTAGGGATATTGCAGAGCAATTGTCGAAAGCCTTTGGTGGGATTAGTAATCACCAGGAGGAAAAGAAATGGTTAAAGATATATACCAAAGCTAACGACAGTATTGGCATGGTTGAGAAACAAACTACCAATGAGGCCTTAGAGTATCTGAAGCCAACCATAGCGAAAGTTCAAAAAAACAATAGCCATACTGGCCGCTTATGGACGGTCTTGATGGTCTCTGTGATTTTAGTAATTGGTATTGTAGTATTTTTTCTGAGGAAATCTAAAAACAAGAATGCCGATCATATGGCATTGACAGAGAAGGTTCGGATTTTATCTGAAAATATGCATGCGCCAGAAAAAAGGACCGAAGAGCTTAAACGTCTTACGGAGATGGCAATGTCCAATGACCCAGTTTTTTTTACGAGATATAATGAGTTTGATCCCATGTTCCGTAAAAACCTTCTTAAAATAGAGCCTAGTGTTACAGCTGCCGATCTAGAATTCTGTGCCTACATCAAACTTAATTTTGATACCAAAGAGATCGCCAGATATTGTAAGCTGTCCGTTAGAGCTGTGGAAAGCAAAAAAAGTAGGCTTCGCAAAAAACTAGGTATTTCATCGAGCACGGATCTGAATTTATGGATGTCACAGCTTTAATGTCCGTTACGGCTATCTTTTGTTTTTTGTTGCAGAATTAGTCTACCAAAAATGATAGTTTCTTGGGGAGCATCCTTGAGCCAGCTAGCATTATTGCTGGCTGTCGGTCTGTTTATCCAGTAAACATCTGTCTTTCCTACCCTTGAATTCTTTTATCTAGAATTTCAGATACATTATAGGACCGTTGCTCGTTATTAGCAATGGACCATTGCTGCCAGTCCAAGTGATTCTCTGTGTTGAAAAAATCATTCGTATTTATCCACTTACAGCTCGTCCATAGACGGGTTTTCGTGGTTTTTATGGGTTTGAGTAGTATTGAAGGGGGTGTGAGTGGAAGTGCGTAACTGGTTAAGCGCATAAAACCTAGTTCTTTGTTACTGTTTTAGGCCTACCTACATTTCCATAATTAGGTGGGATAATAATGGACAACTAATTTTTTGAATGATGTTTAACCAAGCGAAAAGAACAAAAAAAATCAATATTGGAATTATTGATGATGATCCAAACTTTATCCTTTTGATTAGTAGAGTATTATCTGCCTATCAAGAGGTCGAATTTAATATACTTTTTGTACTCAATTCCCTAACAGAACTGAAAGATCTCGATGATGCTTATTACCATCCCGATATCATTATTTGTGATGTAAATATGCCTGCAATTAATGGAATAGAAGGGCTCCCTTTATTGCAGAAACGTTTCCCCACAAGCAGGATTTTGATGTGCTCGAGTGTCCGCGAATTGGATGTGGTTATCCAAGCGGTACGTTCTGGTGCCCATGGCTTTGTGCGGAAAGTATTAAGCCGAGATGAATTTTTTAACGCAATATTCCATGTAATGGAGGGTAGTATATATATCAGCCCAGTATTTTTGAAAAATGTGATGGAGGTAGTACAGTTTAAGGTCTTTCAGTTTGAGGGCCTGACAGAGCGTGAACAGGATATTGTTAATGGAATTCTTAAAGGGATGAGCTACAAGTTGGTTGCATATAAAACCAACGTATCTGTAAATACGGTTCGGGACCATATCAAACGTATCTACAAAAAATTAAATATAAACAGCAAGGGTGAATTACATGCGCTAGTTACCAACTGCGCTTAATTTATAATCTTTGGGCTCGTTTTAGCCCAAAGTATCTTATTGCAATTAGTTTAGGGTAGAGAATTAAACCAACCTTAGCTAAAATTCACTTACTCATTAACTAACTTAAAAATGAAGAAATATTTATGGTTTATCCCTGCGGCGGCACTATTTGCCTTCAGTGTTAAAGCCCAGGAAACAAAGAAAGTAGACAAGCCTGCTGACACCATTAAAAAGGTAACGGCACCTCCAGCTCCGCCAACCCCTCCAAAACCAACGGTAGCAGACAAAACCAAATCAAGTAAAAAAATTGACGGTTTGTTCACCTTGTACAGAGACACCGTTACTGGTAGTTTGCAATTGTACGTGAAGAAAGACCAACTGAACAAAGATTATATCTACCAGAGTTTTTCGATGGGTGGACCAACTCAGTTGACATTGAACCGGAACATGATCAGACAAACCAAGTTGTTTAACATTAAACAGGTTGATGACAAGATTGAGTTTTTGGAGAAAAATACAGCATTTTATTATGATCCAGCAAATCCGGTAAGCAAAGCAGCTAACGTTGACGTATCTGATGCGGTATTTTTTGTCGATAAATTTAGTGCAAAGGATGATGGTGGTTACCTGATTGCCGTAGATGGCTTGTTTTTGAGTGATAAACTTGACCAAGTGAAACCAACAACGCCCCCTGGATTGCCTCCTGGAGCCATGTTTACTTTGGGTAGCTTAAATCCCGCTAAGTCAAAATACCAGGCTGTAAAATCTTTTAATGGCAACACCGATGTAGTGGTGGATCTTGCTTATGATAACCCAATGCCATTTAATGGTGGTGGTAAAGACATTACCGATGCAAGATATGTTCGCATTAAAATGCAGCACTCATTCTTAGAGGTTCCCCAAAATGATTTCAGGCCACGTAGGGATGATCCAAGGGTGGGTTATTTTGGCGCAGAAGTTGATGATCTGACTTCTGTGGGTGCTACGCCCTATAAGGACTTCATCAGCCGTTGGCACTTGAAAAAGAAAAACCCTAATGCAAAACTAAGTGAACCTGTGGAGCCAATTGTTTTCTGGATTGAGAATACTACGCCTGTAGAATACCGCTCGACCATTAAGGAAGCTGGAGAAAAGTGGAATGAAGCTTTTGAGAAAGCAGGCTTCAAAAATGCAGTGGTGATGAAACAGATGCCAGATGATGCCACTTGGGATCCTTCTGATATTGCCTACAACGTCATCCGTTGGGTATCTTCAGCCTATCCATCTTATGCTGCCCTTGGTCCAAGCTTTTATAATCCTTTAACTGGACAAATTTTAGGTGCTGATATTACCATAGAATGGAAAGCCAGCATAGGTACTGTCGTGTCTCAAGAAGATTTATACAACTGCGGACCATCTATGGCCATGAACTTGCCTTGGGAAAATCCAGCACAAGCTTTGGCTTTAACCCAACAAGGAGCACATAACCATAATGATAAAAACCACATGGCTTTCTGTTCATTGGCACAGGAACTAAGTATGCAATACCAAACTGGTTTGGCAGCTATTGAGGTGTTAGATGCAAATGTATCTGA
>Ga0222426_100740_pt1 | contig 17149 bp, 14 predicted proteins | sample 2B50Ametagenome_FD_180087 | JGI IMG/M metagenome (GOLD analysis project Ga0222426, IMG submission 180087) | Enriched microbial communities from leaf-cutter ant dump, University of Wisconsin, Madison, United States - 2B50A (version 2) | ecosystem: Environmental > Terrestrial > Nest > Insects nest...
GGCGTTGCACGGGTGATGAATCAGCCCAAAAGCCACCTTTTCATCGCAGCAAATCACTATTTTTGAAATGGCCGTCTGGACGGCCATTTCGACATCAATAGATCAGAGTATCCCTAGCGCCTAACGCCTGAGTTAAGCGGCGGCGAGAACGAACTGTTAGACGATAGCGACGCTGCGCGCGCGGGCGACAAACACCAGCCGACCGACGTGAAGCTTGAGCTACCGACTCCCCCACAACTACCAGCTCGGAACTCTCAGGGCTGGCGACCAAGCCGCACAGAAAGCTGCAGCGGCGACGGACAACAAGCCTGCGCGAAGCTGGGCGGAACACACACTACAACGAACCACCAAGAGCTAGCGCCTAACGCTGGAGTTAAGCGGCGGCGAAGCCGTCCGCCTTGAACGACTGGTTAGGACTTCTCTGCGATAAGTTGGAACATGCATTTGTTGCCGTTCGCTTCAAGTTCGTGGAGAAGTGCCAGGTTTTTTGCGGCCGCATATTCGCTTGATTCTTTGGCTGTTGGGGGAGCGGCGGCTTGATGGGTGTCGTAGATCGGATGGACCGGAATCGCGACGCTTCCACACTTAACTGTTGTACCGAAGTAGCTGCCGTAGATTTTTCCAACGCCCCAAATTGTCTGGACCGTCCAGCCGTTATACCAAGACAGAAATTCTCTATGCTCCTGAGCGGGAGCAGGCACCGAAATTACTGATAACAGGGCGGCAAGTAGCAAAGCTTTCATGAGGCCTAACGCTTAGTAGACCCCGAATCGGGCCATATGCCGCCATCCTGCGGGAGTGGCCCTGACCGCGTCAAGCGGGGGAATTCCTCGGTGCATCAGTCTGTTGCCGTGCCATCGGGGACCTCTGGGCATGGGCGGGATGGTGTGCATATTCCTCGAAACGGGGTTTGTGGCGTTTATCACCCCGAAAACGTCGATATGCACGCTTGTGGCGTGTGTGGCGGGGATCGGGGTTGCGGTGTCAGCTTCCGATGGGGGTGAAGACGCCCACGGCCAGTTCGGCCCAGATGATCAGGAAGGCTGCGGTGATCAATGCGGCGGTCGGCCAGCGGTATGGGCGGGGGATTCTGCGGGCGATCAGCACGAAGGTCGTGGCGGCGGTGAAAAGCAGGGCGCCCATGATGGCGAAGTCGGCGGGGCTCCAGTCGACTTCGCGGCTGAACTGCATGGCGATCAGGGGGATGAGCAGTACGCCGCCGGTGGCCAGGGCGATCCAGCCGGAGATGCGGTGGCGGGCAAGGAGGCGGTCGAAGGCGCGGGGCATGGGGCTTTCCTTCCTGGCGTTGGCCACGGGAAGTGCGGGGATGCGAGTCTAGTCGTGAACGGGATGGCGGGATCAGTGGTGGTGCCGGTTGCATGGGTGCCGGCGTGGCCCGGATCGACTACTTGCGCCAGAATCGCCGACGACACCAGGGACGGCGCGGTGGCCGTCATGGACTGACCAGGAATCCGCATGTCCGGTTTCAAGCTTTTCCAGCGCGTCTCCAGGGCGCCGACCAACCCCCGCGCGGTGCCGGCGGCGACGCGCGAGTTCGATGTGGCGAGTCTTTACGAAGGCCCGCTTTCCACCGGCGACGAGGGCGATGCGGCGGCGTTGCCGTTGGACGAGAAGCTGCGTCAGGCCTATTTCTGGATCGTCAACAATGCGGTGATCAGCCCGCATTACGACATCGAATACAACGAAGGCGCGGCGGCGACGTTTGCCGTCGGTGACAGCCGGCGCACGCTGACGCTGCCTTCGGCGCAGAGCTATTCCAGTTTCATCCTGCTGCCGCTGCTGACCTTCGCCACCCGGCGCAAATGCCTGTTCGTCGGCGGGCCGGGGCGGGGCAAGACGGCCAGCGCGATCCTGATGGGCGTGCTGGCCGGCTATCCGGTGAAGGAAGTGCGGCGGGCGATGCAGCACGGGCATCCGCAGATGACCCTGGCCGACCTGCTGGGCAATCCGCTGCCGGCGGACCTGGCTTCGGCGCAGAGCATGGACGACATCCGCATCGCGTGGCGCAGCTGGCTGGGCATGCGGGTGAAGATCATCGACGAGTACAACCGCATTCCCACGCGCACGCAGAGCGCGCTGCTGACGGTGATGGGCGACAACTACGCGGAGATGCTCAACCACGTCTACGAGTGCCCGGAGTCGGCCTGGTATCTCACCGCCAATGATGATCAGGGCGGCGGCACCTATCAGGTGATCGAGGCGTTGCGCGACCGCATCGACGTGATCGTGCAGGCGCTGTCGTTCAACCCGCGCTTTCTCGACGAGCTGTTGCTGCGGGTGGAGTCCGGCGTGCGGCCGGAGGAGATGATGCCGCCGGAGATCATCTTCAGCGCCGAGGACATCGATGCGGCGGGCAAGCAGATCCTGGCGGTGAGCGTGCCGGAAGCATTGCGGCGACGGCTGGAGTTTTTCAGCAGCCAGTTCGAGCTGATGGAAACCGCCGGCAGCCAGTTCGAGTACATGACCAAGGACACCGCGCGGTTGTCGGGCGAGGACTGGCACCAGTTCACCGCCGCCGACAACGGGCGCGACCGGCTGAAGGATCTGGGTTGCCAGACCCGCAACGGCCTGTCGGTGCGCAACCTGATGACCTTGCTGGTGTTCGCCAAGGCAATGGCCTGGTTCCGCGGCAATGCAGAGGTGGAGTTGGAGGACCTGCGGCAGATCCTGCCGTTCGTGCTGCACGACAAGCTGCAGCCGGATCCGGATGCGCCGTTCTTCGCCCTGCCCGAGCACGCCGCGTTCCGCAGCGACCGGCTGGGCTGGCTGCGGCATCTGTTCGACCTGTCCAACGCCGAGTACGACCGGCTGGATCTGGATCGCGACGATCCGGTGGGCGAGCTTTCGGCGCAGTTCGCCGCGGGCCTGGACGGCCTGGATGAGCGCGAGGTGCGCAAGCGCCTGTCGAAGATCGAGCATCTGGTCGAACAGCGCGCGGCGGGCCGCAAGCTTTACGGACCGCTGTACGACGACTTGCTGAAGCTGAAATACCTGCATCAGCGCTACACCAATTACCTGAACTGGCTGCGCGCTTCGCGATGACGATCAGTGCCGCCCTTGCCAGCAGCCTCGCCGCCGGTCGCAGCCGCCTCAATGCGCGCGTGGCCGAGACCCGTCGCCGGCATCCGGGGTTCGACGCGCAGGTGTACGCCGATTTCGTCGCCAGCGCGGTCGACGGGCTGGTGCAGGCGGTGGAAGCGGTGGCGCCGGAACGGGTGCACGCGGCGGCGATCAGTGCGTGCGAACTGGCGCTGGAACTGGTGGCGCAGAACCTGGTCGGCCCGGCCGCACGGCAGCCGTGGATGGATCGATTGTGGCGTGAACTGGCGCCACGGCATGCACGCTTGCTGGCAGCGCAGCCGCAGGCGGTGCTGGGCGCGTTGGGCAATGCGGTGATCCAGCTCGGACAGTGGCCGCAAGTGCGGGTGGATGCCTGGCTGGATGGGATGGCGGCGCTGGCGGATGAAGTGCAGGATCCCGCGCAGCTGCGAGTGTTGGGACAGCTGCTGGCCTGGCGTGCGGGCATGGCGCATTACCGTCGCGGCGCATTGGCGGCAGCCGACGCGTTGCCCGCGAAGCTGGCCTTGCAGGCGCTTGGTGCGGGTGCTGAGGCGGATTGGCCGGCGCTGCGCGCGGCCTTGCTGGCCGATCCGTGGCATGGCGCCGACGACCTGCCCGCCACCGGCGTGCAGATCGGAGCCTTCAGCGGCTTCGGTGGGCAGTTCGCGCAACCGCCGCAGTTGCGCGTCGGCGATGATGACTTTCTGGTGCGCAGCGCAGACCGGCATTTCCTGCTGCTGGGTGATCGTTATGGCGCGGTGCTGCTGCCGGCCAGCGCGGACGAATTCGCGGCGGCGTCGACTCGGGAGGTGAGTGCGCCCGAAGCGCGGGGCGATGCGCTGGGATGGCCGCAAGGCAGTATCCGCGCTTTCGCCAATGTGCACACGCTGGCGCTGGCCTCGCCGTACACCCACGCCATCGCGTTGTTTCCGCGGGGATGAGGGGCGTGCCGATGCCTTCGCCCAGACCCTGTAGGAGCCCGCTCGCGGGCGATGCTTTTGCCGCCGGGATTGGGGATTGGGGATTCGGGATTGGCAAAAGCAGGAGCATCGCCCGCGAGCGGGCTCCTACAAAAATGCCGGAAGACAGCGCTCCGGCAGTAATGCGCCGCCCCCCCCGACTGACACCGCCCCCTCGTAGGAGCCCGCTCGCGGGCGATGCCTTTGCTTTTGCTTTTGCGAATCCCGAATCCCGAATCCCCAATCCCGGCAACAAAGGCATCGCCCGCGAGCGGGCTCCTGCAGGGGTGGTGTGTGGCGAGGGTTCGGCGTGAACGCGCCGGTGTCTGCGATGGATCCGTTGCTGCGGTGGCGTGCGGCGTGGCCGGAGGCGTTGGCGGTGTGGAGTCGTTTCACGCGGCTGCGGGATCCGCATTTGTGTGCGAGCCAGGTCGAGGCGGCGGCGGAAGGGCTGACCGGCAGCTTCGCGATGATCCGTTTCCGCGACCAGCGCGTGGTGGTGGATCTGGAACAGGTGCACGCGCTGGGGCTGGACGATTACGCGCGGGAGATTCTCGCCCACGAGATCGGCCATCACGTGCTGGCGCCGGCCACGGTCACCGACCAGTTCCGGTTGCTGGCGCGGATTCGCCATGCGCTGCCCACGCTGGAACGGCATGCGCCGATGGTGGCCAATCTCTACACCGACCTGTTCATCAACGACCGGCTGCAGCGCCAGGCCGGCCTGCGCATGGTCGACATCTATCGCAGGCTGGCCGCGCGCAGCCGTTTGCACGATCCGCTGTGGGCGCTGTACATGGGCATCTACGAGGAGCTGTGGCAGCTCGGTCACGGTGAGCTTGGCGGCGTGGCTGATCGTGCCGGTCGCGCCGATGCCTGGCTGGGCGCGCGGCTGGTGCGCGTCTACGCACGCGACTGGCTGGATGGTGCCGGTCGCTTCGCCAGCCTGCTGTTGCCGTACCTGGTCGAGAGCGGCAAGCAGGACAGCCTGCTGGGTTTCCTGCACGACACCGAGCAGGCCGCGGCCGATTGCGATCCCAGTGGCGTGCTGGAGGTCGAGGCCAACGAGATCGAGGGCGCGGTGCATCCGGCCAGCGACCCGGGGATCACCGGCAATGCCGCGCCACCGGCGGAACCGTTGCGTGATGCGCCGAAGTCGTCGGGGCAGGCACGCGAGCCATTCGAGTACGGTGAGCTGCTGCGCGCCGCCGGCATCACCCTGGACGACCACGAGATCGCCGTGCGCTATTACCGCGAGCGTGCGCTGGCGGATCTTGTGCCCTTCCCGGTGCGGCTGTCACCGTCCTCGCCGGAACCGCAGCTGGAGGGGCTGGAACCGTGGCAGATCGGCGATCCGCTGGACGAGATCGACTGGCTGCAGAGCACCCTGCAATCGCCGCAGGTGATTCCCGGCCTGACCACCGTGCGCCGCGTCTACGGCCAGACCCCGGGTCGCGAGCGCGAGCGGGTGCCGGTGGATCTGGACATCTACGTGGACAGCTCCGGCTCGATGCCCAACCCGCAGCAGCAAACCTCGTTCCTGACCCTGGCCGGCGCGATCATCGCGTTGTCCGCGCTGCGCGCCGGCTCGCGGGTGCAGGCGACGTTGTGGAGCGGCACGCAGCAGGTCACCCGCACCGACGGTTTCGTGCGTGACGAGGATGCCATCCTGCGCGTGCTGACCGGTTTCTACGGCGGCGCCACCGCTTTCCCGATCCACTGCCTGCGCGACACCTACGCCCATCGCGGCGCGAACGAGCGGCCGGTGCACATCCTGCAGATTTCCGACGACGGCATCACCACCATGTTCGAGCGTGACGAGCAGGACAACGACGGCTGGCAGGTGTCGGCGGCCGCGCTGGAGCGCGGCGGTGCCGGCGGCACGATGGCGTTGAACCTGCCCGTCGAGTGGGCCGATGCACGCTACGGCCAGTGGGCGATCGACCTGCAGCGTGCCCGCGACGAGCAGGGCTGGGAGATCCACGCGATCACCGCGATGGAGCAATTGGTCGAATTCGCGCGGGCGTTCGCGCGTCGTCATTACCTGGATCCCTCCAAGGCGAGGTGCGCGCGTGGAACATGAAGGCCCGCTGCTGGAACGCCTGACCCACCGGCTGGCCGAGACGCCGCCGGATTTTCTCGACGAGCCGCGCATCGGCAAACACGGCAGCGTGGTGGTGCCGGCCCTGGTGCACGATCTGCTGCGGATGCACGCGGAAACGGGGTCAGGTTCACTTCCGGTCGTGGCCGGAAGTGAACCTGACCCCGTTTCCGGCCCCGTTTCCGCGTTGCAGCGCTTTGCCTCGAACGATGCTCGTCGCGACCGCAATCGGCTGGCGCTGGTGCAGATCGCCTGCTGGCTGCTGGCCGAGCGTTGGTTCATCGAGGCCGCGATCGGGCCGGCTTCGCTGTTGGCGCGGCTGGATGAGGACCTGCGCGAGCTGGCCGCGGTCACTCCTGCCCATCAGTTCGTGCAGGATGCCGACCGTCGCGAGGAACTGGTCCGCCTGCTGCTGGCCCGCTTCGGTTTTCGTCCGGCGGGCGAGAGTGCGGCGCAGGCCACGGATCGGCTGTCGCGGATCAGTGGCACGGAGCGGCAGCGCTTGCTCGACGCCAGCTGCGAAGCGGAAGAGCGCGCCCGGGCGATCCGCGAGGCGCTGGCGAAAAAGGCCGCCGAGGAATCGGCCGACAAGTGGACGCGCGAGTGACCGAGGCCACCGACCAGGACCGCTATCCCACCTTGGGCGAGGCCGGTCGGCGCATGCTGGCGCAACTGCGCGAACATCCCTGCGCGCCGATCTACCGCAACCGCAGCGGCAACCGGCTGACCCACGGGGACATCGCTGCCCTGCGCGGCTTCGAGCAGCAGGTGCTGGCGGCGACGCCGGGCTGGCCGCGGCAGGGACGGCCGGACTGGCTGGACGGCTTCGTGCGGCAGGTGTTCGCCGAAGTGCCGCATTACCGCGCGCTGGGTTCGCCGCCGCGTGACTTCGCGCAGTTGCCGGTGATCTCGCGCGCCGATCTGTCGGCCGACATCACCCGCTTCGTGCCGGACAGCCTGCCGCTGGATCGTCTGATCCAGTTCAGCACCACCGGCACCACCGGCCATCCGTTGCTGGTGCCCTCGCACCCGCAGGTGGCCGGGCGCTACCTGGCTTTCCACAAGCGGGCGCTGCGCCGTTTCGGCATCGAGCCGCGGCATGGCGCCGGCCAGGTCGGGGTGATCCTGCTCGGCCATCAGCGGCGTTGCTTCACCTATGTCTCGGTGACGCCGACGATGGGCGAGTCGGGCCTGGCCAAGATCAACCTGCATCCGGACGATTGGCATCATCCCGACGATCGCGCGCGCTATCTCGACGCGATGGCGCCGGAGATCGTTGCCGGTGATCCGATTTCCTTCACCGAGTTGCTGCGGCTGCCGTGCCGGATGCGGCCACGGGCGCTGATGAACGTGTCGATGATGCTGTCCTCCGGCCTGCGCGCACAGTTGGAGCAGCGCTTCGAGTGCCCGGTGCTGGACATCTATTCGATGAACGAGGTTGGCCCGATCGCGGTGTTCGATGCCGCCGCCGGCGGCCATGTGCTGCTGCAGGACAGGTTGTACGTGGAGATCCTCGACCGCGATGGCCAGCCGGTGCCCGACGGCCAGCGCGGCGAGGTGGTGGTCAGCGGCGGCTTCAACTTCTGCCTGCCACTGCTGCGCTACCGCACCGGCGACCACGCCGCCCTGAAAACGGGTTCAGCCCAAACGGGGTCAGGTTCACTTCCTCTGTCGCGAGGACACGTAAAGCTGTTCGCAGCGGGAGGAAGTGAACCTGACCCCGTTTGGGCTGAACCCGTTTTGCTGGGGCTGGTCGGACGTGCGCCGGTGCGGTTCCGTCATGCCGACGGGCGCTGGCTCAACAATGTCGATGTCAGCCACGCGCTGGATCATCTGCCGCTGGCCCATTACGGGCTGCATCAGCAGGCCGATGGTGCACTGGTGCTTCGCCTGCAGGCCGAAGCCATGCATCATGCCGCCGCCGCACGCCGGTCGCTGCACGCACTGCTCGGCGACCTGCCGCTGACCCTGCAACCGATCGAGGAAGACGACAAGATCATGCAATACAGCTCCGATCTGGAAACGGGGTCAGGTTCACTTCCTTCTGCTGCGAAGAGCGTTGCGTGTCCTCGCGACAGAGGAAGTGAACCTGACCCCGTTTTCAACCCCGTTTCCGGGACGGCCCCATGAGTCCGCTCGAAATCGCCGCCAACCTGCTGGCCGGGGCCTCGATCCTGCTGGCCGGGCGCAACAGCGTGCACACCTGGTGGACCGGCATCGTCGGCTGCGGGTTGTTCGCCTTCGTGTTCACCGAGACGCGGCTTTATGCCGACGCGGTGCTGCAGGGTTTCTTCGTGATCACCAGCGTGTTCGGCTGGTGGCAGTGGCTGCACGGTTCGCACGGCGAGGAGCTGCCGGTGACCGATCTGCCCGGCCGCAGGCTGGTGTTGCAGCTGCTTGCCGGCGTGGTCGGCGCGATCGCCTACGGCCTCGTGCTGCATCGATTCACCGATGCGTTCGCGCCCTTCCTCGACTCCACCGTGCTGGCTTTCAGCATCGTGGCGCAGTTGCTGATGATGCGCCGCCGGGTGCAGAGCTGGCCGTTCTGGCTGCTGGTCAACTCGATCTCGGTGCCGCTGTACGCCAGCCGCGGCTTGTACCTGACCTCGGCGTTGTACGCGGTGTACTGGATCAACGCGCTGGTGTCGTGGCGGCACTGGATCAGGCTGCGTGACGAGGCGGCAGCGTGAGTGCGGACGCGCCGGGCGAGGGTTCGGGCCAGGCGTCGGCTTCCATGCTCCATCCTGACCCTCACGCCAGCCCCGCTCCCGGCGGGCGAGGGGCTTTGTTCCGGCGAGGCCTGGTGGTGGGCAAGTTCTGTCCGCTGCATCGTGGGCATGAGTTGCTGATCGACACCGCGCTGGCGCAGTGCGACGAGGTGTTGCTGATCAGTTATACCCGCCCCGCCTTCGACGGCTGCGAGGCTGCCGCACGCGAACGCTGGCTGGCCGAGCGCTTTCCGCAGACGCGGCGGCTGGTGCTGGACGACGAGCGCTTCGCCGCGCTGGCGGCCCGCCACGGCTGGCCCGGCCCGCCGGTGTTGCCGCACAACGACGAGGCCGATGCGGTGCATCGCGATTTCGTCGGCTGGCTGTGCGATCGGGTCTTCGACTGCAGCGTCGATGCCGTATTCACCAGCGAGGACTATGGCGATGGTTTCGCCGCCGCCCTCGGGCACGGGTTCCGGCGATACCGCGATCCGGCCCATGCCGATGTCCGCCATGTCTGCGTCGATCGCGCCCGCCGTGCCATTCCGATCTCCGGCACCGCGATCCGTCGCGACCCGCATGCCCATCGCGAACACCTTGCGCCCGTGGTCTACGCCGACTTCGTGCAACGGGTCTGCCTGCTCGGTGGCGAGTCCAGCGGCAAGACCACGCTGGCGGCGGCGCTGGCCGCGCGGCTTGGCACGCCATGGGTGGCCGAGTACGGCCGCCAGCGCTGGGAGGAGCAGGACGGCAAGCTGGTTTTCGACGACCTGCTGCAGATCGCCCGCACCCAGCTGGAGCACGAACACCAGTTGGCCCGCCAGGCCAATCGCTGGCTGGTCTGCGACACCAGTCCGCTGACCACCTTGCTGTACAGCCACGCGCTGTTCGGCCGCGCCGCGCCCGAGCTTGAGCAGCTGGCCGGCCGTGCCTATCACCACGTCTTCCTGTGCGCGCCGGATTTTCCCTTCGTGCAGGACGGCACGCGCCAGGACGAGGCGTTCCGCCAGCAGCAACATGCCTGGTATCTGCGCGAGCTGGAGCGGCGCGGCATTGCCTTCACGCTGCTGCGCGGTCGCCTGGATCAGCGCATCGATGCGGCGTTGCAGGTGTTGATGGCGAACGACGCGGTGGCATGCAATACGCCGGGGTGAGCTGCATGTAGGATGACGCGGCCTTTCCTGCCAGGAGTCCTGCCGTGTCGCTGACGATCCGTCCCGCCCGCCCCGATGACCTCGCCAACCTGGTGGCCTGGAATGTGGCGATGGCTTGGGAAACCGAGCACAAGCAGCTTGATCCGGCGACGCTGCAGCGCGGTGTCGCCGCGGTGTTCGAGGAACCGCGACGCGGTTTCTACCTGGTTGCCGAGCGCGACGGCGTCGCCGTCGGCGGCCTGCTGGTGACCTATGAATGGAGCGACTGGCGCGCCGGCGATTTCTGGTGGATCCAGAGCGTCTACGTCACTCCCGACGCCCGCCGCAGCGGCGTGTTCCGCGCCCTCTACGCCGAAGTCCGCCGCCGCTGCACCGAAGCCGGCGCCGTCGGCCTGCGCCTCTACGTCGAAACCGAAAACCACCGCGCCCAGCACACCTACGCCGACCTCGGCATGGAGCAGTGCCATTACCTCATGTATGAATGGAGCCGGGATTCGTGATTCGGGATTCGTGATTTGCAAGAGCTCCAGTCTTGCGAGTGGGCGGCTTTTCCGAATCCCGTATCCCCAATCCCGAATCCCCGCTCTCAGTGCAACAACGTTGCCGGGGCTGTCAGTTGGCCTTGTTCGTCGAGCAGGATGCGGCCGAGGGTGTGCAGTTCGTCGGGGATGCGGTGGCGCTCGGCGAGCAGCGCCAGCAGGGGGTTGAGGGCGTGCGGGTGCAGCGGATAGCCGTGGGCCAGGGGGCGGGCATGGCCGGCTTCGCCGCGCTGGGCCACGGTGATGGCGATCACGCCCAGGCCGGGGGCTTCGTGGGCGAACAGCGCGGGCGGGTCGTAGCCGGGGTCGGCTTCGGCCAGGGTTTCCAGCAGGAAGCCCGCATCCGGGGATGCGCCGGCACCGTCCAGCACCAGGGGCAGCTGGTGGGCGTCAAGCAGTGCCGCGTGCTGGCGAAGTTCGAACATGATGCCGGCGAAGGCGTGCATGCGTTCGGCCTCGCTGCCTGGTTGCGAGGCCAGCCATTGCGAAGGCGACGGAACGTGCACCTTGCCCTCGGCGTAGCGCAGCGAGAGGCCGCGGGCGGTCATCGCGGTTTCCTCACGCCACGGGGTCAGCAGGGCCGCTTCCAGCAGCAACCACAAGGCAGCCAGGTTGACGTGCTCATACTGCACGCAGGTCAGCGCCATCAGGTCGTTGCGGCTCAGATAGCGCACGTGCTCCAGGCGGATGCCCAGCGTGCGCATCAGCCAGTCGGCGGTCAACGCGCCGGCTTCGCCGCGGCCGACCAGCTGAACTTCCAGTTGTTCGGACAATTCGTCGGCCAGTTCGGCCGGCGCCAGCAGGCTCAGCGGCAACAGGCGCATCGGGCCGTCTGCGTAGATGGCTGATGGCTCCAGCGGTTGGGCCGGCATGTGGCCTTCATGGGAGCCGAAGGCCACCACGTTTTCCAGGTGGCCGCGTGGCACGCGGCGGGCCAGCTCGTCCAGCGTCGCCCACACCGGAAAACCGGGGCGCAGCAGTTCCACCTGGTCGAACATGACCCCGGCCAGGGCCAGCCGGGCCGAAGCCACCTGTGGCACCAGTGCATGCAGGTCGGTGGCCACATGTTCGGCCAGCGCCGCCGCCTCGTCACGATCCAGGATCTGCCGCGATGCCTGTTCGCCGGCGGAGGGTTCCATTGCCAGCACGATGGGCAGGGCGACCAGGTTCTTCGCGTCCACGGTTTTTGTCCGATGCAAAGAACGGCGATTCTACCAGCGACCGCCGGAGGGCCTTTCGGGCTGAATAAATCGGTTCGGGAGGCCGGCTGCGGGCTTTCGCCGCGGAGGCGGGCGGGTTAGCCTTGTCTGACTTGAGTGGTGGACTGTTCTGGGCATGGATAACTCGCAGCGGCGCGTTGGAGTGATCGGTGGCGTACGCATTCCGTTCTGCCGCAACAACACGGCTTACGCGGATGTCGGCAACTTCGGCATGTCGGTCAAGGTGCTCGGGGCACTGGTCGAACGCTTCGGCCTGCATGGCGTGGAACTGGGCGAGGTGGCGCTGGGTGCGGTGATCAAGCATCCCTCGGACTGGAACGTGGCGCGCGAGGCGTTGCTCAGCTCCGGGCTGGCACCGACCACGCCGGGCATCACCACGGCGCGGGCCTGCGGCACCTCGCTGGACAACACCATCATCATCGCCAACAAGATCGCCGCCGGGCAGATCGAGGCCGGCATTGCCGGTGGCTCGGACACCACCTCGGACGTGCCGATCGTCTATGGGACGCGACTGCGCAAGCGGCTGCTGGCGATGAATCGCGCCAAGGCGCCGCTGGACAAGCTGAAGGCGGCGCTGCGCGGTTTCTCGCTGGGCGAGCTGAAGCCGTCCTTCCCCGGCGTGGCCGAGCCGCGCACCGGCAAGTCGATGGGCGATCACTGCGAGCAGATGGCGAAGGAGTGGCAGGTCGGCCGCGAGGCGCAGGACCGGCTGGCGCTGGACAGCCACCACAAGCTGGCTGCCGCCTACGAGGCCGGCTTCTTCGACGATCTGCTGGTGCCGTTCCGCGGTTTGAAGCGCGACGGTTTCCTGCGTCCGGATACCAGCCTGGAAAAGCTTGCCGCGCTGAAGCCGGCGTTCGACAAGCGCTCCGGCCAGGGCACGTTGACCGCGGGCAATTCCACCGGCCTTTCCGATGGCGCCGCCGCGGTGCTTCTGGGCAGTGATGCGTGGGCGGCCGAGCGTGGCCTGAAGATCCAGGCCTATGTGCGCGATGCGGAAGTGGCCGCGGTGGACTTCGTCCATGGCGAGGGCCTGTTGATGGCGCCGACCGTGGCGGTGCCGCGGATGCTGGCGCGCAACGGCCTGACCCTGCAGGACTTCGATTACTACGAGATCCACGAGGCTTTTGCCGCGCAGGTGCTGTGCACCCTGCGCGCGTGGGAATCAGCGGACTACTGCCGCAGCCGGCTGGGCTTGGACGCGCCGCTGGGCGCGATCGATCCGGCCAAGCTCAACGTGCACGGCTCCAGCCTGGCAGTGGGCCACCCGTTCGCCGCCACCGGCGCACGCATCGTCGCCACCCTGGCCAAGCTGCTGGAACAGAAAGGCTCGGGCCACGGCCTGATCTCGATCTGCACCGCCGGCGGCATGGGCGTGGTGGCGATCCTCGAACGCCCCTGACCGCCACCCATGGCACCCGCCCCCTTGTAGGAGCCCGCTCGCGGGCGATGCTCTTGCTGCCGGGATTCGAGATTCGGGATTGGGGATTCGCCAAAGCAGAAGCATCGCCCGCGAGCGGGCTCCTACGACGATCTGTGCAGGCCTTTGGCGACGGGGCGTAGTGGTGATCCTCGACGCCCTGACCGCTGCCCATGGCAGCCGCACCCCCTGTAGGAGCCCGCTTGCGGGCGATGCTCTTGCTGCCGGGATTCGGGATTCGGGATTGGGGATTCGCAAAAGCAGAAGCATCGCCCGCGAGCGGGCTCCTACGGCGATCTGTGCAGGCCTTTGGCGACGGGGCGTAGTGGTGATCCTCGACGCCCTGATCGCCGCCCATGGCAGCCGCACCCCCTGTAGGAGCCCGCTCGCGGGCGATGCTCTTGTTGCCGGGATTCGGGATTCGGGATTGGGGATTCGCAAAAGCAGAAGCATCGCCCGCGAGCGGGCTCCTACGATTCCCTATTCCCTATTCCCCTACTCCCGGCGCCAGTTCAGAGCACGCCTTTGGCGCCGGAGCCGAAGGCGGTGATCAGGCGGGTGATGATCAGTTTCGGTGAGAGTGCCACGTCGGGGAAGTCGCCGACCGGGACGTAGCAGTCGTGGAAGTCGGGGGCGGTGGCGCGCATTGGCGGGCAGCCCGGCTTCAGGTCGTAGCTGGTGGCGTAACGGAATGGCCACAGGTCGAACAGCGGCAGGCTTTCCGACACGCTGCTGATGGCCTGGTTGATGCCACTCAGCACCGGCACCACCGGTTGTCGTGGCGCGATCACCCAGGCGTTTTCCGGCCGGGTATCGCGCAGGATGCGCTGGCGCAGACGGTCGGCGAACTCGTGGTCATAGATGATCACGCCGGCCTCGGTATTGTAGTGGTCCGAGCGCGGATCGAAGTTGTGCGTGCCGACCATCGAAAAATCGTCGTCGACCACGATTGACTTGGCGTGCATGCCGAAGCGACGTCCCTCGCTGAGCAGCGGTGCCGGCTTGTTGCCGCTGCCGCGACTGCCGAGCAGGTGGAAACGGGTTTCCGAGGCGTTGGCGGGTGTCGCGGTTTCCGGCGGAAGCGTGGTGTTGCCGGTGCCGAAGTTGGCCAGCTCGTTGTCGAGCGTGGGGCCGGAGGCGTGCGGCTTGAGCTCGTGGATCTCGAAGCCGAACTTCGTCAGGTAGCGCTTGCGGTGCTTGTACGACATCGCGTACACCGCGAACGCGTCGGTCGAGGCCAGCGAATTGGTGGACACGATCACCCGCGGCGGCTCGGGCTGGCGGTGCAGGATGCGGAAGATGTGCTGGGCCTTGCGGCTCATCACCAGATACGGCGTCTGCAGCACGACCTCGCGGTCGGCCTGGCCGACCATGTTCATGATGTGCCGGGTGAAATCGCGGGCGCGCTGGCGGTCGGGGCGATCGGTCTTGGACGGCAGGTCGCTGAAATATTCGACCTTGCCCACCCGCATCGACGGTTCGACCAGCCACGAGTTCAGCCACGCCGGGTTTTCCGCCGCCTGCAGCAGCAGCGCCACGCGCTGCGGATGACGGTATTCGGGGGCAGGCCAGGGCGTCGCTGGCTGGCCGGACAGGATCAGCTTGTTGACGTCGCGCAGCTCGGTCAACGGCGTGCTGCGCCGGTGCCGCCAGAACAGCTCGAAGCTGGCGGCCATCTGCCTGGCCGCGGGCCCGCCGATCATCACGTCGCGGTCGACGTAGTCGAAGCTGTCGTCCCAGTTGTAGTAGCGATCCTCGTAGTTGCGTCCGCCGGTGATGCCGATGGCGTCGTCCACCAGCAGCAGCTTGTTGTGCATGCGCTGGTTGAAGCGCATGAAGCAGCAGACGATGCCGGCGGCGAATTCCAGCGGCTCGGTGCGGGCTTTGTGGAAGGTCGGGTTGTACAGCCGCACCTCCAGGTTGGCGCTGGCCCGGCTCAGCCGGTTCAGCAGCTTCGGGTCCTCGAAGGAGAACAGTTGGTCGGCCAGGATCCGTACGTGGACGCCGCGGCGGGCCGCCTTGACCAGCTCGTCCAGCATCAGCTGGCCGGCATCGTCCTGGGTCCAGATGTAGGTCTGCACGTCGATCGATTGTCGTGCCGCGCGGACCAGGTTGATGCGGGCGGCCAGCGCCGGCTCGCTGTCGTCGAGCAGGGTGGCCACGTGCACTGGCTGCTGCGGGGTGGAGGCGGCCAATGCCTGGTCGGCGGCCCGGAGCAGGGGCGACGGCTGGGCGCAGTGATCGGGACGATCGCAGTTGCTGCTGTGGTCGATGGTGGCTGCGACGATGGCGTCGGCGCGCTGGATCTTTGCCTGCGACACGGCGCAGCCCTGCAGAAGCAGGGCTGCCAGCAGCAACAGCAGGGTGGAAGTGCGGGCAGGAAAAAGCATGCGCGAATGATACGGCGGAAGCGGAGGGTTGCCTTCCGTTTCCCTGTCGCTTCGCCTGCTGCGCGGGTCGGGCCTCAGGGCGACCAGAACGCTTCCAGCCGGGCGTTGCCCGGTTCCAGCGGGCTGTCCACGTGCAGCACGGCCAGTGCACCTGGCGGCATGCCGCGGAATTCGTCGGAGCGGCCTTCCACCAGCAAAGCCACCAGACGCTCGATGCCGGGGTTGTGGCCGACCAGCATCACCGTGCCGGCGTCACCGTGCTGGTCGAGCAGGGCCAGCAGCTCGCCGGGCGAGGCGTTGTAGATCTCGGCGGCCTGCTGCGGTACCGGAGCGCTTTCGATGGCGGCCAGCGCCAGTCGCGTGGTTTCGCTGGTGCGCCGGGCCGGCGAGGTCAGCACGCGTTGCGGGCGGATGCCGTGCGAGGCCAGCCACAGCCCGGCGGCCTGCGCCTCCTTTTCGCCGCGGGAGCTGAGCGGGCGCTGTTTGTCATCGCCGGAAGTTTCCATCGGCACCGCTTCGGCATGGCGCAACAGGATCAGTTCGTGCATGGAAAACTCCGTCGGGTGGTGGTCGCGCGGGGCGCGTGCGGGACAGCAAAAACAACGAACCTCATGATTGGCGCTTGATCCAGCGCAGCAGTGGTTTCCAGTCCTGCTGGTGGCTGCGCACCTGCTCGGATTGGTAGTCGAAGATGCCCTTGCCGAGGCTGGTCAGCAAGACGTAGGCCTGGCTGTCGCGAAGTTGGGCGACCACCGGGAAGGGGGACTGTTCGGCGAGGGTGGCGACCGCGTCCTGGCTGGCATGGGTCCATGGCTTGAGCCGGTTGGCGACCAGTGCCACCGGCAGCTTGCCGCGGCGGATCCGCTTGATCTCCTGCAGCTCTGCGAGGAAACGCAAGGTGGCGTCCAGGTCGAACGAGGACGGCAACACCGGCACCAGCAGCACGTTGGCCAGTTCCAGATACGGCTCAAGCTCGCGTTCGCCGCAGCCGGCGGGGGTGTCGATCAGCAACTGGTCGGTGTCCGGGGGCAGCTTTTTCAGGCCGCGGCGGGCTTCGAGCGCCAGCACGCCGGGGACGTTGTCCGGCCGCAGTTCGGCCCAGTGGAAACTCGAATGCTGCCGGTCGGCATCGACGATGGCCGTGTGTTGCCCGGCCTGGGCCCAGTGCGACGCCAGTTGCGTCACCAATGTGCTCTTGCCGCAACCACCCTTGCTGCTGGCCACCAGCGTCGTAAGCATCGGATTGCCCCTGCCACGGAAGGTGGCTCCAGCCTAGCGGGCAAAAAGCGAAAGGGGAACAGGGAAAGGAAGAGGCGTGTCGTGAGGGGCGAGCGGTTGTCGCCACCTCCTCCGCACTCCTGGAGCAAGAGCCGCAGGCAAAGCCCGCAGCTTTGCGCCCGTGCCTGTTGACCCGCACGCCGTGTCGGACGATGCCCGACCTGCGCGGATTCGGTGCGGGTGATGCGGATTCGGTGCGATGGAGTGCCGGGCCAACGCCTCTCACTCCTCACTCCTCAGCACTCACTTCTCGCTCTTGGCTTTGCCGGCACGCCGTGTCGGACGATGCCCGACCTGCG
>Ga0222426_100746_pt1 | contig 17010 bp, 11 predicted proteins | sample 2B50Ametagenome_FD_180087 | JGI IMG/M metagenome (GOLD analysis project Ga0222426, IMG submission 180087) | Enriched microbial communities from leaf-cutter ant dump, University of Wisconsin, Madison, United States - 2B50A (version 2) | ecosystem: Environmental > Terrestrial > Nest > Insects nest...
AAGCGATGGACAGCTATATACCTGAGCCTGTACGTGAGATAGACAAGCCCTTTTTGATGCCTATTGAAGACGTATTCTCAATTTCGGGCCGTGGTACGGTAGTAACGGGTCGTATAGAGCGTGGTATCGTGAAGGTGGGTGAGGAAATTGAGATTGTGGGCTTAAAAGACACAATCAAGACGACCTGTACGGGTGTTGAGATGTTCCGCAAGTTGCTTGACGAAGGTCGCGCGGGTGATAACGTGGGTGTATTACTGCGTGGAACGAAGCGAGATGAAGTTGAGCGTGGACAAGTACTGGCAAAACCAGGTACCATAAACCCGCATACGAAGTTTGAAGCGGAAGTGTACGTATTGTCAAAAGAAGAAGGTGGTCGTCATACGCCGTTTTTCAAAGGGTATCGTCCGCAGTTTTACTTCCGTACGACAGACGTAACGGGTGAAGTGATATTGCCAGAAGGCGTAGAGATGGTGATGCCAGGTGATAACATCAAGCTAGACGTACACTTGATTGCACCTATTGCGATGGAAGAAGGTTTGCGCTTTGCAATACGTGAAGGTGGCCGTACCGTCGGTGCAGGTGTCGTAACTAAAGTTATTCAATAAAGTAAAAGCGTTTTACAAGCCTGCTTAGCAGGCTTTAGGCCAGTAGCTCAATTGGCAGAGCGGCGGTCTCCAAAACCGCAGGTTGGGGGTTCGAGGCCCTCCTGGCCTGCCATTATGTTAAGATTAAGTTGGAAGCTGATATGAATAACAAGCCAACAGCACCATCAAATATGGACCGTGTTAAATGGATGGTTGTTGTAATCTTACTAGTTGCAGGTATTGTTGCTAATTATTATTTTGCGCCACTTTCCTTAGCCGCTCGTTTAGGCGGTTGGACTGTGGCTATTGCTATTATGGCAGCTATTGCCGCAACCACCTTAAAAGGTAAAAAAGCATTAACATTTGCTTTTGATTCACGCCATGAATTACGTAAAGTGACTTGGCCGACTCGCCAAGAAACCGTGCAAACAACTTTAATCGTTGTCGTTATTGTAGCTATTTCAGCTGTAATATTATGGTTATTAGACAGTATTTTGTTATGGGCTGTTAGCCTAATAACCTGAATGAGGAATAGTTCATGTCAGATACATCAAAGCCTTCAGCAGAAACAAATTTAGCGCGTCCCACTGAAACTAAGCGTTGGTACGTGGTTCAAGCTTATTCAGGCTTTGAAAAATTTGTAAAGGCTAGCCTTGAGGAACGTATCCGCGCTGAGGGAATTGAGGATAAATTTGCAGAGATCATCGTTCCAACTGAGGAAGTCATTGAAATGCGGGCTGGTCAAAAACGCAAAAGCCAGCGTAAATTCTTCCCGGGTTATGTGCTGGTGAAAATGGAAATGGATGACCAAACTTGGCACTTGGTTCGCAAGACACCTAAAGTATTAGGCTTTATTGGTGGTACCAGTGATAAACCTGCTGCCATTACAGAAAAAGAAGCCCAGAATATCTTACAAAGAGTACAAGAGGGAGCTGATAAACCCAAACCCAAAATCATGTTTGAGCCGGGTGAAGTGGTTAGGGTAACCGAAGGTCCTTTCACCGATTTCAATGGTGTGGTTGAAGAAGTTAATTACGAGAAAAATCGCCTGCGGGTTGCGGTACTCATTTTTGGTCGCTCGACACCGGTAGAACTTGAGTTTGGTCAAGTCGAGAAAAGTTAGGTTCGCTTGCCTAAGGGCCGGCGATGATTGTGGTAGTGCTAACAAGTTTACTGATTGACCTTGATTAAATTAGTTGGGTAATGATGTAAGCTTGTGAAGTAGATAGTTGGGGAGCAGTTTTTTTAGGAACTGCGTTGACCCAGGAGAAACAAATGGCAAAGAAGATCCAAGCATATGTGAAATTGCAGATTCCTGCGGGTTCTGCAAATCCAAGTCCACCTGTAGGGCCTGCCTTAGGTCAACAAGGTGTCAATATTATGGAGTTTTGTAAAGCATTTAATGCCCAAACTCAAGACAAAGAAAAAGGTATGCCTCATCCTGTCGTGATCACCGTATATAGCGACAGAAGTTTTACCTTTGTAATTAAAACCCCACCCGCATCAGTACTTATCAAAAAAGTACTGGGTCTACAAAGTGGCAGTTCAACACCTCATACGAATAAAGTTGGTAAGCTTAGCAGAGCGCAATTAGAACAAATTGCCAATATGAAAGAACCAGACTTAACTGCTGCTGAACTAGAAGCTGCAGTCCGTACGATTGCTGGAACTGCACGTAGTATGGGAGTTGAAGTTGAAGGGGTGGTATATGATGAAGCTAAGTAAAAGAATACGTGCTATACGTGAAAAGGTTCAGCCTGGTAAAGTATATCCAGCCAATGCTGCTATCGATTTACTCAAGGAACTTTCAACGGTTAAGTTTACCGAAACGGTAGAGGCTTGTATTAATTTAGGTGTAGATCCTCGTAAATCGGATCAAGTGGTACGTGGCGCCGCTGTATTACCTAATGGTACGGGTAAAACCGTTAAAGTTGCCGTGTTTGCTCAAGGTGCAAAGGCCGATGATGCAAGAGCCGCGGGTGCTGATATCGTGGGTTTTGACGATTTAGCAGAGTCCATTAAGGCCGGTGAGATCAATTTTGATTTAGTTATAGCTTCACCCGATGCCATGGCATTGGTGGGTAAATTGGGTACTATTTTAGGTCCCAAGGGTTTGATGCCAAATCCAAAGGTGGGCACTGTTACTGCAGATGTTGCTGAAGCTGTAAGAAAGGCTAAAGCAGGTCAAGTGCAATTTCGTACCGACAAAAACGGTATTATCCACTGTGCAATTGGCAAGGTTAATTTTAGCACCGAAGCCATTCAGCAAAATCTGCAAGCTTTATTGACTGAGCTTAAGCGCCTAAAGCCTGCTTCGTCAAAAGGTATTTATATCAAAAAAGTGGCTGTAGCTACGACCATGGGGCCCGGTTTGGTCATTGAGCAAGGTTCCATTGCCACAGAATAAAGCTAAGGCTTTGCTGTGAAAAAGAATTCGATAGTGGAGACATAGATCTCCATGCGTCGAAGACCGTAGGTGTATGATTTTTCATACTTAATGGCCTACGCAGACGGTGTATCCAGCTACAGAAAACTGTTACTGGCCATGCCAAAGGGTGCTGTTAAGCACAATGTTAATTTCAGAAATATTTAGTTTAAGGCTAAGTGATTCTGAGTGGAGGTGTTAAGTGGCATTAAGACTAGAAGATAAAAAAGCGATTGTTGCAGAAGTTGCCGAAGTTGCAACCAATGCATTATCTGTAGTTGCTGCTGATTACCGCGGACTGCCGGTTGGAAATATGACAAAATTACGTGCAGAAGCACGTAAGGCCGGTGTTTATATGCGAGTTGTACGTAATACTTTGGCTCGTCGTGCGTTAGAAGGCACAGAATTTGATTGCCTTAAAGACGCATTGGTAGGACCACTGCTATTAGCATTTTCTCAAAATGAGCCAGGCGCTGCTGCCAAGCTGATTCGTGATTTCATGAAAACCAACGATAAGCTGCAAGTTAAGGCCTTAGCGATCGGTGGGAAATTACTCGATGCAAAACAACTTGATGCTGTTGCTAAATTACCAAGTAAAGACGAAGCGATTTCAAGCTTAATGTCGGTAATGTTGGCGCCTGTAAGCAAGTTTGTGCGTACATTGGCAGAACCACACGCTAAATTGGTTCGTACTATCGCGGCTGTCCGTGATCAGAAGCAATAAAAATATATTTTTAGGAGATAATTATGGCTGTTTCTAAAGAACAAATCTTAGATGCTATCGCAGCAATGCCTGTGATGGATGTTGTTGACCTTATCAAAATGATGGAAGATAAGTTCGGTGTAACCGCTGCTGCAGCTGTTGCAGTTGCTGCTCCTGCTGCTGGTGAAGCTGCCGCTGCCGCAGAAGAAAAAACCGAATTCAACGTAGTATTAGGTAGCGCCGGTGAAAACAAGGTTAACGTTATTAAAGTTGTCCGCGCTGTAACCGGTCTTGGCCTGAAAGAAGCTAAAGACTTAGTTGATGGTGCTCCAGCTGTTGTTAAAGAAGCCATTCCAAAGGCTGATGCTGAAGCCATCAAAAAGCAATTAGAAGAAGCTGGTGCTAAGGCTGAAATTAAGTAAGTCTTGCACAAGAGTTCAACTTCGATAAACTAAACCGTCTCAAAACCGGTTTAGGATGATCGAGGTTAAGGTAAAATCAGGATAGAGGACCCGCTTGAGTCGGAATAGAGATTCAAGCAGGTTCTCTTATCTTGTTAGTAAGATTATGAAAAAGCCTGATAAAGGCTGCCCGATAAAGTTTGCTTTGCCCCTGTAGTTATTTGAAGGCATGATTACAGATTAGAGACAAACTTTTAAAGTATAAATATAATGTGGCAAATATACGTTATCTTGCAAGGCAATATTGCAGGTCCTTCAATGTTGATAGCGAGGAATCCCGATGGCATATGCAAATGCTAACTTAATGCGTGCTAATTCTTTACTCCCTTTACGCGTAGATTTTGGTAAACGTCCCGATATTATGGATGTTCCGCCACTATTGGCTATTCAATTAGATTCATACCGTAATTTTTTACAATTAGATGTTGAGCCAGAAGCTAGAAAAGACATGGGCTTGCATGCTGCTCTTTCTTCTATTTTTCCAATTACCAGTTATTCAGGTAGTGCTCGCTTAGACTATGTTAACTACCGTTTAGGCATTCCCGTATTTGATGTGACAGAATGTATTGTTCGTGGTTTAACCTATGCAGCTCCCTTGCGTATTAGGGTCAGACTGACTCTGTTTGAAAAGGACAGTGTGGGAAGTAATCCCAAGATTCGTGATATTCGCGAACAAGAAGTTTATATGGGCGAATTGCCCCTGATGACCGAAACGGGAAGCTTTATTATCAATGGTACCGAAAGAGTAGTGGTATCACAGTTACACCGTTCTCCAGGGGTGTTTTTTGACCATGATAAGGGTAAAACCCATTCCTCGGGAAAGATTCTATATTCAGCAAGAATAATTCCCTATCGTGGTTCATGGTTAGATTTTGAATTTGATCATAAAGATTGCTTGTTTGTGCGTATTGATAGAAGACGTAAACTTCCTGCTACCATTTTGTTACGTGGCTTAGGTTATAGCGTTGAAGAAATTCTAGACATCTTTTTCACATATAATAATTTCCATCTGCATCCAAATAAGATCGTGCTTGATTTAATTCCCGAGCAATTAAGAGGTGAAATTCTTAATTTTGATATTAAAGACAGCGCGGGTAAGATACTGATTGAAGCAGGTCAGAGGATCAACGCCAAACACATTCGCCAATTGAGCAAAGAAGGTATTAGTCAGCTTGATGTGCCTGCTGATTACTTATTGGGCAAACGTTTAGCAAAATCCTTGATCGATACCGATAGCGGTGAATTATTAGCAGAAGCTAATACCGAGATCACAGTTGAGTTGTTGGAAAAGGCTGCAAGAGCCAGGGTAACTCAATTGCAAACGCTTTATATCAACGAATTAGAGCGCGGTGGATATATTTCTGATACCTTAAACATCGATCCTAGCAGCAATGAACTTGAAGCATTGCTGGAAATTTATCGGATGATGCGTCCCGGTGAGCCTCCAACTAAGGAAGCGGCTGAAAACCTGTTTAAAAATTTATTCTTTACCGAAGAACGCTACGATCTCTCGGCAGTTGGACGGATGAAGTTTAATCGTCGGGTGGGTCGCACCGAGAGCACGGGTCCAGGCATACTTGAAAAAAATGACATCATCGATGTCTTAAAGGTATTGATAAACCTACGCGATGGCGTTGGAACGGTAGACGATATCGATCACTTAGGTAATCGACGCGTTCGTAGTGTAGGTGAAATGGCAGAAAACCAATTTCGCCTAGGTTTAGTCAGAGTTGAACGGGCAGTTAGGGAAAGATTAAGCTTATCTGAGACAGAAAATTTAATGCCTCAAGATTTAATCAATGCTAAGCCTGTGGCAGCTGCCATCAAGGAGTTTTTTGGTTCAAGTCAATTGTCACAATTTATGGACCAAAACAACCCCTTGTCAGAAATTACCCATAAAAGAAGGGTTTCTGCTCTAGGTCCGGGTGGTTTAACTCGTGAAAGAGCTGGCTTTGAAGTGCGCGACGTACATACCACTCACTATGGTAGAGTATGTCCAATTGAAACACCTGAGGGTCCAAACATTGGTCTTATCAATTCATTAGCCGCCTATGCGCGCACCAATGAGTTTGGATTCATTGAAACACCTTGTTTGCAAGTTGTTGAAGGAAAGGTAACCGATAAGGTGCATTATTTATCTGCCATTGACGAGGGCGAATACTTTATTGCTCAGGCCAATGCGACTCTAGATGAAGACGGTAAGTTGGTAGACGATTTAGTACCTTGCCGCTATCGCCATGACTTTACAGTTACCACCCCAGATAAGGTGCAGTATATCGATATTTCGCCCAAGCAGATCGTATCCATTGCAGCATCTTTGATTCCATTTTTGGAACATGACGATGCTAACCGCGCCTTGATGGGTTCAAACATGCAGCGTCAGGCTGTACCAACCCTGCGTGCCGATAGACCTTTAGTGGGTACGGGTATGGAACGCGTGGTTGCAACAGACTCGGGTGTAACGGCGGTTGCTAGACGCGGTGGTATCGTTGACTCAGTTGACGCTAGTCGCGTGGTGATTCGAGTCAATGATGATGAAGCGGTTGGTGGTGAGTCAGGCGTTGATATCTATACTCTGACTAAATATACCCGTTCTAATCAAAATACCTGCATTAACCAGCGTCCCTTGGTTCAGCCGGGTCAGACAGTGAGTCGTGGTGATGTGTTAGCCGATGGGCCATCCACCGATAGAGGCGAGTTAGCCTTGGGACAAAACCTCTTAGTAGCGTTCATGTCCTGGAATGGTTATAACTTTGAAGACTCCATCTTGATCTCTGAACGCATCGTGGAAGAGGATCGCTTTACCTCGATTCATATCGAAGAGTTAACCTGTATTGCTCGTGATACTAAGTTGGGGCCCGAGGAAATTTCTGCCGATATTCCAAATGTTGGTGAAAGTGCTCTGGCTAAGTTAGATGAAGCGGGTGTGGTTTACATTGGGGCTGAAGTTCAACCGGGTGATATTTTGGTGGGTAAAGTGACTCCCAAGGGTGAAACCCAATTGTCTCCTGAAGAAAAGCTCCTGCGAGCCATCTTTGGTGAAAAGGCCTCTGATGTTAAAGATAGTTCATTGCGCGTACCCACCGGTATGGCGGGAACAGTAATAGACGTGCAAGTCTTTACTCGCGATGGCGTTGAAAAGGATGAGCGCGCACTATCCATTGAAAAGGAAGAGCTTGCCAAGGTCAAAAAAGACTTGGTTGACGAAATGCGCATTATGGAGAGCGATATCTATCAACGGGTTGCCAAATTGCTGGTAGGTAAAGTTGCAGATAATAACCTTGGCGATATCAAAAGGGGCGCGGAAATTACCCAAGCCCAGCTTGATAGCTTGTCTCATGAACAATGGTTAAAAATCAAACTCAAAGACGAGAAGCCTAAACAGCAACTTGAAATGGCCATCAAGCAGTTAGAAAAACTTCGCAAGGATTTTGATGAAAAATACGATGCGAAACGTAAAAAGCTAACCCAAGGTGACGATTTAGCCCCGGGAATATTGAAAATCGTTAAGGTTTATCTGGCTGTGAAGCGCCGTATTCAACCCGGCGATAAAATGGCAGGGCGACACGGTAATAAGGGTGTGGTATCCACTATAGTTCCCGTTGAAGATATGCCCTATTTAGAAGATGGCACACCGGTAGATATTGTTTTAAATCCATTGGGTGTACCTTCACGTATGAACATTGGTCAGGTATTGGAGACTCATTTAGGCTGGGCTGCTAAAGGTCTGGGCAAAAAAGTTGCTGAGCTTGTCAATGCGGGTAGAGACCAGGATTTGGTAAACCTTTATGACCAAGTTTACAATATCAATGGTAAGAAGCTCGCTGATTTTAGTAAGTTGAGCAAGGATGAATTGCATGCCTATAGTGATCAACTAGCCGATGGTATTCCCATGGCAACCCCCGTTTTTGACGGAGCCCATGAGGCTGAAATTAAGCGCATGCTTAAACTTGCGGGTTTACCTGAAAGTGGCCAAGCGCAATTGATCGATGGAAGAACGGGTATGCCTTTTGATAGACCCGTTACCGTAGGTTACATGTATATGTTGAAATTAAACCACTTGGTCGACGATAAAATGCACGCTCGTTCGACAGGTTCATATAGTTTAGTAACTCAGCAACCATTAGGTGGTAAGGCACAATTTGGTGGCCAGCGCTTTGGGGAAATGGAAGTTTGGGCGTTGGAAGCCTATGGTGCTGCTTATACCTTGCAAGAAATCTTGACCGTTAAATCGGATGACGTGGGTGGTCGTACTAAGATGTATAAGAACATCGTGGATGGTGACCATCGCATGGATCCAGGCATGCCAGAGTCGTTTAACGTTTTAGTCAAGGAAATTCGATCACTGGGTATAGACATTGATCTTGAGCAAGATACCTAACGGTTATTGATTACGGTTACAATTAGATTTAAGCTCTAGCTGCAAACCAAGTTCGCAGCTAGAGTCAAGAAAGCCAACATGGGAGAGCAGCCTTGAAAGATATAGTGAATATCTGGAAGCAACAGACACAAGTAGATGAATTTAATTCTATTAAAATTCTCATCGCTTCACCCGATATGATTCGCTCTTGGTCATTTGGGGAGGTAAAAAAGCCTGAGACCATTAATTATCGTACGTTCAAACCCGAGCGTGATGGCCTATTTTGCGCCAAGATATTTGGGCCTATCAAAGACTATGAATGTCTATGCGGAAAATATAAGCGTCTAAAGCATCGTGGCATTATTTGTGAGAAATGTGGAGTTGAAGTCACTTTAAGCAAGGTACGCCGTGATCGCATGGGACACATCGAATTGGCCAGTCCTGTGGCGCACATCTGGTTCTTAAAATCATTGCCTTCGCGCATAGGCTTACTCCTCGACATGACCCTGCGTGACATCGAGCGAGTACTTTATTTTGAAGCGTTTGTAGTTATAGATCCGGGTATGACCCCCTTAGAAAAAGGCCAGTTGTTATCCGATGATGCCTACCTTGATGCCATTGAACAATATGGTGATGACTTTGATGCTAGGATGGGTGCAGAGGCAATTCAAGCCATTCTACAAGGCATAGATATCAATGCTAAATAGAAACTTTGCGCAATGAAATACCAACGACTAGTTCAGAAACCAAACTCAAGAAGCTTTCCAAACGCTTAAAGCTTTTAGAAGCCTTTGCCGAATCAGGTAACAAACCCGAGTGGATGATTCTCAACGTTCTTCCAGTTTTACCACCGGATTTAAGACCCTTGGTGCCTCTGGATGGTGGAAGATTTGCGACCTCCGATCTCAATGATCTCTATCGTCGAGTTATCAATCGTAACAACCGCTTAAAACGACTTTTAGATCTAAATGCTCCGGATATTATTGTTCGCAATGAAAAGCGTATGCTACAAGAAGCCGTCGATGCCTTATTAGACAATGGCCGTCGTGGTCGGGCAATTACCGGTAGCAATAAGCGCCCCTTGAAATCATTAGCTGACATGATCAAGGGTAAACAAGGTCGCTTTAGACAAAATCTATTGGGCAAACGGGTTGACTACTCAGGCCGTTCGGTCATTGTGGTGGGCCCAACCTTGAAACTGCATCAATGTGGTTTACCGAAAAAAATGGCCTTAGAGCTATTTAAGCCCTTTATTTTTAGCCGACTTGAAAGACAGGGTATGGCAACCACCATCAAAGCGGCTAAGCGCATGGTGGAGAAAGAAGAACCCATCGTTTGGGATATTTTAGAAGACGTTATTCGCGAACATCCCGTTTTACTGAATCGTGCTCCAACCTTGCACCGTTTAGGCATTCAAGCCTTTGAACCGGTACTGGTGGAAGGCAAGGCCATCCAGCTACATCCCTTGGTCTGTACTGCCTATAACGCCGACTTCGACGGTGACCAGATGGCTGTGCATATTCCTCTGACTTTAGAGGCTCAGCTTGAAGCGCGTGCGCTCATGATGTCTACCAACAATATTCTATCACCAGCTAATGGCGATCCTATTATTGTACCAACCCAAGATGTTATCTTAGGTTTGTATTACATGACTCGTGAAAGAGTTAATGCGCGTGGCGAGGGTAGCATTTGTGCCGACATCAATGAAGTTCATCGCTTGTATGAAAGTGGCAGTGTTGACCTACACGCTAAAATTCAGGTGAGAATTACCGAAAGCCTAAAAGATGAAAGTGGCGAGTGGCAGCAAACCACCAAGCGCTATGCCACCACTGTGGGTCGCACCCTATTGTATGAAATTGCACCCAAGGGCATGGCATTTGCTCTATTTAACAAGCCTATGACTAAAAAGACAGTCTCGGGTCTTATCACGACCTGTTACCATAAGGTAGGCCTTAAGGAGACGGTCATATTTGCCGACCAATTGATGTACACCGGTTTTGGCTATGCTACCCGCTCGGGTATTTCAGTAGGTGTCAATGATTTGATCATTCCCGATGAGAAGGCAAAGATCATTGATAGTGCTGAGCAAGAAGTTAAAGAAATTGAGCAGCAATATGCTTCGGGTCTAGTGACCTATGGTGAGCGTTACAATAAAATCGTTGATATATGGTCATATGCCAACGATCAAGTAGCTAAGGCCATGATGAAGAAGCTGGCAACTGAGAATGTCATCGATGCCAAGGGGCAGCAGGTTCAGCAGGAATCATTTAATTCAGTTTATATGATGGCTGATTCCGGAGCGAGGGGTTCTGCGGCCCAGATGCGTCAGCTCGCGGGAATGCGGGGTTTGATGGCAAAGCCCGACGGCTCTATTATTGAGACGCCTATCACGGCTAACTTCCGTGAAGGCTTGAATATGTTGCAATACTTTATTTCAACCCACGGTGCGCGTAAGGGTCTTGCCGACACGGCCTTAAAGACCGCAAACTCGGGGTATTTAACCAGACGTCTAGTTGACGTGGCTCAGGACGTAGTGATCACCGAGGTTGATTGTGGCACCGATGCTGGACTTGAGGTTATGGCTCATGTTGAGGGCGGTGATATTGTCGAGCCCTTAAGAGAACGAATTTTAGGCCGGGTCAATGCCGAGGACATTTTTGCAATCAATAGTGATCAAGTGTTGATTCCACGCAACACCTTGTTGACTGAAACTCTGGTTGAGAAGCTTGAAGAAGCCAGTATTGACCAAGTAAAGGTTAGATCAGCCATCACCTGCGAAAGTCGACATGGTATTTGTGGTATGTGCTATGGACGTGACCTTGCTCGCGGCCATCTGGTAAACATCGGCGAGTCTGTCGGGGTTATCGCGGCTCAGTCTATTGGTGAGCCAGGCACCCAGTTAACCATGCGTACCTTCCACATCGGGGGTGCAGCATCTAAGACAACGACGGTTAATAACGTTCAGGTTAAAACCCAGGGTATTGTTAAATTGCACAATATGAAGTATGTGCAAAATAAAACCGGCCGCTATACCACTGTATCACGTTCGGGCGAATTAGTTATTTATGACGCCAATAGTAGAGAGCGTGAACGCTATAAGGTTCCGTATGGGGCTGAAATTAGCGTTAAGGACGGTGACAAGGTAAATGCGGGACAGGTGTTAGCCACCTGGGATCCACACGTACATCCAATCGTTTCCGAAGTGACGGGTCGAGTGAGATTTATCGACCTTATCGATGGCGTAACGATCAAGCTCCACACCGATGAACTCACGGGTTTAACCAGTAAAGTGGTCGTTGATCCTAAGCAGCGTGGTTTGGGGGGTAAAGATTTACGCCCCATGATCAAATTGGTGGATGAAAATGGCGAAGAGCTATGCTTGCCAAATACTACGGTAGCAGCTCAATACTACTTACCAACGGATGCCATCATCAATATTGATGATAATGCTAAGGTGGAAGTAGGCGATGTATTAGCGCGTATTCCACAAGAAAGCTCAAAAACGCGTGATATTACCGGGGGTCTGCCACGGGTAGCGGATTTATTTGAAGCTCGTAGACCTAAAGAGCCTGCTATTTTGGCAGAAATTTCTGGTGTAATAAGCTTTGGTAAGGAAACTAAGGGTAAGCGTCGTCTTATTATCACCGGTAATAAGGGTGAAGTGATAGAAGAGCTTATTCCAAAATGGCGTCATATTTCAGTGTTTGAAGGCGAACACGTAGAACGCGGTGAAGTGATCGCGGACGGCTCGCCAGATCCGCACGATATTTTACGTCTATTGGGTATAGGTGCCTTAGCGGATTACATTACCAACGAAGTTCAAGACGTTTATCGTTTGCAAGGTGTAAAGATCAATGATAAACATATTGAAACTATCGTAAGGCAAATGCTGCGTAAACGGCTAATTTTAGAGCCAGGTGATACGCGCTTGTTAAAGGGTGAGCAGGTTGATGATCAAGTACTACGTGCTGAAAATGAGAAGGCTAAGGCAGCCGATAAGTTGCCTGCTACTTACGATTTAGTACTATTGGGTATTACCAAGGCCTCGCTCGCAACCGAGTCATTTATTTCGGCAGCGTCTTTCCAAGAAACAACTCGGGTACTGACGGAAGCTGCTGTCAATGGCAAGCGAGACGAATTGCGTGGTCTAAAAGAAAACGTAACCGTCGGCCGTTTAGTTCCAGCAGGAACAGGGCTTGCCTACCATATGCAGCGCCGCCAAAAGCACGCTGCAAGCCTGCAAATGGCAAATAACGCAACACAGACAGCACAGTCTCAAGTTGATTTAAGTGAAATTGAGCGTGCTCTCAGTGATGCACTACAAGCTGAAAGCCGAAGTGAATAAAGTAACTTTGTTAAAGAGAACAGGAGCTATTTGTATAGCTCCTGTGAGTCTTTTTTGCTATAAGCTTGATAAAATTTGGGTTAATTAAGAAGTTAAGGCTTGACAGATTGGTGATAGATCACTAAAATCCCGCCTCTACTCTTAATAAAGATTAGATATATTTACGTTCATTCTTAGTAAAAACTGGAGTTAATCTAGCATGGCTACTGTTAACCAATTAGTGCGCAAACCGCGTCGTACTAAAAAGCTAAAAAGTAAAGTGCCAGCCTTAGAAAGGTGTCCACAAAGGCGCGGTGTATGTACACGTGTATACACGACTACACCAAAAAAACCAAATTCGGCGCTTCGTAAAGTTGCACGGGTACGCGTAACTAATGGCCATGAAGTTACCGCCTATATCGGTGGTGAAGGTCACAATCTGCAAGAGCACTCGGTAGTTCTGATCAGGGGTGGTCGTGTAAAAGACTTACCCGGCGTGCGCTATCATATCGTGCGTGGTAGTTTGGATACCGCTGGTGTTAAAGGCCGTAAGCAAGGTCGTTCGAAATACGGTGAGAAAAGACCTAAGAGCAAGTAACATTCTTACTCACGGTAAAGCTTTGTTTACCGTGAGTAGTCAAGTTTGGATTAAGAGTATGGAGGGCATCCATACTCTTAAAGTACTCGGCGTTACCGGGTAATCAAGAGCAAAGTTTATAAGCCTATAACCGTAGGAAGTTGAAAAATGCCAAGAAGAAGAGTAGTTGCAAAACGTGAGATTTTACCTGATCCAAAATTTGGTAGTCAGGTACTTGCAAAATTTATTAACCAAGTCATGACTGACGGTAAAAAAGCGGTTGCTGAAAAGATCGTTTATGGTGCATTAGATAAGATCACCGAACTTGCCAAAAATAAGCGCAAGGAATCGGATGACGAGGGCGGTGAAGCCGGTGGTAGAGCTTCCGGTGGCAGTTTTGCCCTGGATATCTTTATTCATGCACTTGATAACCTCAAGCCAACGGTTGAAGTACGTTCACGTCGTGTCGGTGGCTCAACCTATCAAATCCCAGTAGAAGTTAAGCCTGCTCGTAGCACAGCGCTTGCAATGCGTTGGTTGGTTGAAACAGCGCGTGGGCGTTCAGAGAAATCCATGGCAATCCGTCTTGCTCATGAAGCAATGGAAGCCTACGAGAATAAAGGTAATGCCATCAAGAAACGTGAAGATGTGCATAGAATGGCAAAAGCAAACCAAGCGTTTGCTCACTTCCGTTGGAACTAGAGAGGTAACATCGTGGCACGCGTAATCCCCTTAGAACGAACTCGCAACATTGGTATCATGGCGCATATTGACGCCGGTAAAACAACTACCACAGAGCGTATATTATATTATACAGGCGTACAACATAGCATTGGTGAAGTACACGAAGGTGCTGCAACCATGGACTGGATGCCACAAGAACAAGAACGCGGTATCACCATTACCTCTGCTGCAACTACCTGCCATTGGACCGGTACTCAAAATCAGTTTCCACAATATCGCATCAATATCATTGATACTCCAGGACACGTGGACTTTACCATTGAAGTTGAGCGTTCATTGCGTGTTCTCGATGGTGCCGTCGCGGTATTCGATGCGGTTTCCGGCGTTGAGCCACAGTCTGAAACGGTATGGCGTCAGGCGAATAAATACGGCGTGCCTAGATTAGCCTTTGTCAATAAAATGGACCGTGCCGGAGCAAACTTCTTGCGTGTAGTAGAACAGATCAAGGGCCGCTTAAATGGCAATCCTGTTCCCATTCAGCTTCCCATCGGTGCAGAAGAAAAATTTGCGGGCGTTGTCGATTTGCTCAATATGCATGCTATTTATTGGGATGATGCCTCAAAAGGTATGAAGTTTGATATCAAAGAAATTCCAGCTGATATGCAAGAACTTTGTGCTGAATGGCGCTCCAAATTGGTTGAAGCAGCCGCTGAGGCCAATGAAGAATTAATGGATAAATACCTAGAGAATGGCGAATTATCCGTTGAAGAAATTAAGCGTGGTTTACGTATTCGTACCTTAAGCAACGATGCCGTGCCCGTGTTATGTGGCAGTGCATTTAAGAACAAGGGTGTACAAGCTGTACTCGATGCCGTTGTTGAATACCTACCTGCACCTACCGATATTCCTGCTATCAGGGGCGTATTAGACGATGCGGCTGAAACCCAATCTGAACGTCATTCAAGTGATGAAGAACCCTTTTCAGCATTGGCATTTAAGATTGCTACCGATCCTTTCGTCGGAACTTTAACCTATATCCGAGTATATTCTGGTGTTTTAAACACTGGAGACACCGTGTACAATCCGGTCAAGGGTAAAAAAGAGCGTATTGGTCGTTTGCTGCAAATGCACGCTAATAAACGTGAAGAAATAAAAGAAGTACGTGCTGGTGATATCGCTGCTGCGGTAGGTTTAAAAACAGTTACCACAGGCGATACCCTCTGTGATCCAGACAAGATTATAACTCTTGAAAGAATGGAATTCCCTGAGCCAGTAATTTCTGTGGCTGTTGAGCCAAAAACTAAAAGTGACCAGGAAAAAATGGGTATTGCTCTTGGCAAATTGGCACAAGAAGATCCATCATTCCGCGTAACTAGCGATGAAGAAAGTGGTCAAACCATTATTTCTGGTATGGGTGAGCTTCATCTGGAAATCATCATTGACCGTATGAAGCGGGAATTTAACGTTGAGGCTAACGTGGGTAAACCACAGGTTGCTTACCGTGAAACCATTCGCAATTCGCTTGAGCAAGAAGGTAAGTTTGTTCGCCAATCTGGCGGCCGTGGACAATATGGTCACGTTTGGATTAAAATCGAACCACGCGAGCGTGGGGAAGGCTATGAGTTTGTTAATGCTATTGTAGGTGGTGCTGTTCCAAGAGAATACATTGCGCCCGTTGATAAGGGTATTCAAGAGCAATTAGAAAATGGTGTAATTGCGGGCTACCCCATGATTGACGTTAAGGTTACATTGTTTGATGGTTCATACCATGACGTTGACTCGAGCGAAATGGCGTTTAAAATTGCCGGCTCGATGGCGATTAAAGAAGGTGCTAAAAAAGCAAATCCTGCCATATTAGAGCCTATCATGAAAGTCGAAGTACTCACTCCAGAAGATTACATGGGTGACGTAATGGGTGATTTAAATCGCCGCAGAGGTATGGTATCAGGTATGGACGATTCTCCTGCAGGTAAGGTCATTAAAGCCGAAGTACCCTTGGCAGAAATGTTTGGATATGCCACCGATTTGCGTTCTATGTCGCAGGGTCGTGCCACATATACCATGGAATTTGCTAAGTACAATGAGGTTCCAACCAACCTAATGGAAGCAATAATTAACAAAAAGTCTTAATGGCTAAAAATTATAGTTAAACGACATATAAGTAAGAGGTAGAGAGCAAATGTCCAAGGAAAAATTCAGTAGAGATTTACCACACGTAAACGTAGGTACGATAGGTCACGTAGACCATGGTAAGACGACGTTGACGGCGGCATTGACGAAGGTGCTGGCGGAGACATATGGTGGTGCGGCGGTTGCGTTTGATAATATTGATAAGGCGCCGGAAGAGAAGGCTCGTGGTATCACGATCTCGACCTCACACGTAGAATATCGTTCAGCGAAGCGTCACTATGCGCACGTAGATTGCCCAGGCCACGCGGATTATGTGAAGAACATGATCACGGGAGCTGCACAGATGGACGGGGCGATATTGGTGTGTTCAGCGGCGGATGGTCCTATGCCCCAGACTCGTGAGCACATTTTGTTGGCGCGTCAGGTAGGTGTACCGTACATAGTGGTATTTTTAAACAAAGCGGACATGGTAGACGATGCTGAGTTGTTAGAGCTTGTTGAGATGGAAGTACGCGACTTATTAAGCAGCTACGATTTTCCTGGCGATGACATACCCTTGGTAGTAGGTTCAGCGTTAAAGGCGTTGGAAGGTGACAAGAGCGAGATAGGTGAAGCGGCGATAGTGAAGTTAGTCGAAGCGATGGACAGCTATATACCTGAGCCTGTACGTGAGATAGACAAGCCCTTTTTGATGCCTATTGAAGACGTATTCTCAATTTCGGGCCGTGGTACGGTAGTAACGGGTCGTATAGAGCGTGGTAT
>Ga0222426_100748_pt1 | contig 16998 bp, 15 predicted proteins | sample 2B50Ametagenome_FD_180087 | JGI IMG/M metagenome (GOLD analysis project Ga0222426, IMG submission 180087) | Enriched microbial communities from leaf-cutter ant dump, University of Wisconsin, Madison, United States - 2B50A (version 2) | ecosystem: Environmental > Terrestrial > Nest > Insects nest...
ACCAACATCCAAAACACAAATGCCTCCGATCAAACCGGAGGCATCTTGATGACCCCACGTTAAGGGGTCCCGTTTGGACGAAAATCACCCCTCAAACAGGGTCCTCATTCCACGAAAAATCACACACAGAGGAAATGAGGGCGCGCATCATCTACGCTGCACGTCGAAACAACCGGTCAGTGAACGCCGAAATCGTCGCAACGCTGGAGGAAAAATATCCGGTTCCGGCCGGCGCCAACGGATTGGAAGACGTTCTCAAACTGTGGGCGCCGCGCATCCTCAGCGAGCAAGACCCGACCGAGCAATCCCGTCTGATCCGGGAGGTGAACTCGATGTTGGAAGAGATGGCGCCCCAAGCGCAGATCGGATTTTTCCCCAGCGATCAAGGCACGCGGCTCGGCCTTATTTGGCAAACATCATTGTTTGAAGAGGGTAGTGAGATAGAAACGCTGGAGCGGTCTTTCCCTACGAAGACATTCAAACCTTAGGTCTTCGCTTTCACGAACTTGCCCCACGCCTCCATGATCTCGCGGCGCTGCTCCAAATAGTCCGTGCGCCGGTAAGCTCGCTCCACCGCACCGCCCACGATATGACCCAGCACGGTTTCGGCCACCTCATAGGGCGTGTCGGTCTGTTCCTCGATCCAGTCGCGCAGCGATGAACGGAACCCGTGCGGCCGATAGTCCAGCTCGGCCCGCTTCATGTGGTTGGACATCGTCATGTCGGAGATCACGCCTTTCACCGAACCGGCGAACAGGTAGCCGCCGCGGGCGTGGCGCCGTGCCTGGTCGATGACCGCAAGCGCCTCGGTCGACAGCGGCACCCGGAAATCCGGCGTCGCATCGCGCCGGCCTTTCATCGCTTCGCCTGGGATGGTCCACACGTCGCCGTTGATCTGGTTTTCCAGTATATGCCGAAGCGGCCAGGAGCGCACGCCGGTGAGGATCAGGAGCCTTAGGGCGAGGTGCGTCACCGTTCCCTCGTTCAAGGATCGATAGAACGCCGGCACGTCCTTCCACGGCATCGCCGGAATGTTCTCCGCCTTGTGACGAGATTTGCCCAGCAGCGCTCTGGCCTTGTCCGTCGCCTGCAGATCGACCTCCAGCCCAAGCGCGGCTGCGTGCCTCATGACTATGGCGAGACGGTTGAGCGCCTTCCGGGCAGTCTCCGCCTTGGTGTGCCAGATCGGCGCCAGCACGTCGCGAATGCCGACCTGGTCGATCTCCGCCACGGGCGTGTTTCCAAGCTTGGGCAAAACATGCAGTTCTATCGGCGTGAACCAGCGCCCGGCCGAGCCATCGCCTTTCAGTTCGGCCTTGCGGGCTTCGAAGGCATCTTTCGCGACGTCGGCTAGCATATGGATGTTGCGCGCCGCTTCCCGCTTCTCCCGTTCACGTTCTTTTATAGGATCTTTGCCGGCCCGAACCATGCCGCGCCAGCGGTCGGCGCTTTCCCGCGCCTCTTTCAGCGAGACCTGGGTAAGAGCCCCCAGCCCCATTTCCCGACGGCGGCTGTAGATGGTATAGCGGAGCACCCACTGACCGCCGCCGTCCTCGCGCTTCAGGAGCCATAGGCCGCCGCCGTCCGCGTACTTGCCGGGGCCGAGCGTGGCGACCGCCCGGGCGCTGAGCCTGTTCATGGCGCGCATGTGCAAACCCCCTTTCGATCCACCCTGTTCTATCCCCCTCCCAATCCACCGTTTGCCGCGCGATTGGATGAATGGAGGTGATAAAATGTGAAGCAGAACGAAACAGGAAGATCAAGCGACTTCAATCACTTTGATAGCGGTTGATACATCATGAAAAACAATGATATTTCAAGGAGATGCTCCTAAGCGGCACCACCCTTCGCTCTTCGAGCTTCGGGTGGCAAGCCACCCGCAGATCGCTAGACGAAGGAGTGTCCCCCGAAGCCTTGGCGTAGGAGGACGAGTTCGAGTTTTCTCCTTCCGACCGCACCATTCGTTTGATCTCACGCCAGCTCGCTTCGCTCACGGCTCCGATGGGGCGCGCTGACCGCGCGACGCCCGGTCGGGCTTGCGGCCCTGCGGGTTCGATCCAGTGCCTTTTGGGCAGAGAACGTTACTTTCTTCGGCGCGGGCTCACGCCGCCTTCTTCTTCGCCAGCCGTGCCTTGATGCTGTCGACGTCGGCGCGCGGCGTGGCGGCGAACAGGGTCTTCGTGTAGCTGTGCTGCGGGTTGGAGAAGACCTCGTCGCGGCTGCCGTATTCCACGGCCTCGCCGAAATACATCACCATCACGTCGTCGGCGATGTAGCGCACGACCGACAAGTCGTGGCTGATGAAGACGTAGGTAAGCTGGAACTCATCCTGCAGGTCGGCCAGCAGGTTCAGCACCTGCGCCTGCACCGAAAGATCGAGCGCCGAGACCGGCTCGTCCAGCACCAGCAGGCTGGGTTTCAGCATCAGCGCACGGGCGATGGCGATGCGCTGGCGCTGGCCGCCGGAGAACATGTGCGGATAGCGGTTGAAGTGTTTCTCTTCCAGCCCGACCTTGACCAGCATCTGCATGGCGAGGTCGCGCCGCTCGGCGGCCGGCATGTCGGTGTTGATGACCAGCGGCTCCATCAGCACGTCGCCGATCTTCTGGCGCGGGTTGAGCGAGCCGTAGGGGTTCTGGAAGACGATCTGCACCTTGCGGCGCAGTTCCGGCGAGGGCCTGCCCTTTGCGATGTCGACCTTGTTGCCGTCGAGATAGAGCTCGCCGGCGGTCGCCGGGTCGATCAGCGTGATGATGCGCGCCAGCGTGGACTTGCCGCAGCCGCTCTCGCCGACGATGGCCAGCGTCTTGCCCTTCTCAACCTTGAAGGACACGCCCTTGACCGCGTGGACGGTGCGCCCCGCCTTGAACATCGTTCCCGGCACGACATAGTCGCGCTTGATGTCCCGTCCCTCGACGACGATCGGGCCGGCGGTTGCCGAACCTGTCGCAGCCTTGCTCGTGTCCTCGGTCATCGCGGCGCCACCGTCATGAATTCGCCCTCGGCCATCAACCCGGCGATGGTGGGCAGCCGGTCGCCGGTGGCGTTGTCGGGAAGCGCCGATAGAAGCGCGCGCGTGTATTTGTGCTTCGGATTCTCGAAGAGGGTCAGCACGTCCGCCTCCTCCATCTTGCGGCCCTTGTACTGGACGATGACGCGATCAGCGGTTTCGGCGACGACGCCCATATTGTGGGTGATCATGATAAGACCCATGCCATGCTCGGCCTGGAGATTCATCAGAAGATCGAGGATCTGCTTCTGGATGGTCACGTCGAGCGCCGTGGTCGGCTCGTCCGCGATCAGCAGCTTGGGATTGCAGGCGATCGCCATGGCGATCATGACGCGTTGGCATTGGCCGCCCGACATCTGGTGTGGATAGGAAGAGAGCCGCTCCTCCGGCTGCGGAATGCCGACCTGTGAGAACAGTTCGATAGCGCGCGCACGGCGCTCTTTCTTGTTCATGTGGAGATGGAAGCGCAGCACCTCCTCGATCTGGAAGCCGACCGTGAAGCAGGGATTGAGGCTCGCCATCGGCTCCTGGAAGATCATCGAGATGTCCTTGCCGATGATCTTGCGGCGCTCGGCGGCGTCCATGCCCAGCATGTCGCGGCCGTTGAACAGCGCCTTGTCGGCCGACACCTTCGCCGTCCAGGGCAGCAGCCCCATGACCGCCAGCATGGAGACGGATTTGCCCGACCCCGACTCGCCGACGATCGCCAGAACCTCACGCTCATCCACCGACAGCGACACGCCGTCGACCGCCCGGAACGGCCCGGAGGCAGTCTCGAACTCGACGACGAGGTTTTCGATCTCAAGCAGGGCCATGACGACGCTCCCCGTCGCGCGACCGATCAAGCGACTGCCGCTGTTGCGGCGCCCGGCGGGTCGACGTACTGTTCAGGCGAATATAACGAAGGTGCCCCTTATGCGCTCCGCCCTGTTCGCCGCCGCTTTTTGCGCGCTGCTTTCCGTTTCCCCGGCACTGGCGGACGGAACGACCGCGACGCCCGTCGTCGCGGAACTCGTCGGCGGCAACGGCAAGGCCGTGAAGCTCGATGCCGGCGCGCGCTCCGGCTTGGCCGTGATCGAGCAGGACGTTTCCTTCCAGAGCGCCAAGGGGCAGGAAAGCGGCCGCTACCGGGGCGTGCTCCTGTGGGATCTCTTCAAGGCCGAGGGGATGCTCGACGAGGCCGGTCATCACGGCGAATTGCGACAGGTCTTTTCCGTCACCGGAGCCGACGGCTACCGCATCGACTTCTCGGTCGGCGAGATCGCGCCGGAGTTCGGCAACCGCCGCATCATGTTGGCGACAGAAGCGGACGGAAAACCGCTCGGCCTGCCGCGCGTCGTGGTGCCGGGCGACAAACGTGGCGCCCGCAGCGTGCGTGACGTTGTCAGGATCGAGATGCGTTAGCGGCCGCTTCATCACGACCTCTTCATCTTCGGGTCGAGGGCGTCGCGCAGGCCGTCGCCCATCAGGTTGATGGCCAGCACCGTCACCAGGATGGCGATGCCCGGCAGCGTCACCACCCACCAGGCACGCAGGATGAATTCGCGCGCCTCGGCCAGCATCGTTCCCCATTCAGGTGTCGGCGGCTGCGCGCCCATGCCGAGGAAGCCGAGCGCTGCCGCGTCGAGGATGGCGTTGGAGAAGGAGAGCGTCCCCTGCACGATCAGCGGCGCCATGCAGTTGGGCAGGATGGTCCTGAACATCAGCCTGAGCGGTCCGGCGCCGGCGACGCGTGAGGCGATCACGTAGTCGCGGGTCTTCTCCGACATGACCGCCGCGCGCGTCAGGCGCACGAAATGCGGCTGGTAGACCAGCGCGATGGCGATCATGGCGTTGTTCAGGCCCGGCCCCAGCACGGCCACCAGCGTCAGCGCCAGCAGCAGCGAGGGAAAGGCCAGGATGATGTCCATCAGCCGCATGATGACGGTGTCGATCCAGCCGCGGAAATAGCCGGCGACGACGCCGACCAGCACGCCTGCCACCATGGCGATGGCGGTGACCACGATGCCGATGAACAGCGAATAGCGGGCGCCGAACAGAAGCCGGGAGAGAATGTCGCGACCGACCGCGTCGGTGCCGAGCAGGTATTCCCAGCGACCGCCTTCCTGCCAGACCGGCGGCACCAGTACGGCGTCGCGGTACTGGAGATAGGGTTCGTGCGGGGCGATCAGGGGCGCCAGCAGCGCCAGGATCACCAGGATGACGAAGAACCAGAGGCCGATGACGGCGCCCTTGTTCTCGGAGAAATAGAACCAGAACTCGGCGAATTGGCGCCGGCGCGGCGACATCTCGTCGAGCGGGGAAACGGTCTTGGTCGCAGCCTCTGTCATCGCGCCCTCAATGCCTGATGCGCGGGTTGACCAGCCCGTAGGCGAGGTCGACGAGCAGGTTGACGAGCATGATGATGCCGGCGATCAGCAGCAGACCACCCTGGATGACCGGATAGTCGCGCTTGAACACCGAATCCACCATCCACTTGCCGATGCCGGGCCAGGAGAAGATCGATTCCGTCAGGATGGCGCCGGCCAGCATGACGCCGACCTGCAGGCCGATGGTGGTGATGACCGGGATCATGGCGTTGCGCAGCGCGTGGATGCCGACGACGCGGAAGGGCGACAGGCCCTTGGCGCGCGCCGTGCGCACGTAATCCTCCGACAGCACCTCCAGCATGGCCGAGCGCGTCTGGCGCGCGATGACGGCGAGCGGAATGGTGCCGAGCACGATGGTCGGCAGGATCAGGTGGCTGGCGGCCGATGCGAAGGCGCCCTTCTGCCCCGACAGCAGCGAGTCGATCAGCATGAAGCCGGTGACCGGCGGGAAGAAATAGAGCAGGTCGATGCGACCCGACACCGGCGTCCAGCGCAGGATGCCGGAAAACAGGATGATGAGCAGCAGGCCCCACCAGAAGATCGGCATGGAATAGCCGACGAGGGCCGCGCCCATCACGCTCTGGTCGAAGAAGGAGCCGCGCTTGATGGCGGCGAACACGCCGGCAGGGATGCCGAGCACGATGGCGAAGATGATGGCGCAGAGCGAAAGCTCCAGCGTTGCCGGAAACAGCGTGAAGAACTGGTGCAGGATCGGCTGCTTGGTGACGACGGAGGTGCCGAAATCGCCCCTCAATATGCCGCCGATATAGGACAGGTACTGCATGACCATCGGCCGATCCATGCCGAGCTCGTGCATGATCTGGGCATGGCGCTCCGGGCTCATCACCCGTTCGCCCGACATCAGCATCACCGGGTCGCCGGGCAGCAGCCGGATAAAGGAAAAGGCGATGATGGAGACCCCGATGAAGGTCGGGACCAGCACCATCACGCGGCCAAGAAACAATTTGAGCATCGATATCCTATGGCACTTCGCCCCGGTGGCGTCCAGCAACCGGGGCGAAAGGGTCGCGTCCGGCCGAAGCCGGACGCGATGAACGCCTTACTCGGCGATGTCGACGTTGTCGAAGCGATGGATGCCGAGCGGATCCTGGGTGTAGCCGATGACCTTCTTCGACATCGGCATGAACACCGTCGAGTGGTCGAGCGTCGCCCAGGGCGCCTCCTTCTTGAAGACGACCTGCGCCTGCTGGTAGAGCTTGGTGCGCTCTGCCTGGTCGGAGGTCTGCTTGGCCTTCTTGACGAGGTCGTCGAACTCCTTGTTGCACCACTGGGCGCGATTGTTGCCGCCCACCGCATTGCAGCCGAGCAGCGTGTCGAGGAAGTTGTCCGGATCGCCGTTGTCGCCCGTCCAGCCGAGGATGACGGCGCCGTCGCGCTTCACGTCGGCGGCACGCTTGAGGTACTCGGCCCATTCATAGGTGACGATCTCGGCCTTGACGCCGATCTTGTCGAGATCCGCCTGCATCAGCTCGGCAGCGCGGCGCGCGTTGAGCATGTAGGGACGCGAGACGGGCATCGCCCAGATCTTCATCGACAGATCCTTCACGCCCGCCGCTTCCAGCGCCGCCTTGGCGGCGTCCGGATCGTATTTGTCGTCGACGGTGCTCTCGTCATACGACCACATGGTCGGCGGAATCGGGTTCTTGGCGACCACCGCCTGGCCCTCGAAGACGGCATCGACGATGGCCTTCTTGTTGATGGCCATGTTGAGCGCGCGGCGAACCTCGGCCTTGTCGAAGGGCGGCTGCTGGGTGTTGTAGGCCAGGAAGGCGATGTTGAGGCCCGGCTGTTCCTCCACCGTCAGATCGGCATTGCCCTTCAGCGCCTGGACATCCGCCGCATTCGGATACGGATAGATCTGGCATTCGCCCGCTTCCAGCTTCTGCCGGCGCACGGAGGCGTCCGTGGTGATGGCGAAGACGAGGTCGTCGATCTTCGGCTTGCCGTTCCAGTAGTCGGGGTTGGCCTTGTAGCGGATCACCGCGTCCTGCTGGTAGGCGACGAAGGTGAACGGGCCGGTGCCGAGCGGCATCTGGTTCATCTGCTCCATCTTGCCGTCGGCGGCCAGCTTGTCGGCGTATTCCTTGGACAGGATCGAGGCGAAATCCATGCCGAGATCGGCCAGGAACGGCGCCTCGGGATGGTTCAGCGTGAACTTGACGGTATGGTCGTCGACCTTCTCGACCGACTTGATCAGGTCGGGGAAGCCCATGCCCGCCGAATATTCCCAGCTGCCGCCGGCGACATACTTGTTCCACGGATCGTCGGCCTTGAGCTGGCGATCGAAGGAGAAGACCACGTCGTCGGCGTTGAATTCGCGCGTCGGCGTGAAGAAGTCGGTGGTCTGGAACTTGACGCCCTGGCGCAGCTTGAAGGTGTATTCCAGGCCGTCGTCGGAAATCGTCCAGCTTTCGGCGAGGCCGGGCTCAAGTTCGGTGGAGCCGTGCTTGAACTCGACGAGGCGGTTGTAGACGGTACGCGACGAGGCGTCGAAGGTGGTGCCGGCGGTGTACAGGCCGGGGTCAAAGCCTTCCGGCGACCCTTCCGAGCAGTAGACCAGCGTCTTGGCGTTGGCGACACCTCCCAGCATGCTTGCGGCCAGCAACGCGGCCGCAAAAGCCAGTTTCGTTTTCATTGAGCACTCCCTGATTGTTTCCAAGCCCCTCTATCAGGCTCGTGAAGGCCGCATATAAGCACCGTTTTTCGACCTTTGGAACTCCCCGCCTGCCGAACCCAAGGTAAGTAGAAAAAAATTCCAACGTATGCGGTTCTGGTAGTTCAAAACTCGCAATTCTGATATATCACGCGAATGTCAAACCCTGTCTTTTTGCGTGATCGGCAAAAAGATTCCAACCCGGCATCTATCGTTTCCGCAGTCCCGGTCGATCGCGCGAGCGGCGACCACGGCCGGCGAGCCGGTTGCCGCGGCGTCATGGCTTGCACGCTTGCGGATTGTCACCATACATAACAACAAAGCCCGGAAGCCTGCGCGACTGCCCTGATCGGGAATGCCGCTGCCGGCGCGCCAAGGGAGGAGCGAGGGTGGCCAAGCACTCGAAGACGACCACGCCGAAAGCCGCTGGAAAGACCGGCGCTAGAAGGACCGGCAAAGCCGCGGCGGCGAAGCCGGGGAAAGCCGGCGCGAAGCCGGAGGCGGCGGAAACGGCGGAGGCGAAGCCGAAGGGCAAGGCGGCGGTGCGCAAGCCAGCCGCCCGGCAGGTCGCACAGGCCGGCAAGACCTCGAAGGACCGGCAACACGCTTCGGCATCCGGCAAGACCGCCGCGACCGGAAAGACGAAGGCAGGCGCAGCGGAAACTGCCCCTTCGCCGAAGAAGGCCGCGCCGAAATCCCTGCCCAAGGCGATCGCCGATCTCGCATCCGGGCAGCCGCAGAAGCCCTGGCTTGCCAGCTATCCCGCCAACATGGTCGAGGAGATCGGTCCGCTGCCCCACCAGTCCATCGGCGAGCTTCTGGTTTCATCCTGCCGTCACTATGCGGCCAACCCGGCCTTCACCTGCATGGGCAAGACGCTCAGCTTCGCCGAGGTGGAGCGCCTGTCCGCGATGTTCGGCGCGTGGCTTCAGGCACGAGGCCTGAAGAAGGGCGCGCGCGTCGCGCTGATGATGCCGAACGTGCTGCAATATCCGATCGCCATGATGGCCGTGCTGAGGGCCGGTTATGTCGTCGTCAACGTCAACCCGCTCTACACGCCGCGCGAACTCGAGCACCAGCTGACCGATTCCGGCGCGGAAGCGATCGTCATCCTGGAGAATTTCGCCGCCACCCTGCAGGCCGTCGTGGCGCGCACGCAGGTCAGGACCGTCGTCGTCGCCTCAATGGGCGAGATGCTGGGCGGCGCGAAGGGCATGGTCGTCGATTTCGTCGTGCGCCGGGTCAAGAAACTGGTGCCGGCCTGGTCCCTGCCCGGCCATGTGCGGTTTTCCGCCGCCCTGAAGCAGGGCGCGCGGCTGGCGCTCAAGCCTGTCGAGGTCAGGCCCGACGATGTCGCCTTCCTGCAATATACGGGGGGCACGACCGGCATCTCCAAGGGCGCCACGCTGCTGCACCGCAACGTGCTGGCCAATGTCGTACAGCTTGCGCTGTGGGTCGAGGACGCCTTCACCGTCAAGCCGAAGCCGGCGCATCTCACCTATATCTGTGCGCTGCCGCTCTACCATATCTTCGCGCTGACGGTGAACGCGCTGATGGGCATGCAGCAGGGCGCCTGCAACGTCCTCATTCCCAACCCGCGCGACATTCCAGGCTTCGTGAAGGAACTGTCCAAACAGCCGTTCCATGTCCTGCCCGGCCTCAACACGCTGTTCAACGCGCTGCTCAACAACGACGATTTCCGCAAGCTGGACTTTTCCTCCCTGACGCTCAGCCTGGCCGGCGGCATGGCGGTGCAGAAGGCCGTGGCCGACCGCTGGAAGGCAGCGACCGGCAGCCACATCACCGAGGGCTACGGCCTCTCCGAAACCTCGCCGGTGGCGACCGCCAACAAATGCAGCGCCGGCGACTATACCGGCACGATCGGCCTGCCGATCCCCTCCACCGACATCTCCATCCGCGATGACGACGGCGAGGTCGTGCCGCTCGGCGAAGTCGGCGAGATCTGCATCCGCGGGCCGCAGGTGATGGCCGGCTACTGGAACCGGCCCGACGAGACCGCGAAGGTCATGACCAAGGACGGCTACTTCAAGTCCGGCGACATGGGCTTCATGGACCTCAACGGCTACACCAAGATCGTCGACCGCAAGAAGGACATGATCCTGGTTTCCGGCTTCAACGTCTATCCGAACGAGCTGGAAGACGTGGTGGCGCGCCATCCCGGCGTGCTGGAGGTGGCCGCGATCGGCGTGCCGGACGAACGTTCAGGCGAGGTGCCGAAACTGTTCGTGGTCAGGAAGGACCCGGCGCTGACGGCGGAGATGCTCACTGCCTACTGCAAGGAAAACCTGACCGGCTACAAACGCCCGAAATATATCGAGTTCCGCACCGAACTGCCGAAGACCCCGGTGGGGAAGATTCTCAGACGGGAATTGCGGGGATAGGCGCGGCGATGCCTCCCCCTTGAGGGGCGAGCCATCCCCTTGGAAATCTTCAACTGCCGCTCACCCCTACTCCTGTCCCCTCCCGACAAGGGAGAGGGAGACGCCGGCATCCTCGTGTCGTGCAAATTGGCAATATCGGCGCATCGTGGAACCGACACGGAGTCCCCCTCCCCCTTGTGGGGAGGGGTCAGGGGTGGGGGTGCGCCCCTCCTATGTGACTGCCATCACCATGAGGAAGCGCCGGCTCCGGCGTCCTCATCGATAAAGGCTAAAGTCCCGGCGCGGCCAGCCGCCTCGCATGGTCGCGCAGATCGGTGGGCCAGTTCTCGCTCAGCTCCATGAAACGGCCGCGGTTGCCGGCATAAAGCGCACGGCTCGCCTCCTCGTAGCCCGGCTGGTTGCCCAGCATGGCGCCCATGAAGCGGTCCGCCGTCTCGCGCGCCTTGCGCGCCGCGGCGGCACCGTCGCCCGCACCGCGCGCCGCATCGACGAGCCTGCGCAGCGTCACCGACGCGCCGCCCGGTTGTTCCGCCAGCCATTCCCAATGGCGCGGCAGCAGAGTGATCTCCCGCGCCACAACGCCGAGCTTCGGCCGGCCCGGCGACCGCCTGGCGGACGCCGTTTCGGGCGCAGGCTTTTCGTTTGCGGGCGTCAGCCGCGCACGAATGTCGGTCTCGCTGCCGCTGAGGTCGAAATCGACCTGCCGCCCGGTTCGGTCGTCGAAGACGAGCAGCGCGGCATCGCCGTTCATGGCGGCGGCTGCCCTGACAGCCAAGGCGACTTCGATCACCGGACCGGCGGCAAGCAGTCTTTCGCCGGCAAAGGCGGTGACGGTGTATGGTGAAGCTGTATTCGACATGAACTTATTTTATCCGGGTATTATTGTCACGTCAATAGCGCCGGATCGAAGCGCTGTCGACGACAAGCGAAAAAATCTCAACACTCTCCCCGCCTCCCCGGTACTCGGCCGGCCGACAGCAGACCCTCGTCATCCTCGGGCCTGACCCGAGGATCCATGCCGGAACGGCTTGGCCAAATGAGGCGGCGCACAGAGGCCGTCATTCCGGGGCCGCGCAGCGGAACCCGGAATCCAGAGCGGGAACGCTGCTAAGCCGGGCCTGAACGAGCAAGGTCGGCGGACTGGATTCCGGGCTCCGCTGCGCGGCCCCGGAATGACGCAGGTGGATGAGGCGGCGCGAAAAATCTCTCCACACCCTCTCACACCTGCCCAATACTTGTCTCACCCGAACAGGAGGCTGGAATGGAGGACTGGGGAACAGGCTGGAACCGCGATGTGCTGGGGCGCATCGTGGCGCTGCTGTTTTCCCTCGCCGATCTGGCCGACATCGCCGCCGGCCTCTCTGCCCCACGCCGCCGGTATCTGCTCGGCATTCTGAGTGTCGCCGAAGCCGAGGCGCATGATTTTCTCATCGGCGCCGGCGCGCCGGTCTCGGCCGGCGGACAGGACACCGTCGACGACGCCTTGCGGCTCGCGGCACGTTTGCGCGCGCTGGCGATGCTGCTCATGGCCCTGCTGATGCAAAGGGCCACGCTGCCCAACGCGATCCATCCGTTCGTCGTCCGGAAGACGCCTGCCTTGCACGCGGGCCGTCCGGCATCGTTGGCCGCGCCCGATACGTCATAAGGCAGCGCCGGCAACTGAACCCCACGTCATCCCGGAAGCCGATCGAAGCGCAGCGTAGGTCGGCTATCCGGGATCCAGTCCGGAACATCTCCATGGTCACGGACTGGATCCCGGCTCTGCGCTCGCAAGCTCGCTTGGCCGGGATGACGATGGTGCTTTGCGTCCCGACCTTCTCGCCTCTGCGCGCGGGGGGACATTCCTTGATCAATGGCCAGGGCGGATTTCCGCAGCGTGGCGATGATGAGATGTGGGCGCAAGAGCCCCTCTCCGTCACGGCTTCGCCGCGCCACCTCTCCCCAGAGGGGCGAGGAACCGAGCCCGCCAAACTCGTGCTGTGCGATTATCAGCTCTTGAGCAAGCTCATCATCGTTTCGGCTGAGCACTGTTTCGGCTGAGCGCTGGCCAAGCAGAACCTGGGTTCCTCGCCCCTTTGGGGAGAGGTGGCGCGGCGAAGCCGCGACGGAGAGGGGTTGCTTAGACGGCACTGACGTCAGGAAGGCATCGCATTCCACGGCTGGCTAACCCTCCGTCGGGCCTCGGCCTGCATCTTCCCCGCAAGCTGCAGGGAAACGCTGGCGCCGCTCACTTCCCTTCGAGATAGGCCGGCAGGTCCGCGATGGAGTCCAGCACCACGTCGGCCATCGGCGCCAGCGTGTCGCGGGTGCCGGTGCCGGAAAGAACGCCGACGGCAAGCCCGCAGCCGCCCGCGCGCGCCATTTCGAGGTCGTGGCGGTTGTCGCCGACCATGGCGATCTCCGAAGGTTTCAGCCCGGTCAGGTCGCAGAACGCCAGCACCGTGTCGGGCGCGGGCTTGGGATTGGCGACGGCGTCGTAGCCGTAGGCGGCGTCGAAAAGCTGTGCCACGCCGAGCGCCAGCAGCGTCTTTTCGCAGCCGGCGGTCGAATCATTGGTGGCGACGCCCAGCCGATAGGGCCTGGCGTGGAGCGCGGCCAGCGCCTGCGCCATGCCCGGCAGCGCCACCGCCATCTGCGATCCCTGGATGGCCGTCATCTCGTTGTAGTGACGCAGCGCCTCGAGCCGGTCTTCGGCCGCCAGGCCCGGAAACCACAATTCGACGACTTCCCGGTTGGTGCCTGCCGCGAAGACCGAATCCGCCTTGAAGCGCTTCGCCGCGAAATCGTAGCCGGCCATGTCGAGGAAGCGGTCGGCACCGGCACGGTCGCCCTCGGCCGCTTCCATCGCCATCAGGTCCGCGACCGCGAACCAGGTGGCATTGAAATCGACAAGCGTTCCGTCCTTGTCGAACAGGATTCCCTTGATCGCCCCCTTGATCGCCAACGAAGCCTACTCCCCGCGCAGCCGGTGGATGTGTTCCACGAGGCCGGCGGTCGAGGCATCCCTGCCTGCGGCACTCTCCTTGCCTTCCACGACAGGCAGCAGGCTGGTCGCCAGTTCCTTGCCGAGTTCCACGCCCCACTGGTCGAAGGAGTTGATGTCGTAGAGAACGCCTTCGACGAAGACGCGGTGCTCGTAGAGCGCGATCAGACGGCCGAGCATGCGCGGGTCGAGTTCGCGGTAGACGAGGGTTATCGAGGGCCTGTTGCCGGCAAAGACGCGCTGCGGCGCGATGCGGTCGACGAAATCCGGCTTCTGGCCCTTGGCCAGCATCTGCGCGCGGGCCTCCTCCAGCGTGCGGCCCTTCATCAGCGCCTCGGATTGCGCCAGGCAATTGGCCAGCAGCAGGTCGTGATGGTGCTTCAGGTCAGGTTCGTGGCCGATCGCGGCGACCATGAACTCGACCGGAATGGTGTCGGTGCCCTGGTGGAGAAGCTGGAAGAAGGCGTGCTGGCCGTTGGTGCCCGGCTCGCCCCAGACCAGCGGTCCCGTCGGGGTCGTCACGGGCTTGGAATCCACGGTGACGCTCTTGCCGTTCGATTCCATGTCGAGCTGCTGCAGATAGGCCGGCAGGCGCGACAGGCGCTGGTCGTAGGGGATGATCGCGCGGGCCGGATAGGCGCATACGACCCGGTGCCAGAAGCCGACGAGGCCGAGCAGCATCGGCAGGTTCCTGTCCAGCGGCGTGTTGAGGAAATGCTCGTCCATCTCATGGCCGCCGGCGAGAAACGCGTGGAAATTCCGCGGCCCCACCGCGATCATCACCGGCAGGCCGATCGCGCCCCAGACCGAGTAGCGGCCGCCGACCCAGTCCCAGAAGCCGAACACCCGGTCCTTCTGGATGCCGAACTTGGCGACGAGGTCGAGCGCGGTGGAGACGGCGGCGAAATGGTGCGCCACCGCGCCCTTGCCGAGCTTCGCCTCGACCCAGCGGCGGGCCGTCTCGGCGTTCGTCATGGTCTCGACGGTGGTGAAGGTTTTCGAGGCGATGATGAACAGCGTCGTCTCGGGATCGAGCCCCTTCAGCGTGTCGTGCATGTGCGCGCCGTCGATGTTCGAGACGTAGTGCGAGCGCGGGCCGTCATGGTAAGGCGCCAGCGCCAGCGTCGCCATGACCGGGCCGAGGTCGGAGCCGCCGATGCCGATATTGACCACGTCGGTGATTTTCTTGCCCGTCGCGCCAGTCGCCTTGCCGGAGCGGACCGCATCGGCGAAGGCGCTCATTGCGTCGAGCACCGAGCGGACGTCCTTCTGGATATCCTGCCCGTCGACATGCAGCCCCTTGCCGTCGAGGTTGCGCAGCGCCGTATGCAGCACCGCGCGGTCCTCGGTGATGTTGATGTGCTTGCCGGCGAACATGGCCGCGCGCTTTTCCTCGACGCCGGCGGCGGCCGCCAGTTCGCCCAGCATGGTCATCGCCTTCTGGTCGACGGCGCTTTTCGAATAGTCCAGCAGGAGATCGCCGTCGTTCACCGAGAAGCGGCCGAAGCGGCCCGGATCGGCGGCGAAGACCGCGCGCATGTCGGTGGGCAGCGCATCCCGATGCGCCTTGAGGGCGGTAAGCTGCTTGGCGAAGGCGGTGCGGTCCACGTCAGGCTCCTGGTGCATTGAACAAACCAGCCCGGCGCCTGCCTTTGGCAGAAGCCGAAGCGCGCGGACTATCGTCCTTAAGCGCGGCCGTTTCAACCGTTCTTCATGATCGGCCGAGCGCGCAATGGATCACTGGCATAAATCGGATAAATCAGAAAAATTGATTGGCGCAACCCCTTATGCCAGGCTTAGTCTCCGCTGGTCCACAAAGCCGGAAAAGACTGACCGATCCAGGAGGAATTTTATGCCACAGCGCAATGACACGGCCATATGGTCGGGCCTGTTCCGCATTTCTCCGGAGTCCGGGCAGACCCTTCAGGCGCAGATCCGCCAGGCGATCGTCGCCGCGATCCTCGACCGGCAGATCGCCGCCTCGATGCCGTTGCCGTCCTGCCGCATCCTCGCCGAGAAGCTCGGCGTGGCGCGCGGCACGGTGGTCCTCGCCTTCCAGCAACTGGTGGACCAGGGCTTCCTCATCGCCAAGGAGCGGCGCGGCCATTTCGTCAATCCGGAGGTGCTGACCACGCCGGCCAAGCCGCAGAAGACGCCCGAACAGTCGAACGAGATCGACTGGAAGAAGCGCCGGCGGATCGCCGCCAGCGACATGCCGCCGCCGGCCAAGCACGACAACTGGATCAAGTCGTCCTACCCCTTCGTCTACGGCCAGTTCGACCCCGCGCTGTTCCCGACCGCCGAATGGCGCGAGTGCAACCGCATGGCGCTGGCGGTGCTGGAGATCCGCAACTGGGCCTCCGACATGGTCGACCGCGACGACCCGCTGCTGATCGAGCAGATCCAGGCGCGGCTCCTGCCGCGGCGCGGCATCTTCGCCAATCCCGACGAGATCATCGTCACGCTGGGCGCGCAGAACGCGCTCTACATGCTGGCCACGCTTCTGATGACCAAGGGCTCGAAGGTGGCGATGGAGGACCCCGGCTATCCCGACGCGCGCTCGATCTTCAAGCTCGCGGGCGCCGAGGTGCAGCCGGTGCCGGTGGACCAGTCCGGCATCGTCACGTCGGCGATTTCCAGCGACGCCGATTTCGTCTTCGTCACGCCGAGCCATCATTGCCCGACCATGGTGCCGCTGTCGGCCGAGCGGCGGCAGGACCTTTTGTCGCGCGCCAACCAGCACAACCAGATCATCATCGAGGACGGCTACGACAGCCAGTTGCTGGACGAGGCGCCGCAGCAGGCGCTCAAGAGCGTCGACCGCTCCGGCCGCGTCATCTATGTCGGCTCGATGTCGAAGACGCTGGCTCCGGGCCTGAGGCTCGGCTACATCGTCGCCTCCGCCGACCTGATCGCGGAACTGAGGGCACTGCGCCGCTTCATGCTGAGGCACCCCCCGGCCAACAACCAGCGCGCGGTGGCGCTGTTTTTGTCGCTCGGCCATCACGAGGCGCTGGTCAGGCGCCTGTCGGCGGCCTTCGAGGAAAGGCGCAAGCGCCTTGTCCACGCGATCGACGCTTTCCTGCCGGAATGGCGCTCGACCGACTCGGCCGGCGGCACCTCGCTGTGGCTCGAAGGTCCGCGCGGCACGGATTCGCGCGAACTCGCCTCGGTGGCGGCGAGCCGCAGCGTTATCATCGAGCCGGGCGACCGCTTCTTCGACCGCTCGGACAGGCCGACGCGCTTCATGCGGCTCGGCATCTCCTCGATCGCGCTGCAGCACATCGAGCCGGGCATCCGAGAACTGGCGACGGCGGCGGGACGCAGGCCGGCGGCGGCTTGAGCTCCTTCCTTCTCCCGGTTGCGGGAGAAGGTGTCATGAAGTGACGGATGAAGGGTGGAGCCAGCCCAGCAAGCTCACGCCGCCCCTCACCTGCCTGCCGGCATCCTCTCCCCGTGGACGGGAGGGTGATCGCAAAAGTTTCATCGAAGGCAGATGACAGGACCCCCCACCCCTAACCCCTCCCCTCAAGGGGGAGGGGGATTCAGGCGCGCCCGTT
>Ga0222426_100749_pt1 | contig 16995 bp, 15 predicted proteins | sample 2B50Ametagenome_FD_180087 | JGI IMG/M metagenome (GOLD analysis project Ga0222426, IMG submission 180087) | Enriched microbial communities from leaf-cutter ant dump, University of Wisconsin, Madison, United States - 2B50A (version 2) | ecosystem: Environmental > Terrestrial > Nest > Insects nest...
TGGACGCTGAACGACTTCCACTACCGCGGCGACAGCACCTTCGGCGACAACGAACTGCCCAGCCTGCCGCGCCAGGTGTACCAGGCGCAGCTGAACTACCAGCGGCACGACGGCTACTACGCCGAACTCAACGCGCGGGCGGCCTCCAGCTACTACGTGGACTACGCCAACAGCCTGGGCGCGCCTTCGTACACGCTATGGGGCGCCAAGCTGGGCTACCAGGCGCCGGGCCGGCGCTGGGAGGTGTTCCTCGACCTGCGCAACCTGACCAACGAGCACTACGCCACCGCGGCCAACACCGCCTACGACGCCAAGGGCCGGGACTCGGCCAACTTCTACCCGGGCGACCCGTTCAACGTCACCGCCGGGGTGGCCGTGCGCTTCTGAGCCGCCGCGGGGCCGGCGCCGTGCCGGCCCCGCCGCTTCAGGCGCCAGGTGCCAGCGCGGCTGTCAGCGAGCGCAGCAGAGTGGCGCAGCGCTGTTGCTGGTCCAGCGGGTAGCGGGCCAGCCACAGGGGCAGGTGCTCGAACAGCTCCAGGGTGGGCTGGCAGGCCTGGCCGGGGCTGGCGTAGCCGGCGGCGCCCAGCTGCGCATCGAGCTTCTGGCCGAGTTGCTGGCGCAGCCGTTCGACGCACTGGCGCTGCTCGTCGTTGAGGCAGCCGGCGTCGCGGGTGGCCAGCTGGAAGTGCAGGGGATTGCTTTCGTACAACGCCACCAGGCCCTCGACCACCCGTTGCAGGGCGGCCTTGGGGCAGCCGCGCAGCCGGCGCTGGTCGAACAGCGAAAGCAGCGCCAGGTAGTGTTCCTCGATGAACTCCAGCAGCAGCTCTTCCTTGCTCGCGCAATGGCTGTAGAGCGAACCCGCGGTCAGCTCCAGGTGGCGCGCCAGTTCGCGCAGGCTGACCTGGGCGAAGCCGCGCCGGGCGAAGAGCTCCAGGGCCTTGGGGCGGTTGCGCGCGAAACGCGAGCCGGGGGAGGCGGTCATCTGGGCACCTGTTCGTCGTATCGGGCTGCTTGCCGGGAAGGCGCGCCGAAAGGGCGGCCGGCCGCGGCGCGCCCGTTTCGTGGGTTGGGCGCCTCCGGGGCCGGCCGGCCCGATCAGACGCGTTCGAAGATCACGGCGATGCCCTGGCCGCCGCCGATGCACATGGTGGCCAGCGCGTAGCGGCCCTGGATGCGCTGCAGCTCGTGGACGGCCTTGGTGGCGATGATCGCGCCGGAGGCGCCGATGGGGTGGCCCAGGGAGATGCCCGAGCCGTTGGGGTTGACCTTCTCTGGGTCGAAGCCCAGTTCGCGGCTGACCGCGCAGGCCTGGGCGGCGAAGGCCTCGTTGGACTCGATCACGTCCAGGTCGGCCACGCTCAGGCCGGCGCGCTGCAGGGCCAGGCGGGTGGCCGGGATCGGGCCGAGGCCCATCAGGGTGGGCTCGACGCCGGCGTGGGCATAGGCCACCACCCGCGCGATGGGTTGCAGGTTCTCGCTCTTCACCGCCTCGGCGCTGGCCAGCAGCAGGGCGCTGGCGCCGTCGTTCAGGCCCGAGGCGTTGCCGGCGGTGACGCTGCCGTCTTCGAGGAAGGCCGGTTTCATCTTGGCCAGTTGCTCGAGGTTGGCCTCGGCGCGCACGTGCTCGTCCACCTCGAACAGGCTGGTGCCTTTGCGGCTGCGGATTTCCACCGGCACGATCTGCCCGGCGAAGCGCCCTTCGGCGATGGCGCGGGCGGCGCGCTGCTGGCTCTGCAGGGCCAGGGCGTCCTGGTCCTGGCGGGTGATGCCGTGCTGCCTGGCGATGTTCTCGGCGGTGATGCCCATGTGGATGCCGTGCAGCGGGTCCTGCAGGGCGCCGAGCATGTAGTCGAGCATCTTCACGTCGCCCATGCGCGCGCCCCAGCGGGCGCTGGGCACCAGGTAGCCGGACTGGCTCATGCACTCGGCGCCGCCGGCGATGGCGACGCGCGAGTCGCCCAGCATCAGGCCCTGGGCGGCGCTGACGATGGCCTGCAGGCCCGAGCCGCACAGGCGGTTGACGGTGAAGGCCGGGGCTTCCTTGGGAATGCCCGCCTGCAGCGCCGCCACGCGGCTGATGTAGGCGTCCTTGGGCGTGGTGGGGATGACGTGGCCGAACACCACGTGCTCGACGCGCTGCGCGTCGCAGTTGGCGCGGGCCAGCGCGGCCTGGGTGACCAGGGTGGCGAGCTGGGCGGGCGGGGTGTCCTTGAGGGTGCCGCCGAAGGTACCGATGGCGGTGCGCACCGCGCTGACGACGAAGACTTCTGGTCTGTTCATGGGAAGGGCTCCTGGCAGAATGGCGAGCAGTCTAGAAGGCGATGCGGTGGCGTCCTATGCCAGAATTGCGCAGTCCCGGCTGACGAATTTGGACATATCGGATGATGAAACCCGCCCTGGGCCCCGAGGAACAGACGGCCACCCCGCGCCGGCGCGACTCGGTGGCGGCCTATTTCGTGAAGGCCGCGCTGCACCGCCTGGCCGACCGCCCGCAGCGCGCCGCCGAGCTGCTGGCGCAGGCCGGTATCGAGCCGCACTGGCTGGACGAGCCGCTGCACCGGGTGCCGGCGGAGGCGGTGACGCGCCTGTGGCTGCTGCTGACCGAGGAGCTGGGCGACGAGTTCTTCGCCTTCGATTCCGCCGGCCTGCCGCGCGGCGCTTTCGCCATGGTCTGCCGCAGCGTGTTGCACGAGCCGGACCTGGGCCGCGCCCTGCGCCAGTGCCTGGCCGGCTTCAACCTGTTCCTCCGCGATATCCGCGCGCACCTGGAGCTGCGCGGCAACCGCGCGGCCATCGTGCTGCACACGCGCATCGACGACGCCACCCTGCGCTGCGTCGCCGAGGAAATCTACCTGAGCATGGTGATCGGCGTGGCCTGCTGGCTGGTGGGGCGGCGCATCAACCCCGACCGCGCCCGCTTCGGCCACCCGCAGCCGCCCCACGGCGCCGAGCCGCTGCTGTGGGGGCCGTGGATCCGCTTCGACGCCGACCACACCGAGCTGGAGTTCAATGCCCAGCAACTGGCGCTGCCGGTGATCCGCAACTTCGCCAGCCTCAAGCAGTTCCTGCGCCAGGCGCCGGAGGGCGTGGTGGTGCGTTTCCGCAACCGTTCCGGGCTGTCGGCCAAGGTCTACCGCCGCCTGAAGGCCGGCGGCGACCTCGACTGGCCGTCCCAGGCGCAGATGGCCGCGCAGTTGGCGTTGAGCGAATCGGCCTTCCGCCGCCAGTTGGAGCGCGAGGGCTTTTCCTACCAGATGATCAAGCACGAGGTACGCCGGGCGCTGGCCTTCGAGTGCCTGGACGATGCCAGCCTGAGCATCGCCGAGATCGCCGCGCGCTGCGGCTTCCAGGAGCCCAGCGCGTTCCACCGCGCCTTCCGCCAGTGGACCGGCATGAGCCCCGGGCGCTACCGCGTGGCCCGCGCCCAGGGCGGCGGCTGAGCGGCGCCCGGCGGCGCTGAACCTTGGCCGGTGGCGGCAGTCTGAGGCTGGCCGTGTCGTCCATCAGCCGAGTCCACTGCCGTTCATGCGCCCCATCGCCCGTCGTCTGTCGTCGTGCCTGTCGTTCCTGCTCTGCCTTTCGCCCCTGCTGGCCGGCCCCGCCCGGGCCGGCGAGGAAAGCCGCCTGCTGGCGGCCATCAACGCCTACCGCGCGCATCCCTCGGGGTGTGGCGGAAGTATGCCGAGGCGGCTGGCGCCGCTGACGTCGCAGGCCAGCCTGGCGCTGCCGGTGGGCTTCGGCGGCGGCCTGCGCGAAGGCGTGCGGGCTGCCGGCTACCAGGCGCAGGTGGTGCGCAGTATTCGTCTGGTGGGTGCGGCCGATGCCGGGGAGGCCTTCGACATGCTGCGCGAGCGCTATTGCTCGGCGCTGCTGGACCCGCAGTTCGCCGATGCCGGCGTGAGCCGCGCCCGCGGCGAATGGCGCCTGGTGCTGGCGCGCTCGATGGGCGGCAGCAGCCTGGAGGACCCGCGCGCAGCGGGACGGGCGCTGCTGGCCCAGGTCAACGCGGCGCGTTCGCGGGCGCGGCTGTGCGGCGACCGGCGCTTCGCCGCGGCCCGGCCGCTGAGCTGGAGCCCGGCGCTGGGCGCGGCGGCGCAGGCGCACAGCCGGGCCATGGCGCGCGGCAACTACTTCGCCCACCGCGACCCCGACGGCGACACCCCGGCCGACCGCGCCCGCGCCGCCGGCTACCGCGGCCGCCAGATCGGCGAGAACATCGCCGCCGGGCAGGGCTCGACGAGCCAGGCCATGGCCAGTTGGCTGGCCAGCCCCGGGCATTGCGCCAACCTGATGAACCCGCTGTTCACCCAGGTCGGCGGCGCCTACGCCAGCGAGGCGCGCAGCGACCAGGGGGTGTACTGGACGCTGCTGTTCGGCGCGCCCTGAGGCGGCGGGCTTGCCCGCGAATCGCGCGCAGGCTCCTACATGGGAATGCGGTGGGTGGGGCTGCGTAGGAGCGGATCTCATCCGCGATAGCCGAAACCACCGGCGTCTTTCGTAGGATGGTGTTGAGCGAAGCGATACCCATCGCAGTGGCCGCATGGGTTTCGCCAAGGCTCAACCCATCCTACGAAAAGCGCCTCGGTGCAATCGGCAAGACAGTTGCTCCTACGATTGCGCCCAATCGTTGGGCTGAACACCGATGCCGGATGGCTCGCGCGGCCGGGGCCAATCGCGGACGGAGTCCGCTCCTACGTTACAGGTGAACACCGCCTTTCGTAGGAGCGAGCCGGGCCTGGCCGTACGGTAGGAGCGGATTCATCCGCGATCCCGCCGGCAGGGCCAGCGATGGGGAGGGGCGATGGGTATCGCTTCGCTCCACCCATCCTACGAAGGGCGCTTCGGCGCAGCCTGTAGGCAGTTGCGCCCAACAGGGGCCGGATGTGCCGTATTTTCGCGAGCCGGCCTGGCGGCGTCAGGCGCTGGAGGACTGCTGCGCCTGCGGGTTGCGGTAGTCCTTGAGCAGGCGCTTGATGGCCTTGTTGACGTTGCGCTTGGCCAGTTCGTCCAGGGAGAACCAGCGGCAGTCGGCGATTTCGTTCTGCGGCTGGGGGTTCTGCGGCTCGGGCAGGGCCGTTTCGAACACGTAGTGGAGGGTCTGGTACAGCTCCAGCGGAGCGAGGTAGGCCATGGCCTCCACCTGCAGACCGGTTTCTTCGGCCAGCTCGCGCTGGGCCGCCTGGCGCGGGGCCTCGTTGGCCTCGATGCGGCCACCGGGCAGGTTCCATTTGCGCCGGGCCTTGCGCACGAAAAGGATCTTGTCGTCCTGACGGCAGATCACTGTCGCCCGTTCCTTGATCGCACTACCCATGGGCACCCCCTGATACTGCTTGCCACATACATCTGTAATAGCAGACAACGCTTGTCATGAATTTGTCACAAAAAATAAGCAAGAACGGCGCCAGCCGGCGCGGTGCGCAGGATACGCAGGAGGGAAGGCAGCGTTCCATTTGAAACCGCTGATTCGGGCAATGGAAATTTCTGATCGGTCGGCGGGGGGATGGGCGGTTTTGGGGCGCGGTGTTCCGGCTTGCGCCGAGGTGCCTTTCGTAGGATGGGTTGCGCTTGCGAAACCCATGTGGTGGCGGTGATGGGTATCGCTTCGCTCAACCCATCCTACGGGAATGACCGAGCGCCGGCCTTGCCGGCGAAATCGCGGATAAATCCGCTCCTACATGGGAATGGCATGGCGCGTAGGAGCGGACTCCGTCCGCGATCAGCACACCGCGATATGCGAATCCGCCCGCGGTTCGGTGCCGCCGCAGAGCACGCCGGTCTGCGGGTCGCGGACGATGATCTGGCCGCGGCCGTAGTCGGTGAGGTCGCAGGCCACTTCCACCTCGTGGCCGCGGCGGGCCAGGGCGAAGGCGAGGTCGCGCGGGGCGCTCTGTTCTATGCCCACCTTCATCCCGCCCAGCCACTGCCAGCGTGGGGCGTCCAGCGCGGCTTGCGGGTTGAGGCCGAAGTCCACCAGGTTCATCACCATCTGCACGTGGCCCTGGGGCTGCATGTAGCCGCCCATCACGCCGAAGGGGCCGACCGCCACGCCGTCCTTGCTGAGGAAGCCGGGGATGATGGTGTGGAAGGTCTGCTTGCCCGGGGCCAGGGCGTTGGCGTGGCCGGGGTCGAGGCTGAACTCCGAGCCGCGGTTCTGCAGGCCGATGCCGCTGTCCGGCAGCACCACGCCGGAGCCGAAGCCGTGGTAGGCGCTCTGGATGAAGGAGACCATGTTGCCTTCGCCATCCGCCGTGGCGATGTACACGGTGCCGCTGGCGTGCGGGTCGCCGTGTTGCGGCGCCTGGGCGCGCTCGCCGATCTCGGCGCGGCGGCGCGCGGCGTAGGCTTCGCCGAGCAGCGCGCTGGCGGCCACGCGCATGTGCTCGGGGTCGGTGATGTAGTGCAGGCCGTCGGCATAGGCCTTTTTCATCGCTTCCAGCTGGCGGTGCCAGGTCAGTTGGCTGTCGCGCTGGTCGAAGTCGAAGCCCTGGAGGATGTTCAGCGTCATCAGGGCGATCAGGCCCTGGCCGCTGGGCGGGATTTCCCAGACGTCGTAGCCGCGGTAGTCGACCTTGATCGGCTCGACCCATTTCGGCCGGTAGCCGGCCAGGTCCGTCGCGCCCAGGTGGCCGCCGCTGGCCGCGGCGTGCGCCGCCAGGCGCTGGGCGATGGCGCCGCGGTAGAAGCTCTCGCACTTCGTCTCGGCCAGTTCGGCCAGCGTCCGCGCCTGGGCCGGGTTGCGGAACAGCTGGCCGGCGCGCGGGGCTGCGCCGTCGAGGGTGAAGGTGTCGAACCAGGCTTCCAGCACCGGCTCATCGGCGCGGCTGGCCTGGTATTCGCGGCGGGCGATTTCCCACTGGTGGGCCACCACCGGCGACACCGGGAAGCCGTCGCGGGCCAGGGCGATGGCCGGTTGCAGCAGCTCGGCGAAGGGCAGCTTGCCGAAGCGCGCGGACAGCTCGGCCCAGGCCGAGGGGATGCCCGGCACCGTGACCGGCAGCCAGCCGTGCACGGGCATTTTGGCGTGGCCGGCGGCCTTCACCGCGTCTATAGACAGCGAGGCCGGCGCGTGGCCGCTGGCGTCCAGGCCGTGCAGCTGGTCCTTGACCCAGACCAGGGCGAAGGCGTCGCCGCCGATGGCGTTGCCGGTGGGTTCGACCACCGTCAGCGCCGCCGCGGTGGCGATGGCCGCGTCGATGGCGTTGCCGCCGGCGCGCAGCATGGCGATGCCGGCCTCGGCGGCCAGCGGCTGCGAGGTGGCGACCATGCCGTTGCGGGCGAACACGCTCTGGCGCTGGGAGGCATAGGGGTATTCGTGGGCGGAGAAGTTAAGCATGGCAGGGCTCTTCGAAGGTCATTGGCCGGTCTTGATGCGGGTCCACTCGCGGGTGATCACGCGCTGGATGTTCGGCGGCAGGTCGGCGGAGACGAACAGCTTGTCGATCACCGCGTCGCTGGGGTAGATGCCGGGGTTGTCGCGCACCTTGGGGTCGAGCAGGGCGGTGGCGTCCTTGTTCGGGTTGGCGTAGCCGACGTAGTCGCTCACCGGGGCGATCACCTGCGGTTGCAGCAGGTAGTTCACCAGGGCCAGGGCGCCGGCCGGGTTCTGCGCGTCGCGCGGGATGGCCAGCATGTCGAACCAGAGGTTGGCGCCTTCCCTGGGGATCACGTAGCGGATGTCGATGTGCTTGCCGGCCTCCTTGGCGCGGCTCTGCGCCTGCATCACGTCGCCGGAGTAGCCGATGGCCACGCAGATGTCGCCGTTGGCGAGGTCGGTCGGGTAGCGCGAGGAGTGGAAGTAGGTCACCGAGGGGGCGAGCTTCTGCAGCAGCGCCGAGGCCTTCCTGTAGTCGTCGGGGTTGTGGCTGTTGGGGTCCAGGCCGAGGTAGTGCAGGGCCTGGGGGATGATCTTCACCGGCGCGTCGAGGAAGGCCACGCCGCAGTCGTGCAGCTTGGCCAGGTTCTGCGGCTTGAACACCAGGTCCCAGGAGTCCACCGGGGCGTCGGCGCCGAGCGCGGCCTTGACCTTGTCGGCGTTGTAGCCGATGCCGACGGTGCCCCACATGTAGGGCACGGCGTACTTGTTGCCCGGGTCGGCGGCCTCCAGGCGCTGCATCAGGCGCGGGTCGAGATGCTTCCAGTTGGGCAACTTGCCGCGGTCCAGCGGCTGGTAGACGCCGGCCTTGATCTGCTTGGTGAGGAACTGGCTGGAGGGCACCACCAGGTCGTAGCCGGAGTGCCCGGAGAGCAGCTTGGCCTCGAGCATCTCGTTGGTGTCGAAGACGTCGTACTGGACCTTGATGCCGCTGTCCTTCTGGAAGTCCTTGAGGGTATCCGGGCCCATGTAGTCGGACCAGTTGTAGAAACGCACGAGCTTGTCGTCGGCCTGGGCGACGGCGCAGGCGAGCAGGCTGAGGCTGGCGAGCAGAACGCGGTGGCGCATGGCTTGTCCTTGTCTGTTCAGAGTACGCGGCTGAGGAATTCCCGCGTGCGCGGGTGATGGGGGTTGCCGAACACCTGGGCCGGCGGGCCTTCTTCGATGAGCTCGCCCTGGTGCAGCACCACCACGCGGTCGGCCACTTCGCGGGCGAAGCCCATCTCGTGGGTCACCACCACCATGGTCATGCCTTCCTCGGCCAGCTCCTTCATCACCTGCAGCACCTCGCCCACGGTTTCCGGGTCCAGCGCGCTGGTGGGTTCGTCGAAGAGCATCGCCTGGGGCTTCATCGCCAGGGCGCGGGCGATGGCCACGCGCTGCTGCTGGCCGCCGGAGAGCTGCGCCGGGTAGTGCTCGGCCTTGTCCGCCAGGCGCACCCGGGCGAGCAGGCGGCGCGCCTGTTCGAGGGCTTCGCCGCGGGGCACGCCGAGCACCTGCACCGGCGCCTCGATGATGTTCTCCAGCACCGTCATGTGCGGGAACAGGTTGAAGCGCTGGAACACCATGCCGATGTCGCGGCGGCGGCGGGCGATGTTGCTTTCCGAGTCGCGCACCAGCTTGCCGTCGGCGCGCTCGCGGTAGCCCATCAGCGCGCCGTTGACGCGGATGCTGCCGCCCTGGATGTCTTCAAGGTGGTTGATGCAGCGGATGAAGGTGGTCTTGCCCGAGCCGGAGGCGCCGATCAGCACCACCACCTCGCCGCGGTGCACGTCCAGGGACACGCCCTTGAGGATCTCCAGCTCGCCGAAGGCCTTGTGCACGTCGCGGGCCTGGATCACCACGTCTTTCGCGGTCGGGATCATCTCAGCGCCCCCTCAGCAGTTTCATGGCCTGCTGGCCGAACATCCGGCTCGGCGCCGCCGGGGTGTTACCCTCGGATTTGCCGAAGCGCTTCTCCAGCCAGCGCTGGAAGAAGCCCCAGAGGGTGGTCAGCAGCAGGAAGTAGATGGCCACCACCAGGTACAGCTCGAACACGCGGAAGGTCGCCGAGGTGACCATCTGGGTGCTCAGCAGCAGTTCCTGCACGCCGATCACGCTGACCAGGGTGGTGTTCTTCAGCATCACGTTGAACTCGTTGCCCAGCGGCGGGACGATGACGCGGAAGGCCTGGGGCAGGACGATGCGCCGCATCAGCTTGGCGAAGGTCATGCCCAGGGACTTGCCGGCCTCGTACTGGCCCTTGTCCACCGCGCCGATGCCGGCGCGGATGATCTCGGCCATGTAGGCGCCCTCGTTGAGGCCCAGGGCGATGATCGCCGCCTGGATGTTGCCGGGCAGGACGAACAGCCCCAGGTCCAGGTCCTCGAAACGGAACACCCCGCCGGCGGCCAGCGCCGTGTAGAGGAAGACGATCTGCACCAGCAGCGGCGTGCCGCGCATCAGCCACACGTAGAAGCGCACCGGGTATTGCAGCAGCGGGTTGGACGACAGCCGCATCAGCGCCGCCAGCAGCCCGAGCACGCAGCCCAGGAGCATGGCGCTGACGGCGATCACGCAGGTCAGCCAGAGCCCGTACAGGTAGATGTCGCTCGGCTTGAGCAGGTATTGCCAGAACACGTCCCAGCTGAAGTTCATGGTCGGTCACCTCGGCTCAGTCGAGCTTGTCGCCTTCGATGTGCCACTTGGCGAGCAGCGCCTGGTAGCTGCCGTCGGCCTGCATGTCCTGGATGATCTGCTGCACCGCCGCGCTGAGCTGCTTGTCTTCCTTGCGGATGCCCAGGCCGGTGAGGATGCGGGCGAAGGCCGGCACGCCGATCTCGAACAGGTCCGGGGCCATGCCCTGGTAGTAGCCGGCGGTTTCCACGGTGGTGCCGTAGGCGTCGGCCTGCTGGATGCGCAGGGCCTGGAAGGCGTCGGTGTCGGTGTTGTAGACGATGACTTTCATCGGCGCCTTGCCGGCCTGCTTCAGCTTCTCGTTGTGGGCGTCGAGCAGGGTGCGGATGGTCGAGCCGTTGAGCACCGCGACCTTCTTCCCGGACAGGTCGTCGAGGGTGTGGATGCCCTTGGGGTTGCCCTTGGCGACCACCACGGCCTGGCTGGAGTACATGTAGTTGACCATGTCGATCACTTCGCGCCGCTCGGGCTTGTCGAACAGCTGGTCCACCAGCATGTCGCACTGCCGGGCCAGCAGCGCCGGGATCAGCCCGGAGAAGGGCGTCACCCGCCATTCGATTCTCTTGTCGCCCAGGCGCTTGGCGATGGCTTCGCCGAGGTCGACGGTGACCCCGGTGAGCTTCTGCGAGGCGTCGTAGAAGCCCATGGGCGGGGAGTCCATGCCGCCGCAGAAGACCACCTTGTCGGCGGTTTTCAGGCGGTCGGGGATTTTCACCGCGTCGGCGTGCGCCAGCGGGGCGGCCAGGCAGAGGGCGAGAAGGCACTGCGGGATCCTGCGTACGAACATGTTCAGCTCCAGTGGGCGAGGTTGCCGGGGCAGTTCAACGGGACAGGCGAAGCGTGGGTCTCAGGCGCCCTTTGCTTCGAGGAACTTCAGCAGCGAGGGTACGGTGCCCTCGATGTGCTCGCAGAGCACCCGCTCGGCTTCGCGGGCGTCGCCGCTGCGCAGGGCGTCGAGGATCACCGCGTGCTCCTCGCGGGCGCTCATGGGCTTGTCGACGTGCTGCAGCCACAGGCGCATGTGCGGCTCGATCACCGAGTACAGCGCGTTGATCTGGCGCAGCAGGCGCGGGCGCTCGGCGAGGCTGCAGAGGTATTCGTGGAAGACGCGGTGGCGGCTGACCCACTCGGCGCTGTCGTCGCGGTAGTCGTCCATCTCGTCGAGCAGGCGTTCCAGGCGCGCCAGTTGGCGTTCGCCCAGCTTCGGCACGGCGAGGCGGATGGCCAGGCCTTCGAGGGCGCTGCGCATCTCGAAGACTTCGCGCATCTCCTCGATGTTCAGCCCGCTGACGATGGCGCCGCGGTTCGGCCGCAGCGTCACCAGGCCCTCGGCGGCCAGGCGGCGGAAGGCTTCGCGCACCGGCATGCGGCTCATGCCGATGTCGTTGGCGATGTCTTCGGCGATCAGGCGGTCGCCGGTGCGGTACTGGCCCTTGCAGATGGCGTCCAGCAGGTAGCTGTAGGCCTCTTCCTCGGCGGTTACGGGTTGGCGGTCGTAGTTGGGTACCAGGCGCATGGGGCGCTCCTTTTGGATTTATGTATCCAATTATCCATGCATGCAATTAAGCAGATGCCGTGCCAGGATCGATGATCGAGACACAAGCCGTTGATCCGTTTGGGATTCGGGGAAAGTGGGGGAGGCTGGCAGGCTACCGGCGGGGCATCGAAAGGTAACTTCCAGGCCGCGGCGTGCGTCATGCTGGTGCGCGGCAGGCACTTTTGGTAACACGGCAGGGACGTTCGTCGGAGAGGGGCCTGGGCGGTCGTGTCACGATCGCACCGGCGAGCGTCGACGCATGGTCCGGTGTCTTCAGGCCGTTGCGCACCCGTGACCGACGGTCTCAGCCGAAAGAATGGCCGTGATGCCCATCCTTGACGCTCCGCTCGCGGCCTGGTGAGCTTGGCGCGCTCATCCGCGGGGGTGCTTGCTGGTTCGTTGGCGCTTGCAATTTGACAGCTGTGTTCCAAGCTAGGTCAGGGCATCGCTTTCTGTTAAGGTTCGCGGATTCGATGGCGCGCACAGCGCCGGATTCCACTCTAGTTATGCATGAGGTGCTGTGTGATCAAGGTGCTGGTGGTCGATGACCACGATCTGGTGCGCACCGGAATTACCCGCATGCTGGCCGACATCGAGGGCCTGCAGGTGGTGGGCCAGGCCGAATCCGGCGAGGACGCCCTGCGGCTGGCCCGCGAGCTCAAGCCCGACGTCGTCCTGATGGACGTGAAGATGCCCGGCATCGGCGGCCTGGAAGCCACCCGCAAGCTGATGCGCAGCCAGCCGGACGTGCGCGTGCTGGCCGTGACCGTCTGCGAGGAAGACCCGTTCCCCACCCGCCTCATGCAGGCCGGCGCTTCCGGTTACCTGACCAAGGGCGCGGCGCTTGAGGAAATGGTCCAGGCCATCCGCCAGGTCTTCGCCGGGCAGCGCTACATCAGCCCGCAGATCGCCCAGAGCCTGGCGCTGAAGTCCTTCGAGCCGGAGAAGGGCGGTTCGCCGTTCGACTCGCTGTCCGAGCGCGAAATCCAGATCGCCCTGATGATCGCCAACTGCCACAAGGTGCAGAGCATCTCCGACAAGCTCTGCCTGTCGCCCAAGACGGTGAACACCTACCGCTACCGCATCTACGAGAAGCTCTCCATCACCAGCGACGTCGAGCTGGCGCTGCTGGCGGTGCGCCACGGCATGGTGGATGCCAGCAACTAGATGAGCGCGGTGTTCGATTCGGCGGCCTACCTCGCCACCTGCAGCGGCCGCCCCGGCGTCTACCGCATGTTCGATGCGGACGCCAAGCTGCTCTACGTCGGCAAGGCGAAGAACCTCAAGAAGCGCCTGGCCAGCTACTTCCGCAAGACCGGCCTGGCGCCCAAGACCGCCGCCCTGGTGGCGCGCATCGCCCAGGTCGAGACCACCATCACCGCCAACGAGACCGAGGCGCTGCTGCTGGAGCAGACGCTGATCAAGGAGTGGCGGCCGCCGTACAACATCCTCCTGCGCGACGACAAGTCCTACCCCTACGTCTACCTGTCGAGCGAGGACGAATACCCGCGCCTGGCCCTGCACCGCGGCGCCAAGAAGGCCAAGGGCCGCTACTTCGGGCCCTACCCGAGCGCCGGCGCCATCCGCGAGAGCCTGGCCCTGCTGCAGAAGGCCTTCCTGGTGCGGCAGTGCGAGGACAGCTACTTCCGCAACCGCACCCGGCCCTGCCTGCAGTACCAGATCAAGCGCTGCAAGGGGCCCTGCGTCGGCCTGGTCGGCCCCGAGGAATACGCCCAGGACGTGCGCCATTCGGTGATGTTCCTCGAAGGCCGCAGCAACCAGCTGGCCGAGGAACTGAGCGCCGACATGGAGCAGGCGGCCATGCGCCTGGAGTTCGAGCGCGCCGCCGAGCTGCGCGACCAGGTGGCCATCCTGCGCCGCGTGCAGGACCAGCAGAGCATGGAGGGCGGCAACGGCGACGTCGACGTCATCGCCGCCATGGTCAACCCTGGCGGCGCCTGCGTGCACCTGATCAGCGTGCGCGGCGGGCGCGTGCTGGGCAGCAAGAACTTCTTCCCCCAGGTGGGCATAGAAGAGGAGGTCGACGAGGTGCTGCTGGCCTTCCTCGGCCAGTACTACCTGAGCCACCACGAGCGCGAGCTGCCGGCGGAGCTGATCGTCAACGCCGTGCACGAGGACTTCCCGGTGTTGATCGAGGCTATCGCCACTGCCCGCGGCCGCGAACTGGAGATCAGCCACCGGGTGCGCGGCACCCGCGCGCGCTGGCAGCAACTGGCGATCACCAACGCCGAACAGGCCCTGGCCGCGCGCCTGGCCAACCGCCAGCACGTCGCCGCGCGCTTCGAGGCCCTGGCCGAAGCGCTGGACCTGGACGAGCCGCCGCAACGCCTGGAGTGCTTCGACATCAGCCATTCCAGCGGCGAGGCCACGGTGGCCTCCTGCGTGGTGTTCGGCCCCGAGGGCCCGCTGAAGTCCGACTACCGGCGCTTCAACATCGAGGGCATCACCGGCGGCGACGACTACGCCGCCATGCACCAGGCCCTGACGCGGCGCTTCAGCCGCCTGAAGGAGGGGGAGGGCAAGATGCCCGACATTCTCCTGGTGGACGGCGGCAAGGGCCAGTTGGCCATGGCCCGGGAAGTGCTCCAGGAGCTGGCGGTGAGCGGGCTGATCCTGCTCGGCGTGGCCAAGGGCGTGACGCGCAAGCCGGGCCTGGAGACCCTCTACCTCAACGATGCCGAGCACGAATTCACCCTGCCGGCGAATTCCCCGGCGCTGCACCTGATCCAGCAGATCCGCGACGAATCGCACCGCTTCGCCATCACCGGCCACCGCGCCCGCCGCGGCAAGGCCCGGCGCACCTCGAGCCTGGAAGAAGTGCCGGGGGTAGGGCCCAAGCGCCGCCGCGAGCTGCTCAAGCATTTCGGTGGGTTGCAGGAACTGGGCCGCGCCAGTATCGATGAGATCGCCAAAGCCCCGGGCATCAGCAAAAAGCTGGCCGAGCAGATTTATGCTGCCCTGCACAGCGAGTAGAATGCCGGGCTCAACTCACCGGCCAGTGGTCCCGATGAATATTCCGAACCTGCTCACACTGCTACGCGTCCTGCTCATCCCGATCTTCATCCTGCTGTTCTACATGCCGTTCCCGGGCAGCCACCTGGCCTCCAGCGCCGTCTTCGCCCTGGCCGCGGCGACCGACTGGCTGGACGGCTACCTGGCGCGCAAGCTGGGGCAGAGCACGCCCTTCGGCGCCTTCCTCGACCCGGTGGCGGACAAGCTGATGGTGGCGGTGGCGCTGGTGCTGCTGGTGGAAGAGCACGCCAACCTCTGGCTGACGCTGCCGGCGGTGATCATCATCGGCCGCGAGATCGTGGTCTCGGCGCTGCGCGAATGGATGGCCGAACTGGGCGCCCGCGCCCACGTCGCCGTATCCAACCTGGGCAAGTGGAAGACCGCCGCGCAGATGGCCGCGCTGGTGATCCTGCTGGCCAACGCCCCGCTGTTCACCTTCTGGGTGCTGCTGGGCTACGGGCTGCTGATCGTCGCCGCGGCCCTGACGCTGTGGTCCATGCTGCACTACCTGCTGGCCGCCTGGCCGCACCTGAGCACCACCCCGAAAGAGAAATAACTTTTTTTGAATCAAAGGGTTGACGAGGCTCCAGAAAAAGATAGAATGGCGCCCGTCAACACGACGCGGGAATAGCTCAGTTGGTAGAGCACGACCTTGCCAAGGTCGGGGTCGCGAGTTCGAGTCTCGTTTCCCGCTCCAAATATCGACCTGCAGATGTCCACTGGCATTTGCAAGTCACTGAAAAAAGGGCCGAAAGGCCCTTTTTTCGTTCTGGCGCCATTTGCTGGAATCCCCCCCAAAAAAAGCTTTAAGAGCCTGCCAATCTGCTCTCCATGGGCTGAGCAGGGCCCAATACGCGCTATCCAGCGGCATGGGCCTGCATGTCCGAGGACCGGTTGTCAGTTCCGCCTGGCCTTGATCTGTTGCCAGGCCGCATCCAGCGATTGCCGTTGATCCGCTGCCAGGGTTTCCAGCAGGTAGCTGCGGCGTCGTTGTTCGGTGTTCAGAACCTGGCCGGGAGTGTTCTTCAGCAGTGCCTGCATGGCTGGAGAGGCGCTGGGAAGAGGGGCGTAGAAGCGCGTCGCCCGGGCGTTGCGGATGGCGTTCTGCGGCGCGATCAGGAAGTCGATGAAGCGGTAGGCCAGCGCCGGGTTCGGGGCATTGGCCGGTATGGCCAGGGTGTCGATGTAGATCGCGGCGCCTTCGTTTGGAATCAGGTAGGCCAGCCGGGGGTTCTTTTCCATGGCGCGGATGGCGTGCCCGCTCCAGCTCATGGTCAGGCAGAGCTTGCCGGCGGCGGTATCGTCGATGTAGCTCCAGTTGTTCAGTGAGTGCAACTGCCCGGCGATCGGCTGCAGGCTCTGCAGGCTGCGTTCTATTTGACGACCACTGCTGCTCGACAGGCTCCGGCCGCGGTAGTTGAGCAGGAGCGAGGCGGTTTCCTCGGCGGCATCCAGCAGGCCGATGCCGCAACGGGCCAGCCGGCTCGCCTGTTGCTCATCGAACAGCAGGCTCCAGCTGTTGGGCAGCGGCGCGCCGTAGGTGGCCTGCGCGGCCTGCGTATTGACCAGCAGGCCGATGGAGCCCCACAGGTAGGGGACCGTATGCTGGTTGGCCCCGGGGATTCCGGCCAGCGTGGAGACCACCCAGGGGTCGAGCTCCTGGTAGTGCGCCAGCCGTTGGCTATCGATTTCCGCCAGCCGGTGTTGCGCCAGCAATTGCTTGAGCATGAAGTGCGACGGCACGACGACGTCATAGGCGTCGCCGCCGGCCATGGTCTGCAGCAACTCGTCGGTAGTGGTGAAGGCGTGGTAGTCCACGCGGATGCCGGTCTGCTCGTGGAAGTCCTCCAGCACGGCAGGGTCGAAATAGTCTTTCCAGTTGTAGACGCGCAGAACCTGTTCGGCATGTGCGGCGGTGCAGACGAGCAGGGCAAGCAGGCAAACCAGGTGCTTCATGGCGATGACATCCGTTGATGTGGGGACAGGTTCCGTCGCTCGGTGCCTGGCTGGTCCGCAGCCAGTTCCCGGATCCGGATTCAAGCGGTTTTTGCCGTGGAAGAATTGCCGCTGGCAGACAAGTCGTTGTGTGTGATTGCCAGGATGAACCGGCATGCGCCACTTCAACTCGCCACATCGACCCTCGGACAGGTCTTCCGCGCCCCGCCCTGGGCCAGGCGGCGCACGTCCAGACGGCGAAGCGGGGGCTAGGTCTTGAAGTGCTCCACCAGGCGCTGTTGCTGATTCGCCATGTCATGCAGCGAGCGACCGATGCGTGACGACTCTTCCACCTGGGCGATGAGCGTCTCGCTGATATCCCGGATGCCACTCACGCGACGGCTGATCTCCTCGCTTGCCGAGCTCTGCTGCACCGCTG
>Ga0222426_100750_pt1 | contig 16985 bp, 17 predicted proteins | sample 2B50Ametagenome_FD_180087 | JGI IMG/M metagenome (GOLD analysis project Ga0222426, IMG submission 180087) | Enriched microbial communities from leaf-cutter ant dump, University of Wisconsin, Madison, United States - 2B50A (version 2) | ecosystem: Environmental > Terrestrial > Nest > Insects nest...
AAGGGTTTCAGTGGAACCAGCGCAGCACCAGCTCGCGGCCGACCGGCAGCAGGCTCTCGCCCAGCTGCATGCCGAGCAGGCCGACCAGCGCCACCAGGGGCGGCGCCGGCGAGCGGAAGTCGAGCAGGTTGTAGAGCACGCCGACGGCGACGCCGATGGCCAGCGAGATCAGGTAGTTCATGGGGCCTCCGGGACGTTCGGCTGGGTGGAGGCAGTCTAGGGCTGACGGCGGACGGGCACCGGTCAAGGACTTCGGAATTTCGGACAGATTGGGGCGATCTCGTCCGAACGCTGTTCCGCGATGGAATCGTGGGGACGACAGAAACATCGCCCCCCACCTCGTCATTCCCGCGAACGCGGGAACCCAGCGACTTCCTCTATGAAGCGCAGACCTTTCCTGACCCTCCACCGCACCGCCACCCAGGCCTTCGATATCGCTAGGTTGGCGAATCCACGGAACAGGATGCGCCCAGCCATGCCCATCGACCCCGCTGTCTACATCCTCGCCAGCTGCCGCAATGGAACGCTCTACATCGGCGCCACGAGCAACCTGCCCAAGCGTGCCTGGGAACATCGCAACGAGCAGGTTCTGGGCTTCACGGCGCGTTACGGCGTGCATCGGTTGGTCTATTACGAAATGCACGGCTCGATGCTGGAGGCGATCACGCGGGAGAAGCGCCTGAAGAAATGGCGGCGGGAGTGGAAGATCGAGTTGATCGAGTCGTTCAATCCCGATTGGCGTGATCTCTGGGAGGAAATCGTCTGAGGGATTTTCTGGGTTCCCGCGTTCGCGGGAATGACGTGGTTGGCACAGTGTTTTTCCCGTCATTCCCGCGAACGCGGGAACCCAATAAACAGCCATCTACCCGGACGCATCCCCTCCCGCCATCCCCCACTCCGAAGGCGCCACCCCCAGCTCGCGGCGGAACATCTCGCTGAATGCCCCCGGCGTATAGCCCAGCTCGTGGGCGATGCGGTTCACCGGGGTGCCGGCGGCCAGCGCGGCCACGGCGGTGGCCAGCTGCACCTGGCGGCGCCAGGCGGCGAAGCCCATGCCCAGGCTGCGCTGGAACAGGCGGGCGAGGGTGCGCACGCTGGCGCCGACGTCGGCGGCGTGCTGCTCCACGGAGATTTCCGCGCTGGGGTTGGCCATCACCGCCCGGCACAGGGCGAGCAGGCGGCGGTCGTCGTCTTCCGGCAGGGAGATGCGCGGCAGGCTGCTGCGGGCGCGGCGCAGTTCCAGCACGCAGAGGTCGGAGAGGGCGCGGTAGTACTCGGCGTCGGGCTGCCTTTCCTGTTCCACCAGGCGCAGGATCAGCTCGCGCAGCAGGGTGTCCACCTCGAACACCTGCACGCGCTCCTCCAGCACCCCGGCCAGGCTCGGGCGCAGGTAGATGTTGCGCATCTGCAGCTCGCTGACCACGCGGATGCCGTGGGGCACGCCCGGCGGCAGCCAGACGGCGCGCTGCGGCGGCAGCAGCAGGGCTTCCTGCGGGGTTTCCAGCCACATCAGCCCGGACATGGCGTAGAGCACCTGGCCCCACTCGTGCTCGTGGGGCTCGATGTACAGCCCGCGCGGGTAGCTGCGCGCCAGGCCGCGCAGGGGCACCTGGGTATCGCTGAGGTCGGGCGGGGCGGCGCGGGCCATGGCTCACCGGAAAACGAAGGTCGATGCCGCGCATGGTAGCGGCGGCGCGGGCGCCTTGCATCTGCCCTGGAAAGCTGGCGAACCGCTGTGTAACGAAGGTTTTACGCGGCCGCCGAAGCACTGCGCAGCCCGCCGTGGCTGTAACGAAAAGCTGCCGCCCGCAGCGCTGGCCGGGCGCTTTCCCACAAGGGTTGCGGACTTGTTCGCAGCGACCGCAGCGGCTGATATGGCGCCTGCCCCGCGCCCGGCGGCAATTCGTCGCGGCGCGATGCGCCTTGCATGCCGCGCGGCCACGAACCGCGGGGCCCGATCCGTCACAGATAACAACAAAAGGTGACGCAATGACGCGTGATACCCAGCACGCAGGCCAGTTGCAGCGCGGCCTGAAGAATCGCCACATCCAGCTGATCGCCCTCGGCGGCGCCATCGGCACCGGCCTGTTCCTCGGCTCGGCCGGGGTGCTCAAGTCGGCCGGGCCGTCCATGCTGCTCGGCTACGCCATCGCCGGGGTGATCGCCTTCCTGATCATGCGCCAGCTCGGCGAGATGATCGTCGAAGAGCCGGTGGCCGGCTCCTTCAGTCACTTCGCCCACAAGTACTGGGGCGGTTTCGCCGGCTTCCTATCCGGCTGGAACTGCTGGGTGCTGTACATCCTGGTCGGCATGTCCGAACTCACCGCGGTGGGCAAGTACGTGCACTACTGGTGGCCGGACGTGCCCACCTGGGCCAGCGCCGCGGTGTTCTTCGTGCTGGTCAACCTCATCAACCTGACCAACGTCAAGCTGTTCGGCGAGGCCGAGTTCTGGTTCGCGATGATCAAGGTCAGCGCCGTGGTCGGCATGATCCTGCTCGGTTGCTGGCTGCTGTTCTCCGGCCACGGCGGCGAGCAGGCGAGCGTGAGCAACCTGTGGAGCCACGGCGGCTTCTTCCCCAACGGCGCCAGCGGGCTGGTGATGGCCATGGCCTTCATCATGTTCTCCTTCGGCGGCCTGGAGATGCTCGGCTTCACCGCCGCCGAGGCCGACCAGCCGAAGACGGTGATCCCCAAGGCGATCAACCAGGTGCTCTGGCGCATCCTGATCTTCTACGTCGGCGCCCTGGCCGTGCTGCTCGCGCTGACGCCCTGGGACAGCCTGCTGCAGAGCATCAGCGCGGCCGGCGACGACTACAGCGGCAGCCCCTTCGTGAAAGTGTTCTCGCTGCTGGGCAGCGACACCGCCGCGCACATCCTCAACTTCGTGGTGCTCACCGCGGCGCTGTCGGTCTACAACAGCGGCACCTACTGCAACGGCCGCATGCTGGTCGGCCTGGCCGAGCAGGGCGACGCGCCCCGCGCCCTGGCGAAGGTGGACAAGCGCGGCGTGCCGGTGCGCGCGCTGCTGGTGTCGGCGCTGGTGACCTTCCTCGCGGTGGTGGTCAACTACGTGATCCCGCACCAGGCGCTGGAGCTGCTGATGTCGCTGGTGGTGGCGGCGCTGGTGATCAACTGGGCGATGATCAGCTACGCGCACCTGAAGTTCCGCCAGCGCATGGACCGCGATGGCGTGCGCACCGCCTTCCGCGCCATCTTCTACCCCTACGGCAACTGGCTGTGCCTGGCCTTCGTGCTGTTCATCCTCGGGGTGATGGCGACGATCCCGGGCATCCAGGTCTCGGTGTACGTGATCCCGCTGTGGCTGCTGGTGATGTTCGCCTGCTACCGCCTCAAGCGCTCGCGCGCCGCGCAGCCGGCGCTGGCCCTGGCCGAATGAGGGCGAGCCGCGCGCCCGACTTTTCGCCGGGGCGCGCGGCGTTGCCGCTGGCGGCGAACCTTGGCTAGAGTGTCCTGGCCATTTTTCGTCAGAGGGACACCCATGAAAAAAGCATTCTGGCTACTGGCCGCCGCCGTTCCCGTGCTGCTGGTCGCCTGCGGCGGCGAGGAGAAGAAGGCGCCGCCGGTGGACGCGCTGGTCCTGCCGGGCGACGCCAAGCTGGATTCGCGCAGCGTCGACTACAAGTGCGACGACGGCCGCAAGTTCAGCGTCCAGTACCTGAACAAGGGCGACAACCACCTGGCGGTGGTGCCGGTGAGCGACAGCGCCAACCTGGTGTTCAGCAACGTCATCTCGGCCTCCGGCGCCAAGTACGCCGCCGGCCAGTACATCTGGTGGACCAAGGGCGAGGAAGCCACCCTGTACAAGGACTGGAAGGGCGGCGAGCCCGCCGACGGGGTTTCCTGCAAGGAGCGCTGAGTTCGTCGCGATGAAGAAAGCCCGGCCTGTGCCGGGCTTTTTCATTGGTGAGGGCTGATGGGTATCGCTTCGCTCAACCCATCCTACAGACAGCGCCGGGTTGCTCTTCCGCTCTTCGTAGGAGCGAGCTTGCTCGCGAACGGGCCCTGCAGCGGAGTGTGTTCGCGAGCAAGCTCGCTCCTACGAGAGGCCGTACCCGTACCGAGGCCCGAACCTCAGAAACTGAACTCCAGGTTCACCGTCGGCGTCGAGGTGCGGCTGCCGGTGCCGCCGTCCACGCCGAACTTGTTGTGCCAGTACTCGTAGCCCACGCCGAGCCAGAGGTTCGGCTGGCGCCTGGCGCCGGGCAGGGCCGCCACCATCAGCGAGGTGCGCACCAGCGTCTCGGCGGCGGTGTCCTTGTCGTTGTAGTCCTCGCCCTTCTCGCCGACGTGGTTGAGGAAGCCCTGGAACTTGGCCATGCGGTCGCCGAGTTGGAAGGGCTTCAGCCAGGTCAGGTTGAGCATGTAGGTGCCGTCGAAGGTGTGGTCCGGGTGCTTTGCGCCGGGCACGCCGAAGTGGTTCTTCTCGCGGTAGTACATCAGGCTCAGGTCGAGCACGCCGGCGCCGTTGAACTTCACCGTCGGGCCGATCACCAGGGCGCGCTTCTTCGCCGAGGCCAGGTTGTTGTTGCGGCTGGCGTCGAAGCCGAAGGTCAGCGCATGGTCCTTCACCAGGCCCTTGCCCAGCGGCACGTCGAACACCCGCGAGGCGTACAGCTGGTGGCGGTACACCGCGTAGACCTCGCTACCGCCGTGGTCGGTGCCCTTGCGCGGGTCGCGGCTGTCGGAGAGGAACACGTCCAGGTGGAAGAAGTTGCTGCCGTAGCGGTAGCCGTCGGCGTGGCTGAAGCTGTAGATGCGCTTGGCGAACTTGTCCGGGTTGTTCGGGTTGGTGAACTGCTGGCCGTAGCGGAAGCCCAGCGTGTTGCTGGTCCACTCGAAGAAGCGGTCGTCGTCGGCGAAGGCCGCGTCCAGGGGGAGGCCGGCCAACAGGGCGGCGCTCAGGGCGATACGGCTGCCGGTGCTCAGGCGGCGGGACGTACGCGGGTGTTGGCGGACGGCGCTGGGCGCCGGCACGGATGATACCGGGCGGAACATGCTGCACCTCGATCTTGTTGTTGTTATGGGGCCGGTTGCCGCGTGACTGCCCGCGGCCGGACAGGGACGGTTCTAAAGGTCTGTTGGATTCATTGCAAGAGATTTTTGTATACACAAGTGTATTCAAAAATTGATCCACGAGTCAGGAATCGGCCTTGCGCCGCGGCGGGCTGCGTTCTGTGCCTGCTGGCGATTGCGCGTTATGCTGTGCTTTCCCTCCGTCCGAATTCCCCGCCATGCTCGTCATCTCCAACGCCGTGCAGATCCCCGACGCCGAAATCGAGCTGAGTGCCATCCGCGCCCAGGGCGCCGGCGGGCAGAACGTCAACAAGGTGTCCAGCGCGGTGCACCTGCGCTTCGACATCCGCGCCTCGTCGCTGCCGGATTTCTACAAGGAGCGCCTGCTGGCGCTGAGCGACCAGCGCATCAGCGGCGACGGCGTGGTGGTGATCAAGGCCCAGCAGTACCGCACCCAGGAGCAGAACCGCGAGGATGCGCTGGAGCGCCTGGCCGAGCTGATCCGCTCGGCGGCCACGGTGCAGAAGAAGCGCAAGCCGACGCGGCCGACCCTCGGCTCCAAGACCCGCCGCCTGGAGGGCAAGAGCAAGCGCGGGGCGATCAAGGCCGGGCGCGGCAAGGTGGATTACTGAAAGGGGCTACCGGCTTCGTAGGATGGGACGAGCGAAGCGACTCCCATCGATGGGTATCGCTGCGCTCAACGCCATCCTACATGACCGGTGCAGTGGCCCTGGCGCTGCGCCAACTGGACAGCAGCACCAGCGTGGCCAGCAGGATGAGCACGCCGGCATAGCCGTTGGTGGTGGGGACCAGGCCATAGCGCTGGGTGGCGGCCCCCGCCAGCACCGCCGGCAGGCTGAAGGCCAGGTAGCTGAGCACGTAGAAGCCGGCCATCAACCCGCCGCGTTCGTGGGCATGGGCCAGCGGCACCACCGCGCGCAGGGCGCCGAGGAAGCCGCCGCCGAAGCCCAGCCCGGCCACCGCGGTGCCGAGGAAGAACAGCCAGGCGCTGCCGCTGTCGATGCCCAGCAGGGTCAGCAGCAGGCCGCCGACCAGGGCCAGGCCGCCGCGCCGCAGGATGAGCGGCGCCGCGCCGTGGCGCAGGGCGAAGATCGCCAGGGCGCCGCAGGCGGTCAGCAGGAACACCAGCACGCCGCCGGTGAGCGGCGCCTGCAGGCCGCTGACCTGGCGCGCCAGGCTCGGCCCCAGCGACAGGTAGAACCCACCCAGGGCCCAGAGGCTGGCATTGAGCGGCGCCACGCTCCAGAAGGCGCGGCGCGCCTGGGGCGGGATGCGGATGCGCGGGCGCAGCGAAGCCAGCGCGCCCGGCTGCGGGCTGACGCTCTCCGGCAGGCGCCACAGCAGCACCAGGCAAAGCGCGAACAGGCCGAACAGCACCCGGTACACCAGGTGCAGCGGCTCGCCGGCGAACTGCACCAGGGCGCTGCTGCCCAGGGCGCCCAGGGCCAGGCCGAGCATGGGCGCGATGCTGTTGACCAGCGGGCCGCGCTCGCGGTCGAAGTCCAGCAGGGCGGCGCCCAGCACGCTGGTCGCAAGGCCGGTGGCGAAGCCCTGCAGCAGGCGCGCCAGGATCAGCGCCTGGACTGAGCCCGCGGCCAGGAACACCGCCATCGCCAGCAACTCGATGAGCAGCGCGGCGCGGATCAGCGGGCGACGGCCGAGGTGGTCGGACAGCGAGCCGAACACTAGCAGCGCCAACAGCAGGCCGCCGGCGTAGATGCTGAACACCAGCGTCAGCAGCGTGGGCGAGAAGCCCCAGGTCTCGCGGTACAGCGCATACAGCGGGGTGGGCGCGCTGGCGGCGGCGAGAAAGCCCATGAGGATGGCGCCGAGCAACACGCTGGCAGTCCGCGGGGACAGGCCGGGGCGGCGCTCGCTCGTGCTTTTGGGTAAGGTGGCTGTCATGATCGGCCTCGCAAAGGCTAAGATTTAGCTTTTGCGAGATGCTGGACCTGTTTCGGCACAAAAGCAAATTCTTTGCGTTAGGGTGATTATGGCGATCAATCAGGGCGCGCGGCCGGGGGGCCGCAGTGCGAGGGTGCAGGCCTCGGTGCACAAGGCGGTGGCGGAGCTGCTGGAGGAGCGCGAACGCGGCGAGCTGACGGTGCCGCTGATAGCCGCCCGCGCCGGGGTGACGCCCTCGACCATCTACCGGCGCTGGGGCGACCTCAACGAACTGCTGGGCGACGTCGCCCTGCAACGCATCCGCCCGGACGCCGAACCGGCGGACACCGGCAGCCTGCGCGGCGACCTGCGCGTCTGGGGCGAGCAGTACATGGAGGAGACCGCCTCGGTGCCCGGCCGCGCCGTGGTGCTCGACCTGCTGGCCGCCGGCGGCGGCTGCTCCGGCCGCTGCCTGGAGATCGCCCGCGGCCAGTTCGAATGCATCCTCGCCCGCGCAGCCTCGCGCGGCGAGGCGCTGCCCGAGGTGGATCGAATCGTCGACCGGCTGATGGCGCCGCTGGTCTACCGCATCCTGTTCTCCAGCGAGGAACTGGGCGCCGACTACCTCGAGCGCCTGCTGGACGTCACCCTCGAAGGCCTCTAGCGCGCGCTTTCCAGCGCGACGGCCCAGGCCTGCAGGGCATCGCGGGCTGCGAGGGCGATCTGCTCGTCGCTGCGCCCGGCGAACTGGCGCTCCACGGCGTCGGCGGCGATCAGCCCGGCCACCGTCGGCACGCCCACGGCGTCGGTGAGGTCCAGCCATTCGCCCCAGCTGGCCGGGCTGTCGTACCAGCGCAGGTAGCCCGAGGGCGAGCGTGGCCACCAGCGCCGCTCGAACTGCAGCACCACCTTCTCCAGGCGGCCCATGCCCAGATGGGCCAGGGCATCCTGCTGCGCCGCCGGTAGCGCCGGGGTGAAGCGCAGCGTCTTGAGCACGCCCAGCGGCACGCTGCAGATGCAGAAGTCGCCGCGCTCGTTGTTCACCCGCACCTGCTCGCCCGACCAGTCGATGTGCGTCACCGGCTGGCCCAGGCGGATGTCCAGGCCTTGCGCCAGGTGCGCGATCAACTGGCCATAGCCGCCGGGGAGGAAACGGTCGCCGTTGCCGACGCCTTCCTCGTCCAGGGCGTCCACCGAGAGCTGCGCCAGCGGCAGGCAGGCTTCGAGGACGAGGTTGGCGTCGATGGCGAAACCTGTGGCGCGGGCCTGCGCAGCGTCCAGGTCAGCCAGGTAGCGCTCGACCGCCTCGGCCAGCGGCAGTTGCCGGTCCAGCCCCTTGCGCAGGGCCTGCCAGGCCGCGTCTATGTCCGGCAGCGGACCGTCGCAGGCGGCGGCCAGTGGTTGGCCGAAGTCGGTTTCCACCAGCGCCAGGTCCAGCGCCAGCGCCTCGCGGGCCAGGGCGTTGTCGGCGAACTGCTGCAGCCAGGCGGCGCCGACGTCCACGGTGGCCTCGCCCAGGCGGATGCTGTGGGTGCGCCCGCCGATGCGCTCGCGGGCCTCCAGCAGCACGCAGTCGACGCCTTGCTCGCGCAGGCGCCGCGCGGCGGCCAGGCCGGCGCACCCGGCGCCGATGACGATCACCCGGCGGGCGCCCGCGCGCAGGGCCAGCTCGGCGGCGCGCAGGCCGTCGTCCCAGGCACCGTGGGTCATGGCCGGCGCCCGCGGGTTGCAGGCTTCGCCGGCGAGCGCCAGGCGGCCGTCCAGGCAGGCGCCGAGGGTGGCGCGGTGCGCGGGCGTACCGCCGGGCAGCAGGGTACTGTAGGCGCCGAGGCTGAAGGGGTCGTCGCTCCAGTGGGTGACGTGCCAGGCGGTGGGGCGGTGCATGGGGGCTGTCCTTGGCCGAATCGAAGGGTTTCCGATCTTGGACGCCCACGGCTGCGCACACAAGGCGCTGCGCTTCAGGCGTGGCTCAGGCGGATCACCAGGCGGGCGATGGACACGCCGCTGAACAGCACCACGAACAGCCGCAGGGTCTGCATGGCCAACACCAGGCCGACGTCGGAGTGGGTGTCCACCGCAATGATCGCCATGGCGTCCAGGCCGCCGGGGCTGGTGGCCAGGTAGAGGGACAGGAAGTCCATGCCGGTGACGGCCGCCAGGGCCCAGGCGAAGAGCGCGCAGGCGAGGATCAGGCCGAGGGCGCTGACCAGCATGGCCGGCAGGTGGCGGCCGACGTAGGCCAGGCTGGCGCGGTCGAAGCGCAGGCCGATGTAGCAGCCGATCACCCCGTAGGCCAGCACCAGCAGCCAGTGCGGCAGGGTTATCTGCAGCAGTCCGCCCAGTTGCAGCGCAGCGCCGGCCACCAGCGGCACCAGCAGCGGGCCGGCCGGCAGGCGCGCGCCCAGGCTGACGCCGACGAAGATCAGCAGCAGGCAGTTGACCAGGTCGGGCAGGTGGCCGGCGTCGTTCAGCGGCGTGCTGTGGGCCGCCGAGCCGCCGCCTTCCAGGCCCAGCAGGCGGCCGACCAGGGCGCCGGCCATGACCACGCAGACCACCCGCACGTACTGCATGGTCGCCACCACCCGCGGATCGGCGCCGTGGGACTCGGCCATCGCCACCATGGCCGCCGCGCCGCCGGGCGCGGTGCCCCAGGCGGCGGTGCTGCCGGGGATGCCGCCGAAACGCACCATGGCGTAGCTGACCAGGGCGCTGAGCAGCAGGGTGAGCAGGGTGGCGCAGAGCATCAGCGGCCAGGACGCGGCCATGGCTTGCAGCACCGACCAGTTGATGGCGTGGGCCACCAGCAGGCCGATGCAGCCCTGGCTGAGGCGGAAGGCCTGGCGCGGCAGGCGGATGCCGGCGCCGCCGACGCCGAAGGCGATGGCCACCAGCATGGGGCCGAGGAACAGCGCGGCGGGGATGCCCAGCCAGGCGAGCAGCTGCCCGGCGCCGCCGGCCGCCAGGATCAGGGCCGGCCACTGCAGGCTGGCGGGGATACGGCTGAGGCTCTGGGCTTGAGGGCTGGACACGCGAAGGCTCCCGACTGCGGACAACGGGGAAAATTATCGATAGCGCAATCCATCAAGTCCATTTTCTAATAGTCATGAATTCATTCCTGAAATCTATCGGTGGCCGCCATGGACCTGCGCGATCTCGCCTATTTCGAAACCATCGCCGAACTCGGCCACCTGGGCCGCGCGGCGGACCGCCTGGGGCGTAGCCAGCCGGCGCTGACCAAGAGCATCCAGCGCCTGGAGCAGTCCCTGGGCACCAGCCTGTTCCAGCGCGAGGGCCGGCGCATCCGCCTGACCCCGGCCGGCGAGCTGATGCTGCAGCGCGCCCGCCAGCTGCGCCAGGACATCGAGGAGACGCGCCGCGAGGTACGCGACTTCGCCAGTGGCCTGGTGGGCAACATCCGCCTGGGCTGCGCCGCGACCATGGCCGAGTACCTGCTGCCGCCGCTGGTGGAGGAACTCTTGCAGCGCGCCCCGGAAGTGACCATCAGCCTGTCCCTGGGCCAGGACGACGTATTGCGCGAGGCCCTGCGCGGCGGGCGCCTGGACATGGCGATCTGTTCGCGCATCCTCGACGACGCGCACCTGGTCAGCGAGCCGCTGCTGCAGGACCAGGTGGTAGTGGTGGCCAGCCGCGAGCACCCGCTGTTCGACGGCCCGGTGGCCATCGCCGACCTGTGCCGCTACCGCTGGGTGCTGCCGGCGCCCGGGGTGTCGTCGCGGCGCTGGATGGACGCCACCTTCCAGGCCCACGGCCTGCCGCCGCCGCGGGTGCAGATAGAGACCAACGCCATTCCCATGCTGCCCAACCTGATCGCCCGCACCCGGCTGCTCAGCTTCGTTGCCCGCGAAACGCTGGACGGCGGGTTGCATGGGATGAGCCAGCTGCGCGAGGTGAGGCTGGCGGAAACCACCTTGACGCGGACCATGGGCCTGGCGGTGCGGGAGGGGGCCTATCTGTCGCCGGCGGCGCAGTTGTTGCGGGGGATGTTGCGGGAGCATGCGGGGGTGTGAGATGGGCTTTTCGTAGGAGCGAGCTTGCTCGCGAACAGCGTTTACCGGCGGCAACTGTGTTTCAGATTGACTCCGCTCCCTCTCCCCAGCCCTCTCCCTGAAGGGAGAGGGGGCTTGTCCGTGCCGAGAGGAGGAATGGTTTCAGCCGGAAACCTTCGGTGCTGCCGGCTGACTCAGGAATACCCACGCACGCCGAACGGTCCCCTCTCCCTTCAGGGAGAGGGTTAGGGAGAGGGAACAGAGGTGGGTTTGGCAGAGGAGTCACCGGGGAGCCTGTTCGCGAGCAAGCTCGCTCCTACGAAAAGCGCGAAGCAGCGCCTCTCACCGAGCCGGCACTTCCCCCACCACCGTAGTCCGATACATCTCACGCCGCATCCCATGGTAGTCCGACACCGGGTAGTGCCAGGTGCTGCGGTTGTCCCAGATCGCCAGGGTGCCCTGGCTCCAGCGCATGCGGCAGGTGAAGGCCGGCTGGGTGGCGATGCCGTAGAGGTAGTCCAGCAGCGGCTGCGCCTCGGCCGGGCGCATGCCCTTGATGCCGCTGGTGTAGGCCGGGTTGACGAAGAGTATCTTCTTGCCGGTCTCCGGGTGGCGCGTCACCAGCGGGTGCGAGCGGGTCTCGCCGTCGGCGTTGCCGTAGCGCACCGCCATGTTCTCCATCAGCTCGTTGTGCTTGGCCTCGGCGCCGTAGGCGCGTTCCGGGCTGTGGATGGCCTCCAGGCTATCCAGCTGCGCGCGCAGCTTGGGCGACAGCCATTCGTAGGCCAGCGCCAGGTTGGCGTAGAGGGTGTCGCCGCCGAACGGCGGGATGTCGTGGCCGTAGAGCAGGGTGAAGGCCGGCGGGCGCTCCTGGAACGACCAGTCGCTGTGCCAGGCGCCGCCGAACACCACCGGCGTCTTCTCGTCGGCCTCCTTGACCACCCGTACCACGTGGGGATGGTCGGGCAGGCCCTGCACGTAGGGCTCGCGGCCGAATTCGCCGAGGCGCAGGGTGACCGCCTCCAGGTCCTCGACGCCCAGCGACTGCCCGCGGATGAACAGCACCTTGTGCGCCAGCAGCGCCTGGCGCAGCTCGGCGAAGCCTTCCTCGCCCAGGCTGCGCAGGTCGACGCCGCTGACGTCCGCGCCGATGGCGCCGGTGGCCGGGACGATCTGGAAGTGACGGTAGCCGGCGGCGCGGTTCTGGCTCGGCAAGGCGTAGAAGAACTCGAACATGGGGTGCCCTCTTGTTGGTGTTGTCGGCCTGTTGAGGATGGTCGTCGTGGCGCACTTGCGCCATGATGATCGGCGCCAGAAATTGATGATTCCCGCCACCTGCAGGAGGCCCCATGGACTGGCGACAGACCCGTGACATCACCGGCGTGCGCCACCTGCTCGACTGCGCCCGCAGCGAGGGCCTGGCCGCGGAGGCCTGCCTGGTGGGCAGCGCCATCGAGCCGCGCGAACTCAGCGGACGCCATGCGCAGATCCAGGCCTGGCAGGAGCTGGCGGTGATCCGCAACCTGCTGCAGCAGGGTGCCCGCCCCGGCCTGGGCTTCGCCGCCGGGCGCCGCTACCACCTCACCTCGCTGGGGCTGCTGGGCTTCACCATGCTTGCCTGCCGCAGCCTGCGGGAGGCCTTCGAGACCTTCGGCCGCTACCAGAGCCTGGCCCTGACGCTCTGTCCGGTGAGCCGCGAGGCCGAGCCGCGCGGGCACTGGATGATCTTCGACGACCAGGTGCTGCCGTTGGACGCCCGCGCCTTCGTGGTCGAACGCGGCATCGCCGGTTGCCTGCAACTGGCCGGCGAACTGCTGCAACGCCCGGTGCAGCCGCTGGCGCTGGAGCTGCGCGCCGAGGCGCCGGCCGACCTCGACGCCTACGCCCGCGCCTGGCCGTATCCGGTGCGCTTCGGCGCCCCGCGCAATGCCCTGCTGTTCGCCCGCGCCGACCTGGAGGCCAGCCTGCCGCAGGCCAACCCGGACAGCCGCAGCAGCGGCGAGCAACTGTGCGAGAAGCTCTGCGAGGAGCTGGCGCTGCCCCTGGCCGCCACGCCCACCGCGCGGGCGGTGCAGCGCCTGCTGGTGCGCGATGCCGCGAGCCTGCCGGGCTGCCGCGAGGTGGCGCAGCGCCTGGGGCTTTCCGAACGCACCCTGCAACGCCGCCTGGCGGCCGAAGGGCAGCGCTTCCAGCCGCTGAGCGACGGCATCCGCCTGCGCCTGGCCGAGCGCCTGTTGCTGGAGTCGCGCATGGACCTGAACGGCGTCGCCCAGTGCCTGGGCTATGCCGAGGCGGCCAGCTTCTGCCGGGCCTTCCAGCGCTGGACCGGGACCACCCCGGGGCGCTGGAAGCGCCAGGCCGGGCCGCTGTCGCCGCGCTGAACGCGGGCAAAAAAAGACCGGCCAGCGGCCGGTCGAGCGAGGGTGGAAATAGTTTTCAGGCGCAGACCGCGGCGATGGCCCTGGCCAGGTCGTCCAGGCGGCTGGCGTCCAGCCCGGCGACGTTGGCGCGGCCGCTGCCGACCAGATACACGCTGTGTTCCTCGCGCAGGCGGCGCACCTGGTCCGGGCTCAGGCCGGTGTAGGAGAACATGCCGCGCTGGATGGCGATGTGCGCGAAGCGCTCGGCCAGGCCGTGGGGCTGCAGCGCCTCGACCAGGCCCAGGCGCAGCCCGGCGATGCGCGTGCGCATGGCGGTGACTTCCTCCAGCCAGACCTGCTTGAGGTCGCGGTCGCCGAGAATGGTTGCCACCACCTCGGCGCCATGGGCCGGCGGCGTGGACCAGAGGTTGCGCGCCAGGCTGGCCAGTTGGCTGCGCACGTTGCCCAGTTGCTCGGCGTTGGCGGCGCAGACGATCAGCGCGCCGACGCGGTCGCGGTAGAGGCCGAAGTTCTTCGAGCAGGAGCTGGTCACCAGCAGCTCCGGCAGGCTCTCGGCGAACAGCCGCACGGCGCGGGCGTCCTCCTCCAGGCCGTCGCCGAAGCCCTGGTAGGCGAAGTCGATCAGCGGCAGCAGCTCGCGGCGGCGCACCACTTCCAGCACCTTCTGCCAGTCGTTGTAGGCCAGGTCGAAGCCGCTGGGGTTGTGGCAGCAGGCGTGCAGCAACACCACGTCGCCGTGGGGCACCTTCTCCAGGGTGGCGAGCATGCCTTCCACGTCGAGGTGGTTGTCGGCGCCGACGTAGGGGTAGTGGTGCACCTTCAGGCCGGCCGCGGCGAACAGCGTCTCGTGGATCGGCCAGGTCGGGTCGCTCACCCAGATGCCGCGGCCGGGCAGGCAGCGGGCGATGAAGTCCGCGGCCAGGCGCAGGGCGCCGGTGCCGCCGGGCGTCTGGCTGGCGTCGGCGCGCTGGCTGGCCAGCAGCGGCGAGTCGCTGCCCAGCACCAGCTCGCACAGGCGCGCGGCGAACAGCGCATCGCCGTGGCCGCCGACGTAGCTTTTGGTGGTCTCGTGCTCCACCAGGCGCTGCTCGGCCAGCTTCACTGCGCGGGGGATCGGCGTCAGGCCCTGGGCGTCCTTGTAGACGCCGACGCCCAGGTCCAGCTTGGCCGGGTTGGGGTCGGCGCGGTAGGCGTCGAGCAGCCCCAGGATGGGGTCGCCCGGCACGCGCGGGATGGGGGCGAAGTGGTTCATTTGCGGCCTTCGGCGACCTTGGCCAGCTCGTCGGTGCGCGCGGCCATGATGAAGTCGTTGCGGTGCAGGCCCTTGAGCTCGTGGCTCCACCAGGTGACGGTGACCTTGCCCCACTGGGTCAGCAGGTCCGGGTGATGGCCTTCCTCCTCGGCGATGGCGCCGACGGCGTTGGTGAAGGCCAGGGCGTGGCGGAAGTTCTTGAACAGGTACACGCGCTCCAGCTCCATGTGGCCGTCGCGGACCTCGATGTTCCAGTCCGGGATCTGCTTGATCAGCTCCGCCAGTTCCTCGTCGGAGACGTGGGGGGCGTCGGCGCGGCAGGCTTCGCAATGGGCTTGGTTGAGGGCGGTCATGGGGTTCTCCTTGTAGGGTTCGTCACGCAAGACATTGAGCTTAGGAGTGTAGGAGCGAGCTTGCTCGCGAACCGCATGGCACTGCGTTTGTTCGCGAGCAAGCTCGCTCCTACGAAAAGATAACGGGCAGGCGGTAGGGTTCAGGCCGCCTGCTTCGGCGGGAACTTGGGCGCGTGCAGGCCCAGCTGCATGGCCTGGCGGACCAGCGCCATGATGTCCTGGTGGGCCAGTTCGAACAGGCGCTTGAGTTCCGGCAGCACGAAGTACAGCGGCTGCAGGATGTCGATGCGGTAGGGCGTGCGCATGGCCTCCACGGGGTCGAAGGCCTGGTGCTCGGGCTCGCCGGAGAGGCTGTAGACGGTCTCCTTCGGCGAGGAGAGGATGCCGCCGCCGTAGATGCGCCGGCCCTGCGGGGTGTCGAGCAGGCCGAACTCGATGGTCATCCAGTACAGCCGCGCCAGGTACACGCGTTCTTCCTTGCTGGCGGCCAGGCCGAGCTTGCCGTAGGTGTGGGTGAATTCGGCGAACCAGGGGTTGGTCAGCAGCGGGCAGTGGCCGAAGATTTCGTGGAAGATGTCCGGCTCCTGCAGGTAGTCCAGCTCCTCCGGGGTGCGGATGAAGGTGGCCACCGGGAACTGCTGGCTGGCCAGCAATTCGAAGAAGGTCTGGAAGGGGATCAGCGCCGGGACGCGGGCCACGCGCCAGCCTGTGGTGGCCTGGAGCACCTTGTTGATCTCGCCCAGTTGCGGGATGCGCTCGTGGGGCAGGGCGAGCTGCTCGATGCCGTCCAGGTACTCCTGGCAGGCGCGGCCTTCGATCACCTTGAGCTGGCGGGTGATCAGGGTGTTCCAGACCTGGTGCTCGGTTTCGGGGTAGTGGATGAAACCGTCTTCGTCAGGTTGGCGGGCCACGTACTGCGTTGTCTTCATGGGTCCTCCGGCTTCGAGGCCTTTGTTGTTTTGATGCCTCATCAATAGCCGCGTCGGCGTGCCCATGCAGCCCCCGTGGACCTTGGGTGGGCGCTGGAAATCCCCTTCGCCCGTAAAGAAAAGATTACGAATCGCGCCGAATCGCGAGTCATCGGCTTGCTGCTGGCGTTCGCTGTCACATATTCTTGACGGAAATTTCCGCCTCGCCGGCGAAATCCGGCCGGGTACCGCCCCGCACAACGACAATCTCCGGGCTCGCCATGCGTATCAAAGTCCACTGCCAGAACCGCGTCGGCATCCTGCGCGACATCCTCAACCTGCTGGTCGACTACGGCATCAACGTCAACCGCGGCGAGGTCGGCGGCGAGCAGGGCAACGCCATCTACCTGCTCTGCCCGAACCTGATCAACCTGCAGTTCCAGTCGCTCAAGCCCAAGCTGGAGGTCATTCCCGGGGTGTTCGGCGTCAAGCGCGTCGGCCTGATGCCCAGCGAGCGCCGCCACCTGGAGCTGAACGCGCTGCTGGCGGCGCTGGACTTCCCGGTGCTGTCCATCGACATGGCCGGGCAGATCGTCGCCGGCAACCGCGCCGCCGCGCAGCTGCTCGGGGTGCGCGTCGACGAGGTGCCGGGCATTCCCCTGGCGCGCTACGCCGAGGACCTTGACCTGCCGGAACTGGTGCGCGCCAACAAGGCGCGGATCAACGGCCTGCGGGTGAAGATCAAGGGCGACGTGTTCCTCGCCGACATCGCCCCGCTGCAATCCGAGCACGACGAAAGCGAGGCCCTGGCCGGCGCCGTGCTCACCCTGCACCGCGCCGACCGCGTGGGTGAGCGCATCTACAACGTGCGCAAGCATGAGCTGCGCGGTTTCGACAGCATCTTCCAGAGCTCGCGGGTGATGGCCGCGGTGGTGCGCGAGGCCAGGCGCATGGCGCCGCTGGACGCGCCGCTGCTGATCGAGGGCGAGACCGGCACCGGCAAGGAACTGCTGGCCCGCGCCTGCCACCTGGCCAGCCCGCGCGGCCAGGCGCCGTTCATGGCGCTGAACTGCGCCGGGCTGCCGGAATCCATGGCCGAGACCGAGCTGTTCGGCTACGGCCCCGGCGCCTTCGAGGGCGCGC
>Ga0222426_100753_pt1 | contig 16890 bp, 18 predicted proteins | sample 2B50Ametagenome_FD_180087 | JGI IMG/M metagenome (GOLD analysis project Ga0222426, IMG submission 180087) | Enriched microbial communities from leaf-cutter ant dump, University of Wisconsin, Madison, United States - 2B50A (version 2) | ecosystem: Environmental > Terrestrial > Nest > Insects nest...
TTCCCTGTAACCGTAGGAGCAACTGTCTTGCCGGCTGCGCCAAGGCGCTTTTCGTAGGATGGGTTGAGCCTTGGCGAAACCCATGCGGCCGCGGTGATGGGTATCGCTTCGCTCAACGCCATCCTACGGGTCTTGTGTTTGCCGAAGGGCGTAGGAGCGGACTTTGTCCGCGATAGCCGGAGGTATCGGCGCGGATCGCGGATGAGATCCGCTCCTACGCTGCCCCAGCCGCGCCGCTCCTACGGGGGTGTGTCTTAATCGCGTGGGGCGTAGGCGACGACGTCGGCGCGCATCGGGTGGGCGTCCATGCCGGCGGCCACCAGTTCCGTAGGGTGGGTCGAGCTTGCGAAACCCATGCGGCCGCGGTGATGGGTATCGCTTCGCTCAACGCCATCCTACGGGGCGTCGTGTTTGTCGATGGGGTTAGGCGCAACCGCCGTGACCGATTGCGCCGAGGTGCTTTTCGTAGGATGGGTATCGCTGCGCCCAACGCCATCCTACGGGGTGTCGTGTGTGGCGGGGCGTTCGTGGGGGAAGCCCGGCTCAGCGCCTGGCCAACGCCTTGTCGCCATCCTCGCGCACCCAGAACAGCACCGCGCCGGCCACGGCGGCGGGCATGGCGACCAGGTTGACCAGCGGGATCAGCAGCGCCAGGTAGGTCACCCCGCCGAAGCCCATGCACGCCCAGCGCTTGCTGCGCAGCCAGGCGAGCATTTCGTTCCAGCCCAGCTTGTGGTTGTCCGCCGGGTAGTCGATGTACTGCACGGCCATCATCCACACGCCGAACACCAGCCACAGCGGCGCCGCGATGATGTTCAGGCCGGGGATCAGGCTGAGGATGAACAGGGCGATGGCCCGCGGCAGGAAGTAGCCGAGCTTGCGCAGTTCGCGGGCGATGGTGCGCGGCACCATCGCCGCCAGTTCGGCCCAGCTGAAGGCGGGGAAGTCGTCCTGGCCGCGCACCACCACTTCGACCTTCTCGGCGAGGAAGCCGTTGAACGGCGAGGCGATCAGGTTGGCCACCAGCGTGAAGCTGAAGAACAGGATCAGCAGCACCAGCAGGACGAACAGCGGCCAGAGGATGTACTGCAGGAAGTCCAGCCACTGCGGCAGGCTGGGCATCAGCCAGTCGACCCAGTGGCTGAACTGGTTCACCGCGAAGCCGATCAGGCCGACGAACAGCAGCAGGTTGATCGTCAGGGGCAGCAGCACGAACAGGCGCAGCCCCGGGCGCATCATGAGTTTCAGGCCTTCGCCGAGGTATTGCGGGCCGCTCAGGGTTGGCATGGAGCATCTCCGTAGGAAACCAGCTTGCGACCTTAGCAGGGCCGGCGCGGGGCCGCGAGCCGTCTGTTTTGCCTGTTGTGTGGGGTTCAGGCGCGGTAGCGGCTGTAGTGGTTGCGCTGCTGCTTGGCGCGGTACATGGCGCTGTCGGCGGCCTGGAGCAGGCCATCGGTGTCGCCGGCGTCGGCCGGGTAGAGGGCGATGCCGATGCTGGCGGAGAGGAATTCCAGGCGCTGCTCGCCGGCGTGGTAGTCCTGGTTGAGGCTGGCCAGCAGACGCCCGGCCAGGGCTTCGGCGGTGGCGCAGTCGACGTCCGCGAGAATCACGGCGAACTCGTCGCCGCCCAGGCGGAAGGCCATGTCCGGCTGGCGCAGGTTGTTGCGCAGGCGCTCGCCCACGGCGACCAGCACGGCGTCGCCGACGGCGTGGCCGTAACGGTCGTTGACCGGCTTGAAGTGGTCCAGGTCGATGTACAGCAGCGCCAGGCCGGTGCCTTCGGCGCAGCGCTGCAGGGCCAGGGGCAGCTGTTCGCCGAAGGCCTTGCGGTTGCCCAGGCCGGTCAGCGCGTCGCGGTAGGCGAGGTCCAGCAGGCGCTGCTGGTAGGCCACCTGCAGGCTGATGTCGCGGAGGATGCCGCGGAAACCGCAGAACTGCCCCTGGGCGTCGACGATCGGCGAGACCTTCGTCTCGAAGACCATGCGCTGGCCGTCGCGGCGCTTGAAGGGCGCGGCGAAGGTGGTTTCCTGCTCGCCGTCGCGCACCTGCTGGTAGAGCCCGCGGGCGCGCGCCACGTCCTGTTCGTCGAGCAGTTCCCGGTAGGAGTGGCCTTCCACTTCCTCGGCCGCGTAGCCGAGCAGGCGGCAGAAGGCGGCGTTCACCGTGAGCACCACGCCGCTGTCGTCCATCTCGAAGTAGCCGTCGCGGATGCTGTCGAGGATGGCGCGGTCGCGGGCCTCGCTGCGCTCCAGGCGTTCGAGCATCTGGTTGACCTCGCAGGCCAACTGGCCGACTTCGTCGCGGCCCATGTCGGCCAGGCGGGCGGGGCCGGCGTCGGCGCCGATGTTCGCCACCCCGCGGTTGAGCCGCTGCACGCGGCGGATCACCCAGAATTCCAGGACCAGGTAGGCCAGCAGCAGGCCGGCGAGGGTGATCAGCAAGGTCATGCCGAGGAACAGGCGGATGGCCTCCTGGCCCTGGCGGTAGGCGACCCGCGACTTGCTGATGGCCAGGCTGAACTGCGGCGTGTCGGCGGAGCTGAGGAACAGCAGGGTGGCCTGCTGGGTGTCGGCGTCCAGCACCCGCCGCGGGCTCAGCAACGCGCCGCCGTTGCGCCCCGGCACGTGCAGGGCGCGCCAGCCGTCGCCGGGCGTCACCCCGGGTTGCACCTGCAGGCGCGCGTCCATCTGTTCCTGCAGGGCGTTCACCCGGCGCTGGTCGAGCAGGTAGCCGGCGACGATGGCGCCGACCGGCTCGGCCTGGCCCAGGTTATCGCTGATCGGCTGGCTGAGCAGCAGCAGCGGGGTGCCGCCCACCAGCAGCCATTGCGCCAGGCTGCGCGACGGGTCGCCCTGCAGGTCCAGCACGCCCAGGTCCAGGGCGCTGCGCAGCAGGGCCTGGCGCAGCCGCTCGGGGCTGGGCGCGCCGGCTATCGCCTGGGGCGCTGTGAGCCGCGCCTCCTCCCAGCGCTGGGCGACGACGCGCCCCTGGCTGTCGAGGTAGAGCGCGAAGTCGAAGCCCAGGTTGCCGAGCATGTCGATGTCCAGGTTCTCCCGCACGAACCCCGGCGTGGGGCGCAGGACGAAGCGGTAGCTGGCGTCCCACCAGGCATAGCTGCGCAGCAGGTCCAGGTGGCGCTTCTTCTCGAAGGCCAGGCGGCTGTCGAGCACGCGCACCTCGTCGTACAGGCGCTGGCGGTCGTCGCGGTCGAAGCGCGCGAGGAGGATGTGTTCCGACAACTGCCAGATGCCCAGCAGGATGAGGGCGAGCAGCGGCAGGAACAGCAGGAGCAGGCGGTTTCTCAGGGTCATGCCGGGCACGCAGGTGGCGGGTGGAGAGGGGCGGACCTCCTGAGTCTAGTTGGCCCGCCGCGGGAGATAGGGGGGCTCTATCGGAGGCATTGAGATTGGGCATTTCGCCTGGGCCCGCGCGGGCTATACGCTGCGCGGCAATCTCCAGTCGCGAACTGGCAGGCCGGCGAACCGGGCTGTCCCTGACTTATCTCAAGGTGGTTTTGAGAAACGTCTGACAGACTTTGGGCCGTGGATGACTCCACGGCAGCGCCGCCCGCTCCTGACGGCCCTGCCTTCCTCGCGATCTGTGCGTTTAGCGGGAGCTGCCGCTCCTCCCAGCCTTCCCCCAGGTACCTTGGCAGCTCCCTTTTCTTGTTCGACGAGGAGTCAGTCATGTCTGAAGTTCGTCACGCCCGCGTCATCATCCTGGGCTCCGGCCCCGCCGGTTACTCGGCCGCCGTCTATGCCGCCCGCGCCAACCTCAGGCCGCTGCTGATCACCGGCTTGCAGGCCGGCGGCCAGCTGACCACCACCACCGAGGTGGACAACTGGCCCGGCGACCCCCACGGCCTCACCGGCCCGGCGCTGATGCAGCGCATGCAGGAGCACGCCGAGCGTTTCGAGACCGAGATCGTCTTCGACCACATCAACGCCGTGGACCTGGCTGGCAAGCCCCTGGTGCTCAAGGGCGACAGCGGCACCTACACGGCCGACGCGCTGATCATCGCCACCGGCGCCAGCGCCCGCTACCTGGGCCTGCCCTCGGAAGATGCGTTCATGGGCAAGGGCGTCTCCGCCTGCGCCACCTGCGACGGCTTCTTCTACCGCAACCGCGAAGTGGCTGTGGTCGGTGGCGGCAACACGGCGGTGGAAGAGGCGCTGTACCTGGCCAACATCGCCAGCAAGGTGACCCTGGTGCACCGCCGCGAGACCTTCCGCGCCGAGAAGATCCTGCAGGACAAGCTGCGCGCCCGTATAGCCGAGGGGAAAATCGTCCTGAAGCTGAACGCCCAGGTGGAAGAGGTGCTGGGTGACGACATGGGCGTCACCGGCGTGCGCCTGCGCAATAACGACGGCAGTGCCGAGGAACTGAAGGTGGACGGGCTGTTCGTGGCCATCGGGCATACGCCGAACACCTCGTTGTTCGAGAGTCAGCTGCAATTGAAGGACGGCTATCTGGTGGTCAACGGCGGCCGTGACGGCAACGCCACCGCCACCAACGTCCCCGGCGTGTTCGCCGCGGGTGATGTGGCCGATCACGTCTATCGCCAGGCCATCACTTCGGCCGGCGCCGGCTGCATGGCGGCGCTGGACGTGGAGCGTTACCTGGATTCGTTGTAACGGCCCCAAGAGCCGGCGTGCAGGACGGAGCCCCGCTGGTCGGGGCTTTTTCCTTTGTGGGGGGAGGGGGTTGTTTGTGAATGGGGTTCACCTGGGGGCTATTGGTGTTTGGATGAGGTTCTTTCCCTCTCCCCAGCCCTCGGCTGCGCGCCCCGCCCTGAAGGGAGAGGGGGCTGTTCGGAGTGGCGTTGGAGGCAGGCACCATCCTTCAACCCCGTCATTCCCGCGAACGCGGGAATCCAGTGACGGGCGGTTCGCGAGCAAGCTCGCTCCTACGAAGAGCTGTCCGCTCTTGCTCTGGATTTTGGACTTCCAGAGAAACATCCGAGCGCACCGGAACGCCCCTTCAGAAGGCCGAGCGAAACCGGCGCTCAGGAGGTCATGCGACATGGATGTCGCGAGAGCCCCGATGGGCTACAGGGACGTACCCTCGGGGCGGGCCTCCGTGGCGGGGGAATTCGTGAGGGTAGCCCGGCTTCATCGGGCCCGTATGTCGGGGCAAGCCTTCTTGGTTACTTCTTTGGCGTTTGAAAGAAGTGACTCGCCCGAGGGGGCGAAACAAAAAATCTCCGCAGACTCGGAGCGGCGCGTTACACCCAAACAAGAAGCCACTGGGTTCCCGCGTTCGCGGGAATGACGAGGGTGGGTAAGGAGCGTGGGACCGAATCTCACACTCGAGCGAGCCCTGCCCCAAAACGCCCCCCAAGAAAAAGCCCCGCATCGCGGGGCTTTTTTACATTCCGAGTTTTCAGCCCCGCCGCGACAACGGCTGACGCTCGAACCGCACACCAGCCAGGCCGGTATTCTGCAGAGCCCGGATATTGGCGTGATCAGTACCCTCGGGCGTGTCACGCACCGCGCGGTAATGCTCACCGAAGGCCAGCAGGGTTTCCTCCAGGCTCAGACCCTCGAGGATGGCGAAGCCGAGCGTCTTGCAGGAGCCCTCGTTCTGCCCGGCCGGGTTCTCCACCGGGCCGTTGCTGAAGGCGCTGGGGCTGTAGCTGTAGTGCTCGGCGATGAACGCCAGGGTATCGGTGAACAGGTGCTGCTCGCTGCGCAGGCGCGCGCGGAAATCGGTGAGGGTCATCAAGGCGGGCTCGTCAGTGTTTCTTGGCGGTGTCGAAGGCGGCCTGCTGCTCGGGCGAGGCCTCCTTCTGGTATTTCGCCTTCCATTCGGCGTAAGGCATGCCGTAGATCTCCTCGCGGGCCTGTTCCGGGCTCAGTTCCAGGCCCATGTCGTCGGCCGCGGCCTTGTACCACTTGGACAGGCAGTTGCGGCAGAAGCCGGCGAGGTTCATCAGGTCGATGTTCTGCACGTCCTTGCGGTTGCGCAGGTGCTGGACCAGGGTGCGGAACGCCGCGGCTTCCAGTTCCGTGCGTTGTTCCTGGCTGAGGTCGAGGATGCTGTGTTCGGGCTTGCTCATGGGTCGGGCTCTCGCGTGGCGCGTCGTCGTGGGACGTCGGGGCTCTTCGGGGCTGGGCAGATGATAAGAGCCGCGGCGGGCGCCAGCAATGGCCGTTGGCCAGGCGGCGCCGCGCGGCTCAGCGCTGCGCGGCGAGGGCGATCGACACCGATTCGGCGAAGCGCAGGGCGTGGGGCTTGTCCACTTCCACCTCGGCGTAGCGCACCGCCGGGTGGGCCATGACCAGGTCGAGGATTTCCTGGGTCAGGCGCTCCAGCAGGGCGAAGCGGTTTTCCTCGACGTGGGCGATGATCGCCTTGGTGATGGTGCGGTAGTTCAGCGCGTGCTCGATGTCGTTGACCTGCACCGCCTCCTGAGAGGGGTAGAGGATGGTCAGGTTGATCAGCACGTCCTGCTTGTTGAGGATTTCCTCTTCCTTGATGCCGATGTAGGTGCGCACGCGCAGATCCTTCACGCGGATCCGCGCCATGCCCGGCTGCAATTGCGTCATTTCACTTGCTCCGTCCGATCAGTTGGAGGAATTCCTGGCGGGTGTTGCTGGAGTCGCGGAAGGCGCCGAGCATCACCGAGGTGAACATCTGCGAGTTCTGCTTCTCTACCCCGCGCATCATCATGCACATGTGCTGGGCCTCGATCACCACCGCCACGCCGGCGGCGCCGGTGATGCGCTCGACCGCCTCGGCGATCTGCCGCGTCAGGTTCTCCTGGATCTGCAGGCGCCGGGCGAACATGTCGACGATGCGCGCCACCTTCGACAGGCCCAGCACCCGTCCGGTGGGAATGTACGCCACATGGGCCTTGCCGATGAAGGGCAGCAGGTGGTGTTCGCACAGCGAATACAGCTCGATGTCGCGGACGATCACCATCTCGTCGTTATCCGAGGCGAACAGCGCGCCGTTGACGATCTCCTCCAGGCTCAGCTCGTAGCCGTGGCACAGGTAGCGCATGGCCTTGGCGGCGCGCTTGGGGGTGTCGAGCAGGCCTTCGCGGTCGGGGTTCTCGCCCAGGCCCAGGAGTATCTCGCGGTAGTTCGCGGACAGGGAATCGGTCATTGCAGGTTTCCTCGCGCCACGCCGGGCGGTCATTTGAGGTGCCGGCCGCCGTTGACGGTCAAGGTGGTGCCGGTGACGTAGGGGGTGTCCAGCAGGTAGCGGATGGCCTGGTAGACGACGTCCGGCCCGGGTTCGATGCCCAGGGCGGATTTCGCCAGGGTGCGCGCGCGGTAGTCGGCGTCGTCCCCGGCGTTGAACATGACCAGCGCCGGGGCGATGGTGTTGACCTTGATCTTCGGCGCGAAGCGCGCGGCGAAGGACAGCGTCAGGCTGTCCAGCCCGGCCTTGCTGGCGCAGTAGGCGACGTGCTTGGCGCTGCCCTTGCGCACCACGTCGTCGCTGACGTGGATGATGTCGGCCGGCTGCGAGCGCTCCAGCAGCGGCGCGCAGTGCAGGTTGATCAGGTAGGGGGCGAGCATGTGCACGCTGAACAGCGCACGGAAGGCCTCGGCCTCGTGGCCGGGCGTTTCGGCGAGCCACGCCGAGGCGTTGTGGACGATGGCGCGCAGGCTGTCGGTGTGCGCCTTGAGCCGTTCGATGAAGGCGAGGATGCCGGCCTCGTCGGCGAAGTCGCCGTGCAGGCAGGTCGCGCCGCGCTCGCGCAGTTGCTGCAGCCCGGGCTTGTCGCTGCGGTAGCTGACGATCACCGGCTGGCCCGCGTCGAGCAGGCGCAGCGCGCAGTGCAGGCCGACGCGCTGGCTGGCGCCGGTGATCAGGATGGGGGCCGGGGATGCGCTCATGCGAGCCTCGTGGCTGGTGGAAAACCGCCGGCGGAGGCATATCCGAGCGGCGCGGTGGGAAAAAACTATACCAGCCCGGCGGCGCCGGCGAACACCCGTGGCCGGCTTGCGGCATAATGGGCGTTTGTCGCATGAACCGGGAGTTTCCATGAAAGTCGCCATTCTGTCCGGGTCGGTCTACGGCACCGCCGAAGAGGTCGCGCGCCATGCCAGGCGCCTGCTGGAGGCCGCGGGCCTGGAGACCTGGTTCGAGCCGCGCGCCACCCTGGACGCGCTGATCGAAGCCGCGCCCGACGCCTTCCTGACGGTCACCTCGACCACCGGCCTGGGCGAGCTGCCGGACAACATCCAGCCGCTGTACTACGCCCTGCGCGACCGCCTGCCGAACTGGCGCGGCCTGCCCGGCGCGGTGATCGGCCTGGGCGACTCCAGCTACGGCGACACCTACTGCGGCGGCGGCGAGCAGGTGCGCGAGCTGTACGCCGAACTGGGCCTGCGCGAGGTGCTGCCGATGCTGCGCCTGGACGCCAGCGAGACGGTCACCCCGGAAACCGATGCCGAGCCCTGGATCGCCGAGTTCATCGCTGCGTTGAAGGGTTGATGCACCCGCGCGCCCGGCAGCTGACCGACGAGACGCGGCGGCAATGGCCGCGCCTGGCGGCGGAGTTTCCGGAGCTGGTTTGAGGTTGCCGGATTGCCTGGTGATTCGTACCTGGGCGCGGCCTATCGCGGACGGAGTCCGCTCCTACGATCATGCCCCGGGAGGTTCCACCGCGCCTCCCTGTAGGAGCGCGCCCTGCGCGCGAATCGCAGGCAGGGCCTGCTCCTACGAGAAGCTGTGCTCGCCTGCAACGTAGGAGCAACTGTCTTGCGCCGAGGTGCTCTTCGTAGGAGGGGTTGAGCTTGCGAAACCCATGCGGTTGCGGTGATGGGTATCGCTTCGCTCAACGCCATCCTACGAAAAGCCGTGCTTCCTGGAACCGTAGGAGCGGACTCTGTCCGCGATGCCCGCTCAGCCGATGGGATGCAGCGGAAACTCCTCCAGCAGCGCCAGCCACGCCTTGGCCGCGTGGGACAGGTAGGCGTCGCGGCGCCAGATGAAGCAGATGTCCCAGCGCAGGTCCGGCTCGCTCAGCAGCACCCGCGCCACCCCCGGCCGTTCCACTTCCTGCGCCACCGCCCGCGGCAGCAGCACCACGCCCTGCCCGGCGGCCACCAGCGCGCCGAGGAAGTCGGCCTGGCCGCTGCGCCCGCCTTCGCGGGGTTCGAAGCCGGCCTCGCGGCAGGCGCGCAGCAGGCGGTCGTTGAGGGTGAAGCTCTGCTGGTAGAGCAGGAAGGGCGTGTCGGCCAGTTCGGCCAGGGCGATGCTTTCGCGCCCGGCCAGCGGGTGTTCGGCCGGCAGCAGGGCGTCCAGCGGCTCGTTGCAGAACGGCTGCCAGTCGAAGGCCGGGTCGTTCGGCGCGAGCGCGCCGGCCAGTTCCAGTTCGCCGGCGTGCAGCGCCTGTTCCAGGCTCTTGCTGCCGCCTTCCACCAGGTGCACCTGGATGTGCGGGTAGCGCTTGCGGTACTCGGCGAAGCGCCAGGCGAACAGGGCGTCGGCGCCCAGCAGCGGCAGGCCCAGGCGCAGTTCGCCGCGGCGCATCTGGCTGAGGTCGTCCAGTTCGATCAGCAGTTCGCGGCGCAGGCGCAGCATGTCTTCGGCGCGGCGCAGCGCCACTTCGCCGGCGGCGGTCAGGCGCACGTGCGGGCCGCTGCGCTCCAGTAGTTGCACCTGCAGGCTCTGTTCCAGCTGGGCCACCTGCTTGCTGATGGCCGACTGGCTGGCGTGCAGGCGCGCGGCGGCCTGGGTGAAGCTGCCCTGGCGCACCACTTCGACGAAGCTGCGCAGTTGCTTGAATTCCATTCTGGAATGGCCTCGATTCGAACAATTCGCTTTGGCGATAGTAGCCCCGGGCTTAACCTGAGCGCCATCCACAGCACACCGCCACGCAGGCACCCGAAATGATCCGCCGCATCGCCCGACTGGGCTTCGAACTCGCCGTCCTCATCGCCTTCTGGTGGTTCGGCGGCTGGCTGGCGCAAGCCACCGGCCTGCCGCTGCCCGGCGGGGTGGTGGGGCTCGGGTTGCTGCTGGCGCTGTTCGCCAGCGGGGCGATCCGCCCGGCCCTGCTGCAGGGCGGCGCCGGGCTGCTGCTGGCGGAGATGCTGCTGTTCTTCATCCCCGCGCTGATGAGCCTGCTGGACTATGGCCCGCTGCTGCGCAGCGAGGGCTGGAAGATATTGCTGGTGATCATGTGCAGCACGCTGCTGGTGATGCTGGTCACCGCGCTGTCGGTAGAAGGCATGTACCGCTGGAGGTCGCGCCATGAGTCTCGATAAGCAAGCCCTGTTCTGGCTGGCCCTGACCCTCGGCGGCTACCTGTTCAGCCGCCAGTTGTACAAGCGCGTGCGCTGGTACGGCTTCGCGCCCATCGTGTTCGTCCCGGTGCTGCTGTTCGCCGTGGCCATCCCGCTGCACGCCCATTACGCCGACTACTCGCGCGACACCAACTGGCTGGTGGCGCTGCTCGGCCCGGCCACCGTGGCCTTCGCCGTACCCATCTGGCAGCAGCGCGCGCTGCTGGCGCGGCACTGGCCGGCGCTGCTGGTGGGCATGGGCGCCGGCACCGCGGTGGCCATCGGCAGCTCCTGGGCGCTGGCCAACGCCCTGGCGCTGGACGGCCAGGTGGCGCTGTCGCTGGTGCCGCGTTCGATCACCACGCCGCTGGCCATGGAGATGTCCCACGACCTGGGCGGCGTGCCGGAGCTGACCGCCGCCTTCGTGATGATCACCGGGGTGTTCGGCGCCCTGGCCGGCGGCCTGCTGATGAAGCTGCTGCCGCTGCGCTCGACCCTCGCCCGCGGCGCCCTGCTGGGCGTCGGCGCCCACGGGGCGGGCACCAGCCGGGCCTATGAGTTCGGTGGCGAGGAGGGCTCCACGGCGGGGCTGCTGATGGTCCTCACCGGGCTGTTCAACCTGATGCTGGCGCCGGTTGTCGCACTGGTCCTGTAGGAGCGAGGGGGACGCCCAGTTCTTGCTCGCGAACCGTTCTTGCACCAGGCCTGTCCGGCAGAGTGCGGTTCGCGAGCAAGCTCGCTCCTACGAAGAGCCGCGCCGAGGTGCCTTTCGTAGGATGGGTTGAGTTTACGAAACCCATGCGGTCGCGGTGATGGGTATCGCTTCGCTCAACCCATCCTACAATTCAATTCCCAAGATGCGACTGTCAGACCCCCGACAGTCCCGCGGCCTTCGCCTGACTAGACTGGCCCCATCGAACAACAACAACGATGAGGACCGCCCCATGAACGCCGCCGCTCCCGCACCTTCCGTGAAAGACCAGGTCTCCGAGGCCGAATGGCAGACCCGCGTCGACCTCGCCGCCTGCTACCGGCTGATCGCCCTGCACGGCTGGGACGACCTGATCTTCACCCATATCTCGGCCAAGGTCTCCGGCACCGAGGACTTCCTCATCAACCCCTACGGCATGATGTTCCACGAGATCACCGCCTCCAGCCTGGTGAAGGTGGACCTGGCCGGCAAGAAGCTGATGGACAGCCCCTACGACATCAACCCCGCCGGCTACACCATCCACAGCGCCGTGCACGAGGTGCGCCACGACGTCGGTTGCGTGCTGCACATCCACACCCCCGCCGGGATCGCCGTGTCGGCGCAGAAGAACGGCCTGCTGCCGTTGTCGCAGCAGTCGCTGTTCGTGCTCTCCAGCCTGGCCTACCACGGCTACGAGGGCGTGGCCCTGAACCACGACGAGAAGGCCCGCCTGCAGGCCGACCTGGGCGACAAGAACTTCATGATCCTGCCCAACCACGGCCTGCTCACCGCCTTCGGCACCGTGGCCGACGCCTTCCTCGGCATGTTCACCCTGCAGCGCGCCTGCGAGGCGCAGGTGATGGCGCAGAGCGGCGGTGGCGAGCTGATCCACATCCCGCAGCAGATCCTCGACGGCGCCCGGGCCATGGTCGCCGGGGTGATGAAGACCTCCCAGGGCATGGGCGGGGCGCTGGCCTGGCCGGCGCTGCTGCGCAAGCTCGACCTGCAGAACCCCGGCTACCGCGACTGATGGCCGGCATCGCCATCCCCCTGCGCGACTGGCGCGCGCAGGGGCGCACCTTCGACTTCAACGGCCACGCCATCCGCTACTGGGAAGCCGGCGAGGGCGAGCCGCTGCTGCTGATCCACGGCTTCCCCAGCGCCTCCTGGGACTGGAACAAGCTGTGGCAGCCGCTGGCCGAGCGCTACCGGGTGATCGCCTGCGACATGCTCGGCTTCGGCGACTCGGCCAAGCCGCGCAACCACGCCTACCGCATCCTCGAACAGGCCGACCTGCAGCAGGCGCTGCTGGAGCATCTGGCGGTGCGCGAGCCCGTGCACCTGCTGGTCCACGACTACGGCAACAGCGTCGGCCAGGAACTGCTGGCGCGGCACCTGGAAGGGCGCATCGAACTGGCTTCGCTGGTGTTCCTCAATGGCGGACTGTTCCCCGAGACGCACCGCCCGGTGCTCTCGCAGAAGCTGCTGCTCAGCCCGCTGGGTGGCCTCTTCGGGCGCTTCTTCGACCGTGGCAAGCTGGCCGCCAACTTCGCCAAGGTGTTCGGCCCGCGCACCCGGCCGAGCGAGGAGGAGCTGGACGCGTTCTGGAGCCTGATCGCCTGCAACGACGGGCCGAAGGTGATGCACCGGCTGATCCACTACATCCTCGACCGCCGCGAACACCGCGAGCGCTGGGTGGGCGCCATGCAGCGCACGTCCGTGCCATTGCGGCTGATCGACGGGCCTGTGGACCCGATCTCCGGCGCGCACATGGTCGAGCGCTACCGCCAACTGATCCCGCGGCCGGACACGGTGATGCTCGACGGCATCGGCCACTACCCGCAGACCGAGGCGCCGGAACAGGTGCTGGCGCACTACCTGGCGTTCCGCGCGCGCCTGGCGGGGCAGGTGCAGCCGGCGGCCTGAACGGGCCGCCGGCATCATCCCCGGACCTTATCGGGGCATATTCAGGTCCGGCGTCTTGGTTGTGACCGTCAAACGTCTGTTTGACACTCCGTAGCCATCAACCTGCCTGGGAGTACCAACCATGAGTGATGCCGTTCGTTTCGACGACAAGGTAGTGATCGTTACCGGCGCCGGCGGCGGTCTGGGCCGTGCCCACGCCCTGCTGTTCGCCAAGCATGGCGCCAAGGTGGTGGTCAACGACCTGGGCGGCAGCACCCATGGCGAGGGCGCCAACGCCTCGGCCGCCGACCGCGTGGTGGCGGAGATCCGCGCCGCCGGCGGCACCGCCATCGCCAACCATGATTCGGTGACCGACGGCGAGAACATCGTGCGCGAGGCCGTGGAAGCCTTCGGCCGCGTCGACGTGGTGGTGAACAACGCCGGCATCCTGCGCGACAAGACCTTCCACAAGATGGAAGATGCCGACTGGGACCTGGTCTACAAGGTCCACGTCGAGGGCGCCTACAAGGTGACCCGCGCCGCCTGGCCGCTGATGCGCGAGCAGGGCTACGGGCGGGTGATCTTCACCGCCTCCACCTCGGGCATCTACGGCAACTTCGGGCAGAGCAACTACGGGATGGCCAAGCTCGGCCTCTACGGCCTGACTCGCACCCTGGCCCTGGAGGGCCGCAAGAGCAACATCCTGGTCAACGCCATCGCCCCCACCGGCGGCACCCGCATGACCGAGGGGCTGATCCCGCCGCAGGTGTTCGAGCAGCTCAAGCCCGAGCTGGTCAGCCCGCTGGTGGTCTACCTGGGCAGCGAGGCCTGCCAGGACACCTCCGGCCTGTATGAAGTGGGCGGCGGCTGGATGGGCAAGGTGCGCTGGGAGCGCAGCCTGGGCTTCGGCTTCGACCCGCGCGAAGGCTTCGACGCCGAGGACGTGGCGGCGCACTGGCAGCAGATCAGCAGCTTCGAGAACGCCGTGCACCCGGCGGACAACGTCGAGGCTCTGCGCGAGATGATGGCCAACCTGCAGAAATACGTCGGCTGAAGCGGCCAGCCTGACGGGCGGAACGGCCAGGGTGCTGCTCCGCGCGCCGTGACGCAGTAAGGTGGAAGGCCGGCGCAAGCCGGCCTTCGTCCTTTCCGTCAGCCTGGAGTCCAGCATGAGCGTGATCGTCGAGCACAACGGCCCGGTAACCACCCTGATCATCGATCGTCCCGCGGCGCGCAACGCCGTCGACCGGCCCACCGCCGACGCCCTGGCCGAGGCCCTGCGCGCCTTCGAGGCCGACGAGCAGGCGAAGGTGGCGGTGCTCACCGGCGCCGGCGACACCTTCTGTGCCGGCGCGGACCTCGCCGCGGTGGCCGAGGACAGCGAGCGGCGCAACCGCCTGGAAATGGAAGGCGACGCCCCCATGGGCCCCAGCCGCATGCACCTGAACAAGCCATTGATCGCCGCCATCGAGGGCTACGCCGTGGCCGGCGGCCTGGAGCTGGCGCTGCTGGCCGACCTGCGGGTGATGGCCGAGGACGCGGTGTGCGGGGTGTTCTGCCGGCGCTTCGGCGTGCCGCTGATCGACGGCGGCACCGTGCGCCTGCCGCGCATCATCGGCCAGGGCCGGGCGCTGGACCTGATCCTCACTGGCCGCCCGGTCGCCGCCCAGGAAGCCCTGGGCATGGGCCTGGCCAACCGCGTGGTGGCCAAGGGCGAGGCCCGCGCCGCCGCCGAGGACCTGGCCCGGCAGATCGCCGACTTCCCCCAGGCCTGCATGCTGGCCGACCGCGGCAGCGTCTACGCGCAGTGGAACCAGTCGTTCGACGTGGCCATGGCGAATGAATTCCAGGGTGGGCTGATGGTGATTCTCAGCGGCGAGACCCAGGCCGGGGCGCAGCGCTTCGCGCGGGGGGAGGGGCGGCATGGGAAGTTTTGAGAGGCGGCGCAGGGCCTGCTTTTCGTAGGAGCGAGCTTGCTCGCGAATGGCGCCTTCCGGTGACTACGGTGTTTCGGGTTGACTCCGCACCCTCTCCCCAGCCCTCTCCCTGAAGGGAGAGGGGGCCGTTCGGAGCGAGTTGGAAGCCAGGCCTACTCCTGATACGCCATGCTTACAGGATTACGCCGAACCCGCAGCAGGCAGAGGACAGTCCCCTCTCCCTTCAGGGAGAGGGTTAGGGAGAGGGAAAGGCGCTTCCCTCATGCAGCGGCGCCTCAGGGAAACTCCATTCGCGAGCAAGCTCGCTCCTACGAAGGGCCTCGGCCTCAGCGCTTGATGATCACATACGTCTTGCGCACCGTCTCCTGGATGTCCCACACCCCCAGGCTGTTCTGCGGCAGCAGGAAGGCGTCGCCGGCCTGGAAGGCGATGGGCTCGCCGTCGTCCGGGGTGAAGGTGCCGCGGCCGCTGATGAAGTGGCAGAACTCCTGCTCGACGATCTGCCGGCGCCAGCGGCCCGGGGTGCATTCCCAGATGCCGGTGTCGACCTGGTCGGGGCGTTCCACTTCGGCCACGCGGGTGTGCGAGACCGGCTCGCCCAGCGGCACGCCGACCGGGCTGGCTTCGCCCAGGGGCGCGTTGGGGGTGTCCTTGAGGTGGGTGATCTTCATCGGGGCTCCAGTGGGTTGTCGGTGCAAAGGGGGAGGCGGCTTCAGCCGACCTTCCAGGTCATCAGGCCTTCCATGCCGGCGGCGAGTCTTTCCGCCAGCTGCCGGCGCCAGGCCGGGGTGTTGGGGTTGGCCAGCACCTCGTCCTCGTGGACGAAGCTGCGGATGATCGCGTTGTAGCCCAGCCAGCGGCACGGCTCGGGTTCCCAGGCGCGCAGGGCGTCGGTCATGGCGCGGTCGTGGATCACCCAGTTCTGCCGGGTCTCCAGGCTGTCGTTACCGAGGATCAGGTCGGCCAGGGTACGCCCGCCCAGGTTGGTGGCGCCCACGCCCTCGCCGCCGTAGCCGCCGGACAGGGCTATGCCGTTGCGGCGGTCGACCAGCATGTGCGGGTGGAAGCGCCGCGACATGCCCAGGTTGCCGCCCCAGGTGTGGGTGATCTTCACGTCCTTGAGCTGCGGGAAGAGTTCGCCGAACAGGTAGCGGCGCAGGCCGACCTCGTCGTCGTTTAGGCTGAAGTCGCTGCGCAGCTTGCCGCCGAAGCGGTAGCCGCCGCGGGCGCCGAAGGCCAGGCGGTTGTCCCGGGTGCGCTGGCCGTAGGTGACCTGGCGGCTGAACTCGCTGAAGGCCTGGCCGTGCTCCAGGCCGATCTCCGCCCAGACCGACTCGGGCAGTGGCTCGGTGGCCACCAGCAGGCTCTGCACCGGCAACTGGTAGTTGCCCAGGGGCGGCAGGGAGGCGGCGTAGCCTTCCACCGCCGGCACTATCCACTGGGCCTTCACGCTGCCCTTGTCGGTGCGCAGTTGGCCGGGCTGCCAGTGGCTGACGCGGCTCTTCTCGAACAGTTGCACGCCCAGGCGTTCCACCGCGCGGGCCAGGCCGCGGGCCAGCTTGGCCGGGTCGATGGTGGCGCAGTGCGGGGTGTAGAGCGCGCCCAGGGCGCTGGGGATGCGCAGCTGGCCGTCCAGTTCGGCCTTCGACAGCCAGCGGTAGTCGTCCTCGCCCAGGCCCTCGTGGCGCAGGTCGGCCAGGTACTGGCGCAGGCGGCGTTCCTGCTCCGGGTAGCGCGCCGCGCAATAGAGCACGCCGCCCTTGCGGTAGTCGCAGTCGATGCCTTCGCGTTCCAGCACCCTGGCCACTTCGTCGGGGATGCCGTGCAGCAGGTCCCAGGTCTCGCGGCGGCGCGGCTCGGGCATGCGGCCCACCAGGCGGTCCTCGCCCAGCAGCGCGCCCATCAGCCAGCCGCCGTTGCGCCCGGAGGCGCCGAAGCCGGCGGTCTCGGCCTCGAGGATGGCGACCTTCAATTGCGGCGCGCGGGTTTTCAGGTAATAAGCCGTCCACAGCCCGGTGTAGCCGGCGCCGACGATGGCCACGTCGACCTCCAGGGCGCCTTCCAGGGCCGGGCGGGCGATGAAGTCGTCGTCCAGTTGGTTCATCCACAG
>Ga0222426_100755_pt1 | contig 16872 bp, 15 predicted proteins | sample 2B50Ametagenome_FD_180087 | JGI IMG/M metagenome (GOLD analysis project Ga0222426, IMG submission 180087) | Enriched microbial communities from leaf-cutter ant dump, University of Wisconsin, Madison, United States - 2B50A (version 2) | ecosystem: Environmental > Terrestrial > Nest > Insects nest...
CAGCCGCTGTTCGCCGCGGCCTTCCCCGCGCAGCGGGTGATCCTGCCCGCGCCGCCGCTGTTCACCACGCCGCTGGCCATCGCCGCCTGCGGCCTGCAAGCCGAGGAGGAACGCTGACATGCACGAGCAGGACGTCGGCCGGGTGATCTATCGCGCCCTGGACATGCTCAATGCCCGCGCGGTGCGCGAATTCCGCGTGCCGCCCAGCACCTACATCGGTCCCGGCGCCACCGTGCGCGCCGGCGAGGCCTGCGCGGCGCTGGGTATCCGCCGGCTGTTCGTGATGGTCGACGGCCGCCTGCACGAGCAGGCGCTGGACCAGGGCCTGCTGCGCTCGCTGGACGACGCCGGGCTGGGCTGCGAATGCCTGGTCTACGCCGGCGGCGAGCCGCACAGCGAAGTGGTGGAGGCCGCCGGCCGGCAACTGCTGGCCGCCGACTGCGACGGCGTGCTGGCCTTCGGCGGCGGCTCGGTGCTGGACGCGGCCAAGGCCACCGCGCTGCTGGCGGCCAACCCGGAACGCCGGGTGAGCGACCTCGGCGACGGCCCGGCGCTGCGCCGGCGCATGCCGCTGATCGCCGTGCCGACCACCGCCGGCACCGGTTCGGAGGCCACCAACGTGGCGGTGATCACCGACAGCCAGCGGCACCTGAAGCAGGTGCTGGTGCACACCGACCTGATTCCCGACCTGGCGATCATCGACGCCTGCCTGACCCTCGGCGTGCCGCCGGCGGTGACCGCCGCCACCGGCATAGACGCGCTGACCCACGCCATCGAAGCCTACGTCGCGCCGAGCGCCACGCCGCTGACCCAGGGCCTGGCCCTGCGCGCCGTGGCGCTGATCGGCGAGGCCCTGCCGCTGGCGGTGGGGCAGGGCGGCAACGTCGGCGCCCGCGAGTCGATGATGCTCGCCTCGTACATGGCCGGCATGGCCTTTTCCAATTCCGGCCTGGGCCTGTGCCACGCCACCGCGCACCCCCTCGGCGCGCGCTACGGCATTCCCCACGGCCAGGCCAACGCGCTGATGCTGCCGGCGGTGATGCGCTTCAACCAACTGGTGTGCAAGCGCGCCTACGCCGACATCGGCCACGCCCTCAGCCGCGAAAGCCTGGATGCCGAACGCAGCATCGCCGCGGTGCAGCGCCTGATCGACGAAGTCGGCGCCGCCGGCCGCGACCTGCGGGCCCACGGCGTGCGCCGCGAGGACTTCGCCGCGCTGGCCGAGGCGGCCCTGCAGGACATCTGCCTGGCCGGCAACCCGCGCAGCGCCTGCGCGCAACAGATCAGCGCGATCTACCAGGACGCCTGGCAGCGCCGAGGCGCCTGCCAGCAAGGAAACAATTCTGTTCAGGAGCAGTTGTCATGAGCATCAACGAAATCATCCTGTACGTGATGATGGTCTTCCTGCTGATCGGAGCGGTGGACCGGGTATTCAGCCAGTTCGGCGGCTCCGAGAAGGTCCTCGGCCATCTCGGCCTGGGCTGGCTCGGGCGCGGCATCGGTGGCTCCGGCGGGCAGTTCGAGGAAGGCTTCATGGCCATGGGCGCGCTGGGCCTGGCCATGGTCGGCATCACCGCCCTGGCGCCGGTGCTGGCCAACCTGCTGGGGCCGCTGGTGATCCCGCTGTACGAGAGCGTCGGGGCGAGCCCGGCGATGTTCGCCGGCACCCTGCTGGCCAACGACATGGGCGCCTTCTCCCTGGCCAAGGAGCTGGCCGGCGGCGACACCGCCGCCTGGCTGTACTCGGGGCTGATCCTCGGCGCCATGATGGGCCCGACCCTGGTGTTCATCATCCCGGTGGCGCTGGGCATCATCGACCCCGCCGACCGCCGCTACCTGGCCCTGGGCACCCTGGCCGGGATCGTCACCGTGCCCCTGGGCTGCATCGCCGGCGGGCTGGTGGCGATGTACTCGGGCATCGAGGTCAACGGCGAGCCGGTGAGCTTCTCGTTGGCGATGATCCTGATCAACATGATCCCGGTGCTGGCGGTCGCGGCGCTGATCGCCCTGGGCCTGAAGTTCTGCCCGGAGAAGATCATCGCCGGCTTCGAGGTGTTCGCCAAACTGCTGGTGGGGCTGATCACCCTCGGCCTGGCCGCCGCGGTGGTGCAGTTCACCGTGGGCTGGACGCTGATCCCGGGGCTGGACCCGATCTTCATGGCCGAGGGCGACGAGCCCGGCGCGGTGATGCGCGCCATGGAGGTGATCGGCTCGATCGCCTGCGTGCTGCTCGGCGCCTACCCCATGGTGCTGCTGCTGACGCGCTGGTTCGGCACCCCGCTGATGAAGGTCGGCGGCCTGCTGGGCATGAACCGGGACGCCGCCGCCGGCATGGTGGCGAGCCTGGCCAACGTGATCCCGATGTTCGGCATGTTCGGCAAGATGGATGCGCGCGGCAAGATCATCAACTGCGCCTTCGCCGTGTCCGCCGGCTTCGCCCTGGGCGACCACCTCGGCTTCACCGCGGCGAACATGTCCGCGATGATCTTCCCGATGCTGGTCGGCAAGCTGTTCGGCGGCATCACCGCAGTGGCCGTGGCCATGCTCATCGCGCCCAAGTCCGAAGCCCAGCCCGAGCCGGTGGCGTTGCCCGACGCCGACCTGCAGCGGGCCGAGTAGGGCGCGGCCATGAGCAGGCGCGAACTGCGCAGCGTCGGCATCGACGTCGGCACCACCACCACCCAGGTGATCTTCTCGCGCCTGGTGCTGGTCAACCGTGCCTCGCTGTCCCAGGTGCCGCACTACGAGTTCGCCGCGCGGGAGGTCACCTACGTCAGCCCGGTGGCCTTCACCCCGATCGACTTCGAGGGCCACCTGCGCGAGGACGAGCTGCTCGCCTTCATCCTCGAACAGTACCGCGCCGCGGGCCTGGAGCCCGCGCAGGTGGAGTCCGGCGCCATCATCATCACCGGCGAGACCTCCAAGGCGCGCAACGCCCGCCCGGCGGTGCTGCGCCTGGCCGAGCGGCTGGGCGACTTCGTGGTCGCCAGCGCCGGGCCGCACCTGGAATCGGTCATCGCCGGGCGCGGCGCCGGCGCGGCGGAGCTGTCCGCCGCCTGCGCCGGGCGGGTGCTGAACATCGACATCGGCGGCGGCACCGCCAACTACGTGCTATTCGAGGCCGGCCGGGTGATCGGCTCGGCCTGCCTGAACGTCGGCGGGCGCCTGGTGGAGACCGACAGCCGCGGCGCGCTGCTGCGCCTGCACGGGCCGGCGCGGGCGATCTGCCGCGAGCTGTTCGGTGGCGAGCCGCAGGCGCTGTCCATCAAGCAACTGCGCACGATCGCGCGGCGCATGGCGGCGATGCTTCACGAGGTGATCGACGGCGCGCTTTCGCCGCTGGCCCGGGAACTGCTGATGACCGAGCCGCTGCCGGCGGCGGGCCGGCTGCAGGCGCTGACCCTCTCCGGCGGCGTCGGCGAGTGTTTCTACCACGGCGCGGAGCAGGTGCCGTTCCGCTTCGGCGACATCGGCCCGCTGCTGGCCGCGGCGCTGCACGAGGACCCCGGCTTCCAGCGCCTGCCGCTGGCCGAGCCGAAGCAGACCGTGCGCGCCACGGTGATCGGCGCCGGCGCCCACAGCCTGTCGCTGTCCGGCAGCACCATCTGGCTGCGCGAAATGCAGCTGCCGATGCGCAACGTGCCGGTGGTGCCCTGCGCGACCGATTGGGCCGCCGGCCAGGGCGCGGGCCTCGCCGACGGCTGGCGGCAGAACCTGCTGCGCATGGACCTGCGCGCCGACGAAGACCTCTACGCCCTGGCCCTGCCGGCGGACCTGCCGGTGGCCTACCGGGCCATCCAGCGCTGCATGGAAGAACTCGCCGGCTTCCAGCGCCATGAATCCCAAGCCCATCCGTTGCTGGTGGTGGCCGCCCAGGACCTCGGCAAGGTCCTCGGCATGCTCCTGCAGCCGCGCCTGGCCGGCCGCGCCCTGGCGGTCATCGACGAGGTGGCGACCAGCGATGGCGACTACATCGATATCGGCAGCCCGTTGTTCGACGGCGAGATCCTTCCGGTCACCGTCAAGTCACTGGCTTTCCCTTCCTGAGGTGGTGTGATGAAACTCAAGACCCAGTTGTTCGGCAAGACCTATCAGTTCAAGGACGTCAAGGAGGTCCTGGCCAAGGCCAACGAGCCGCGCTCGGGCGACGTGCTCGCCGGCGTGGCGGCGGGCACCGCCCAGGAGCGGGTGGCGGCCAAGCAGGTGCTGGCGGAACTGACGGTGGCCGACGTGCGCATGAACCCGGTGATCCCCTACGAGGAGGACAGCGTCACCCGGCTGATCCAGGACGGCATCAACGAGAGCGCCTACGCGCGCATCGCCCAGTGGCGCATCGGCGAGCTGCGCGAATACATCCTCGCCGACGACACCGGCGCCGACGACATCGCCTTCCTGCGCAAGGGCCTGAGTTCCGAGGTGGTGGCGGCGGTGGCGAAGATCTGCTCCAACGCCGACCTGATCTACGCCGCCAAGCGCATGCCGGTGGTGAAGAAGGCCAACAACACCATGGGCCTGCCCGGGCGCTTCAGCGCGCGCCTGCAGCCCAACGACACCCGCGACGACGTGCAGAGCATCGCCGCGCAGATGTACGAGGGCCTGTCCTACGGCATCGGCGACGCGGTGATCGGCGTCAACCCGGTGACCGACAACGTCGAGAACCTCACCCGCGTGCTGCACACCGTCTACGAGGCCATCGACAAGTTCGCCATCCCCACCCAGGGCTGCGTGCTGGCCCACGTCACCACGCAGATGGAGGCGATCCGCCGCGGCGCGCCGGGCGGGCTGATCTTCCAGAGCATCTGCGGCAGCGAGAAGGGCCTGCGCGAGTTCGGCGTGGAGCTGGAGATGCTCGAGGAGGCGCGCGCGGTGGGCGCCGAGTACAACCGCATCGCCGGGCCCAACTGCCTGTACTTCGAGACCGGCCAGGGCTCGGCGCTGTCCGCCGGCGCCCACTACGGCGCCGACCAGCTGACCATGGAAGCGCGCAACTACGGCCTGGCCCGCCACTTCGACCCCTTCATGGTCAACACCGTGGTCGGCTTCATCGGCCCGGAGTACCTGTACAACGACCGCCAGATCATCCGCGCCGGCCTGGAAGACCACTTCATGGGCAAGCTCAGCGGCATCTCCATGGGCTGCGACTGCTGCTACACCAACCACGCCGACGCCGACCAGAACTCCAACGAGAACCTGATGATCCTGCTCGCCACCGCCGGCTGCAACTTCATCATCGGCATGCCGATGGGCGACGACATCATGCTCAATTACCAGACCAACGCCTTCCACGACACCGCCACCATCCGCCAGTTGCTGGGCCTGCGCCCGGCGCCGGAGTTCGAGCGCTGGCTCGAGCGCATGGGCCTGATGAGCGACGGCCGGCTGACCGCCCGCGCCGGCGATCCATCCATTTTCTTCTGAGGGAAGCGACATGCATCAGCAGCAGATCGAGGACATCGTCCGTTCGGTATTGAATGAACTCCAGGCCCGCCCCGCGCCGGCGGCCCCTGGCGTTGCGGCGGCGGCGCCGAGCGCCGTGGAAGAGGGCCTGTGCGCCTGGGACCTGGGCTCGGAGCAGGCCCGCCAGTGGATCGGCGTCCAGGCCCCGCAGCGCCCCGAGGTGCTGGAGGAATTCCGCAAGGCCACCGCCGCGCGGGTGTGCCTGGGCCGCGCCGGCGTGCGCCCGCGCACCCAGGCGCTGCTGCGCTTCCTCGCCGACCACTCGCGCTCCAAGGACACCGTGCTCAAGGAGGTGCCCGCCGAGTGGGTGGCCCAGCAGGGCCTGCTGGAAGTGCAGTCGGAAATCGACACCAAGGACCAGTACCTGACCCGCCCGGACATGGGCCGCCGCCTCAGCGAAAAGGCGGTGGCGACCCTGCAGGCCGAGTGCAGGAAGAACCCGCAGGTGCAGGTGGTGATCTCCGACGGCCTGTCCACCGACGCGGTGACGGTGAACTTCCAGGAAATCCTCCCGCCCCTGCTGGAGGGCCTGAAGAACGCCGGGCTGGACGTCGGCACGCCGTTCTTCGTGCGCTACGGGCGGGTCAAGGTCGAGGACCAGATCGGCGAACTGCTCGGCGCCCAGGTGGTGATCCTGCTGGTGGGCGAGCGCCCCGGCCTGGGCCAGTCCGAGAGCCTGTCCTGCTACGCCGTGTACAAGCCGACCCTGGCCGGCACCGTGGAGGCCGACCGCACCTGCATCTCCAACATCCACCGCGGCGGCACGCCACCGGTGGAAGCGGCGGCGGTGATCGTCGACCTGGCCCGGCGGATGCTGGAGAAGCAGGCCTCCGGCATCGCCCTGAACCGCTGAGCCCATTGCTGAGGAGCAACCCGACATGAGCATTCTCGATCCGATCAAACCGAGCGTCACGGCCATGCGCCTGATCGCCTCGTTGCAGGAAGACTTCCGCCGCGAGCTGAAGGTGGGCGAGCACATCCGCAGCCTCGGGCTGATCAGCGTCGACTCCGACGACGTCGCCTACATCGCCGCCGACGAGGCCACCAAGCAGGCCCAGGTGGAAGTGGTGTACGGCCGCTCGCTGTACGCCGGGGCGGCCAACGGGCCTTCGTCCACCGCCGGCGAGGTGCTGATCATGCTCGGCGGCCCCAACCCCGCCGAGGTGCGCGCCGGGCTCGACGCCATGAGCGAGGTGATCGAGGCCGGCCCGAGCTTCCGCTGGGCCGACGACGCCCACAGCGTGGCCTTCCTCGCCCACGTGGTGTCGCGCACCGGCAGCTACCTGTCGGCCGGCGCCGGCATCGCCCTGGGCGACCCCATCGCCTACCTGGTGGCGCCGCCGCTCGAGGCCACCTATGGCATCGACGCCGCGCTCAAGGCCGCCGACGTGCAACTGGTGACCTACGTGCCGCCGCCCTCGGAAACCAACTACTCGGCGGCCTTCCTCGCCGGCAGCCAGGCGGCCTGCCGCGCCGCCTGCAACGCCTTCTCCGAGGCGGTGCTGGAGATCGCCCGCAACCCCATCCAGCGGGCCTGAGGAGATGAGCGCCATGATCGATGCCCTGGGCTTGCTGGAGGTCAGGGGCCTGGCCTGCGGCATAGAGGCCGCCGACGCCATGCTCAAGGCGGCGTCGGTGCGCCTGCTGCGCCAGGCCGTGACCAACCCGGCGCTGGTCACCCTGGTGGTGGAGGGCGACCTGGCCGCCTGCCGCGCCGCGCTGGACGCCGGCGCGGCGCTGGCGACCCGGCGCGGCTGCCTGGTCAGCCGCAAGGAGATCGGCCGCCCGGAAGACGACACCGCCTACCTGCTGGGCAGCCTGCTGGACGCCGGGCAGGGCCCGGCCCCGGCGCCGGCCCCGCAGGAGGCGCTGCTCGGCCTGCTCGCCCGGCGCAAGCACGGCTACAGCGCCAGCGAGGTGGCGGCGGCCTTCGACATCCCGGTGGCGCAGGCCCGGGCCTGGCTGGAAGGCCTCTTCGCCCAGGGCCGGCTGCGCCGCCGCAGTAGCCGCTACCGCCTGCCGGGAGGGGCGCCGCGATGATCGCCGTCGAGGCCCTGGACGCCGGGGAAATCCGCCGCCGGGTGTTCGCCGCCGGCGTGGTGGGGGCGGGGGGCGCGGGCTTCCCGACCCACGTCAAGCTTAAGGCCCAGGCGGAGATCTACCTGGTCAACGGCGCCGAGTGCGAGCCCCTGCTCAAGGTCGACCAGCAACTCGCCGTGGAACAGGCCGAATGGCTGCTCAAGGGCCTGCTCCACGGCATGGCCGCCACCGGCGCGAAGGAAGGCATCATCGCCCTCAAGGCCAAGTACCGCGCGGCCATCGAGCGCCTGCAGCCGCTGCTGCCCGAGCGCGTGCGCCTGCACATACTGCCGGACGTCTACCCGGCCGGCGACGAGGTCATCACCATCTGGCTGGCCACCGGCCGGCGCGTGCCGCCGGCGGCGCTGCCGCTGGCCATCGGCGTGGTGGTGAGCAATGTGCAGACGCTGATCAACGTCGGCCGCGCGGTGGAACGGCAGCAACCGGTGACCCATCGCACCCTGACCGTGAACGGCGCGGTGCGCCAGCCGCTGACCCTCAGCCTGCCGCTGGGCACGCCGCTGCGCGAGGCCCTGGCCCTGGCCGGCGGCAGCACCCTGGAGCGCCCGGCCTTCATCAATGGCGGGCCGATGATGGGGCGCCTGCTGGACGACCTCGACGAACCGGTCGGCAAGACCACTGGCGGCCTGCTGGTGCTGCCGGACGACCACCTGCTGGTGCGCCGCCGCCGGCAGAGCATGGACTCGGTGCTGGCCATGGCCCGCTCGGTGTGCGAGCAGTGCACGTTGTGCACCGAGCTGTGCCCGCGGCACATGATCGGCCACGAGCTGCCGCCACACCTGATCGTGCGCGCCACCAACTACCAGCATGTCGCGCAGCCCAGCGTGCTGCTGTCGGCGCTGACCTGCTCCGAGTGCGGCATCTGCGAGGCCTACGCCTGCCCGGTGGAGATTTCGCCGATGCGCCTGAACCAGGCGCTCAAGGCCCGCCTGCGCGAGGAGGGCGCCCGCTACCAGGGCGAACTGCGCGGCGCCGACCCCATGGCCGAATACCGCCTGCTGCCGGTCAGCCGCCTGGTCTCGCGCCTGGAATTGCAGGCCTACAACCACAAGGCGCCATTGCTGGCGCAGGAATATCACCCCGCCGAAGTGCGCCTGGCGCTGCGCCAGCACATCGGCGTGGCCGCCCGGCCCCGCGTTGCCGTGGGCCAGCAGGTGGCGCTGGGCGAGTGCATCGCCGAAGTGCCCGAAGGACAACTCGGCGTGCCGCTGCACGCCAGCATCGCCGGCCGCGTGGCGGAGGTCGGCGACAGCCACGTCCGCCTCGTCGCCAACCCGCCAGGAGAAGCCTGATGCACCACGCCATAGGTTTGATCGAACTGACCAGCATCGCCCGCGGCGTGCAGCTCGCCGACCTGATGCTGAAAAGCGCCGACGTGCAGTTGCTGGCGGCCAAGACCATCTGCCCCGGCAAGTACATCGCCATGGTCGGCGGCGAGGTCGCCGCGGTGCGCCAGGCGGTGCAGGCCGGCGCGGCCGAGGGCGGGCAGATGCTGGTGGACCAGTTCGTCCTGGCGAACATCCACGAGTCGGTGCTGCCGGCCATCAGCGGCGTCAACCCGGTGGAGCGGCCGCGCGCGCTGGGGGTGGTGGAAACCTTCAGCGTGGCGGCCTGCATCGAGGCCGCCGACGCCGCGGTGAAGGCGGCCAACGTCACCCTGGTGCGCGTGCACATGGCCTTCGGCATCGGCGGCAAGTGCTACCTGGTGCTGACCGGCGAGGTCGCCGACGTGGAGGCGGCGGTGCAAGTGGCCTGCGCCAGCGCCGGGGAAAAGGGACTGCTGGTCCACGGCATGACCGTGCCCAGGCCGCACCTTGACCTGTGGCAACACCTGCTCTGAGCAATCCTCCACAGTGTGAGGTGGCCATAGAGCCACCCACTTGGCCGTGCCTTGCATGACGAAACCCGACCCGCTCGCGCGGGTCCCTGAAGCTATCGGGCAAGGCGTCATGTCGGACAAGAAAAGTGCAATCGATCTGCATCACCTCTGGGCGTGCGACGACACGCCGGGCAGGCTGGACGAACCCCTGGGCCACTGCGACGGCGTGCGCCGGCGGCAGACCCGCGACGTCTACGCCCACGCCTGCAACATCACCGCCTGGCAGCAGCTCTACGACCAGCTCGACCCCGGGTCCTTCCGCGGCGAGCTGACCGAGGTCTGGCTCGACGGCCTGCAGTTCTTCCGCGAATACACCAGCCACGCGCTGCACCAGTCCTGCATGGTCTGGCCCGGCGCCTTCTGGTTCGGCATCCCCTATGGCGACAAGGACGTCGGCTACATCGGCCGCGACTGCATCGACGCCCAGGCCATCGCCGTGCGCCCGGGCGGCCGCGAGTTCGAGCTGAGCACCCCGGACGACTACAACATCCTCGGCCTGGTGGTGGAGCGCGAGGCGCTGCTGGAGCACCTGGAGCTGGAGGAGCTGCGCCACCTCGGCCTGTTGCTGGAGGAGTCGCGCCTGCTGCAGGTCGAGCCCGGCGCCCGGCGGCGCCTGTGCGACTTCATGCGCGCCGCGCTGGCGCTGGCCCAGGTCGAGCCGCTGAGCCTGCGCGAGCCCGCGGTGGCGCGGCAGCTGAACCACGACCTGCTGCTCTGCCTGCTGGACCTGCTGCAAGGCGCCGAACCCGCCCGCGACGCCTGCTCCCGCACCCTGCTGCGCAAGCACTGGGTGGTCGCCCAGGCGCGCGAATACGTGCTGGACAACCCCAGCCGGCCGGTGAGCGCGCTGGAGCTGTGCCGGCTCCTGCACGTCAGCCAGCGCACGCTGCGCAACTGCTTCCTGGACGTGCTCGGGCGCAGCCCCATCCACTACCTCAAGGCCGTGCGCCTGAACGCCGTGCACCGCGAACTGGGCAGCCCCCACTCGCCCTACGCGACCGTGCAGGACGCCGCCATGGCCTGGGGCTTCTGGCACATGGGGCAGTTCGGGCGCGACTACCAGCAGCTCTTCGGTGAACGGCCCTCGGCCACCCTGGCCAACCGCGAACGCCTGAGCGCGGCCTGGTAGGCCGCACCTCTTCTCCCCGGCGCGCCCGTGCCCGGCCCTTCGCGGTCCGGGGCGGCGCGGCGCGCCGGGCCCTCCCTTGTCCTGCAGGAAACCCTTCCATGTCCGACCGAAGCATCCTCGTCATCAACTGCGGCAGTTCGTCGATCAAGTTCGCCCTGGTCGACGAAAGCGCCCCCGAGTTCCGCGCCAGCGGTATCGTCGAATGCCTGGGCACGCCCCAGGCCAGCCTGCGCATCGTCGACGCCGGCGGCCGCGTCGACCTCGCCCTGCCGAACGCCGACCACCGCCAGGCCCTGGCGCGCCTGCTGCCGCTGGTGCAGGTAGCCGCCGAAGGGCGCCTGCAAGGCATCGGCCACCGCGTGGTGCATGGCGGCGAGCACTTCAGCCAGGCCTGTCGCATCGACCCGCAGGTCATGCAGAACATCCGCGACACCGTCGCCCTGGCGCCGCTGCACAACCCCGGCGCCCTGGCCGGCATCGAGGCCGCCCTGGCGCTGTACCCGCAACTGCCGCAGGTGGCGGTGTTCGACACCGCCTTCCACCAGAGCCTGCCCGAGCACGCCTACCGCTACGCCCTGCCGGAAAGGCTGTACCGGCATTTCGGCGTGCGCCGCTACGGCTTCCACGGCACCAGCCACCGCTACGTCAGCCAGTGCGCCGCCGCCCTGTGCGGTCTGCCGCCGGAGGACAGCTGCTGGTTGTCGGCGCACCTGGGCAACGGCAGCTCCACCTGCGCCATCGTCAACGGCCGCAGCCGCGACACCAGCATGGGCATGACGCCGCTGGAGGGCCTGGTGATGGGCACGCGCAGCGGCGACGTCGACCCCAACCTGCACGGTCACCTGATCCGCAGCCTGGGCTGGACCATCGAGGAAGTCGACAGGATGCTCAACGAAGACAGCGGCCTGCTCGGCCTGTCGGGCTTGTCCAACGACATGCGCACCCTGGAGCAGGCGCGCGCCCGGGGCCACGCGGGCGCGGCCCTGGCCATCGAAGTGTTCTGCTACCGCCTGGCTAAGTCCCTGGCGGCGATGGGCTGCGCCATGCCGCGCATCGACGGCCTGGTGTTCACCGGCGGGATCGGCGAGAACTCGGTGCTGGTGCGCGCCAGGACCCTGGCCCACCTGGGGTTCCTCGGCTTCGCCGTCGACGAGGCGGCCAACGCGGCCTGCGTGGGCGGCCGCTGCCGGGAAATCCACCAGCCCGGCTCGCCGCGGGTGCTGGTGGTGCCCACCGCCGAGGAGCGGATGATCGCCCTGGACACGCTGGCGCTGCTGGGCTGACGCCGCGCGCCGGGGCTCAGGCCTCGGGCGCGGGGGTGGCCAGCAGGGCCAGGCGCTCGGCGATGGCGCGCTCGATGCCGGCGGCGTCCAGGCCGCACTCGGCGAGCATCTGCGCCGGCTTGGCGTGCTCCACGTAGTAGTCCGGCAGGCCCAGGTGCAGCAGCGGCTGTTGGCGGTTCTCGCGGGCGAGGAACTCGCCGACCGCGGCGCCGGCGCCGCCCATCACGGCGTTTTCCTCGAGGGTCACCAGCAGTTCGTGGCTGTCGGCCAGCTCACGCACCAGGGCCTCGTCCAGCGGCTTGACGAAGCGCATGTCGGCGACGGTCGCGTCGAAGCGCTCGGCCACCTGCAGGGCCTCGGCCAGCTGCACGCCGAAGGCCAGGATGGCGACCTTGCCGGCCTTGCCCTGGCGGCGCAGCACGCCCTTTCCGATCTCCACCGGCGCAAGCGTCGGGTCGATCGGGGTGTTCGGCCCGCTGCCGCGCGGGTAGCGCACCGCCGCCGGGCCCTGGAACAGGTAGCCGGTGGTCAGCAGCTTGCGCAGTTCGTCCTCGTCGCTGGGGGTCATCACCAGCATGCCGGGGATGCAGCGCAGGTAGGAAAGGTCGAAGCTGCCGGCATGGGTCGGGCCGTCCTCGCCCACCAGACCGGCGCGGTCGATGGCGAAGAGCACGTCGAGGTTCTGCACCGCGACGTCGTGGATCAGCTGGTCGTAGCCGCGTTGCAGGAAGGTGGAGTAGATCGCCACCACCGGCTTGATGCCGTCGCAGGCCATGCCGGCGGCGAGGGTCACGGCGTGCTGCTCGGCGATGGCGACGTCGAAGTAGCGCTCCGGGAAGCGCTCGGCGAAGGCCACCAGGTCAGAGCCTTCCTTCATCGCCGGGGTGATGCCGACCAGGCGCGGGTCCTGCGACGCCATGTCGCACAGCCACTGGCCGAAGACGTTGGAGTACTTCGGCCCGCCGGCCTTCTTCGGCGCAGCGCCGGCCGGTTCCAGCTTGGTGATGGCGTGGTAGCCGATGGGGTCGGCCTCGGCCGGGGCGAAGCCCTTGCCCTTCTTGGTCACCACGTGGAGGAACTGCGGGCCCTTGAGGTCGCGCATGTTGCGCAGGGTGGCGATCAGCGTGGGCAGGTCGTGGCCGTCGATCGGGCCGATGTAGTTCCAGCCCAGCTCCTCGAAGAGGGTGCCGGGGACCAGCATGCCCTTGGCGTATTCCTCGGTGCGGCGGGCGATCTCCCAGGCGCCGGGCAGGCGCGAGAGCACCTTCTTGCTGCCTTCGCGCATGCTGCTGTAGGTGCGGCTGGAGAGGATCTTGGCCAGGTAGTTGGACAGGCCGCCGACGTTGTGCGAGATCGACATGTCGTTGTCGTTGAGGATCACCAGCATGTCGGCCTGCACGTCGGAGGCGTGGTTCAGTGCCTCGAAGGCCATGCCGGCGGTCAGCGCGCCGTCGCCGATCACCGCCACCGACTTGCGCCCGGAGCCCTGCATGCGTGCGGCGATGGCCATGCCCAGGGCGGCGCTGATGGAGGTGCTGGAGTGGCCGACGCCGAAGGTGTCGTACTCGCTCTCCGAGCGCCGCGGGAAGGCGGCCAGGCCATCCTTCTGGCGCAGCGTGCCCATGCGCTCGCGGCGGCCGGTGAGGATCTTGTGCGGGTAGGCCTGGTGGCCGACGTCCCACACCAGGCGGTCGTCCGGGGTGTCGAAGACGTAGTGCAGGGCGATGGTCAGCTCGATCACCCCCAGGCCGGCGCCGAAGTGGCCGCCGGTCTGGCCGACGCTGTAGAGCAGGTACTGGCGCAGTTCGTCGGCGAGGCTGACGAGCTCCGCCTCGCCCAGCCGGCGCAGCTCGACCGGCGTATTGGCGCGGTCGAGCAGGGGGGTGGCGGGGCGCTCGCGGGGGATCTCGTGGAACGTCGTGGGCATCAGGCTGATCGTTATGAGAGGCAAAGATGCGGCAGTTTACCTGATGCTTCTGACAGGCCCAAGCAAGGTGGGGGTGCTGTTTGGTTGGGGGAGGGGGTGGGTTTCTTGCGGTTGTTCCTGTGGGGCGGGGCTGGTTTTGCCTGTGGGCCTTGGGCCAGAGCGCTTGGCCTTCCAAGGGGAGTTCCGGTGCGCGCGGATGTTTCTCTGGAAATCCGCACGGCGTTATGCGCCGAATCGCGGACGGAGTCCGCTCCTACGGTTCCAGGAAGCACGGCTTTTCGTAGGATGGTGTTGAGCGAAGCGATACCCATCACCACGACCGCATGGGTTTCGCCAAGGCTCAACCCATCCTACGAAGAGCGCCTCGGCGCAGTTGGCAAGACAGTTGCCCCTACGGTTCAGGGAAGCACGGGCGTAGGAGCGGACTCTGTCCGCGATTGGATTCACCGGCCACACCGGGCATCCCGGTGCAATTGGCCTACGGCGTATAACCGCGGAACCAGCCGGCTAACGCTGTGTTATCCACCCACGCCGAACGGCCCCCTCTCCCTCTGGGAGAGGGCTGGGGTGAGGGTTGCGGACTTCGCCGATACCTCGCTGCCTGGCCTGTACTCCGCCCCTCAGCTACGCCGCTCGACGATATAACGAGCCAACTCGCGCAGCGGCTCAGCACCTTCGCCGAAGCCCTCCAGGGCCGCCAGGGCCTGGTCGCGCAGGGCCAGGGCGTAGGCCTTGGCGGCTTCCAGGCCGAGCAGGGCGGGGTAGGTGGGTTTGTCGTGGGCCTGGTCCTTGCCCTGGGTCTTGCCCAGGGTGGCGGTGTCGCTTTCCACGTCGAGGATGTCGTCCTGCACCTGGAACGCCAGGCCGATGGCCCCGGCGTAGCGGGCCAGGGCCTCCAGGCGCTCGGCGTCGGCCTGGCCGCTGGCCAGGGCGCCGAGGTGCACGCTGGCTTCGATCAGCGCGCCGGTCTTGTGCCGGTGCATGGTTTCCAGGGCCGCCTGGTCGATCTTGCGGCCCACCGCCTCGAGGTCGATGGCCTGGCCGCCGACCATGCCGGCGGAGCCGGCGGCGCGGGCCAGGGCGGCGACCATGGCCAGGCGCGTCTCGGCGTCCTGCGGGTTCAACCGGGCCTCGGCCAGCACTTCGAAGGCCAGCGCCTGCAGGCCGTCGCCGGCGAGGATGGCGCAGGCCTCGTCGAAGGCGATGTGGGTGGTCGGCTGGCCGCGGCGCAGGTCGTCGTCGTCCATCGCCGGCAGGTCGTCGTGGACCAGCGAGTAGGCGTGGATCAGCTCCACCGCGCAGGCCGCGCCGTCGGCCCGGGCGGGGTCGCCGCCCAAGGCCTCGCAGGCGGCGTAGGCCAGCAGCGGGCGCACGCGCTTGCCACCGTTGACCACGCTGTAGCGCATGGCCTGGTAGAGGCGCTGGAGGTCTTCGCGGGGCGGGGTGAACAGGGTTTCCAGGGCGGCGTCTACACGCGCCTGGCAGCGCGCCTGGTAGGCGGCGATCATGCGTCTTCGCCTTCGCTGTCGAACGGCGCCTCGCTCAGCTCGCCATCGCGCTCCAGCAGCACCTGCACCTTCTGCTCGGCCTGGCTCAGCGCCGCCTGGCATTCGCGGGTCAGGCGGATGCCCTGCTCGAAGGCGCCGAGCGAGTCCTCCAGGGACAACTCGCCACTTTCCAGGCGTTCCACCAGGGTTTGCAGTTCGGCGAGGGACTGTTCGAAATCGACGGCTTTCTTGCGGGCCATGGGGACATCTCGGCGGGGTATTCGGAACCCGGCGACACTAGCAGAGACGGGCCTTGCGGGCAAATCCGCGGGCCTTGCCCGGCATCCCGGCGGCGCGGGTTTCGCGCTAAGCTTGGGCCATGAACTACCTCGCCCATCTCCACCTCGGCGGTTCGCAGCCGGCGCAGTTGCTCGGCAGCCTTTATGGCGATTTCGTCAAGGGGCCGCTGGCCGGACGCTGGCCGGCGGACATCGAGGCGGCCATCCGCCTGCACCGGCGCATCGATGCCTTCACCGACAGCCATCCGCTGGTGCATGCGGCGAAGCTGCGCTTTCCCGCCGAACGGCGGCGCCTGGCGGGCGTGCTGCTGGACGTGTTCTTCGACCATTGCCTGGCCCGTGACTGGGACACATTCAGCAACGAGCCGCTCAGCGAATTCACCCGCCGCGTCTATGGTGTACTGAACACCACCCCGCAGTTGCCCGAGCGCCTGGCGCGCATCGCCCCGCGCATGGCGGCGCAGGACTGGCTGGGCAGCTATCGCGAGTTCACGGTGCTGCAGGACGTGCTCGCCGGCATGGCCCGCCGGCTGTCGCGCCCGGGCCTGCTGGACGGCGCCTGGGAGGAACTGGCCGAGCGCTACCAGCCGCTGAGCGACGACTTCCGCGCGTTCTACCCGCAACTGCTGGCGCTGGCCGGGCGGCGCGACAATTTGCCTGGGGATCGCCCCCCGGCTTGATATGCATCAAACGTAGGAAAGCCATGAAAGGATGCAATAGAACCCACGACGGAGAGGGAGGTGCAGCATGCTCAAATCATTGATGATCGCCACGGATTTGTCTTCGCGCTCGGAGAAGGCCCTGCAACGCGCCGGTGCCCTGGCCAAGCGCTTCGGCTGCCCGTGGACGGTGCTCTGCGTGGTGGACGAGGACCAGCCGGCGGCGCTGGTCGAACAGGAGGCGACGCAGGTCCGGCTGCTGCTGGAGGCGCGCCTTGTCGAACTCACCGCCCTGGGCGGCGGTTGCCCGCGCATCCGCGTCGAGATCGGTGACCCGAACCAGAAGATCGTCAGCTGCGCGCTGGAGGAGGACATCGACCTGCTGGTGATGGGCTCGCACCGCAAGAGCGTGCTGCGCGACATCTTCGTCGGCACCACGGTGGAACGCGTGGTGCGCGCCGGCAAGCTGCCGGTGCTGATGGTCAACCAGCCGGCGGTCGGTGAATACCGCGACCTGCTGCTGGCGCTGGACACCTCGCCGGCCTCGGCCAATGCGGTGCGCGTCGCCGAGCGCCTGGGCCTGCTGCAGGGCGCGGTGCGCCGCGCCATCTATGCCTTCAGCCCGCTGGCCAAGGGCATGATGCAGTACTCC